>Ga0157378_10000595_pt1 | contig 33901 bp, 31 predicted proteins | sample M65metaG_FD_115309 | JGI IMG/M metagenome (GOLD analysis project Ga0157378, IMG submission 115309) | Miscanthus rhizosphere microbial communities from Kellogg Biological Station, Michigan, USA - M6-5 metaG | ecosystem: Host-associated > Plants > Roots > Rhizosphere > Soil | place: USA: Michigan... | reverse complement strand
GCCAGAGGAGGTTGAGATACGCCATCGCCTCGGAGTAGTCCGGCTTCATGTCGATGGAGTGCTGCAAGGCGTCCTTGCCTTGATTGAGGATGTCCAGTTTCTGGGCCATATCCGCCGGCGGATTCTTGGCCACCTTCTCGTAGCAGACCACCCCGAAGATGTAGTAGGCCTCGGGGTTCTTCGAGTCGAGGAGGGTGATCTTCTTGTACCAGGTCAGCGACTCGTTGAAGTCGCCCTGCTTGGCGTAGAGCGTGGCGATCGACTTGACCGCCTCGAGATCGGCCGGGTGATCCTTCAGGTAATTTCGGAAGTAGTCGATGGCCGCCGACGTCCGGTTCGCGTTGAGATACATGTTGATCAGCGCGTCGCGGGCGATGCGGTCGTCGGGCCGCTTCTTGAGGTAGCCGTTCAGCTCCTCGATGGCAGCCGTGGCGTGCTTTTCGTTCGCGGGCGACTTGTCGTCCGGCACGTAGAGCCCGATCTCCGAATAGCCGACCAGTCGATCGAGGTCGGGGAAGCTCGGATCGATGGAGCGAGCCAGTTTGTAATGCGGGAGGGCGCCCGCATAGTCTTCCTTCTGATAGGCCTCGTTGGCGGCCTTGATCTCCATCCGCGCCCGGATCTTGGTGCAGCCGATTGAAGAGAGGGCGAGAGTCAGTGCCGCCATCAGGCACAACACCTTTTTCATGAAATGTCTAACTCCAAGCGTAGTGGTCGTCGCGGATCGGAAACTGAAGCGACCTGTCAGGCTGTCCGGGCGGTTGGCCGGCCCCCTCCGAGACAATGGCGTGCGACTATACCCACGGACTTTTGCACCGTCAAGGCGTTCGTAGTACCTGATACCGAAAGTTTTAGTTGACATCATCCGCTGTTATTTTTTGCATCTGGCGCGCGGGTTGGACACGCGAGGTTGCGCGGACGAAACCGGACGTGAAAACGGAGCGCTGGCGCTCCGTTGCAGATCAATACGTCGGCTTGAACTCCATTGTCAGCGAGCTGATCGTTTCCCATAGCTCGGGGAACAGCGGCTCCCGCGTCCCCTGCTCGAGCTGCGCGGCCGGCACGTTCTTGAGCGACATCACCTTCGATCCGATGACGCGGAACGCCAGGCGCATGTGCGAGTAGCGCCAGTTGAGAAACGCCTCGTCGTAGTCGAGCATCGCCTGCACAAGGCGGAACATGTCGCCGTGCTCGCGCGGCGCGCGCTCGATCTCGATCAGCGTCAGCGAGCGCCGCCCGAGGAGTGATTCGAAGACCGGCCAGACGCGCTTGCCCACTTCGAGAAGTTTGGCGAAGCCCGGCGATTCCTGGCCGCTGCCGCGCCCGAGCGACCGGGTGCGAACAACGTGGTAATCGGCGGGCGCCATCGTCTCCAGGATCACGATCTGCTGGCGGAGCAGATTGATGATGCGCGCGCAACGGTCGAGCAGATCGGCGGCCTGCGAAACCGTATCCGCCGCGATCAGCTCGACGACGCGCCCGATCTCGTAGTCGACATGGTGCAGCCACAGCTCCGCCGCCTGATGCGTGACCTGAAAGAGCCGCTCCTCCGGATTCGAAAGCAGCTCGACCGGTTTCTGCAACTCGAGCAGCTCCGGCACGCGGACGTAGCGCTCGTAGTCAGAATCGCCGCGGCCTTCGAGGATGGGGCCTGTGTGTGTTCCCAATGGGTGCTCCTTGGTGGGTGGGTTGGTTGCTGAGTTGCTGAGTTTGCTGAGTTGCTGGGTTGCTGGGTTGCTGGGTTGCTGGGTTGCTTGGTTGCTTGGTTGCCAAGTTGCCCGGTTGCCGAAAACCGAATTGGGCAACTCGGCAACTTGGCAACTTGGCAACTTGGTAACCAAGCAACCAAGCAACCCAGCAACCCTCTACACCAGCTCCAGAATATGTCCCAGCTTCTTCTTCTTCGCCTCGAGGTACTTCCGGGTGTCGTTCGACGGGGCGATCTCCAGCGGGACGCGCTCGACGATCTCGAGGCCGAAGCCTTCGATGGCGACGTACTTGGCGGGATTGTTGGTCATCAGACGGATCTTGCGCACGCCGAGGTCGCGGAGGATCTGGGAGCCGGTCCCGTACTCACGGATGTCGGGAGGGAAGCCGAGCTTCTCATTTGCCTGAACCGTATCGTGCCCCTGCTCCTGCAACTCGTACGCTTTGAGCTTGTTCAGCAGGCCGATGCCGCGCCCCTCCTGCAATAGATAGAGGACCACGCCCTTCCCTTCCTTCGCGATCAACTCGAACGCGCTGTCGAGCTGATCGCCGCAGTCGCAGCGGGACGAATGGAAGACATCGCCGGTCAGGCAGGACGAATGGACCCGCACGAGCGTTTCTTCCCCCTCGACGATCTCACCCATCACCAACGCCACATGCTCCTCGCCGGTGATGTCGCTTTTGTACGCATGCACGCGGAAGTCGCCGTACGGCGTCGGCATCCGCGGCGAAGCAAGGCAATGCACGTGCTTTTCGGTCTGCATCCGGTACTGGATGACGTCGGCCACCGAGATGATCTTGAGTCCGTGCTGGATGGCGAACTGCTGCAGATCCGGCATCCGGGCCATGGTGCCGTCCTCGTTCATGATTTCGCAGATGACGGCGGCCTCGGTCATGCCGGCGATCATGGCCAGATCGACCGATGCCTCGGTCTGGCCTGCGCGTTTGAGCACACCGCCCTTCTTCGCCCGCAGCGGAAAGACGTGCCCGGGACGCAGCAGGTCGGCCGGCTTGGTCCGCGGATCGATGGCCACACGAACGGTCTCGGCGCGATCATGCGCGGAGATGCCGGTCGTGACCCGGCCGCGCGCTTCGATCGAGACCGTGAAGGCGGTGCCGTAGTTGGAGGTGTTGTGCTCCACCATCAACGGCAGATCGAGCTCCTGGCACCGCTCCTCGGTCATGGCCAGGCAGATCAATCCGCGGCCGTAGCGGGCCATGAAGTTGACCGACTCCGGCGTCACCTTCTCGGCGGCGATGCAGAGATCGCCTTCGTTCTCGCGATCTTCGTCATCGACGATGATCACGACTTCGCCGCGGCGGTACAGCTCAGCGGCTTCTTCGACTGTGGCAAAGGGCATGGGGGATTGTACAGGCGTGGGTTGCCGGGTTGCCAAGTTGCCCGGTTGCCGGAACCGCGCGGGCAACTCGGCAACCGGTCAACCCGGCAACTCAGAACACTTATCCAGACACCTTAAAACTCTGCTCCACCGTATACGACTGCTTCGACACGGTGTCGACGATCTTCATCTTGAGGACGTAGTCACCAGGCTTGAGCGCCGGTTTGACCTCGGCCAGAGGGATCGCGCTGATGATGGCGAAGTGGCCGGGGCCGGGCGTGCCGGAGAGCGGAAGCGGAGCGGCGTCGCTGAGCGGCGCGCTGATGGTCTTCTTGTCCGGGCCGCCGGTGAGGTCGAGCTTGTACTGCAGCTTGGGCATGTTCGTGGCGGCGTCGATGCCGGGGTTGTTGATCTCCACGAAGTAGTTCAGCTCATCGCTGGCCTTGAAGGTCAGGTTTCCCTTCGGAATGATCTTCAGCTTGCCGAACGCAAATGGCGCTTTCGGCGGCTCAGCGGTGCCGAGCTCGTAGACGTTGTCGGAGAGGATCAGGCGGGAGATTCCCACCGCTTCCTTTGACGGACCGGCCACTTCGATGGCGCCGGACGTGACCAGCACCGGCTGTCCGCCCTTGGCCAGACCGACGATGGCGTTGTACTTGCCCGGCTGGAGGGCCAGGGTCTTGTCGGCGAAAAAGTCGGTGCGTGAGGCGGTCAGCTTGGCCGGCTCTTCGAAGGTGGTCACGCGCGTGCCCGAGGCATCTTCGACCGCACCGAAAATCGTGTCTGCGGCGTCGGCGGCAATGCCGGCTGACGACGGAACGTACACCATGACCGGCACGAAGGGATCGCCGGCCGGCGAGACGAACTCGGCGTAGGTCAGCGCGGCGCCGCGATTCGAGGCCTTGCCTGCTTTCGCCTCGCCCAGGGCCGCTTCGAGCGCGGCCGTCTTCACGCCGGCAACCGGCGCCGCCGGCAATGCCGGCTTCTGACCTGCAGGAGCTTCCGCCTGGAACACCGGCGGCTTGGTCAGCTGCGGCTGCGTGACCATGTTGGTGATCATCCGCTGAGTCGTCGCCGAGAGCGGATCGACCAGCGGCGTGGCCAGCTTGAAATCTCCGCCGGCGTACTGATCGTGAAACTTGATTTCCAGACGGGGAAGGCCGAAGAGCTTCTGCGACACATCACCTTCATAGGTCCAGGTCATGTCGGCGGAGCCGGAAGCCGTACCGAAGCTTCCGATCTCGGCGTTTCTCATGTCGGCGCGAGTGTTCGCCTGTCCTGTGCCCGGCGTGGTGGTCCGTTTGATGGGAGCCGTCGGCGCTCCGAAGAGCACCAGGATGCGGCCGGGATCGGTCATCGATCCCTTCACGCGCCCGTGGCCGAAGTTGTCGTCGGCGCTCTTCACGCGCGTCTCGAACTCTTCGCGGAACTCGTTGCGGGGAGTGGCCGGCGTCGGATCGCGGCGGGCCCAGAAGAGGGCGATGAACGCATCGGCGTCCGCGTCGTTCTGCAGCGTCTTCCAGCTCGCCTTCTCCTCGGCGGTCATGATCCACTGCACCGGTCCTTTGCCCCAATCGGCCTTGGCGGGCGAGAGTGCGGCGAACGTGCTCGTGGCCACAGCCGCGGTCAGGACGGCGGCAATCAGCAAGTTACGGATTTTCATGGATTTCTCCCACTTGATTAATCGCCCGATCCAAACATCTGAGGACCGGACCTATTCCACGGCGCGGACCGCTCATTCGCCGTCGAATTTCTCCATCTCGTCGTAGAGCTTGTCCATCTCGGCGTCGATCTCTTCCTGCTTGATCACGCCCTTGCGCACCAGCAGCGCAGCCAGGCTGTGAAGCAGGATGCTGTTCTCCACGATCATCTGCTCGAACTGCTCGTCGTCATCGCCACCATTGCCTTCGCGATCGATGTCGTCCATGGGTAGCGCCTCCTTCCCAGCGCGGGGAGGATGTATCACAAACTGCGCGCTCCGCGCGCGTTGTCTGCGGCTTCGCCGCGTTGTCTGCGCGAGCTGGCGCCGCGCGTTGTCTGCGCTGCGGCGCGTGGTCGGTTGTTGAATGCAGCGGGTTGCGAATCGGAAGACCACGCGCGGCAGCGCAGACAACCGACAACGCGCGCGAAGCGCGCAGTTACAATCCGCCCCCATGAAACGACTTGCCGTTCTCACGCTCCTTCCCTTCCTTCTCCTCGCCTGCCCGAAACACGAGACCTCCTCGGCGATGAAGGTCGGGCTGCTCACTCCCGGCTCCGTCAACGACGGCGGCTGGAACGCCATCGCCTACGAGGGCTTGAAGCAGGTCCACAAGCAGCTCGGCGCCGAGATCTCCAATCAGGAGACCAAGACGCCCGCCGAGATCGATGAAGGCTTCCGCTCCTATGGCGCCAAGGGATTCGATCTCGCCTTCGGCCACGGCTTCGAGTTTCAGGACGCCGCGCTCAAAGCTGGGAAGCAGTACCCGAAGACGATTTTCATCACCACCTCCGGCAGCTCCGTGGCGCCGAACGTTTCGCCGATGGTGTTTCAGCTCGAGCAGGCCACCTACCTCCTCGGCGTGATCGCCGCGCGCGAATCGAAAACCGGCAAGGCGGGAGTCGTCGGCGGCATCAATCTGCCCTCGATCGCCTCGACCTTCCTAGCCTTCAAAGCCGGCGCGCAATCGGTGAATCCGCAGTTCGAGGTGAAGGAGATCTACACCGGAAACTTCGACGACGTAGGCGCGGCCAAGCTGGCCACGCTGTCATTGATCAATGCAGGCTGCGATTTCATCTTCCATCAGGCCAACGAAGCCGGCCGCGGCGTGTTCCAGGCCTGCCAGGAGCGCAAGGTGCGCTGCTTCGGCTCAAACAAGAATCAGAACGATATGGCCCCCGACGTCATCGTCGCCTCGGCCGTCCTCGACGTCCCCGGCGCCTTCGTCTACATGGCCCGCCTGGTTCACGACCACAAGTTCCAGTCCCACGTCTACTGGCTCGGCATGCACGAAAACATCGTCTCGCTGGTCTGGAACGACAAGCTGAAAGCGACCATGTCGCCGGCGACGGTGAGCGAAGTGCAGCGCATCGAGGCAGATATCCGCTCCGGCAAGTTCGAAGTCCCGCGCGGCAAGTTCTAGAAATCTCTTCTCCGCGTCTCCGCGCCTCCGCGTGAAAAACAATGCGCCTTTCGCACATCACCAAACGCTTCGGCGCAAATCTCGCCGTCGATGACGTCTCCCTCGATTTCGCTCCCGGCGAGATCGTCGGCCTCGTCGGCGAAAACGGCGCAGGGAAGACCACGCTGATGTCCATCGCCGCCGGCGAGCTGGCGGCGGACGAAGGGACGATTGAAGACCGCGTTGCCGTTGGCGTCGTCCACCAGCACTTTCTCCTCGTCAGCGAATTCACCATCGCCGAAAACCTCGCCCTTGCCATGTGGGGCCGCGACGCCGAGGCGATCATCCGCGAGTCCGGCATCGAGCTGCGCGACGTCCATCGCCGCGTCGCCGATCTCTCCGTCGGCGAGAAGGCCAAGCTGGAGCTGATCAAAGCGATTGCCAGACATCCGCGCGTGCTCATCCTCGATGAGCCCACCTCCGTGCTGGCACCGACCGAGGCACGCGAGTTGTTCGACGTCATGCGGCGTCTCGCGGCGAGCGGCACGACGGTCATCTTCATCAGCCACAAGATCCCCGAGGTGCTGGAAGTAGCCACGCGGATCGTGGTGATGCGGAGAGGAAGGATCGTCGTCGACGGCGGGAGGATGAGCGCGGCGGAGCTGGCGGAAAAGATGGTTGAGCGTCCGATCCCCGAAAACCGCCGCCGGGCCGGCGGCGGTCCAGCCGGCGGGCCGCCGGCGCTACGCCTCCGCGGTTTCGATGTTCATCCAGGCGAGATCGTGGCCATCATCGGCGTGGCCGGAAACGGGCAATCGGAGCTTGCGCTCTCGCTGCGCGATTCGCTCCGCGGCCGCGTCGCCCACATCCCCGAGGATCGTGCGCGCGACGGGCTCGTCGCCGAGATGACCATCGCCGAGAACATCGCCCTCGCGGAGCCTCGCTGGCGGCCGCGCGCGGCGGCGGAGCGGGCCGCCGCGCTCATCGAACGATTCAACATCCGCGCGCAGTCGCCGCTGCAGCGCGCCGGCTCGCTCTCCGGCGGCAATCAACAGAAAGTGATCCTCGCCCGCGAGCTGGAGCGGCATCCGGAGATCATCGTCGCCGCCGAGCCGACGCGCGGCCTCGACATCGAAGCGACGAGTTTCGTTCACGACGAGCTGCGCGCCGCGGCAACGCGCGGCGCAGCCATCCTCCTCATCACGTCCGATCTCGACGAAGCCTTCGCCCTCGGCGATGCCATTCACGTGATCTATCGCGGAACGTTGAGTCCGAGGCTGACGCCGGAGGAAGCGGCCGTGCGGGCGCCGCAATTGATGGCGGGCGTGGCATGAGAGCGCGACAGTTCCTGATCGCCGTCGCCGCCGCTTTTTCCGCCATCGCGCTGCTCGCGCTCAGCGGCCTCGCCTTCGGCCACGGCGACCTGCTTTCGATCCTGATCAGCGGCTCTGTCGGATCGAAGTTTGCGCTCGAAGGGACGCTACTCAAATCCGTTCCGCTGCTGCTCACCGGCATTTCCGTCGCCATCGCCTTCCGCGCGGGCGTCTGGAACATCGGCGGCGAGGGGCAGTTTCTCGCCGGCGCCATGGGGGCGTTTCTCGGCGCGCGCTACGGGATGATCGCGGCGCTGGCGGCATCGCTCATCGCCGGCGCGCTGTGGGCCTCGATCGCCTCGGCGCTGCGGCTCTGGCGCAATGCTCCCGAGGTACTCACGACGATTCTGCTCAACTTCATCGCCATCCATCTTCTCGGATATGCCGTCAACGGACCGCTGCAGGAAGCGAGCGGAAAATATCCGCAGAGCGATCTGGCCTCCGCGTCGCTGCCGGTGCTCGGCGAGCTGCACGCGGGCATCGCCCTCGCCATCGTCGCCGCGATCGCCGCTTGGTTTCTGCTCTATCGAACCGCCGAGGGGTTGCGGCTGCGCGCATCGGGATTCAATCGATCGGCGGCGAAATGGGCCGGCGTCAACGTCGATGCCCAGCTCGTGCGCGCCATGGCCATCTCCGGCGCGATGGCTGGTCTGGCCGGCGGGATCGAGCTCCTCGGCGTGACGCATCGACTGTTCGAACGCTTCGCGGCCGGCTACGGCTACGCCGGAATCGCCGTTGCGCTTCTGGCGCAGCTCCATCCGCTCGGCACGATCGCATCCTCATTCTTCTTCGGCGCGCTGACCACCGGTGCGGGCGAATTGCAGCGAACCGCGGGGATCTCGTCGACGGTGGCGACGTTCGGGCAGGCCATCGTGATTCTTGTCACGATCGTTTTCACGCGGCGGAAAAACGCATGACACACGCGCTTCTATCCGCCATCCCCCTCGCCATCGTGGCCTCGACGCCACTGCTGCTCGCGGTCCTCGGCGAGCTGGTCGTCGAACGCGCCGGCATGATCAACCTCGGCATCGAAGGAATGATGCTCACCGCGGCCATGACCGCCGTCATCACCGCGCAGCTGACCCACAGCCTTGCCCTCGGCTTTCTCGGCGGGATCATCGGCGCGGCGATGGTCGGAGCGATCTTCGGACTCTTCGCCATTCGCTATGCCGTCGATCAGATCGTCACCGGCACCGCCATCGTGCTACTGGCGCAGGGGCTGACCGGATACGTCTATCGCGAGCTCGATCTCTTCAATCAGCCGATTCCGCGCATGACGTTCGATCCGATCGTGCCGCTAGCGTGGATCGTTTTTCCAATCGTGCTCGCGCTGCTCCTCTGGCGCACCCGATTCGGATTGCGACTTCGCGCCTGCGGCGAGCTTCCCGCCGCCGTGACCGCAAACGGTGCCTCCGTGACGATGCATCGCTGGTCCGCGCTGGCCATCGAGAGCGCGCTGACCGGGATCGCCGGCGCGTATCTGTCGCTGGCGCTATCGAGCGGCTTCGCCGAGAACATGGTCTCCGGCCGCGGCTTCATCGCCCTCTCGATCGTGATCTTCGGACGCTGGAAGTTCAAGGGCGCCCTCCTCGGCACCGCCGTCTTCGGCATCGCCGCCGCCGCGCAATACGCGCTGCAGGCCAGCGGCCGCGGCGTGCCGTTTCACCTGCTGTTGGCGGTGCCGTACGTGGTGACGCTGCTGATCCTGTGCGGGATCGCGGGACGGGTGCGGGCGCCGGAGAGCCTCGGAAAAACGTAGATAGCCGCGCGCGAAGGCGCGCCAAACAACCCTAGCACCGCGCTCGGCGCGGTGAACGGGCGTGGCAAGAGTTTGTGGCCGCGAAGGCGGCCACAACAATAATCGCGAATTTTGCAGCGGCCGCCTCCGCGGCCGCAATCAACAACACCGACCAAATCCCCGCGCCGAGCGCGGGGCTACGTTTGTTTGGCGCGCCTTCGCGCGCGTCACGAAAGGGTCACCGCCCCCACTCCCCAACCGAATCCCACACACTGGCGATCCCCCGCTTCACGACCTCCCGCCGCGGTGCCGCGGCGAGCACCGCCGCAATCGCGGGAATGACGTCCGGCGTCTCGCGACGCAGCGACTCTTCGTGATCGGCGATGAAACGCGTCGAGACGCGGCCGTGGCGGAAGGCGGGATGCGTGACCAGGCGGCGCAACCAGGAGATGTTCGTCTTCGTGCCGAGGACGATGTAGTCGCGCAACGCGCGATCGAGGCGGTCGATGGCGGCGTCGCGCGATGAAGCGAAGCAAATCAGCTTCGCCAGCATCGGATCGAAGCTCACTCCGATCTCCGTCCCCTGCGAGACTCCGGCGTCGACGCGCACGCCCGGGCCGGAGGGCTCGCGATAAAAGGCGATGGTGCCGCTCTGCGGGAGGAAGCGATCGTCCGGATCCTCGGCGTAGATGCGCACCTCGATGGCGTGGCCGCGCTGATGCAGATCCTCCTGCCGCCACGGCAGCGGACCGCCCGCGGCGACGCCGAGCTGCGCGCGGACGAGATCGACGCCGGTCACCTCCTCGGTGATCGGGTGTTCGACCTGGAGCCGCGTGTTCATCTCCAGAAAATAGAAATCGTTCTCCGGCGTGACGATGAACTCCACCGTCCCGGCGCTGCGATAGTCGACGCCCTGTGCCGCGGCAATCGCGGCCGCGGCCATGCGTTGCCGCAGATCGCCGGTGTAGTGCGGCGCCGGAGTCTCCTCGATCACCTTCTGATGCCGCCGCTGAATCGAGCAATCGCGCTCGAAGAGGTGGACGACGTTGCCGTTGCCATCGCCGAAGATCTGGAACTCGACGTGGCGCGGCTCCTCGATGTAGCGCTCGAGCAGCAGCCGGTCATCGCCAAACGATTTCTTTGCCTCGCGCTGCGCCGATTCGATCGCGCTCCGCAGCTCGCCCGCGGCGCGGACGATCTTCATCCCCTTCCCGCCGCCGCCCGCACTCGCTTTCACCAGCAGTGGGAATCCGATCCGTCCCGCTTCGCTGGCGAGGACGTCGAGGTGCTGATCTTCGCCGTCGTATCCCGGCACCACCGGCACGCCGAGACGCTGCATCAGATGGCGTGACTCGGCCTTCGAACCCATCGCTGCGATCGATGACGCCTTCGGTCCGACGAAAAGGATCCCGGCGTCATCGCACGCCGATGCCAGCTCGGCGCGCTCGGAAAGAAACCCGTAGCCGGGATGAATGGCATCGGCGCCGCTGCGCCGCGCGGCATCGATGACGCGATTGACATTCAGGTACGTCTCGCGCGCATCGCCGCTGCCGAGGGGGGTCGCATCATCGAAAAAGCGCCGGACGTAGCGGATGTCATCCGCCTCCGAATACCCGAGGATCGATTCGATCGCAGACTCGCGGCACGCGCGCGCGATGCGGACGGCAATCTCGCCACGGTTGGGGATGAGGAGACGGTTGATCATATCGAGATAGCGCCCACAGCGTAGCGCTGTCGGCTCGACGGCTGGACCGCCGCCGGCTCGGCGGCAATTAGGTGAAAGCGCCAGCGAGCCGCTGGCGGTACAGCCGTCGGGCCGACGGCGCTACGCTTGTGGGCGATCACCTCGCCCACGGCGCCTTCTCCTTTTTCAAGAACGCGCCCATCCCGCCCTGCCCTTCTTCGCTGACCCGTCGCGTCGCGATCGCCTCGATCGTGTAGGGAATCGCATCGACCAGCTCGTGCGATGCTACATACGCGATCAGCTTCTTGCACTCGCGCACCGCCTCGGGACCGGAACTCTTCAGCAGCGCGATCGTCTCCGCCACCGCCGAATCGAGATCATCAACGGCTCGGTGAACGAGCCCGATGCGCAATGCGCGCTCGGCGTCGAAACGCTCTCCGGTGAGGAAGAGCGCCCGCGCATGCGTCTCGCCGATTTTGGCGATGACGTACGGCGAGATCACCGCCGGCAGGATGCCGAGCTTGACCTCGGATAGCCCAAACTTCGCATCCCGCGCGGCGATGGCGATGTCGCAGGCTGCCACCAGCCCCACTCCACCGCCGATGGCTGCGCCCTGAATCCGGCCGATGACCGGCAGCGGGCACTCGTTGATCAGCGCGTACATCTTCGCCAGCTGCGAGGAGTCGCGGACGTTCTCCTCGCGCGTGTAGCTGACCATGCGCGACATCCAGTTCAGATCCGCGCCGGCGCAGAAATTCGGGCCGGTGCCGCGCAGCACTACCGCGCGCGCCGGCGACGAGCCGATGCCATCGAACAGATCGACGGCCTCGGCGATCAGCTCCTCGTTGAAGGCGTTGTGAACCTCCGGCCGGTTCAGCGTGACCGTCAGCACACCATCCGCGTCATCGACGAGCAGGGTCTTGTAAGTCATGCGGCGGATTGTATGCGGAGGTGGGTTACGGAGCGCCGGCGTCTCGCCGGCTGGAAGGGCGCCGTCTCGGCGCCCAAATCTGGCGAAAAATGGCGGCGCGGACGCCGCCATTCCAGCCGGCGGGGACGCCAGCGCTCCGTTGAATCAATGCTTCGTCGAACGTTTGCGCGCGCTCGACACGAAGTGGTACGTCGGCGTGAGCGTGTAGGTCCCGCCGGAACCGACGGTGCCGTTCGGCTCGACTTTCACAAACATTGCCGTGGCGGGCACGGGCAGGATCGTGAGGAAAAGGTTCGTCGTCAGCGTGGCCGAGCTGTTTGCGGCGATCGTCTGGACGACCGTGTTCGAGAAGTTGCTGGAAAGCGTGACTTTCAGCGGCGTGTCCGTCGCCGTCACCGTCACCGAGATCGGGTTCGAATTCGTGGTGAAGGTGAAGTAGTCGACGTCGCTGGCGCTGCAGATCTTCGGCGTGATGGTCTGCCCGCTCACGAGATTACCGAACGCCGTCGCCTGCGTATCGTTCGGCTCGTAGTTGTCGGTGCAGGGCGCCACCGGCGTGCCGCCGTTCGTGACCAGGACGAAATCCTGCGTCGTCGACTTCGTGTCGCCGATCGCGCCGTGAATGATGATGTGGTACGTGCCGGGGACGGCGTTGGCGATCTCGATCTCCTCGGTGGTGTCGGTGTGATTGGCACCGCGCGTGGCCACCGTGTTCGGATTGTTCTTGTCGAGGATGTACGGGGAAACGGTCGCTCCGTTCGGATCGATGATCTTGAAGTCGAGATCATTGATCAGCGTCTTGGTCGCCAGCGGATCGTCATCCTCGATGTTCGGATCGGGGACGAGCAGCACCTCGGGATCGAACCATCCGAGGACCGCGCGGAACTTCTGCGCCGTGGCAAGGGTGAAGGTGATGTCGATGTCCTGCCCGTTGCTGATGGTGCCGGTGCGGATGCGCGAGCCGGTGCCGTTGTCGGCGATGATCAGATCGGCCGAAGCCTTCGCATCGGCCAGGCCGAAACCGAAGGTGTAGTCGGGACCGGCGTTGCCGAGGTCGTCGGCGCCGGCGATGATCAAGGTCTTGAGGAGCGCCGCGTTCGGCGTCTTGGCGAACGTACGGCGATACTGCTCGGTGAGAAGCCCGGCGATCCCGGTGATGACCGGCGTCGACATCGACGTTCCCTGAATCGAAGCGTACTGATTGCTCGGATAGGTCGAGAACTGGCTGACCCCTTTGGCAACCACTTCCGGCTTGATGCGGCCGTCGAGCGTGGGACCGCGCGAACTGAAGGAGGCGATGGTGGTGCCATCAGGATTGACAGCACCGACGGTGATCGAGTTCTTGGTGCTGGCCATCAGGCCGATGATCCCGTTCGCGCCGTGTGTGGCGTGCTTGGTGGTCTCGCAGAAAGCCACACCAGCCGAGCAGAGGAACGGCGACGCCGTCGGACAGTCGGTGCCGCTTCCGTTCTGCGAATAGCAGAAGGTGTGCGTCCCCTCCTTCGGCGTGTCGTCGAGATGCTTGTGCGGCGACCACGGCGTCTGCAGCGGTGGATTGCCTGACTCGGCATCGTTGCCGGCGGCATGAACGATGAGCGGCGCATTCGGCAGACGCATCAGCGCGTCGTACGGCTCCGACTCCAGGCCGCTGTACGCGCCGTAGGCGTCGTCATTGCCATACCACTCGAACTGGATCGGGCCGGTCTGCTGCCAGCTCAGACCGAAGTCCCAGGAATTGCTGTCGGCGACGGCGCCGACGGATGCCGGTTTCGTGGCCTTCGTATCGAGAAACACGGCGAAATCGGTGTTGGCGTCGTAAGCATGCAGCGTCGCCGCGGGCGACATCCCCTTCGCCGCGGCATTCACCCCCGAGGCGACGATGGTGCCCGAGGTGTGGGTGGCGTGGGTGTTGACCGGGCGGCTGGCAGCGAAGTGATTGATCACCCGTCCGCCGAACTCCACATGGTTCACGTCGGGAAACCCATCCGGCTCGAAGATGGCCATCACCACGCCGGCGCCGCTGAGGTTGTACGGAGCGCTGAAGAGCGGCGTGACTTTGGATACCTGCGCCGCGACGGCATTGAGACTCTTCGGAACGAGCGGCGGGCCGTAGACGCCGAAGACCCGCTCGTCGTTCGCCAGTCCGGTCACGCCGGATGGCGGCACACGCACGGTGAGGCGCTGCGGATGGGCGAAGGCGATGGCCAGCGGTGTATCGATCGTCCCGCCGACGGCATCGATCGCTGCCTGCGCTTCATCGAACGTCACTTCCGGCTGGAAGAGGATCTGCAACCGGGCGTACGCCGTCCCTTTGGTGGCCTCGGCATACGCAGCGCGTGCGATCTTGTGCGACGCGTCGTAAGCCTGCATCGAGCGGATGCGTGAGTCGCGTGGAACGGTCACATCGTCGCGCATGCGCACGAGATAACGATGGTTGGCCAGCGGCCGCTGGATCTCCAATCCCTGCGCGGCGAGCTCGGCGCTTGCAGCGGCATCGAGAGGAACGGCGCTCTCGAGGATGTAGTGACGCATCGGCACGCCGCCACGCTCCGGCGGCAACGCGAGTGCGACGATCGGCAGGAAGAGAAATGCGAGAACGGCTGCGAGATGGCGGCGCATGGTTGGGATCTGGTCTCCGATTGTTATTTGACGGCGGAACGTCCCCCGCGCGCCACGCATTGCAACGCCCCGAGGCGTTACGGACTGTTCACATCATCAAATTGGTGCCCGAGGTCGGACTCGAACCGACATGAGGGTTAACCTCGGCAGATTTTGAGTCTGCTGCGTCTGCCATTTCGCCACTCGGGCTACCTTGTCACCTTGCTTCCTGCCAACGCTTCGCGGCGCCGTGCAGTTCCTCTTCCGTCAGAACGCGATTCGTCGACTTGGCCAGCTGGAAAATCTCCTTCGCCAGCCCTTCGTCCTGCGGATACCCTTTGGAATCGAGCCAGTAGATCACGTTTGAGAGTCCGCACATCGGACCAACTTCGATGATCTGCTCGAGACCGAACATACCTGCCGGGACCCCCGAGTAAACGCGGTCGGCCAGCCACTCACTTCCCTTTTTCCGAGCTTTGATGATGGCGGCGGCATGAACGCCGGTGCCGGTGCGGAAGGCATCGCGCCCGAAAACGGGGTATTGATCGGGCAGCGGAATGTGCACCGCCTCCGAGACGAATCGGATGTATTGCGGCAGAGTTTTGAGGTCGTTATCGATCCAGCCCATCAGCTTCAGATTCACCATCAGCAGATCGATCGGCGTGTTGCCGACGCGCTCGCCGATGCCGGCAGCCGAGCCATGCACGCGATCGGCGCCCGCTTCGATGGCGGCGATGGAGTTGATCACGCCAAGGCCGCGATCGCTGTGCCCATGCCAGTCGATCTTCACCTCGGGATTGACGCGATCGACGACGCCGCGGACGAACCGGATCAGATTGCGCACGCCCCACGGCGTGGCGTGCCCGACGGTGTCGCAGACGCAGACGCGCTTCGCGCCTGCCTCGATGGCCGCGGTGTAGAGCTTCTCCACGTCCTCCGGTTTGGCCCGCGTGGTGTCCTCGGTGCCATACATGACCGGCAGCCCCTCACCGACGGCAAACCGCACCGCCTTGGCCGACTGCTCGATCACCCAGTCGAGATCCCACTCCTCCGCAAACTGCCGGATCGGCGAGGAACCGATGAACGTGCAAGCCTCGATCGGAATCCCAACCCGCTGCGAGATCTCCACGATCGGCCGGATGTCGCTCTCGACGGTGCGCGCCGCACAGTTAGCCTTGACGGAGAGCTTCGCATCGACGATCTCCCGCGCCAGCCGCTCCACGCTCTTCTGAACATGAGCCCCCGCCCCCGGCAACCCGATATCACTCGTATCGACGCCAATCTCATCCTGAAAGTGCAGAATGCGAATCTTCTCGTCGATGGAAGGATCGGTCACCGACGGCGACTGCAACCCATCGCGCAACGTCTCATCATCAAACTCAATCTTCCTGGACGACACCTTCCCCGCCTGCTCGGCGCCAAGGTTCCAGTCGTAGATGAGGTCGTGCAGGGGGTCGGTGTTCATGGAGGACGAATACTAGCAAGGCACGTCAACTACTGCCCGTATGCATGCGATCGCCCAGGCATCTTGGCAGTCATCTGGACACAGTGTCCGGATTCTCGTCCGGATAATTCTGCAACTAACAACGAAATCTCGGATCCGGACACGATGTCCGGATTCCTGTCCAGATGCGGCGGAGCATTCTCAGCGAAGGACATAGCGTGTAGCTGGACCCGATCCCTGCTTCCCGATGAGTCCCAACCGGAAAAATGGCTGAGGTGACGGCGTGCCGTTCGCTGGTCAACCTTTAACACGCCGGCATAGTCGCACCACGACGCCCGCTTCCTGAAGATACTTGATTCCCTTTCGATCGACTGTCGGATCAGGATCCTCGATCCCAACCCACATCTCCTTGATTCGTGCAAGAACGATCCGTTCCGCGCAGCCAGCTTTGACGGACGCCGAGCGCCGGGCGCGCAAGGCTCCAAAGTCGAAAAGAGAATCGCTTCATCCAGCGCGTTGCTGCGGTTTTTCCGCTCCATGACCGTAAATTCGGCGTGGTCACCGTCGCGCAATTCACCCCGGCACCCAGTATCGACCGAGCCGTCGGGTTTCCAAAGGACGGCGCCGACGACTGGACTGGCCTTCTGATCGGCCCTCGGCTCAGCAATTGAGGCTCGCATGACTGCGATGGCTCGCTCCATCAGTTGGCGCGCGTCGAACTTCTGTCTTGCCGATGCCATCCCGGCTATCCTCAGATCCGTAAAACTCATCAATGATGCCGTTGAAGTGTTATCCACCTTCCTCTCAAAATCCAGTCGCACGGCGCAGAGCGGCGGGACGCGTGCGCTCCTCTGCCAGCAGCTATGCTGCGCCGATGAAACGAGCGATTGCCATGATCCTCTCCACCTTCTTCGCTTCCGCGGCGTTTGCGGCATCGCCGTACGACATCGTCCCATTCGCGCTGACTGGGGAGGAGCAGCGGCAGGTGGCGAAGGGGGATGTGGTCGTCAAGATCATTCCGCTCGATGGGACGGCGCAGAGCGGGGTGGCGATCGGGACGATCGCGGCACCGATCGATGAGGTGATCAAGGGGATCCAGGACGTCAATGCGCACACGAAATACTTTCCGCGGCTGATGGAGGCGCGGCTGGTGAGCGGTAGCGGCAATGTGCGCGTGGTCCATCAGAAGATCGACGTGCCGTTTCCGCTGCAGGATCGCTATTACGACGTCACCACGACCGCCAGCCGCATTTCCGCGCCGCGCGACGTCTTCGCGTCGTCGTGGACGTTCGTCAAAGGGAGCGGGAACATCGTCGATACCACCGGCGGCTGGACCCTCACGCCGATCGATGCCAGGACCACGCTGGCCTACTACCACGTCCATGCCGACATCGGCACCTGGCTGCCGCAATGGCTGCTGAACATCGCCAACAAATCGACGATGCCGGATGTGATCAATGGACTGCGCGGGTACTGCCGCGATCATCGCAGTGGCTCATGAACCCGGCTCCAACTCGGTCGTGAGCTCCTCGATGTAACGGCGATAACTGAAGATCCGTCCGCGCTGGCGGCTGGTCAATTCCTTGACGATCCTGAGCGCGCTGAGATGGCCGAGGGATTTGTTGACCGTCGCGGCGGTCAGACCGGTCGACCGGACCAAGGTCGCGGAGGTGGCAATCGGCCGGCGTTGCAGGGCGCTGTGCACGGCCAACGCCGATTGCGCGGCGCGGCCGAGTCCCGCGACGCGGTCCCGATCCTCATTGACGATTCTGAGCAGCGCATTCGCGGTCGCCACTCCCTGCGCCGCGCTGACCTCGATCCCCTCGGCGAAGAACTCCAGCCAGCGCTCCCAGTCGCCATTGATCCGCACGCCATTGAGCAGCTCGTAGTAGAGAGCGCGGTGTCTCTTGAAGAAAAGGCTGGGATACAACATCGGCTCCCTGAGGACGCCGTCGGCAACGAGTTGCAGAACGATCAGCAGCCGTCCGATGCGTCCGTTGCCATCAAGAAACGGATGAATGGTCTCAAATTGGACGTGCGCCAGCGCTGCTTTGATGAGCGGTGGCACCGGCTCGGGCTCGTCGTTGAGAAATCTCTCGAGGTGTTTCAGGCAATCGGCCAGCGCATCGACGGGCGGAGGGACGAAAACCGCATTGCCTGGCCGTGTCCCGCCGATCCACACCTGCGACCGCCGCACTTCACCAGGCGTTTTGCCGCGCCCTCCCGGATGCGCGAGCAGCGTTTTGTGCATGCCGGAGAAAAGACGCATGCAGAGAGGAAGGCCTCCTCGAAGTTTCCTCAAGCCGAGATTCAGCGCCGCAACGCAACGGCTCACCTCGCGTGCGTCCTCGACCGGCACACCAGGCTGTTCATCGATCTCGTACAGCAGGAGATCGGCCAGCGAGGACTGCGTTCCCTCGATCTGCGACGAGAGCACTGCCTCTTTGCGTACGAAGCTGTAGAGCAGCAGGGAGGCGTTGGGCAGGAGCGCGGTCACGGCGTCCAGCCGTCCAAGTGCGAGCAGTGCATCGTCGAATCGGCGCCGCAGTACCGGCGACCAGACCAGCGGAGGATTCGGTGGCAGAGGAGTGGGAACAAACGCCCGGAAGCGTTCCGACGCAGTGGACACGGTCCGGTACTGGCCTGTAGCTCGACGGTGCATAGGGAACCTAAAATAAGGATGCTCGTTATTTTAGGTTCAGGAGCTATCGTAAATCAACCGAGCGATGTCTTCGACTCGAAACAACAGGACCCAGCACTTCTACACGATCGTACCGCGTTAGCCGGCACGGCCGGCTGCATTGGTTGCCCGAGGCTCGGCCACCATCTTCGCTCGCTCGGCAGACGCTCAGGCCGAGCTGCCGCGCGGCCGACGATGGAACCACCGAGGCGACAACCCGAATCAGGAGGGCCGTCGTCTGCGTGGAACTTTGGCGGCGGCGTCACTACCTCCGATTCGGGCCAGCCGGCGGCCACTCTCTCTGGCAATCAGAGCGCGCAGTCCGTCGTGAATCAAGGCCGCAGGATCATGAGTACCGGTCAGCCGCTGCGCCTGCTCCAGCAAAAGGTCGTCGATATCGATCGTCGTTCGCATCAGCTCCTCGTGGAAGGAGCGATGGTACGTCAGTTGACGTGCAGAGTGCTTTCAGACCAATCCGGCAATGCTGCCGGTCCAACGGCGTCGAGACGACGCCGGGCCAGCCGGCGCGGACGCCAGCGCTCCTCTTGTCACTTCCCCTGAAAATTCGCGGCCCGTTTCTCCAGGAACGCGCGCATCCCTTCCTTGGTGTCGTCGCTGGCGCAGAGGAGGCCGAAGAGGGTGGCTTCGAGGAATTGGCCTTCTTCGAAGGGCATCTCCAGGCCGTTGTTGACGGCTTCGATGCTGGCTCGGATGGCCAGAGGTCCGCGGGACATGATCTTCTTTGCCATCTCTTCGCAGGTGGACATGAGCTGGTCGGCGGGGACGACGCGGTTGACCAGGCCGATCTTCTCGGCGTCGGCGGCGCCGATGCGGTCGCCCGTGCAGATCAGTTCGAGGGCTTTGCCTTTGCCGAGCAATCTGGCCATGCGCTGCGTGCCGCCGTAGCCGGGGATGATGCCCAGCGTCACTTCGGGGAGGCCGATCTGCGCTTTCTCCGAGGCGATGCGGATGTGGCAGGCCAGGGCAATTTCGCAGCCGCCGCCGAGGGCGAAACCGTTGATGGCGGCGATGACGATCTTCGGGAAACGTTCGATGAAGGAGAGGATGAACTGGCCGCGTTCGGAGGTCTCTTTGCCGGTGATGGGCGTCTTCTGCGCCAGCTCGTTGATGTCGGCACCGGCGACGAATGCTTTCTCGCCGCCGCCAGTGAGGATGACCGCTTTCACATCGCCGTCGTCACGTCCCTCGGCGAAGACTTTGTAGATCTCTTCGACCGTTTGCCCATTCAGAGCGTTGAGGACTTTGGGACGGTCGATGGTGACGTAGAGGATGCCGTCGCGAACTTCGGCTTTGACGTTTTCAAGGTTTTCGTAGGGCATGGTGTTCTCCTGATTCCTAGCGCCGGCGAGCCGCCGGCGGTCCAGCCGTCGAGCCGACGGCGCTACGCCCGCACGCTTCGCGCGTTACTTCGCTTTATCAAATGGCACGGGGGTTCCCGAGGCGTAGTCGTAGAAACCGGTGCCGGTCTTGTTGCGCCCGAGGCGGCCGGCGAGGACCATCTTGCGCAGCAGCGGCGGGGCGGCAAAACGCTTTTCCTGGTACTCGGCGAACATGACCTCGGTGATGAAGTAGGTCGTATCGAGGCCGACAAAGTCGAGCAGGGTGAAGGGGCCCATCGGGTAGCCGCAGCCGAGCATCATCGCTTTGTCGATATCCTCGATCGAGCCGACACCTTCTTCGTAGGCGCGGATGGCGTCGAGGATGTAGGGGACCAGCAAGCGATTGACGATGAAGCCGGAGTTGTCGCGCGCGGCCACCGCTTCCTTGCCGAGGGATTTAGCGAAGGCGAAGGCGCGATCGAAGGATTCGTCGCTGGTGAGAATCGTGCGCACGACCTCGACCAGCTTCATCAGCGGAACAGGATTGAAGAAGTGCAGGCCGACGAACTGCTTCGGCCGGGCGGTGGCCATCGACAACTCGGTGATGGTCAGCGACGACGTGTTCGAGGCGAAGAGGGCGTCCTTCTTCACGATTTTGTCGAGCGTGGCGTAGGTCTCTTTCTTCAGCTCGGCGTTTTCGATGATCGCTTCGATGACGATGTCGCAATCGGCGAGGTCGTCGAGGTTGGTGGTCCCTTTGAGGCGGGACATGCAGGCGTCCTTGTCGGCGGCTTGCAGCTTGCCTTTCTCCACGAACTTGCCGAGGGACTTGTCGATGCCGGCGAGACCCTTGTCGAGATACTTCTGCTCCACTTCGCGCACGACCGTTTCGTATCCGGCCTGCGCTGCAATCTGAGCGATCCCGGAGCCCATGAGGCCGCAGCCGAGAACGCCCACTTTCTTGATGTCAGACATGATTACTGGCTCCTTTGACGCGGCGCATTCTAATGTGGCACAGACACTCTTGTCTGTGCTGGTGAGAAGCCAGAGCACAGACAGGAGTGTCTGTGCCACATTCATCCTGCCGGTAGCCACAAACGCTCCAAGTTCCTTCATCGTTCATACTTCGTCGCGTGACCCGCCTGAAGCCGCAAGTACGACTGCTGGCGTTCGCGTCGCTGCTCAACGATGCGGCCAGCGAGATGATCTATCCGCTGCTGCCGGTCTTCCTGGTTTCTGTTCTCGGCGCGACTCCGGTCACCGTCGGCGTAATCGAAGGGGCGGCGGACGGGCTGGCCTCGATCCTCAAGTATTTCGCCGGCTCGATCTCGGATCGGATGCCGCGACGCAAGCCGCTGGTGGTGGCCGGCTATGCGCTGGCGGCTGGATCGCGGGCGTTGATCGCGGTTGCGGGACGATGGCCGGCGGTACTGACGGCGCGGCTCATCGACCGGACCGGGAAGGGAATCCGGTCCGCGCCGCGCGACGCCATCATCGCCGACGTCACGCCGGCCGAGGATCGCGGGCGGGCGTTTGGATTCCAACGGGCGCTCGATCACACCGGGGCCGTCGTGGGGCCGCTGCTGGCGCTGTTGTTCCTCAACGTCATCCACATCCCGATGCGGACGCTGTTCATGATCGCGGTGATTCCGGGCGCGATCGGCGTGACGATGCTGGTGTTTTTTTTGCGCGAAGAGCCGCACACGCCAAAAACACCTGGCAACTCAGCAACCCAGCAACCCAGCAACCTTCCAAACAACTTCTGGATCGCCATCACCGCCGTCGCTCTCTTCTCGCTGGCTAACTCCAGCGATGCGTTTCTGATCCTGCAGGCGCATGCGGCGGGGGTTTCGACGGCGATGCTGCCGGCATTGTGGGCGGCGCATCACGTGATCAAGTCGCTCTTCTCGACGCGGGCCGGCGCGCTGTCGGATCGCATTGACCGGCGGTTGCTGTTGATCGCCGGATGGACGTTCTATGCGGTGATCTATGTGGTTTTCCCCTTCGCGCACTCGCTGACGTTCTTCGTCGTCCTCTTCGTGCTCTACGCCATCCCGGGGACGTTATCCGAGGGGGCGGAGCGGGCGTGGATCAGCGACCTGGTGCCGGCGGATGCGCGTGGCAAGAGCTTCGGCATCTACTACCTCGCCAACGGTCTCTGCGTTCTCGCCGGGACGATCCTCTTCGGCGAGATCTACCAGCAGGTGACGCCGCAGGCGGCGTTCTGGACGGGAGCGGGGCTGGCGGTTTTGGGGGCGGGGGCGGTTTTGGTGGTGCCGAAGCGATTGAAAACGTAGCGCCGTCGGCTCGACGGCTGGACCGCCGCCGGCTCGGCGGCAATAGCGTAAAACGCCAGCGAGCCGCTGGCGGTACAGCCGTCGAGCCGACGGCGCTACGCTTTGAACCCTACGTCCACTCCTCCCGCCCTGTCCTCCCCTTTCCGGGCATCCGAACGCCTTTGCGGCGTTCGACGTCGGGGACGTAGATGTCGCGGTGCGGCCTGGTTGCGTCGAGTTTCTCGATGAAGCGGATGGCTTCATCGATGACGTCATCGAAGGTGGCGGCGGCCGGCGCGGCGTTCTGGCGGAGGCGGGCGATGTGCGTGCGGAACGCATCCGCTTTCTTGCGCGCTTCGGAGACGCGGGCGGCGAGCGCTGACTCGCGCTGCACGGCCTCGGTCATGTGGGCCTGCAGTTCGGGGATGCGCTCGATGTGGCTGCAGAAGAGGACCACATCGCTTCCGGCCATGAGCGCGCGTTCGGAGAGCGTTTCGTATGACGCGAGATCGGAGACGGCGTGCATCTCCATGTCGTCGGTCATGGCCAGGCCTTCGAAGCCGATGGCATCGAGCAGGTCGTGCGACAGGCGGCGGCTGAGAGTAGCCGGCGTGTTGGGATCGTCGAGCTGCGGGTAGGTTCCGTGGCCGATCATGATGGCACCCGCTTCGTTGCCGAGCTTGGCGAATGGAACGAGATCGCGGCCCATCAATTCGTCGCGGGAGAGATCCATGACCGTGGCGCCGTAGTGCGGATCGCCGGAGCCGAGGCCGATGCCGGGGAAATGCTTGAGACAGGCGGCGGTGCCGTGGTCGTGCAGACCGCGGATGAAGGCGCCGGCCAGAGTGACCACCGATTCGGCGTCGGCGCCGAACATGCGGCGCTCGAGACCCTTCGGTGAATCGTCGCCGCGGATGTCGACGACGGGGGCGAGGTCGACTTCGACGTCGAAGAACCGCAGGGCCATGCCGATCACGCGTCCGCACCAGCGCGACATCCCCTCCGGCTCCTCCCCTTCCGCGAACGCCTGCGCGCTGGGGAGGCCGGGGATGAGATGGCGCAAGCGATCGACACGCCCTCCCTCCTCATCAATCATGAAGAGCGGCGGCTTTCCGGGAGCGAGCGCCTTGATCTCGGCGACGAGCTCGCGCAGTTCCTCAGCTTCGCCAATGTTGCGGCCGAAGAGGACGACGGCGTAGGGCGTGGTTTCGCGGAGGATGCGGCGCTCGAGATCGGTGAGCGAGGTGCCGGTGATGCCGATGCCGAGGAGGTCAGTTGCCATGGTTGGCGATCTTACATTGCGGATTATCCGCGTAGCGCCGTCGGCTCGCTGGCGGCTTGCGTTCATTGCCGCCGAGCCGGCGGCGGTACAGCCGTCGGGCCGACGGCGCTACGCAGCTCAATTCAATTTGTCCTTCAACGCTGCCAGTTCATTCAGCGCTTGAATCGGCGTCAGCGATTCGACGTCGATCGCGCGAAGCGCGGCGATGGCGTCCTGTTCGCGGGGATCGCCGCCGAAGAGGCCGAGCTGGCGGACCGGGATGCCCGTGCGACGCTGGGTCTCGGCGACGACGTCGCGCTCCTTCCGTTCCAGCGTCACCAGGATCTCGCGGGCGCGCTCGATGATCGTGCGGGGGATGCCGGCCAGCTTGGCTACCTGGATGCCGTAGCTCTTGTCGGCGGCGCCTTCGACCACCTTGCGCAGGAAGATGATCTGCTCGTTCCACTCCTTCACCGCCACGCTGTAGTTAGCGACGCGCGGCTTTGTCTTCGCCAGGTCGGTGACCTCGTGGTAGTGCGTGGCGAAGAGGGTGATGCCTCCGCGGCTGGGATTGTCGTGCAGGTATTCGATGATGGCCCACGCCAGCGAGAGGCCGTCAAACGTGGCGGTGCCGCGGCCGACTTCGTCGAGGATGATCAGCGAGCGGTCGGTGGCGTTGTTGAGGATGTTCGCGGTCTCGTGCATCTCCACCATGAAGGTCGACTCGCCGCGCGCCAGCTGATCCGACGCGCCGACGCGGGTGAAGATGCGATCGCAGATGCCGAGGCGGGCCTTGGCGGCGGGAACGAAACTGCCGATCTGGTTCAGCAACACGATCAGCGCCACCTGCCGCAGGTACGTCGACTTGCCGCCCATGTTCGGGCCGGTGATGATTTGAATCCCGTTGCGGTCGCGATCGATATCGGTGTGATTGGGGATGAAACGCTCGCCGGCGATGACTTCGATGACCGGATGCCGTCCATCCTCGATGCAGATCTCGGCGCCATCGGAGAGCGTTGCCCGCACGTAACGATTGCGCACGGCGATGGTGGCCAGCGAGCAGATGGCGTCGACTTCGCCGACGGCGGGGCGGTGGCCAGGATGGCGCCGCCGAGGCGGGCCACGCCATCGAGCAAATCCTCATACAACCGAGTCTCGATGATGATCGCCTTCCCTTCGGCGCCGACGATCTTCTCCTCCAACACTTTCAGGTCAGGAGTGATGAAGCGCTCGGCGTTGACCAGGGTCTGCTTGCGGATGTAGTCGTCCGGCACTTTGGCCAGGTTCGTCTTCGAGACTTCGATGTAGTAGCCGAAGACGGAGTTGAAGCGCACTTTCAGCGACGTGATGCCGGTCCGTTCGCGCTCGCGGGTCTCGATCTCGACGAGGATCGACTTCGAGTCGCGGGCGATGTTGCGCAGCTCATCGAGCTCGCTGTCGACGCCGGCTTTGATGGCGCCGCCATCGCGGAGATTCAGCGGCGGATTGTCGGCCAGCGTGGCGGCGATGCGGTCGATGACGGCCGGCACCGGATCGAGAGCGTCGCGCAGGCGCTTTAGCAATGGACCGTTCAGCGGCGCCATCGACGTGCGCAGGTCGTCGACCATCAGCAGCGAGTCGGCCAGCGCCAGGCATTCGCGCGGCGTGGCGCTGCGCAACGTGACGCGCGAGGCCAGCCGTTCCAGGTCGGCGATCTTGGCCAGCCGCTGCGACATCGGTTCGAGGATGGCCCGCGAGCGGGTCAGCTCATCGACGGCGTCGTGACGATCGAAGATGGCATCGCGCACTTTCAGCGGACGGGTGATCCACTTACGCAGCGTCCGGCCGCCCATGGCCGAGCGGGTGGCGTTGACGACACTCCAGAGCGATGCGCGCGGGCGGGTGGCATCGCGGGAGTCGAGGATCTCCAGATTGCCGAGGGTGGCGGCGTCGAGCTGAAGGAAATCGGCTTCGTTGTCGACGCGTAGCGAGAGCACGTGATCGAGCGGCCGCTTGTGGCTGGCGGCGGCGTAGCGCAGCGCGGCGCCGGCGGCGCCGATGCGCGGGTCGTCGCCTTCCAGGCCGAAACCGCGCAGCGACTGGGTGCCGAAGTGCCGGGTGAGGTAGTCGTTCGCGCCTGCAGTCTCGAACATCGACGGCTCGACGGCAGTCGAGGGGATCTCCAGCTTGAACGGAGCGTCTTTCGCAAAGATGGCCTCGCGCGGCGCGAATCGGGCGACGTCATCGGCCAGACGCGGATCGTCCGCGGAGAGATAAGTGGTGACGAAAAAGTCGCCGGTGGAAACGTCGAGGTAGGCGGCGCCGATGGACGAGGCCGTCGCGGAAAGCGCCACCAGATAGCAACTCTCCCTCTCGACAATGAAACTCTCCGTCGCCGTCCCCGGCGTAACGATGCGCACGATCTCGCGCTTGACCAGCCCTTTGGCCGCCGCCGGATCCTCGGTCTGGTCGCAGATGGCCACGCGCAGGCCGTGCCGGATCAGTTTGGCGATGTAGCCGTCGGCGGCGTGATACGGCACGCCGCACATCGGAGCCTCGTGCTCGTGCCCCTTGTTACGCGCGGTAAGGACGAGATCGAGCAGCGGCGCGGCCTTCTCAGCGTCCTCAAAGAACATCTCGTAGAAATCGCCCATCCGAAAAAAGAGGATGGCGTCGGGAGCTTGGCGCTTGATCTCGAAGTACTGCTCGAGCATCGGGGTGAGCTTCATGGGATTGGGGATTATGCAGGATGGGGGGGGGCGAGGGGAGAAAGGCGAATGTTGAATGTTCAATGGTGAATGGTAAATGTTGAATGTTGAATGAGAGACCGGACCGGAGCACCTCATTCAACATTCAACATTCAACATTCAACATTTCGTCTTTCAGAAAAACCTACCTCGGCTTCCTGATCGCCAGCAGACGCCCATCCACCGCATCCAACTCAACGACCACCGCTTCGCGCAGCCCCGTGTGGGGAACGCGGTCACACAGCACGATCCAGCGATTGCCCTCGCCCGCCACGTGCACCACCTCGTATCCCGGCCGGTGCAGGATCGCCAGCGCGCGAACGGCGGCGTCGTTGCTCAGGATCCGGCCGGGGCGGCGCGAGGGATCGCCAGCGTGGCGCAGCGCCAGGAAGAGAATCGCGCAGAGCAAAATCCACGCGGGGTAGAGCAGCCAGTAGCGTTGCCGCATCGCGGTTATCATATCGGCCCCATGACGCGCGCCGAGATTCAGGAGAAGCTGATCGCCATCGTCCGCAAGGAGAAGGATGTCCCCGAGGACAAGCTGTCGCTGGAGACGCCGCTGGCGGATGCAGGGATCGACTCACTCGATGCGCTGACCATCCTCTTCGCCATCGAAGAGGAGTTTCACATCTCCATTCCGGACGACCGGGCCCGTTCGATGAAAACGTTCGGGGACATGGTGGACAGCATCGAGGCGCTGGTGCAGTCGTCGTAAACCTCCGTGGTCCCAGATTTGCTACTCTCGCGCTCGACACGAGGGAGGTCTTCTTGATCGTCGAAAAAAAGCACACCGAGAACTTCACCATTCTTTACGTTGAAGGCCTCATCAAGCTCGGCGAGAGCGCGGAGTTTTTCTCGGCGGCGCTGGAGAACGTGCTGAAGAACGAAAGCACGAACGTGATCATCGATTTCACGAAGATCGACTACATCGATTCGACCGGCATCGGTGAGCTGGTCGGCTACCTGGGCAAGTTCACCAGCCAGAATCGAACGCTGATCCTGGTCAATCCCTCCGAACGCATCCTCAAGCTGCTCAAGCTGGCCAAGCTCGATGCGGTGTTCAAAATCTACAACACCGAGGAAGAGGCGATCTCGGCGGGTTCTGCCTCATCCTGACGGCGCAGCCGTCAGGATAGACTTCAGTGCACCATGCAAACCCTCGCCCGCGTGTTTCGCGGCGATCAGCTCGAGTCGTTTCATACCGGATCGATCGTGGTAGTCGACTCGCTGGGGCGGCTGCTGGCGTATGCGGGAGAGCCGGGTTTACGAACCTGCCTGCGCTCGGCTGCGAAACCGTTTCAGGCCATCCCGCTGCTCGAATACGGCGGGATCGAGGAGTACGACCTCTCCGGCGAAGAGCTGGCGCTGACCTGCGGATCGCACGGCGGCGAGCCGGTTCACGTGGCCACGGCGGCGGCGCTTTTACGGAAAGGTGAGTTCGATGAGACGGACCTCCTCTGTGGCGCGCACATGCCGTACGACGAGAAGGCGGCGGCCGAGCTGCGCGCCGCGGGCGAGGAGCCATCGCCCCTGCACAACAATTGCTCCGGGAAACATGCCGGCATGCTGCTGGCGACCCAGGTGATGGACATCCCTTCCGCGCACTACATCGACGCCGGTCATCCGCTGCAGGAAACCATGCGGGCAACGCTCGGCGATTTCGCCGATCTCGAGCCGGAAGAGATCCCGATCGCCGTCGACGGTTGCGGCGTCCCGGCGTTCTTCCTCTCGCTGCAGCGCACCGCGTTCGCTTATGCACGGATCATGGCCAGCAGCGAAGGGGCAGGCGTGGCGGGGGCGCTGGAACGCTACGCGGGCAGCGCGGCGCAGGTCGTCCAGTCGATGACCGGCTTTCCGCAGTACGTCGCCGGCGCGTGGAGCATGACCACGCCGCTGATGCAGGCCTTCGGCGGCGAGCTGCTGGCCAAAGAGGGCGCCGAGGGGTTGTATGCGATGGCGATGGCACCGTCGCTGGTGGCGGCGTTGACCGGGCGCCTGCGCGTCGCCGATGATGTCGCCGTCGGCATCGCCCTGAAGATCCACGACGGCTCGATGGGGCGCGGCCGCAATCCCGTAGTTCTGAAAACGCTCGAGATCCTCGGCGCCGATGTCGAGACGGCCCCGGAACTGCAGCCGTTTCGCCAGCCGCCGGTCACCAACTGGGCCGGAGCCGTCGTCGGCGAGATCCGGGCGGAGTTTGATTTGGAGATGCTATGAAAACGTCCGCGGTGCTTCTGATTCTTGCCCTCTGTCTTCTGCCGTCGTGCCGCACCGTCGGGGTCTCCAAGACCAGCGGCGGGTTTGCCGAGATCGCGCCGACGGTCGCGGCGGAGATGATCCTCGACAGCCAGCAGGTCGTCGTCATCGACGTCCGCTCCTCGGATGCCTATCGCGGACCGGAGGGACACATCGCCGGCGCCATCAGCGCCCCCTTCGATACGATCGAGATGCACCTGCCGGAGCTTCTCCCTTATCAGAACCAGACCGTGCTCGTGTACGGCGAGACGTCGACCGACGGCGCGGTGGCGGCGCAGCTGCTTACCGTGGCCGGGTTCCGAAACATCGTGCACGTCAGCGGCGGAATCAAGGAATGGATTGAACGCGGCTATCGCACTGTTCACGCGCAGTGATTTGAAAATCGGTCCGTAGGAACTTGACGATGAAACGATCTCTGGTGGCCACCCTGCTGGCCCTTTTGCCGTTTTCTGTTCTGGCGCAACGCGCGCCGACACTCAACGCCGCACTGACCGACTACGCCACACGGTCGCTGGGCAAATGTCCCGACTCGAAAGTCACCATCGGCCCGTTCGGGCAGCCCGGCGGCCCGGCCGGCTTCACGGTCTACACGCTGGAGCAGACATCATCCGACCCGAGCTGCCAGACGCGAAAGCTCATGCTCTATTCGCCGCAGACCGGCCAGGTGCTGATCGGGACGATCTTCACGCTGGACCAGAATGGGAAGTCGATCACGGCGCGCATCGCCGATGTGGCCGCGGCGGCGTTGAAAGAGCCGGTGGTGGCCACAATCGCTCCCTTCCCACTGCCCGACGGCCTTCACGCCGTCTCGATCGTGAAGCAATCGAAAGGCGTGGGAGGCTTCAGCTACCACGGCTTTCTCGACGCCTCGAACAACTACCTGATCATCGGCCCGCGCGGCAATCTGCGCGAGGATCCGGGCAAAACGATCGTCGACACCATCGGCCTCAGCGGCGGTACGCGTCGCGGCAACCCGAAGGCGCACGTGCAGATCGTCGAGCTCTCCGACTTCGAGTGCCCGACCTGCGCCAAGGCCCACAAGAGGGTCGAGCCGATCATCGCCAGGAATCTGGACAAGGTCGATTACTACCGCCTCGATCTCCCGCTCTTCGAGCATCACGAGTGGGCTCTTGCAGCCGCCCTCGGCGCGCGCGCGTTGTCGAAGGTGGCTCCGGCGAAGTACTGGACCTACGTCAACTACGTTTTCGAAAACCAGGACAACATCGGCAAGCAGCCGTTCGACAAGTTCTTCCAGAATTTCTGCGAAGACAACGACGTGAACTGGAAAGCGGCGGAGAAGATCTACCACTCCGCGGCTGAAAAGAAGGCGCTGGTCGATCAGGTCAGCCGTGCGTTCGACAACGGCATCCTCTCGACCCCGACCTACATCATCAACGGCCAGATCCTCGGCTTCGGACCGGAAGGAACGTTCACGGTCGACGCAATCAAGAAGGCGCTCGGGGTGAAGTAACTAAAACCCGATCGAGATTTTCGCCGCGTAGCTGCGCACTTCCGCCTGCGTTGCTTCGACCACGAGTTTCGGGACGAGCAGCGAGAGGCGGACGCCGACGGTGTAGCGGTTCATGCTGCTTTTGTCGGAAAGCGTGAACGGCGTCGGCGCGTGAATGCCGGCGCGCACGGCGCCGCGGGCATCGATGCGCATGCGTCCCACGGCGGCATACGGCGTGATCGGACCAAAGCCTTTGCTGAGGAACACCTCTCCGCCGTAGGTCTTTTCGCGAAAGTCCTGGACGCCGGTGAGCGTGGAGTACGACAGCCGCAAGGCCAGCTCCGGCTTCAGCGCGCCGCCACGAATGATGGGTGTGTCGAGCGCGCCGCCCCAGGTGGCGATGCCGCTGTTGGAGATCTTGGCGTAGGTCCCGGAGACCGTGCCGAAGCCGAACCCTTTCGATGCCACCAGCCGTGGCACGCCGACGTAGCCGTGCGTAGTGAAGCTGCTGTTCGCCGGAACTGCAGCGCGCCAGTAGTCGGACTTTTCATCGACAGGAACGACGGTGGCGGCCACGCCGACGTCGAATCCGAGGAAGCCGCTGGCACGCGCGGGCTGCACGGGCGTAGCGAAAATCGCCTGGCCGACGATGCGCGAGAACTGGCTGAAGTTTTTTTGCGTGACCAGCGCGGGATCGAACTTGATGTCCTGCGCGCAGAGCGGCAAGGCCGCGAAGAGGATCAGAAGAGCTGCGAGATGTACTCGTTGCTGAGCAGGAAACCGGAAGGGGTGAAGGCCACTCGATTGCCCACCCGCCGCAGCCACCCGTCGATCAAGCCTCGTTCCATCCATGTGATTCCCTCCTCACCACAGAGTCGTACGACGTCGTCATAGTGTATGCCCGCGGCCTGCCGGAGGCCGAGGAAGATGGTCTCCCGGCGCACTTCGCCATCTCCAAGAACCTCGGCGAAATCCGGATCGTGCGCGCCGTCGATGTAGCGATGAATGTCGCGCGTGTTGGCGAAGCGTCGGTCGCCGGCGAACGAATGCGCGCCGATCCCGAAGCCGAGGTACTCCTCGCGCCGCCAGTAGCGAAGATTGTGGCGGCACTCCTCGGCGGGCCGGGCGAAGTTGCTGATCTCGTACTGCGCCAGCCCGGCCTCGGCGAATCGCCCGATGGCCTGCGTGTAGAGCGAGGCCACGAGATCGTCGTCCGGCAAAGAGACCCGCCCGCCTTCGACCTGCTGCGCCAGCTTCGTCCCCTCTTCGAGATCGAGCATGTAGAGCGAGATGTGGCCAGCACTGGTGGCGATGGCGATCTCCAGCGTCTCCCCGAAACTCTCCGCGGTCTGGCGCGGCAACCCGAGGATGAGATCGAGACTGGTTCGGATTCCGGAATCGGCGGCGATGCGGATCGCTTCCAGCCCCTGCGCGCGCCCATGCACGCGGCCGAGGGGACGCAGCTCGTCGTCATGAAACGACTGCACGCCGATGCTGAGCCGGTTGACGCCGAGCGTGCGCCAGAACGCCACCGCGTCCTCGGTCACATCCTCCGGATTCGCTTCGAGCGAAAACTCGGCATCGTCATCGATCGCGAACCGTTCGCGCAGCCGCGCCACGATGCGGACGAGGTTCTCGCGCGATGTACGCGACGGTGTGCCGCCGCCGAAAAAGATGCTGTCCACCCGTTCCCCGCCCGCTCGCGCATCCACCTCAGCGATCAGCGCGTCGGTATACCGATCCTGCAGCGCGATGTCCGTCGACACCGCAAACGGACAGTACGTGCAGTGAACGCGGCAGAACGGGAGATGAATGTAGAGGCCGAGGGGCATCCGGGGAATCAGGCCAGCCAGGGGTTGAGCAAACTCACACCGGCTCGTTCCATGTCCGCGGTATTTCGGGTGACGAGAGTCAGGCCTCGCGTCTTCGCGGTCGCCGCGATCAGTCCATCGATTACCGGCAATTGATTGGGAACGCTCATCCAGCCCCATTCCTCAACGATGTCGACCTCGATCGGGATGATCTGATCACGGTAGTGGCTGATGATCTGCAGCAACCAGCCCTCAAGTGTGCTGGCGGATCGGGCGTCTCTGCGCCGGATGTTCTCAACGCCTTTTCGTATCTCGCCAATCGTCAGCACGCTCAGGAAGATCCCCGCCGGTGCAACCGCAGACCACCAGGCCCATACCGACTTGTCGCATCTCTGGCCTTTGCGAACTTCGGAGATGACGTTCGTATCGACCAGATACTTCACAGCTCCACCGTCCGGCCAGGATCCTGGTTTCGTTCGAAGTCGGCGTCATTGCCGACGTCCGGCATTTGCTCCAGCATCTCCTTCAGCGAAAGGCCGGAAGAATCCGCTCCCAGAGCGCGCCGCAGAATCTGGCGGTGCTCTTCCTCAGCGGACCACCCGTTCCGCGCGGCGCGAACTTTCAGTTCCTGAACGAGCTCGCTCTCGATGTTTCGTACGATTAGTTGCGACACGGCTCGCCTCCTTCTTTAAAACTGATAGCAATGATAGCGCACGATTGATTCCCAGGCAATCTGAATCGCGATAAATCAAGCGTTCCCATTCAGTTCCTCGCCCCTCGCTATAATCGCCGCCGAATGTCCGAGGAACCCACTTCCCCACCCACGAGACGCCGCCGGCTGCTGTGGACCCTGCTCGGCGCGATGGTCGTCGTGGGGTTGGTGCCGCTGGTAGTCTCGCACTACTTCCTCATCCGCATTAACCGCGATTCGCTGGAGACGCTGGAGAAAAAGTATCTGACGCGATCGGCGATCGGGATCGCCACCGACATCCAGAACCTGCTGGCGAACAACACCCAGCAGCTGACCAAGATCGCCGGCAGCGTGCGGGCCATGAAGCGCGCCCTGCCGGGCACCGATCCGTTCGCGTATGCCACGCAGAGCGGCATCCTCACCGACTACATCACGCCCGACAGCGATCTCCTCGGACTTCGCATTCTCGACCGCGACGGCAAAGGTGCCGAGGCCAAGCCGGCCAATCTCGACGCACCGGTCCAGCAGGAGCTCGATCTGGCGCTCCAGGCCGCGCTCAAAGGGCAGGTCTACACCGGCACGTTCCAATTCGTCTCGGCGGCGAATCAGCCGGCGGTCATCATCGCGGTGCCGGTCGCCGACAACGGCGCCGTCATCGGCAGCATCGAGGCCATCGTCAGCCTGCGGCGGATCAGTGAGCGTATTCGCGACGAAGGGAAAGGCGAGGTGACGGTCTTTCTTGTGGACCGTAATGGCAAAGTGCTGCTCCACAGCGAGGCCGCCACCGAAGTGCAGCATCCCGACTTTTCGAATCTGAAGATCGTGCAGGAGTTCTCGAAAGCGCCGGTCCACCTGACGATCCCCTACGACGACAATCGCGGCGGCGAGCGCGTACGGATGCTGGGCACGGTAGCGCCGGTGGGCCGTCCCGACTGGGGTGTCGTGGTGCAGAAGCCGGAAAACGTCGCCTACGCCTCGGTGTCGAAGATGGTGCGGGCCACGATCACCTGGATCTCCATCGCGTTGATCGTGGCCATTCTGGCGGCGATCGTCTTCGCCTCCGGGATCGCCGGGCCAGTCCGCGCCCTCGCCGAACGAACGCGCGAGATCGCCAACGGCAACTACCATCAGCGCGTCGAGCTGAAGACGCACAACGAGATCGGCGAGCTGGCCGAGAACTTCAACTCGATGTCGGGCGCGATCGAGACCGCCATCGAGCAGTTGCGCAAAGCGGCGCATGAGAATCACCTGCTCTTCATCAACTCCGTGCGCATGCTGGCCGCGGCCATCGACGCCAAGGATCCGTACACGCGCGGCCATTCAGAGCGCGTGGCCCGCTATTCGATCGGCATCGGCAAGAACCTCGGGCTCAGCGAGCAGGACATGCGCAATCTCCGCATCAGCGCCCTGCTGCACGACGTCGGCAAGATCGGCATCGACGATCGCATCCTCCGCAAGCCCGGCGCGCTGAGCGACGACGAGTTCGAGGTGATG
>Ga0157378_10000593_pt1 | contig 33946 bp, 29 predicted proteins | sample M65metaG_FD_115309 | JGI IMG/M metagenome (GOLD analysis project Ga0157378, IMG submission 115309) | Miscanthus rhizosphere microbial communities from Kellogg Biological Station, Michigan, USA - M6-5 metaG | ecosystem: Host-associated > Plants > Roots > Rhizosphere > Soil | place: USA: Michigan... | reverse complement strand
TCGCGGTTTGTTTGTTGCTGGGAAGGAAATCACCATGATCGATAAAGTACTCACATCCATTTTCGGATCGAAGCACGAGCGCGACGTCAAGAAGATGCTGCCCATCGTCGCGCAGATCAACGCCCTCGAGCCCGAGATCAGCAAGCTCACGGACGATGAGCTGCGCGGCAAGACCGTCGAGTTTCGTCAGCGGCTGAAGCCTGTCGTCGAAGCACTCGATGCGGCCAAGAAAGAGATCCCTCGGGATGAAGTCGTCATCCGCACGGCCAAGGAAGACCTGCAGTCTGCGCTCGACGAGATTCTCCCCGAGGCCTTCGCCGTCGCCCGCGAAGGCGGCAAGCGCATTCTCAACATGCGCCACTTCGACGTCCAGCTCATGGGCGGCATCGTTCTGCATCGCGGCAAGATCGCCGAGATGAAGACCGGCGAAGGAAAGACGCTGGTGGCCACGCTGCCGGTCTACCTCAACGCCCTCACCGGCCGCGGCGTCCACGTCGTTACCGTCAACGATTACCTGGCCCGCCGCGACTCCGAGTGGATGGGCCGCCTTTACAAGTTCCTCGGCCTGACCGTCGGCGTCATCCAGAACCCGCACGGCGACCGCGAGCGGCAGGAAGCGTACGGTTGCGACGTCACCTACGGCACCAACAACGAGTACGGCTTCGACTATCTCCGCGACAACATGAAGTTCGATCTGGAGTCGATGGTGCAGCGCGATCCCGCCTACGCCATCGTTGACGAAGTCGACTCGATCCTGATCGACGAGGCGCGCACGCCGCTCATCATCAGCGGCCCGTCGGAAGAGCGTCCGGACAAGTACTACTCGGTCGACCGCATCGTCCCGCGCCTGGTGAAAGAAAAGGATTACCAGGTCGATGAGAAACAGCACACGGCCGTGCTCACCGAGGAGGGCGTGCTGCACGCCGAGAAGCTCCTCGGCGTGAACAATCTCTACGATCCCGACAACATGGACACGCTGCACGCGGTCCAGCAGGCGTTGCGCGCGCACACGCTCTACAAGCTCGACGTCGAGTACGTGGTCAAAGACGGCGAGGTGCTCATCGTCGACGAGTTCACCGGCCGCCTCATGCCCGGCCGCCGCTGGAGCGACGGACTGCACCAGGCAGTCGAGGCGAAAGAGGGAGTAAAGATCGAGGCCGAGAACCAGACGCTGGCCACGATCACGTTCCAGAACCTCTTCCGCATGTACGACAAGCTGGCCGGCATGACCGGAACGGCCGACACCGAGGCCGCCGAGTTCGACAAAATCTACAACCTCGAGGTCGTGGTCATCCCGCCGAATCGCCAGATGGTTCGCAAGGATCAGGCGGATCTGGTCTACCGCACCGAGCGCGAGAAGTTCAACGCCATCGTCGACGAGATCAAGATCCTCAACGAGAAAGGACAGCCGGCGCTGGTAGGAACCATCTCGATCGAGAAGTCGGAAGCGCTGTCATCCGCGCTGAAGCGCAAAGGCGTGCCGCACGTCGTCCTCAACGCCAAGTACCACGAGAAGGAAGCGGAGATCGTGGCCCAGGCCGGCCGCAAAGGCGCGGTGACCATCGCCACGAACATGGCCGGCCGCGGCACGGACATTCTCCTCGGCGGCAATCCCGAGTTCGCCGCGGCGCAGAAGAACAAAGATGTGGCCGATCCGGTCGAGCGCAAACGGATCGAGGACGAGATCGCCGAGCAGTGGAAGCACGATCACGATGAGGTCGTCCGCCTCGGCGGACTGCACATCGTCGGCACCGAGCGCCACGAGTCGCGCCGCATCGACAACCAGCTTCGCGGCCGCTCCGGACGACAGGGCGATCCCGGAGCCTCCCGTTTCTATCTGTCGCTCGAAGACGATCTGATGCGCATCTTCGGCGGCGAGCGCCTGATGGGCTGGATGGAGAAGTTGGGGATGGAAGAGGGCGTCCCCATCGAGCACAGCATGGTCACGCGCTCGATCGAACGCGCCCAGAAGCAGGTCGAAGGCCGCAACTTCGAGGCCCGCAAGCACCTGCTCGAGTACGACGACGTGATGAACAAGCAGCGCGAGTCGGTCTACGGCCTGCGCCGCTCGATTCTCGAAGGACGCGAGGGGAAGGATTACATCCTCAACGCCGCCGACGAGATCGTCGACTACCTGATCGAGACGTACATCCCCGAGGATGCGCGCGAACAGCCGGATGAAGAGAAGCTGAACGCGGAGCTGTACGACTTTTTCGGCATCGATCTGAAGACGGCCGGCGTCGATCTGACCTCGATGCCGCCCGCCGCGGTGAAGGATCGCGTGATCGAGACGGTGAACCAGCGCTATGAAGCGAAGGAAGCGTCGATCGGCGCGGAGATGATGCAGCTGCACCAGAAGTACATCCTGCTACAGGTGATCGATCAGCTCTGGAAGGATCACCTTCTCAATGTCGATCACCTGAAGGAAGGGATCGGCCTGCGCGGCTACGGCCAGCGCGATCCGCTCATCGAGTACAAGAAGGAGTCGTACGAGATCTTCCAGGAGATGATGGAGCTGGTCCAGGATCGCGTCGTCAAGTACCTCTGGAAGACCGAAGTCGTGGTCGAGCGCGAAGGCGAGCGGCAGGAGGATGTGCAGCGCGTGCAACGCGCCATGCCGCCGCAGAAACCGAAAGCGCCGCCCATGGTCTTCTCCAGCTCCGGCGGCTCCACCGGCCCCGCGCAGGTGCAACGCAAGGAACCAAAGATCGGCCGCAACGATCCCTGCTGGTGCGGGAGCGGGAAAAAGTACAAGAAGTGCCACGGCACGGCGGCGTAGCCGAGGCGTAGCGCCGTCGGCCCGACGGCTGTACCGCCGGCGGCTCGCCGGCAACCGGACCGGCGTAAACTGAGGCACCATGTCCCACATCGCCATCGACTACGACAAAGAAAAGCTCCGAGCCTTCTGCCGCCGGTGGAAGGTCACGGAGTTTTCGCTTTTCGGTAGCGTGGTGCGCGAGGACTTCGGGCCGGAGAGCGATGTGGATGTTCTGGTGACGTTTTCACCAGATGCTCACTGGACCCTGTTCGACATGTCGGACATGAACGAAGAACTGCAGTCGCTTTTCGGTCGCCAAGTCGATCTGCTGACACGCCGCGCAGTCGAAGGAAGCCTGAATCCAATCCGCAAAACTTCGATTCTCAGCGCGGCGGTGATGCTTGACGTTGCGTAGCAGCGGGTTCCTGCAAGACATCCTGATATCGGCGCGACTGGCGATTTCATACGTTGAGAGCATTGCGCTCGATGCCTTCGCAAAAGACATTCAGTTGCAGGATTCCGTTGTCCGGCGGCTGGAGATCATCGGCGAAGCCGTGAGCCATATCGCTGAAGAAGCATCCATTGAAATGCCGGAGCTCCCGTGGCGAAAGATGGTCGACATGCGCAACTTCACTGTCCATCAGTACTGGGATGTCGATGTGAATATCGTCTGGGCAACGGTAAAACAAGATCTTCCGGCAGCTGTCGCCACCATCGAACGCTACCTCGCCCCCTGACATATCATCCGCCGCATGCTTCCTGAAAAAACGTTCGAGAACCGCGTCGGGATCATCACCGGCGGCGGGACCGGGATTGGTTTCGCCATCGCCCGCGAGCTGGCGAAGCTCGGGGCCACCGTCGTCATCGCCAGCCGCAGCGAGGAGCACCTCGGGCCTGCTGTCGATCAGTTGCGCAGCGAGACTGGACGCGCCAACGCCGCCGATCATTTCGTGCTCGATGTGCGCGAGTCCGAACAGGTCGAGGCCATGGCGGCCAAGGTTCACGCCGACTATGGACACATCGACTTTCTGGTCAACAACGCTGCCGGCAACTTCATCTCGCCCGCCGACCAGCTCAGCGTCAACGGCTGGAACGCGGTCATCGGCATCGTTCTCAATGGAACGTTTTACTGCACCAGCGCCGTCGGCAAGCGGATGATCGCCGCGAAGAAGGGCGCGATCCTCAACATCATCGCCAACTACGCCTGGACCGGCGCCCCGGGCGTCGTCCACTCCGCCAGCGCCAAAGCCGGCGTCCTGGCCATGACCCAGACCCTGGCCGTGGAATGGGCCCGCCACAAGATCCGCGTCAACGCCATCGCCCCGGGACCGGTGCACACCGAGGGCGCCTCGAAGCGGCTTTTCCCGAACGAGATGATCGAGGAAGGGATCCGCAAGACCATCCCGCTGCGACGATTTGCCACGCTCGAAGAAGTGGCCAACGCCGCGTCGTATCTGCTGTCCGACTACGCCTCCTACGTCACCGGCGAAGCGATGGTCATCGACGGCGGACAGTGGCTCAGCGGCGCGGATTACTGGACACGCGTGCAGCAGATGGCGCCGAAGTAATCAGGCCGACGGTCGCATTACGCGAGGAGTCACCGACGGGAGGCTCCCATTAGAATCACCAGATGATCGAGTCATTTAGCTATCGCGGCGTGTGGTGGTCACCGATCCATCGTAGGCGTGTGCCGGGTGACCTAACCTTTACGCCAGACGAAGGTGTCCGCCTCACGGTTCAGGGGGAGCTAAGCAGAGGGCCTGCAAGTGACAGGATGGAGCATCACCCCATTCTTCTTGGGCGCGCCACTTACTTTGGGCATGGGTCTCAAGTAACGCTGCTCGATGCATACGGTCGAGGTCGTGCGCAGCATGGTTACCCAGGACCAAAGATTACCGTTGAAGAGTTAAGCGTGGGTCACGCGCTTCTAGGAGCCCACCTTCGATCGAGGGATGAATGGCGGTTCGACTCGGCTGAAGTTGAGTATCACCTCTTGGACCAATGGGTGAATGAGTACGGTTTCCAAGTGGCTCGAGTAACAGAACCCTACAAAGTGACGTATAAGTGGCCAGAAACAATCGAGGCGCGCGTGCCTACAGGGGTCGCGAAAATTGGACGAACGGTCTCCCATCCGGTCGGTTATTCTCATAGTCTAAGCCTGACAGAGCGACTCAGGTTTGACCTCGAATTTGACGAAGCTGTTGATGTGGCGACGCTTCACTCGTCATGGCTCTATCCGCTTCAGAATTTGCTCACGCTATCCATGAGGCAACCTACGTGGGTAAAGGCAGTTCGTGTGTTCAGTCGTCGTTTCAAATACAGAGGCAAGCGTCATCTACGGCCCCTATCGTTGTTCTACACTCAAAGCTATCGTCCTCATCCCGATGCTAAAGTTCCACATTTCTCGAACACCCTGCTTCACTATTCAGATATCAAGGAGTGCTTAGGGGCAGCACTAACTGGCTGGTTCAGAATGTTGAGTGATCTCAAGCCTTTCGCAGATGTATTCTTTGGAGATCGTTACCATCCAGCAGCATTCGATCGATCACGCTTCCTGACACTTGCGCTGGCCGTTGAGGCACTACATCGAAGCACTATGTCGAATTCACTTCGCCCGAAAGAGGAGTTCAGGCGCATCGTGAGTGAAGTGGCGGCAGCGGTTCCTCAGCACCATCGTGAATGGTTAAAGAAGCAACTGGTCTACAGCAATGAGCCTCGCCTTCGCGACCGCATTGCGCAGCTCTGCGAGCAGTTCAAGCCGGTTATGGAGCCTCTGGCCGGCGACCTCTCCGACTTTGCGGCTTATGTTGCACGACTCAGGAACGAAATTGTACACGGTGGTAATCGCAACAAGGTATCGAGCGACGATATCTACTGGGCTGTCCAGAAGCTAGAAATTCTCTGTGAGTCATTTCTACTATCAAGCCTCGGCTTCAGCGAACCGCAGCTGGCGGAACTATTTGAGCGCAACGAAGACTACCGCATTGTGCGAGCCTATGGGAAACGGTCGAGTCCTGGCTAGCTAACTTCTCGAAAGTGCTATGACCCACCCACAAAGGACTCATGGCGCTTTCAAGTAGTCCACGGCCACATGCGCAATTGCCCGCACGCCCAACTCCAACCCGCTCTCCTCGACATAAAACAGCGGTGAGTGATTCGATGCTGCTTCCTCCGCGGTCTTGCCATTCTGCCGGGTACCGAGGAAGAAGAAGAGGCCGGGGACTTTCTGCTGGAAGAAGGAGAAGTCCTCAGCGCCGAGGACGGCGTTGATGACTTCGACGTTTCCGTTGGCAACGCGGCGGAGTGTTGGGACCATCTGATCGGTGACTTTGGGATCGTTGTAGGTGATCGGGTAGCCCTCGTCGATCGTTACGGTGGCTGTCGCGCCGCCGCTGCGCGCGATGTCTTCGGCGGTCCGTTTGATTCTGGCGTGGATCTCGTCACGCATCTTGGCGTCCAGCGACCGGATCGTGCCGATCATCTCCACGTCGTCGGGGATGATGTTGTTGCGGACGCCGCCGTGGATGGCGCCGACCGTCACGATCGATGGGGCAAGCGATGAATCGACCTGGCGGCTGGGGATGGTCTGCAATCCGAGGACGATCTGGGAGGCGACGACGATCGGGTCGACGCCGAGCCAGGGGTAGGCGCCGTGGGTTTGCTTGCCGTGGACCACGATCTTGAACGAATCGACGGCGGCCATCATCGAGCCGGGGCGGTAGGCGATCTGGCCGACGGGATAGCGCGAGGTCACGTGCAGGCCGAAGACGGCGTCGACTTTCGGATTGTCGAGCGCGCCCTCTTTCACCATCAGCCTCGCGCCGCCTTCTTCGCCTTCCGGTGGTCCTTCCTCGGCGGGTTGAAAGAGGAACTTCACCGTTCCGGGGATCTCTGCGCGGATGCCGGCCAGCACTTCGGCCACGCCGAGGAGGATGGCTACGTGCGCGTCGTGCCCGCAGGCGTGCATCACGCCGACTTCATGTCCGTTGAACGTCGTCCGCACCGTCGACTTGAACGGCAGGTCGACCTGCTCGGTGACTGGAAGCGCGTCCATATCCGCGCGCAGCGCAACCACGCGGCCGGGCTTGCCGCCGCGGAGGATGCCGATGACGCCGGTGTGGGCAACGTTCGGTGTGACCTCGATGCCAAGCTCGCGCAGCCGGTCGGCGACGATCTTCGACGTGCGCGTCTCGCGATTGCCGAGCTCCGGATGTTGATGGATATCGCGCCGGCAGGCGATGACTTTCGATTCCACCTTCTTCGAAGCGTCATCGATGCGTTGATCGAGCGTGGTGGCGGCGTCGAGCGTAGCGGACATGAGGACCTCCAGTGCGAGGATGGCGAGGATGCGCATGAGGCGCATTGTAAGTCGCGGTTATCGGGTCTCGCGGTTGCGGGGTCTCGCGGTGTTTGGTTGCTGAGTTGCTTGGTTGCCGCCCGCGCGAGCGCGAGATCTCGCTACGGCGCAACCCCGTTCCGCAGCTCCTCCGCTTTGCGGATCAGTTCTCCGAACCATTCCGCGAAGTGCGTCTCGCCGCGCTCCTCGGCAAGTGATTTCGTCCCCGAGGCCATGGTGATGAACTGGTTTATGAAGGAGTTGAGCTCGTCGGCCACGCCCATCAGCATCAGCGTCGACGATTGCGACTCGATGGTTTTGAACGCCTGCAGCGCTTGCGCATACTCGTTCGAGAAGTAGGCGAAGTTCTCGCGGGATTCGTCGGAGCGCTGGTCGTCGGCGGTCATGGCGGGTGAGTGAGGCTGCGGATTCTGGGCCATCGAAAGTACCGCGACGGAGCGCTGCCCGTCTCGGCGGCTGGCTCGGCGGCGTCCTCGCCGCCGGGTGAACAGCGAATGTCTGGTGTCTTGGCGGTTCGGCGTCGAGACGACGCCGAGCCAGCCGGCGAGGACGCCAGCGCTCCTTTTGCTGCGCCTTCACTGCGCCAGTGCGTGCAAATCCTCCATCCCCCGTACCACCCCGCCGCGAACGACATACCGGATCTTGCGCATGTTCGCGACGTCGATCGATGGATCGGCGGCGACGATGACCAGATCCGCGTCCTTTCCCTTCTCGATCGTGCCGAACTCCTTCTCGCGGCGCATGGCGCGGGCAGCGATGGCGGTGGAGGAGACCAGCACCTGCATCGGGGTCATGCCGGCTTTCTGCATCGCTTCCATCTCGGCATAGATGGCGGGGCCGTGCAGCGTCAGGGGATTGCCGGCGTCGGTGCCGGTGGCGATGGGGATTCCGGCGGTGACGAGCGCCTTCAGGTTCTGATCGCCGATCTGTTCGGCCTTCGTCGTCCGATCGTCGCGGCGCGCGAGCTGTTCGGCGGTCACGGTGGTCGGTGCGGACGGCGTCTCGGCGATTCTGGCCAGCGTCGATTTATCGATGCAGCCGTTCGGATCGTCGATCACGACCGGAGTGTGCTCGACGGCCGATCGCGACATGCGCACATAGCCGCGCGACACCGTCAGCGTCGGGATGAGGATCGTGCCGTTGCGTTTGGCCAGATCGAGGAACTCCTGGTCGACCGGCTGATCCCACACGCTGTGCACGAGCAGCGTCGCGCCCGCGCGCAACGATGCCTTGGCCTCGGCCAGACCGGTGGCGTGGACGATCAGCGGCAGGTCGTGCTTGCGCGCTTCGTCGCCCGCGGCAGCGACGGCGGCAGCGGAGGCTTCGACGGTCAGCGCAGGCGGCTGGACGATGTACCAGACCTTGACCGCGTGCGATCCCTGCGAGGCGAGGTAGCGGACGCCTTCGCGCGCCGAAGCTTCGTCTTTGAGGACCATGAACTGGCGCTCGGCGGGGAGGTTGAGCCAGTGATCGAGCGTCGAAAGCAGCGGCCCGGCGGCGTCGACGTGCGGCGCGAGCGTGTTCGGCTCGAAGCGGTCGTGCAGCCGCAGCGTCCAGGCGTAGCCGCCGACGTCGTAGACCGCGGTGACGCCGGAGCAGATGTAGGAACGGCCGTAGCGCTCCGGATTGGCTTTCAGCTCGGCCTCGGTTTTTTCGTACGGATGCGTGGCGCGAAGGTCGATCGAGTCCGGCCGCCCATCGGCCCAGCCGGTCTGCGAGAAATGGACGTGCGCATCGATCAGTCCCGGCGTGATCCAGAGGCCGTGTACGTCTGTGACATCGATCCCCGCGGGAACGGGACACTGCGCCGCGCTTCCGGCGCAATCGATCTTGCTGTCGCGCAGGATCACGTTCGCGTTCGCCAACGGCGCGCCGCCGCGGCCGTCGATCAGCGTCGCGCCGGTGAGCGCGCGTGGCGGGGCGGGCGTGCCGGCGGGCGAATCGATCGCGCCGGTGACCGTGATCTTCCAGCCGTCGGGTGTGCTCACGAAGAGCCGTTCGGAGATGCCAACGTGCTCATCGCTGCCGTAGCGAACACGGTATCGATAGGTGCCGTAGACCACTCCGGGCCGCAGCGAGGTGAGGTGGATGTCGTTCGCTTCGATGAGATCGGGCCACGCGGAACCGACTCCTTTCGCAAACGCCTCGAAGCCGGTATCAAACCCTTCCGCGCCGCCGCGCACCAGCGCCTCGGAGTGGAGATAGCAATTCAGATAGGCGTCGCGGTTGTGCTGGCGGATGGCGTTGAGGTTCGCATCGAACACCGCGCGCGCGGCGGTGATGTCGTCCGCGGGCGTTGCCAGGATTGGTGTGGCGATCAGCAGAAGCAGAATAAGCAGCGTTGCGCGCATCGCCGCATTGTAGAATCGCCGGCGCCGGTAGCACCAAAGGAACATCACCATGCGCTCGATGAGTTGCCTGCTGCCGCTGTTGTTCGCCTTCCCGCTTCCGGCCGTAGCGCAGACGCCGCCGGTCATCCCCCACGCGGGCGAGAGTATCGAAGTCTCGATCGTCAACGTCGACACGGTCGTTACCGACAAGCAGGGCCGCCGCGTCAAGGGTCTTCGCAAAGACGATTTCGAGATCTACGAAAACGGCGTCCGCCAGTCGATCAGCAACTTCGCCGAGTACGCGAGCGAGCGCGAAGCGACATCGGCCGGCCCAGCGACTCCCTCGGCGACCGCCACCGCGGCACCTGCCGCCGCGCAGGCGCCGCCGTATCAGAAGCGAACGATCATCGTTTTCGTCGAACGCTTTCAATTGCCCAACTTCCGCAGCGATCCGATGTTTGCGGCGATGAAGAAGTTGCTGCACGAAGCGGTGCGGCCGGGCGATCGCGTCGAGGTCGTGACCTGGAATCACGGCATTCTCGGCACGCGGCTCGACTTCACCGACGACCTGGCAAAAATCGACAAAGCCATCGACGCCGTCGCCGCGCGGACGATCACTCTCGATCATGACCTGATGGACGATATCGAGCGGGAGGTCGATGCACTGTCGACGTTTGAGGCGGAGTCCGCGGCATTCGGCGCGGGCCGCATGGGAGCGGGTGACATTCCGCGCGAGTCCGGCCTCAGCTTCTTCATCGAAGAGAACTCGCGGATGTCGGCGAAGACCGCGCTCCTCGACGAGCAGCGCAAGGTGCAGACCATCAACGCACTCATGCGCGCGACCGGCGCGCTCGAAGGGAAAAAGGTCCTGCTGCTGGCCACGCATCGCCTGTCGGAGTATGCCGGCGCGGAGGCGATGTACATGGCCGGCGTGACCGTCCTGCCGGCGGACTTTCGCAGCGAATTCGACGGCAAGCCGCTCGTGCGATCGATGATCGAAACGGCCAACGCCAACGGATTCACCATCTATCCTGTTTTCCCCGAGGGGCTGGCATCGAACGCGGCAGTCACGGCGCAATACCGAAGCACGCAGCCGAGGAGCATCGGGTACGACTACCTCGTCCTCAGCAACGAAACGCCGATGCTCGAATACGTAGCTCAGCAGACCGGCGGCTCGACCGCGTGGGGAAGCGGGGACGTGACGAATCTCCTGCCGCGCATGGTCGACGATTTCGAGGCGTACTACTCGCTCGCCTACAACGCCACGCCGGGCAAAGCGGCAGCGCGCAAGATCGAGGTCAGGGTCAGAGATCCGAAGCTGACCGTCCGCGCGCGCAAACAGTTCCTGCCGAAGTCGGACACCACGAAGATGGACGATCGCGTCATCGCCACGCTCTTCGGCAACGCGCCGCCGTCATCGTTCGAGGTGAAAGTCCGGCTGGCTCCGGCGAAGCTCGATGAGAAGAAGCACTACATGATCCCGATCACGATCGAAGTGCCGATCTCGTCTCTGACCATGCTCCCGAGCGGGAACGATGCTTCCGCCGGAGCGTTCACGGTCTACATGGCCTGGGGCTCGACGTTCGGAGGTGTGAGCGATACGCACCACGACACGAAGCAGTTCACGATCTCTGCCGCGGAGCTGGCGAAGGCGAAGTCGAGCCATTTCACCTACGAATTCAGCGTCGCCTCGGCCACGCCCTACCTGCGCGTGGCGCTCGGGGTGTACGACGAGGTGTCGAAGGAGTACGCGCTGAACCTGGTGGATCTGCAGCCGCCGACGAAGAGGTAAATCCCTGTCATCCTGAACCGCCGACACCCCGGAGGGGTCGAGGACGGTCCTTCGACCGTCCTCCGCTGCTCCGCCTTCGGCTACGCAGCTCCGGCGGCTCAGGATGACAGCATTTTCTATGGTGCTTGTGTACTCAATCCAGCGTCTTCACCGGCCCCAGTTTCAGATTCAAATCATCATCCGAAAGCCCGAAGATCTGTTTCATCTCGGCCATCTTCTCTTCGAGTTTCATCAGCGCGGAGCCGACGCGCTCGATTTCGTCGTCGGTGAGATTGCCGGCGTCCATGCGGCGCAGAGCTTGTTTCTCGAGCAGGCGGCGGACCAGTTCGATGATCGACAGCACCAGTTTGGCCAGGCCGTTTTCGACGATGTCGGAGTCGGCGGCGATGCGATCGGGGATGGTGCGCTCGGTGAAGGTGAGCGATGCGCGCAGACGCTCTTCGTCATTCGTGATCATCAGCGAAGACCTCCAGCGGCCAGGGGCCGGATAGGAGAAAGGGGATGGATGGGAAGTCGCGTTTGAGTGCGATGCCGGCGTCGTTGATCGCGGAAACGGATTCCCGTCGCACGAGCGCGGCGAACTCGAGCGATGCGGTGTCGCGCGCTGACCAGCGATGTTTCACCGCGAGCGGCGCAAGGTTCTCATCGACTGCGTTTCGAAACTCCGGCGCGACCTCGGCGGCGCGCGTGGCGTCGTGCAGCGCGCGGATGTAGGCGGCGCCGGATTCGAAGTCGTGACGATCGGGCCGCGCGCGCGGCGTTTCCGCGGCGACTTTGAGCGTCATCTCCACCATCCCTCGGTACTCGCGCAGCACGCGCCGCCATCGCTCGATGTGCGCGGAGCATTTGCCGGTCGCGTCGCTCTCGCCGTACGCGGTGAAGCCGTAGCGGATGGCGATGAAGGTAGCGCGATCGAGCAGCGCGGCGCGCGTTTGGGCGACGCGCAGCAGCAGTTCGCGATCGCCGAGCGGCTGGGCATCGTCGATGGGCACGCCGCTGAGCCAGAGATCGGCGATCGGAATCGCTTCGGCCAGCGGCTCGACGTCGCCGCGTTCGAGGTGCGCGCCGATGACGACGTGCTTCATTTGATCAGCTTCGGTTGCGAGGTGCGGATGATGGCATCGACGTTGGCCAGGACGATGTTCAGGCCGAGGTAGAGGAGATCGACGTCGCCGATGGAGACGACCGCTTCGCCGGCGATCACCACACCGCGATCGAGCAGGTGGTCGAGCGTTTCGAGGAGGCCGAGTTCTTCTTCGCTGTCAGTCATCGGTGGTCACGGCGCACGTATACGGAGGCCACGGTCCGGTCAACGCAAGGGTCACGCCTTCGGCGGCGTAGCGGCGGGTGAGAGTCTCGCGCAGCTCTTCGAGCCGCGCTTCTTCGTCGCGCTCGATGAGGACGTTGATCTGCGGAAAAGCGCCGGAGCGTTGCTGGCGCGTTTCGGCGACGGTATCGCACGCCAGTTTCTCCATCACCGCCGCTTCCACCTCGGAGACGACCTGCTGCTCGGCCTCGCGCGATGCGCGCTTTTTCTCGTCATCGAGTTTCTTGCGCAGAAGGAAAGCCTTGCCCTCCGCGGCGCCGGCGATCTCGTCCGACAGAGCGCGCAGGGTGTCGACGCGCTTAACCAGCGCATCGCTCCAGAGCTGCGGATCGAACTCGATGCGCAACGTCCACTCCTGCTTGCCGTCGAGTGTTGCCAGGAGCTTCGCCAGGCGGTCGTGCTCCGTCTCGAGATGGCGGCGGAGAGTTTCGCCCGAGGCAAAGAGGGTGAACGCGCGCAGCGGGACGATGGTGCCGCCGTGCAGCAAGGCGTTCATCACACTCTGATGCCGATAGCCGAACGATCCGAGCCACTCGACGTCTTTGGCGCGCGCGTCGATGACGCCTTGGGAGAAATCGACATCGTCGACCGGAGTCACGAACGCGGACAGCTCGCCGGCGGTGACTTTCTCCAGTCGATCCGATCCATCGATGGCCTCGACGCGTTCCGGCGCCGGATGCGTCGCGCGGGCGATGGCGTAGACGTAGAGGATGTCGGGCATCGAGGGAATCATTGTAGGTCAGCGCTACCGGCCAAAACTGCCGCGATAGCGGCCTCAAAGAAGGTAGCGAGGGGTTGCGAGCGCTTGTGCGAGCAACCCCTCGAAAGGAGTTTCTCGATTTTGGTGCCGCGTCAGCGGCACTGGAACTTGCGGCAGATCTCCAGTGCCGCTGGCGCGGCACGATTTTCGTCGGCGTCGTTACGAGGGGTGCTCACAAAAAGCGCTCGCACCCCTCGCTACCTTCTTGTGCCGCTAACGCGGCATTCGTTGCGTCGCGTTCTCGACGCCGCGATGAGCATTTTGGCAACCTGGTAACTCGGCAACTCAGCAACCCAGAAACCCAGCAACCAACTCACCTCATCGTCTTCCTGAACTCCGCCGACTCCACCAGCGCCCGCGCTACGCCCACCCTTGTCTCCTTCTTCTTCAACGCGTCGAGGAAATAGCGTTCGCCGGCGGCGTCGGCGGGGCGGCCGAGGATGGTGGCGTAGGCGATGTGGAGGAAGTCGACGTCGTTGAGACAGCCGGAATCGTAGGCCACCGTTTCGGCGATGTCGTTGGCGGCGACGCGGCGCGAGGGATCGACGCCGATGCGCGCGAGCAGCGCGGGAGGGGCGGGAGTGCCGCGCGGGCGGCCGTACCACCAGGCGTTCTCGTCGAGAAACTCGCTGGGCTCGTTGATGCGGAAGGCGCGCGTGAGCTCGGGGAGGGAATCGACAAGCTTCGGAGTATCGAGCGGGGTCAGGGCGATGAGGCTGAAGCGCGCGGCCAGGCTGCGGTGGTCGGGCGACGACGCAGGATCGATGGCGTTCGGTGCGTTCGAGCGTGAGAAGGAAATCGTCAGATAGTTGACGCCGTCGCGCCACCTGGTGCGCGGCACGTCGAAGGGATAGTCATGCCAGCCGGTGGTGAGCCGGACGGTTGCCAGCGGTGCCGAATTGAGCGAGAGCGTGGCGATCTGCGGCGAGGCGCCGGGATAGTGGAACGGCATCATCCGCAGCAGCAGGCGATGATCGACCTTCGATGATGCGATGAGCAGCGCCGAGACCTCGGCGTCCGTCCAGCGCGCGACGTCAGTTCCCGTTCCTTCGGATCCGTACCAGCCGCTGCCGAGGAAGAAATCGGACTCGGAGCCGAGGTGGAGAACCTGGGTGGGGTAGGCAGCGATGAGCGCGCGCGTGTCGGCGGGCGTGAGTCGATTGAGGAGGAGATGGCGGAGGCCGGGGCCGTAGCTGAGGCGGAAGGATTCGAGTGGACTGGCAAGGACCACCGGGTACTGGCAGGACCAGTCGCCAATGTCGCCGGGGCGGTGGAAGCCTGCGCTGACGATCCACACCGGCGCGTTGTGCGCCACCACGCTGGCCGCGCGGGCGGCCGATTCGCCGGCGCTGATCAGGCGAACGCGCGGCGGGAGCTGGCGGAGATAGAAATCGAGACAGACGTACGACCAGTCGTTCGTGGTGACGACGGCGTCGCGCGCGTGGGCGTGTTCGTGGATCGTGGCAGCGATCACGCGCCAGTTCAGCTTGCGGTACGGTTCGGTGCGCGCGGATTGCCAGCCTTCGCGGATCAGGAATCCGGCGGCGATGATGGCGACGATGGGGATGGCGATTGCGGTCCGTCCGCGAAGGATCAGGCGCAGGATCGTGGTGATGCCGATGGCCGCGAGCAGCAGATACGCGGGAAGGGCCGTGGCCACGTAACGGACGGCGTACCAGTGCCGTAGTTTCCAGAGCGCGGCCATGCTGACGGTGATCGGGAGGACGGCCATGCCGATGACGATCGCGCCGCGCAGGCGGTCGCTTGTTAGCAGCGCGATTGCGCCGACGAGCGCAAGGATCGCGACGATGTATGCGGCGCGATGAACCGTCGTCACATCCACGGCGCCGATGGAGAACGATTGCAGGAGGCGTTGGAAAAATCGCGCGGTGAGCGGACGGAATCCGGCCGCGGCGGCGTTGCCGGGCATTCGTCGATAGAGGATTGGGATGAGGGCTGCGGCGATGAGCGATGCGATGGCGTAGATGGCGAAGAAGCGGCGCCGGTCGATGGCGAAGGCGATTGCGGCGGTGATCGCGCTGGCAACGATTAGTGGTCCGGCGCCGGAGGTTGTGAATAAGGCCAGGAGGGGGATGGCGATCGAGAGAACGGTTTCACGCGGAGACGCGGAGACGCGGAGCAAGACGGCGAGCATCAAGGTCGCGAGCAGGATCAGCAGGGCGTAGGGGCGGGCTTCGCGGCTGTAGTAGATGGCGAGAGGTGAGCCAGCGAGGAGGAGAGCGAAGGTGATCGATTCCGCGTTGTCTTTCCCGACACCCGACAGCCGGCAGCCGAGAGCCCCAATCACAATCGCCAGCACCCCGAACACCGCCGGCGCGAATCTGGCTGCAAACTCGGACGCGTGCGCGAATCGTCCGGCCAGCTCCGTGGCGAAAAACAGCGGGCCGTGCTCGCTGGCGAAGCCGGTGAGCCAGTGCCAGATCGGTTCGTGCGTCAGTTTCGTGGCGACGTCGTAGTCGAGGATCTCGTCGAGCCAGAGACTGGGGACGGCGAGTCCGCCGAAGCGCATCACGGCGCCAAAGATGACGATGCCCGCCAGTATCACGACCTCGGCGATGCGCCGCATGGGCGAGAGCGTAGCACGCACATTTGACAGTGCCGGCCATTGGTCAATACATTGACTGTCTCAGATGACAATGCAGCCGGAACGGGACCTCGTCGCAGGCGTCATCCAGCTGGCGAACCTGCTGACGCGCCGCCTCGCGCCCGTCTTCGAGAAGGCCCGCGTCACCCCGCAGCAGTGGGCCGTGCTCTCCGTCCTCGATCGCAGCGACGCCCCGATGTCGCTGGCCGGGCTGGCGCGCTCGATGATGGTCTCCAAGCAGAACATGACCGGGATGATGACCCGCCTGGAGCAGCTCGGCCTCGCCGAGCGCACCGGCGATCCGAAGGATTTGCGGTCATCGCGCGTGGTGCTGACACGGCGGGGGCGGGCCACGATCGAGAAGCTGCGTCCGGCGTATGAGCAGTGGCGAACGGCGCTTGGCGGGGATCTGTCCGAACGCGATCTGGCGGCGGCGGAGAAGACGATCGAGACGCTGATTTTGCGATTGTCGTAGCTCGGTTTTCAGGCGGGTTCCTCGTGAAGACACAAGCACAGACAGGAGTGTCTGTGCCACATCGTCTTCTTGTATTTGGACATGTCTTGCGTGTCTTGAACATCACGATGTCTGCGGCTAGTAACGAAGATCGATGTGGCACCGACACTCTTGTCTGTGCTGGCGCGGCGCAGCCGCCCGGTCAGCCCACATCCGACAATTTGCCGCCAGGCGCAACGAGCCTGTTCCGCCCTGCTTCCTTGGCGGCATACAAACGCTCATCCGCGGCGTGGAAAAGGCGGTCCGCCGTCGCGCCATCCTCGGGATAGATGGCCGCTCCGATGCTCACCGTGACTTGCGCTCCGCCGGCGGGGGCGGGCATCGCTTCGACGCTGGTGCGGATGCGCTCTGCGATTGCTGTGAGCGCAACCACGTCGATCTGCGGCACGATCACGGCGAATTCTTCGCCGCCGTAGCGGGCAGGGAAGTCGACGGTGCGCACGGCTTCGCGGATCACGCGGGAGACGCGCTGCAGCGCTTCGTTGCCGGCCAGGTGGCCGTAGGTATCGTTGTATTTCTTGAAGCGATCGAGATCGAGGATGAGGACGCCGAACTGTTCGGGGTAGCGGCTGGCGCGCTCGATCTCGAGGTCGATGCGCTCGCGGAAGGCGCGGAAATTCGGCAGGTTGGTCAGCTCGTCGGTGCGGGCGTGCGCTTTGAGCTCGTCGGCCATGTGATTGACGGCCGCGGCAAGGCGCGCCACTTCGTAATCGCCGGCTACCGGAGCGCGCGCGCCGAGGTCGCCGGCGGAGATCTGGTCGGCAGCGTGGGAGAGGTTTTCGATCGGGAGGACTACCTTGCGCAGCGTCACCTGGACCGCGGCGAAGCTGCAGATGATGAGGATCCAGGCAACGGCCAGGCCGGCGGTCATCAGATCGTGCGACTCGCGTTCGAGCATCGGCAGCTGGCGGGCGATTTCGCGTTTTCGTTCGTCGATGATGCGTTGCGCCTCGGCGACGACGCGTTGCGATTCGATGTCGATCTCGTGGGGTGTCGATGTGTTGTCGGTCAGGACAAAACGGAAGGTGGCCATGCGGCGGCGGAGCGCGCTTGTATCGATCGTCGACAGCGAATCGGATTCGAGGAGTTGGGAGACGACGCGGTACTCGTAGCGTTGGCGGCTCGCCGGCTGGACCACCGCCGGCTCGGCGGGGGTGTTCGAGGCTTGCCAGCGAGCCGCTGGCGGTACAGCCGGCGAGGCCGCCGGCGCTACGCTCGCGCGGTACGCATTCTGCGCGCGGATCAATTCTTCGAGCGTGGCGATGGCGCGCGTCTCCACGCCCACCAGGCGGCTCCAGCGCTCCTGCGCCACCTGCGCGCGCCAGCTCAGGCCGAAGGTGATGGCGAAGAGGGCGAGGGCGAAGGCGGCGGTGAGGAGGAGCACGCGCGTGCGCAGCCGGGTGCGGCGGGCCACGCTACTTGCCCTCCGCCAGATGATTGGCCCGGCGCGCCACCGCGTGCACTGCCAGGACGAATGCGGCGTGGCTCCACGTCAGCGGCGCCACCGAGATCGGTGCGCCGGTGTAGGGATCGAGCTGTTCGGCCATCACACCGCTTGGCAGCGCGTGCCTGGTGGCCCAGAGCAGGATGTCGATCGCTTTCTGCAAGTCTTCCGCGTTCTGCGCGCGCATGGCGTACCAATGCGCGATCGACGTCGTGCAGACGATCCACGGATTGCCGGCCACGTTGGTGACGTCTTTCGAGACCTGGAAGTAGTAGTCGTTCTCGTAGCGGGCCAGGCCGCCGACGTCGGTTTTGATGGTCAGCCGCTCGATCATCGCTTCCATCGTGGCCACGATCTTCGGATCGTTGGCGTCGAACATGCCGAAGAGCCAGAGGCCGGCCATGGAAGCGTCGAGGGTCATGTCGGCGGTGATCTCGCCCTCGCGGGAGACGTTGATCGATCGGGCGAAACGGCCGGTGGCCTCGTCAAAAAGAAGCCGCGACGCGCCTTCCTTCATCTCGCTGGCGGCGCGACGGTATTTCTCGGCCTGTGCCGGTTCTCCAAACGCGTCGGTGAAATGCGCGGCGGCGTTGAGGCCCGCCCACACCGAGCCGATGGTGAAGGCGGCGATGCCGCGGCGCTCCTCCCACAAATCCCACGACGGCGCGGGCAGGCGCGTGTGCGGCTCGCGGTAGCGCGCCAGAAAGTCGGCCATGGTCTTGATGATCGGCTTGTAGAGCGGCTTGACGAATTCGACGTCGTGGAACTTTTCGAAATGCGTCCAGAGCGCCAGGACCACCAGCGCGGTTTCATCTTCCTGGATCGGCAGCTGCCGTTTGCCGTCGGCCAGCCACGTATGCCACGACGATCCCACCGATCCATCCGGGTTGTATTTGTGCAGCAGGAACCCTTCGGGCGTGATCAGCTGGCAGCAGAAGTCGAAGAAGCGCCGCGTGATCTCGGCATAGCCGGCCTGCAGCATGGCCGTGGTGACGATGGCGCCGTCGCGCGGCCACATATACGTGTACGTGTCCTTGCCGAACTGCACGATGTCGGAGTCGGTGGCGGCGATGACGGCGCCGCTGTGATCGATCTGCGTGCGGATGATCAGCAGCGATCTGCGATAAAGCCTCTGAACCTCTTCCGGCAGACGGCTGATGTCGACGTCGTTCTTGACCCACAACTTCCAGTAGTCGCGCGTCCGGTCCAGAAACGATCCCGCGCCGCGCTCGCGCACGAGGGCATCGAGTTGGGCCACCTCGCGATACGACTTGCCGAAGACCCACCAGATGTAGGCGACGGCAGTTCCGTTCGGCGGCAGCGTCAGCGAAACCATCCCGGTGCAATCGACCGAGCCCTGGGCAATCGCTTTGTGCGCTTCGAGCACGCCGTCTTCGGCGTCGCGCCACGTGCCCTGGAATCCCTCGCGCTCCTTGGTGCCGATGGCGAACGCCTGAAAGCCGAACTGGTCGTCGCTCGCGGCGTTGATCAGCACGTAACGTTGCGCTTTGTAGGCCACGAAGCCGTTGAACTCCGGGTCGAAGAAGATGGTGTCGCCGATGGCGTTCCCGCTCAGGTGCGGATCGAAGTGGGTGAAGAGGCGGACCGAACGCTTTCGATCGTCGAGGTTGTGAATCTCGACGCGGCGGATCAAAACGTCGCGATCGAAATCGACCGTGTCGTTGATGACCATGTCCAGCTGTAGCGAGGTGGAGTGCGCCTCCATGCGCGTGACCAGCGAGTCGCCGTCGTAGTCGAGGCGCTTCTCCCACGAGGGATTGCCGATCCAGGCGAACTTGCCATCGCACCAGACGCCGAAGAAGTTGACGTCGCCGTTGGTCTGGTTGTCCTGGCCGACGTGCGGGTAGTAGACGTCGCGGATGTTGTACTCATGATCGAAGTTGACCATGAGGTTTCCGTTGCCGATGGGGAGGTCGCGTGGCACGCATGCAGGATAAACGGTTGCCGCGCGAATGGATCGACTCCGGCGACGCTATAATGCGCGGCCGCTATGCCCCGCTCTTTTGAAGGCGATCAGAACGCCGAAGGTTTGCGCTTCGCGCTGATTGCCAGCCGGTTCAACGACGAGATCGTCGATGGACTGCTCCGGGGCGCGCTCGATTGTCTCTCCCGTCACGGCGCCGCGGATGATGCCGTCAGCGTCTTTCGCGTGCCTGGCGCGTTCGAGATTCCCACGCTGGCTGCGACGCTGATCGCCGCCGGTGGCATCGACGCCATCATCACGCTCGGCTGCCTCCTTCGCGGCGATACGCCGCACTTCGACTTCATCTCCGCGCAGGTGACCAACGATCTTTCGCGCGTGGCCATCGACGCTCGTTTTCCCGTAGCCTTCGGCGTCATCACCTGCAACACGCTGGAGCAGGCGGTGGCGCGCTCGTCGGCTGGCAGCGGCAACAAGGGTTGGGAAGCGGCGCTTGCGGCGATCGAGATGGCCAACCTGTGGCGTGCCCTTCGCAGCGGGGAGAAGTTCTGATGGGAGCGCGTCGCAAAGCACGGGAGCTGGCGCTGCAGATGCTCTACCAGTTCGACCTCTCCGGCAATGGGCCGGACATCATCATCGAGATGTTCGAGGATCTGCAGAAGTCGAAGCCGAACACGCGCGAGTTCGCCGAGAAAATCTTTCGCGGTACGGTGGCCTACATTGCCGACATCGACGGGATGATTCAGGCGCAGGCCGACAACTGGCGCATCTCGCGGATGGCGGTGGTCGACCGCAACATCATCCGCATGTCCATCTACGAATTCCTGCACGAGACCGACACGCCGAAGCTCGTAGTCATCGATGAAGCGATCGAGATCGCCAAGAAGTTCGGCAACGACAAGTCGTCGCAATTCATCAACGGAATCCTCGACGGCATTTTGAAACGCTACAATCTCGCCTCGTGAGTCTTCTCGGCCGCCTCGAAGACCTTTCTCTCACCGACATCGTTCAGATCGTCTACCTCAGCCGTCGTACCGGCGTGTTGGAGATCGTCGACGATCGCGGGCGGCATACGGTGCTGTTCCGCCAGGGGCTGGTAGTCAACGCTTCGTCGCCGGAACATCCGGACCTGCTCTCGTATCTCGTGGCACGCGGCCTGATCCCCGAGGCCGCGGTGCCGGGGCTGCGGACGATGGAGGAAAACGGGATCCCGTACGGAACGGCGGCCGTCGAGATGAACGTGATCAAGGCCTCCGATCTGGCCACGGCCATTCACGAAAGGATCGTCGGCGTGGTCGCGCCGCTGCTGCAGAGCCGCGAAGGGGAGTTCAACTTCATCCTGAGCGAGCAGGTCGGCCCGCTCGATGTGGAGTACGACGTCGACGCGATTTTCAAGGATGGCGGCTTTCCGCCGCAGAAGATCGTCGGTGCGGCCGATGGCGAGAAGCTGAAGCCGCTGCGCGGTCTCGAGGAGTCGCTGAAAGTCGGCAAGGCCCTGCTTCGCTCCGCTTCCGCCGCCGAGCCGCCGCCCGCCACCCTCGACCTCGGGCTCGGTCAGTCCAAACCGCCCGAGCTGACGATCGTCCCCGATGACAACATCCTGCCGTTCCCGTCACCCGAGGAGCGGGAGGAAGAGACGTTCACGCCGGTGCCGGATGAGGAGCCCTTTCCGGACGAACGTAAGTCGGACTCTCCAGTCCGACCCGCGGAAGAAGAACGGATTCGTGAGCCCGTCCCACGCAGGACCGGCCAGTCCGGCCAGTTCAAAGTCTCCGGCGGCTTGTTCGAAGTCGAATCGCCGGATGCCGTCTATCGCAACGTCGTGCTCTTCGAGCGCAACCCGCTGATCCGCGTCGCGGCGCGGCGCGCGTTTGGGAAGAACGGCGTGAAGATCTCCCAGTTCGGAACGATCGAAGATGCGCGCACGGCCATCGGCGATTTCATCCGCGCGAACACGTTCTTCGTTACCTTCCTGGAGCTGACCGGCAACGCCGACGTGCTGATGCAGCAGCTGAAATGGAAAAATCCCAAGCTGCCGGTCGTCGTCATCGATGCCGAGGCGGACATGAGGCGGCGTCATGACCTGCTGCGGCGCGGCGCCGATCTTTATCTGACCAAGCCCTCGCCGGCGCGGCTTCAGCCGGGACTGGTCGAGGAGGAGCTGAGTCTCTTCGCCGACGAGCTGGTTCTCTTCGCGGAGCGCGCCTTCCAACAGTGGGAGCAGTACACCGGCGGTTTCGGTCCAGACGCCGGCCGGCGTTTTTACGAAGCGGCGGAGAAGGAGAACGTCGATCGCAGCTTTAGTCTGCTCAAGCAGCTGATCAACGAACTATCGAATCCGAACGACATCGGCGAGGTGTCGGCGACGATCCTGCGGCTGTCGGCGGAGTATCTGGACCGAGGAGCGCTCTTCATCGCCGGCGACGACGAATTCACCGGCATCTCCGGATTCGGCGGCGAGGGGATGGCGGCGCGCGTGAAGTCGATGCATATCTCCCGATCCACCCCATCAATCCTCGGCGATGTGGCGGCCTCCGGCGAAGCGCATCGCGGCAAGATGCGCCGCACCGCCGCGAACGTGGAGCTGATCGACGGACTCGGCGGCGTGCTTCCGACCGAGGTGGTGGCGCTGCCGATCATGCACGCCAGGCGCACGATTGGTATTCTGTACGGCGACAACGCCGCCAACCGCGCTCCGATCGACACCATGACAGGACTCGAGATTTTTCTTTCCCAGGCCGGCTACGCGTTCGGCAACGCGGTCTTCGCGGCAGAGAAGGCGCGACGTTGAAAGTCCTCGTCGTCGAAGATTCGAGCTCGATGCGCGCCTACCTCACCACCATCATCGAGGGGGGAACGGAGGCGTTCGATCTCGAGATCGTCGAAGCCGCCAGCGGTTTCGAGGCGCTGAAGACCCTGCCCCACCACAAGTTCGACGCCATCCTCACCGACATCAACATGCCGGACATCAACGGTCTGGAGCTGGTGTCGTTCCTGAAGAATCACCCGGTGCACCGCACCATCCCGATCATGGTGATCTCGACCGAGTCGCGCGAAGAAGACCGCAAGCGCGCGGCGGCGCTGGGGGCGGAGGAGTATCTGGTCAAGCCGTTCCAGGCGAAGGACTTGATCGAGAAGCTGCGCAGGCTGCTGAAGGTGGCGTAGGTTCAGGAAATCCTGCGTTTCGCGGTCGGCCGCCTGGGCTCGCGGCCGACAACCCGCTCCTTCATTGCCTCCTGCATCTTCTGCAGATGGGCAACGTATCCCTCAAGGCCACCATGCTCCTCCAGGAGTTGCTCCCGGATTTTGTGGAGTTCGTCGACGATCGGGTCGTTATGCATCGAGCGGCTCCTCGATCAGCTTGTGAGTTGAACATCGTAAGCGAATGCGTTATCGCGGCAGACTGGCTCGAACACCCTCGCCGCGGCTTCGATCACCGCGTCGCTCGCGCTCCACCCATTACAATGCCCCCGAATGTCCAAAGAAGACGATCGGGCTCGGGATGAGTTCACCAGTGAAGCGGAGGAATTGCTCGAGACGCTTTCGCGCGATCTGGTCGATTTTGAATCGCAGGGGCGGAACGTTCGGCCGGAGGTCATCAACAAGATCTTCCGCGAGGTCCACTCGCTCAAGGGTCTGGCCGGGATGCTCGGCTTCGGCGAGATCTCTGAGCTCTCGCACAGCCTCGAAGACATGCTCGACCGGCTGCGAATGGGGAAGATCGAGATCACCAAGGATCTCATCGACCTTCTCTACGACGCCGTCGATTCCCTCAACCGGCTGGTCATCGGTCTCAACGATCCGGCCATGGGCGGGCTCGTCGACATCACCGCGCTCACGCGGCGCATTCATCAACTCGCCTCCAGCCAGCCGCAGCGAGCCAGCGAAGATCCGTTTCTCGACCTGACGCTCGACGAGCAGACCAAGAAATCGCTCACCGAGTACGAGGAGCATCGCCTGCTCGAGAACGTCCGGGCGGGGAAGCACATCCTGGCCGTCGAGATCCGCTTCGACTTTTCCGACTTCGATGAAAAGCTGCGTTCCCTGACCGAGTTGCTCGGCCAATCGGGCGAGGTCATCTCCACGCTGCCAGCCATCGACAGCAGCGGCGGCGCCGGAATCGCCTTCCGGCTGCTGTACGGATCGCTGCTCGACGAAGAAGCAGTTGCCGTGCTGGTTCCCGCCGGCAACGTCGTCTCGCTGCGCAAGACTGAATTGTCGCTTCCCGCCGTTGATGGGCAGGAAGATGACCTCTCCCTTCGCTCCATCTCGCAGACCGTACGCGTCGACATCAGCAAACTCGATCACGTCATGAACATCGTCGGCGAGCTGATCATCGAGAAAACCCAGCTCGACTCGCTGACGCGTTCCCTGCATCAGGGCGAAGCGATGCAGCAGGCGCGGATCACCGCGCACGAGCTGACCAAGATCGCCCGCAACCTCGATCGCAAGCTCAACGAGCTGCAGCGGTCAGTCATCGAAACGCGCATGGTCCCGGTCGGGCAGATCTACTCGAAGCTCTCCCGCACCGTGCGCAAAGTCGCGCGTGAATTGAACAAAGAGATCGAGCTGGTGCTGCGCGGCGAAGACACGGAGCTCGACAAAGTGATGGTCGAAGAGCTGACCGACCCGCTCATGCACATCATTCGCAACGCCCTCGACCACGGCATCGAGCCGGCCGAGGAGCGGGTGAAAAAGGGGAAAAACGCGATTGGCAAGGTCACCCTCAACGCCTACCAGCAGGGAAACTCCGTCGTTCTCGACGTCACCGACGACGGGCGCGGCATCGATCCGGAGCTGGTGCGCAAGGCGGCGGTGAAGCGCAACCTCATCGCCCAGCACGACGCATTCGACCAGCAGCGCGCATACGAGACGCTCTTCACGCCCGGCTTCTCCACCGCGGCGGCGGTGAGCGAGATCTCCGGCCGCGGCGTTGGGCTCGACGTCGTCAAGAAAAACCTGCAGGAGCTGAAGGGATCGATCGACATTCTCTCCGCGCCCGGCGAGGGGACGACGTTCCGAATCATGCTGCCGATCACGCTGGCCATCATCCAGGCGCTGATCGTCCGCGCGGCCGGCGAGCAGTTCGCCATCCCTCTGACCTCGGTCGAAGAATCGCTGCGCATCTATTCGCGCGACATCCGCACCGTGGAGCGGCGCGAAGTTTTCACGCTGCGCGACTTCACCCTTCCACTGCTGCGCCTTTCCGATGCCTTCCATCTCGACAGCGATCGCGACGAGTCGCCGGACTCGAAGTGGTTCGTGGTGGTGACGCGCTCGGGCGAGAAGGTGGCCGGCATCCTGGTCGACGCGCTGGTGCGGCAGCAGGAAGTGGTGATCAAGTCGATCGGCGAGCGGCTCAAGACCATTCCCGGCATCGCCGGAGCGACGGAAGTTGGCGAGGGAGAGATCGTGCTGGTGATCGATGTGGGAACGTTGATCGATCAGTTTGGGGGGCGCGCTCGCGAGGCGAGAGCGGCGGTTCTTGTTTGAAAGGCCAAATGTTGAATGTTGAATGTTCAATGTTGAATGTTGAATGAAGGCCGAGATGCCGCGGACGGTGCCTTTTCATTCAACACTCAACATTCAACATTGAACATTCAACATTCGCTTTTCGTGGCTTAAACGCGAATTCAAAATGTTCGAGCAATTCTTCGGCTTCACCACCAAGCCCTTCGGCAAAACGCCCGATCCGGGATTTCTGTACGAAAGCGCACAGCACGCGGAGGCGTTGGCGCGCCTGGAGTACGCGGTCGAAGAGAAAGAGTTGTCGTTGCTGGTTGGCGAGATCGGATCGGGGAAGACCATGTTGTCGCGCGCGCTGATCGATCGGATCGGCGACGCCCGTCCGGTCATTCTGCTGATCAATCCACGCCTCACCCCCGCGCAACTCCTCCGCTCGATCGCCTCGGGGCTCGGTCTGACGCCGGCGCGGTTCCGCAACGATCTGCTCGATCAGATTCACACGAAACTCTTCGAGCTTTACGAAGCCGGCCGTGAGCCGGTGCTGATCATCGATGAGGCCCAGCTCATCCCGACCAAATCGACGTTCGATGAAATCCGCCTGCTGACCAACTTTCAGCTCGACGATCAAAACCTGCTGTCGGTCCTGCTCATCGGCCAGCCCGAACTCGAAACGCGGCTCGATCGCCCCCACTACGCGCCGCTGCGCCAGCGGATCGGCATGCGCTATCGCCTCGGGCCGCTATCGCTTGAAGAGACGGAGCGCTATGTCGACCATCGGATCCGCGTCGCCGGCGGCTCGCGGAATCCGTTCACGGCCGCCGCCGTTCGGGCCATGCACGATGTCAGCGGAGGCATCCCGCGCCTGTTGAATACGCTCGCCACCACCGCGCTCCTCGACGCATTCGGCGACGACGAACGGACCATCGATCCGGCCCGGATCGCCGCCGCCGCACGCGAGCATCGCCTTCGTCCGGCCGCGACAGTGGTAGAAAGCCACGCACATGGTTGATCTCGCAAAGATTCGGAAGAAGGCGAAGGGACGCGCGGTGACGCCGGAGCCGGCGCCCGTCGAGGCTGTGCCGTCCATGCCCGTCGAACTCCCGGCAGCAGTTCCGACAGCCGACAGCCGACAGCCGACAGCGGAAATCCCCGACTCCCACAAACTCGACCAATTCAAACAAATCGCCGGCAAGCGCCGCGACGGATTCATCGAACAACATGTCGAGACCTCCGCCGCCGATCAGGTCGAGCTGCTCAGCTTTCTCATCGCCGGCGAGCAGTACGCGGTCGCGATCGATCATCTCGTTGAAATCGTCACGCCGCGCGAGGCCGCGCGCGTGCCGAACGCCGATCCGTCCATCGTCGGAATCATTTCGCTGCGCGGGACGATCGTCACCATCATCGACGTCCGGCGCAAGCTGCGGCACCCGGCTGCCGCGGGCGGCGATGACGCGCGCATCATCGTCGCCGAGCGCCGCGGCGAGACCCTCGGCTTCGAAGTCGATCGCGTTCTGCGCGTGCTGAAAGTCGACTCCGCGGCCATCGAGCCGCATCCCGTTGTTCACTCCAGCGAGTTGAGCGAGGCCGTCCGCGGCGTCTTCCGCTACGCCAACGCGTTGACGATCCTCCTCGATTTGGACAAGCTACTCGCCTGACCTGATCCCATGGACCTTACTTGCAAGCAATGTGGCGCGAGATTTCGCGCGGCGATTCCGGAGCCGTTGACGCGCCCGGTGCGCGTGGCCTGCCCGTCGTGCAGCAGCCAGATGGTGCTCAAGCCGGCCGATGCGGCGCGCCCGCAGGGTGTGCCATCGCCATCGTCGCAGCCGGACCCCGCACCGCCGCAGAAGCGTCGCCGCGTCGCCGCCATCGCCGATGAGCCTCGCCCGTTCCGCACCTTCCTGGCCGAACATCTCCGCCGCCTCGGCTTCGATGTCAGCACCTTCGAGACCGGCGAGACGGCGCTCGATTTCATCCGCCGCGCGCGCGCGGACCTGGCCATCGTCAACGTCTATCTCAAGGGCCGCCTCGGCGTGGAAGTGACCGAAGACATCCGCGCCGATTCCTCGCTCGAGAACACGCGCGTGATTCTCATCGGCGCGCTCTTCCGCGCCAACCGCTTCCGCGCCAACCCGACGAACCTCTACGGCGCCGACGAATACATCGAAGAGCAGATCCCGGAGCGCGAGTTCCGGCAGATCATCCGCAAGCTTTTCCCCGAGGTCGGGCACACCGACGAGTTCCCGCTGGAGCCGAAGGAGTACGACGAAGCGCGCCGGCTGGCCCGTCTCATCCTCAGCGACATCGTGATCTATCACCTGGAGAAGGTTGAGGCAGGCATCCGCGACGACAACTTCTTCGAGGTGCTGAAGTCGGAGATCGCCGAAGGCCGCGCCTACTACGACTCGCGCGTCCCGCTGCGCGTGCGGCAGGACACGGAGATTTTCTCCGAGACGCTGCAGCAATTCGTGCGGATGAAGCGCGAAGAAGTCGATCGCGTGATGACGGGGACGGACGAATGAGTCGCTCCGTTGCTGAGTTGCTGAGTTGCTGGGTGACCGGGTTGCCGGGTTGCCGGGTTGCCCGGTTGCCTCGCAATGGTGCGCAGCAGGGTCCGTTTGAATCCTTTGCCACTCCCTTAAATCGAGAGTCCTTCTCCCTCCGCGGTTTCTTGCGGGGGAGAAGGACTCTCGATGGAACAGACTGCAACTCCACGAACGGCAACCTTTTCACCCAGCAACTCAGCAGCCGAGCAACCCAGCAACCATGAACGCCGACCCGCTACTCATCGAACAGGCCCGCTCCGCCGATCCTGATGCGCGGCAGAAGGCGGCGTACCTGGTCGCGCACACGGTCGATGAGCGCGATTACACGTTGATGTTCGAGCTCCTCGGCGACAAAGACTGGCGCGTGCGCAAGACCATCGTCGATGGCTTCGTGCGCGATCCGCAGCCCGAGGTCGTGGCCGGATTGCTCGATTCACTCGCCGATGCCGAGAACGCCGGCAAGCGCAATTCGTCGACCGAGGCGCTCATCCGAATTGGCGACGACGCCATCATCCCGATCGTCGAGCGGCTGCGCGTCGAGCGGGACGTCGACGTCCGTCTGGCTCTGGTCAACCTCCTTGGCGATTTGCGCAGCAGCGACGCCTTCGACATCCTGGTCGAGTCGCTGGAAGGGGAGCCGGACATCAATGTCTCGTCGTCCATCGTCTCCTCGCTCGGCAAGTATCGCGACGCCGCGGCGCTGCCGCACCTGCTGCGCGTTCTGCAGCGCGAGGATCTCTGGCTGAAGTTCCACGCCATCGAAGCGCTCGGCGAGATCGGCGACCGCGCCGCGCTGCCGGCCATCCTCTCGCTCTACCGCGAAAAATCGCTGCGCAAACCGGTGTTGGAAGCGATCGGCAAGATCGCCGACGTCGGCACGGTCTCGTTCCTCCTGCGGATCATCGCCGCCGAGGACAAACTCAATCTGACTGCGCTGCGGGCGCTCGTGCGCATCGCCGAGGCCAGCAAACCGAAGATCGTCGAACAGACCGAGCGGCTGCTCATCCAGCGCAAGTTCCGCGAATCGTTCCCCGAATCGAAAATCGATCCGCTCATCGAGCACCTCCACGCCACGCCCAAGCGCGACGTGCGCGCGTTCATCCTCAAGTTCCTCGGCTGGTCGGGCGACCCGCGCGCGCTGCCGGTGCTGATGAACTGCCTCGAGCATCCCGACTCCGCCGAAACCGCTTCGCAGGCGCTGGTCGACTTCGGTCCCGGCGCCGTGCCGGCCATCCTGGAAACGCTGCGCACCGCGGAAGAGGACGAGATCATCGCCCTGCTGCTGCGCGTGCTGAACGTGATCGGCGGCAGCGACGCCGGCCCGAACATCCTGCCGCTGCTCGATCACGAGAATCCGATGATCCGCCGGCTGGCCATCGAGACCCTCGGCGAGATCGTCGATCCGCGTTCCATCGATTACCTGCTGGCCAAGCTCGACGACACCGACGTGGCCTCGCAACAGGCCGCCGTCAACGCCATCTCCGCGCTGGTGGAAGCCTTCCCTGAGATGAAGAGCCAGGTGCTGGGCAAGATCCGCCGACTGCTGCAGAACCCCTCGGTGCCGATGAAGCTCAACTCGCTCTCGGTGTTCGTCAACATCCAGGGCGAGGGGTATCACGACGAACTGCTGCTGGCGTCGAAAGACAGCGATCCCGTCATCCGGCAGAAGGCGGTCTCGCTGATGGGCAAATTCAGCGAGGAGCGTTTCGCCGACGCGCTGGTGCTCTCGCTCGCCGACGAAGCGACGGCCGTGCGGCTTGCGGCGATCAACGCCATCGTGCGGCATCGTCCGGCGCAGGGCCTCGAGCCGCTGATCAGCTCACTGGAAGACTCCGACATCTGGATTCGCACCGCCGCCGCGCAGGCGCTGGGCGAGTACCGGCATCACGACGCCATCGAGCCGCTGGTGCATCACCTCGACACCGACCTTCCGCCGGTTCGCATCGCCGCGATCGAAGCGCTCGGCAAGTCCGGCGACCCTCGGGTGAAGGAAGTGCTCTTCAATTGCGCGCACGAATCCGATCTCGAAGTTCGCCGCGCGGCTATCCTCTCCCTCGGCCGCGTGCCGGGCGAGGAAGTTTTCGACTACCTCATGTTCGCCACCACCGACGCCGACTGGCGCATTCGCGCCGCGGCCGTGACCGCGGTGGCGGTCCGCGGCGATCGCACGGCGCTCCCGGCGCTCTACGCGGCGTTGCAGGATCCCGACACCTACGTGCAGCAATCGGCCGTGCTCGCGCTCGACAAACTGCCCGACCGCGAGTCGTTTCCGTACCTGTTCCGGGCGCTGGAGAACAACGCCATTCTCGACGAGGTCTCCGACCTCTTCGTGCGACACAAACAGCTTTATCGCGATCTTCTGGAGGAGGCGTGGCGCACGGCCGACAGCCGGCGCGAGGTGGTGATCGCGGCGATTTTGCAGGCGATGAAAGGGTAGTGGGTAGTGGCCAGTAGGCCAGTGGTTAGTTGTCAGTGGTCAGTAGCCAGTTGTCAGTAGCAAGTAGCCAGTAGTCAGAACTTCCTGACAACTGACCACTGACTACTGGCCACTGACAACTGACCACTGACCACTGGCAACTGACCACTGACCACTGACCACTCAGCAATGTCCACATTCAACCTCTCGCTGAACCATCATCTCGATCTGCCCGACGACGTGTTCCGGCTGATGCGGGATCAGATCTACAAGCGGACGGGGATGTGGTTTGCCGATTCGTCGAAGTACCTGCTGCAGAAACGGCTCTCGCCTCGGGCGAAGGAGCTGAACTTCGACTCGTTCCAGAAATACTTCTACTTCCTGCAGTACGACCCCCGCGCCGAGGCCGAGTTCGATCAGATTTACGACCTCGTCACCACGAATGAAACCTACTTCTTCCGCGAGCCGGCTCAGCTGGCGGCATTCACCGAGGAGATCGTGCCGGAGATCCTCGAGCACAAGGCGGTCAAGAAAGTGCGCATCTGGTCGGCGGGATGCTCATCGGGAGAAGAGCCCTACTCGATCGCCATGCTGCTGTCCGAGTCGGGGTACTACAACCGCGCCACGTTCGAGATCTTCGCCAGCGACATCAACCAGCAGGTGCTGGCCAAGGCGCGCAAGGGCTGCTATCGCGAGAGCGCCTTCCGCGCCACCGACGCGCCGATCCGCGACAAATACTTCACCCGCAACGACGACGGCTCGTGGCAGATTCACGACGACATCCGCAACCGCGTCTCCTTCGGCCGCCTCAACCTCTACGACGAAGCCCGGGTCTCGCTCCTCGGCCACCTCGACGTCATCTTCTGCCGCAACGTCATCATCTATTTCGACGACGTCTCGAAGCGCGTGGTGGTGACGAACTTCTACCACCGCCTCATCGACAGCGGCTACCTCCTCCTCGGCCACAGCGAATCGCTGATCTCGCTTTCCACGCAGTTCAAACTGCGACATCTGAAAAACGACATGGTGTATCAGAAGTAGCCGCGAAAAATCGCTGCTAGGATGCCCGCCCGAATGCCCCCGCTCCGCGCCCTCGTCATCGACGACTCTGCCTACAACCGCGTGACCATCTCGCGGATGCTGGAGTCGTCGCCGAAGATCAAAGTCGCCGCCACTGCCGTCAATGGGGAAGACGGCATCAAGCAGGTGATGAAGCACAAGCCCGACGTCATCACCCTCGATCTGGAGATGCCGGTGATGGACGGCTTCGCCTTCCTGCGCTGGCTGATGGCGAACCGGCCGACGCCGGTGATCGCGGTCTCTTCGCGATCGAGCGATCGCAGCGTGTTCAAGGCCCTCGACCTCGGCGCGGTCGATTTCATCGCCAAGCCGGGAGGGCGCGTTTCGCCGCGGCTCGAGGAGATCGAGCGCGATCTCGTCGCCAAAGTCCTGCAGGTCGCCGACATCCGGATGGAGAACCTCCGCCGGCGGATCACCGAAGAAGAAGAGCCCGCGCCGCGCGAATCGGAGCCGCCCGCGGAGTGCCAGGGCGGCGTCGAGCTCGTGGCCATCGGATGCTCCACCGGCGGACCGCCCGCGCTGCAGTACGTCTTTCAGACTCTGCCGATGCTGCCGATTCCGATCGTCGTGGCGCAGCACATGCCGCAAGCCTTCGCGCGCCTTTTCGCCGAGCGCGTCAACAAACTCACCAGCTACACGGTGAAAGAAGGCGATGACGGCGAGATGCTCGAAGACGGCACCGTCTACATCGCTCCCGGCGGAATGCAGATGGAAGTGCGCCGCACCGCGGAGGGATTGCAGATCCGGGTTTTTCCGGCGAAGGTCAACGACCTCTACGCGCCGTCGGTCGATCGCCTGCTCATCTCCGCCAGCGAAGCCTGCGGCGAGCGGCTGGTGGCCATCATCATGACCGGCATGGGAGACGACGGCGCACAGGCCATCCGCCGCGTTCGCGAACGCGGCGGCCGGACCATCGCCGAGTCGCCGCAGACCGCGATCATCTTCGGCATGCCGAATGAAGCGATCAAGACCGGCTGCATCGATCTCGTCCTGCCGCTGGGCGAGATTCCGACGGCGATTCAGCGGTTGTGTGCGGGCTGAGGGGGCGGATCAGGTCACAGGATCACTCGTGATACTTGACGTATCACGATACGTCACGTATCGTTATCGCCGGTGAAGACCACCGAGCACTTCGAGAGGGTCCTAATGGATCGCCCCGAGATCAAGCGCGAGTGGTGCGAACGAATCGCTCGGAATCCAGCGCGCCGAAGAAAGACGCCGCGCGGGCGAATCATCTGCTGGGGCTGGGTCGAAGAATTGAAGTATTACCTCCGGGTCGTCCTTCTCGAAGATGGCGAAACGCTCCACACGGCCATGGTCGATTCCGGATTCAAAGGAGGAACCAGATGAAGATCTCATACGACGAACGGAGCCGCGGCCTTTTTATCTCGTTCGGGGACCCAAGCCGATACAAGGTGTCAAAAGAAATCGCTGATGGAGTCGTTGTCGATTTTGATCAGAACGGGAAAGCGATCGCAATCGAGCTCGAGGACGTGGCAGCGGTGATCGAGCCGAGCGAGGCGAGCGCACTCGTGCGTCCGCGAATCAAGAAGGGCTCAGACCTGAAAGCATTTCGTGACCGGATAGGTCTGACGCAGCAGCAGCTTGGTGAGCTCATCGAGATTCCTCGGAACACGATTGCGCGATGGGAACGAGAAGAGCTCCCGATCGCGAAAGTACGTCAGTTGGAGCTTGCGCTTAGCGCGATTCTTCGTCCTGAGGTTGATCGCGGTTTCAAAATCGTCTTTAGCGACGATGAAGGAGAGGGCTTTCTCGAATGTGGGTTCTGTGGCGGAAGAGAAGGGCTCCCGTTCGGACTGGAACTTCGCGGTGGCGCCCCTAGCCAGGAGCCTGAACAGATCATTCGCGAACATCACGACGACCACGATTCCGATGACGACACCAACAAGATTCCAGGCTGTCCCAATTGGCATCGCTGGAAAACTGCGCCGTGGGAACTCCGAAATACGGACGACGGCTCGTTGATCTCGCGCGGTACCGTTCGTGTCTCGAAGAAAGGCGACGTCACAGTCGAGACCGCGTTCCAGGCATTCAATAACGTTCGGCGCAAGTCGTCGTAGGGTCGGAGATTGTTTTACTCGCAACGACTCCCTCCTCCCGACACCCGAGTCCCGAGGCACTGTGCTAATCTCCCTTCCGTCCGTCCGAGAGCGTTCCCGATGACCGAAGAAAGAGCTGAGAAGTTTCTCGAGCTGTTCAACAAGGGCAAGGAATTCACCGAGGAGTTACTTCGGGAGAATCAGCGCCTGCGGTATCGCCTTGCCACGCTCGAGACCGAGTCCACGGCCGGTTTCGATGAAGAAGTCCAGCGCCTGCGCGCCGAAGTCCAGCAGCTCACCGAGGAGAACCGCCGGATCGCGCTGCGGTTCAAGGAAGTCGAAGAAGAGAACAAAGACTTCGCCAATCGCTACATCGAAGTCGAAGAGCAGAACAACAACCTGGCCAACCTCTACGTCGCCAGCTACCAGCTCCACTCCACGCTCGACTTCCGGGAAGTCATCCAGATCGTGCAGGAGATCGTCATCAACCTGATCGGCGCCGAATCGTTCGCCATTCTGCTGCTCGACGAGAAGACGAACGAGCTGAAG
>Ga0157378_10000588_pt1 | contig 34092 bp, 33 predicted proteins | sample M65metaG_FD_115309 | JGI IMG/M metagenome (GOLD analysis project Ga0157378, IMG submission 115309) | Miscanthus rhizosphere microbial communities from Kellogg Biological Station, Michigan, USA - M6-5 metaG | ecosystem: Host-associated > Plants > Roots > Rhizosphere > Soil | place: USA: Michigan... | reverse complement strand
CGATTTCGATGTCAACGATAAGTCGGGCTACAAGACCGAGGAGTACACCTCGCCTGTGGACGGCAGAACGTACTACCGGCAGGTTCTCGTCGAGACCACCGGCTTCGTCTTCGATATCGACATTGCCGTCTTCAATGCCGACACCGGCGAGAAGGTGCTCGAGGATAATTTCCGCGATTTCAAGGAATTCGATCAGCGCAATTACGACGAAATCCTGGGGCTGTTCGAGAATCTCCGGTCCATGGAGACGCAGCTGGTCGGTATTTTCGTTCCCCAGGAGACCTCGGCCACCCGGTACGTGTTCACTGAGTAATCGCTGTTCATGGAGGCTCAATTGAAGCGAACGATCGCTCTGCTGTTTTTCGTCTCCATTCTGTTCGCGCCCAGCGCATACCCGTTCGGGCAGAACAAGATCGTCTACGACAAGTTTCATTGGAACATCTACCACTCCACGCATTTCGACATCTTTTTCTACGATGAGGAAAAGCCGGCGCTGGAGAAGGTCGTCGACATGGCGGAGAGCGCCTATGACGATCTTTCGCGCAAGTTCAATTTCCAGATCTCCAAGAAGATCCCGATCATCTATTACGCCACGCACTCCGCGTTCGAGCAGACGAATGTCGATCTCAATTTCATCCCCGAGGGTGTTGGGGCGTTTGCGGAGCCGACGCGCAACCGGATGGTCATTCCCATCGACACCACCGACGAGAAACTGCTCCAGCTCATCCAGCACGAGCTGACGCACGTCTTCGAATACGAAATCCTTTTCCAGGGGAAGCTTGGAAAAGAGGTGACGTCCAATCCGCCCACGTGGCTGATGGAAGGGCTGGCGTCGTTCATGGGAAACGACGAAGACTCGAAGGACCGCATGGTCCTGCGCGATGCCGTGGTCAACGACCAGGTGCCGCCGATCTCGCATGCTCAGGGCGGCGGCTATTTCGCCTACCGGTTTGGCCACGCCGTCTTCGCCTATATCCAGCAGAAGTACGGCTGGGAAGGTTTGCGCGATTTCATTTACGAATATCGCAACACGCTCGGCAATTCGATCGATAAAGCGCTCAAGCGCGCCTTCGATCTCAAGCCGGACGAGTTCGACTCGCAGTTCCGCACCTGGCTTCGCAAACAGTATTTGCCGGCGCTGGTAGCCAAAGGCGAGCCGCAGGAGTACGGCGATCCGTTCCGGATCGGTGAAGACGTCAGCAGCGAGGACATCTCGCCGGTGCCGTCGCCGTCGGGCGATCTCCTGGCCTCGTATGCGACGTACAAAGAGGATGTTGACGTCATTCTCTACAACATCCCCGAGCGCCGCCTGCTCCGCAACCTGACCAGCGGCTATACGTCGAAATACGAATACGCAATCGCGCAGATGTTCACGGTCGGCCCGGTCATGGGGCGCGATCTTGCGTTTGCGCCAAGCGGCGACCAGATTGCGCTCTTCGTCAAGAAAGAGCGCGGCCGCAATCTGCTGTTGATCAATGCGCTCAATGGAACCCTCGAACGATCAGTGAAGATGGAGTTCGAGCAGCAGCTCTCGCCGGCGTACTCGCCTGACGGAAAGACGATCGCCTTTGCCGCATTCAAGGGGAACATCCCGGACATTTATCTCTACGACGTCGCCAGCGGCGCGATCAAGAACGTCACCAGCGACAAATTCTTCGACGGCGCACCGGTTTTCTCGCCCGACGGGAAGTGGCTGGTCTATTCATCGGTGGTCAATGGGTACGCGAAACTTTTCAAACTGAATCTCGCCAATTACAGCGAGCGCTACCAGCTCACCACCGGTGAGTGGAACGATATCGACGCCTGGTTCTCTCCTGACGGCAAGCGAATTTTCTACGCCTCGGATAAGCAGACCGGCCGGAACATGGAGCAGGCCGCGCAGATCCTCCAGAACGCCGAGAACAGGGCGAAGCCGGAAGGCGCAACGCCGCCGGTGGACATGACCAAGTTCGCTGCCTACAACATCTATTCGCTCGATCTGACCAGTGGCGACGTGCTGCAGTACACGGACGTCGTCGGTGGCTGCTTCACGCCGGTCGTTTTCACCGGCGCCAACAATCGCGAGCGGATGGTTTACGCCTCGTACTACAAGCGTCACTGGCGCCTGTACTCGACGACGACCGACAAACCTCTGCACGCGGCGGAGAAGACCACTCTACCGTCGGCGCCATTGCAGGCCTCCGCGCGTACTCTCTTTGTGCCGCCGGTGGAGGTGACCATCGATCCGGAGAAGATCGAGAAGACCGGCGGGTTCAAGCTGTTCATCGACGACGTCGAAGTCAACGCCGGTGTGACGTCGGAGAACCTCCTGGTCTCGCGCTCGGTGATTTACATGAGTGACATGCTCGGCGACCGGCGTTTTATCGCCTCGCTTGATTCTGTGTCGTCATTCTCGAATTTCGATTTCCTCTATCTCGATCTGCACAATCGGACCAACTGGGGATTCCGCGTTTTCGACAGCCGCGCTTTCTATTCGACGCTGGCGTCGGACTTCACCCTCGACCGTCACCAGCTTTATCGCCAGACCGGCGCGCTCGGTCTGATCAGCCATCCTTTCGATCGTTATCATCGGATCGATGCCGGTGTCGGTTATGAAGCGCGCAATGTGAACTATCCGTTCTACGATGACGCCGGCAACGTTTTCTTCATCAATCAGAGCGACAATTTCCCGCTGGCGACGGCGAATTTCAGCGGCGATACCACCACCTTCAAGGAGTTCGGTCCGATCTCCGGGCACCGATACGATATCGGTACTCTGTTCGCGCCGAACCTTCACAAGCGCAACGGTCAGGGATCGCTGGTCTCGAACGACTACACGCTCGATGCACGCCAATACCTGCCGATCACGTCGCGGGCATTGCTGGCGACGCGGCTGTTTGTCGGCTACTCGCGCGGTTCCGCCCCGAACTTCTACTATTTCGGTGGTCTGAATACGCTGCGCGGCTTCGAGTACCAATCGATCATCGGTACACAGGCCGCGTATGCGAATGCAGAGCTGCGCTTCCCGTTGATTGACGTTCTGGCGACGCCGATCATCGCCTTTACAGGAATTCGCGCCAATCTCTTCATCGACATCGGCGGCGCGAAACTCCCTGGTCAGCCCTACAAGTTCATCAAGGACCGCCGCCTTGTCGACGGTCTGGCCTCGGTCGGCTACGGAATCTCTTTCAACATGCTCGGTCTCGAGCTGCACTGGGATTTCGCCAAGCGCACCGACCTCCGCAATGTCTATGGGAAGTTCCGCACGGAGTTCTGGATCGGGCAGGTGTTCTAAGCCCTACAACGCGTTGATGTCTTCCGTTTCGAGGATCGCCTTCAGCGCGCCGCCGCGGGCGACCTTGATCATCGCTCTGCCGATCTGCTCGGTCGTCGTCACGTACTTTGGAAAGAATTGCCGTAATACCGGCATGAGCGGATGCGCGATCACATAGAAGACCCGATAAAGCCGGGTCTTCGATGTCTCGCCGTGCATCGGCTGGATGAAGCCGGGCCGGAACATGTACGCGGCTTTGAACGGCATGCGGAGAAGCGCGTTTTCGGTCGCTCCCTTCACGCGCGCCCACATCGTGCGCCCGCGTTCCGTGCTGTCGGTTCCCGTTCCGGAGACGTAGATGAAGGTCATTCCCGGATTGACCTTCACCAGCGCAGCCGCCGCCGCGAGCGGGAGGTCGTAGTTCACGCACCGATAGTCATCCTCGGACAAGCCGGCTGCCGAGACGCCGAGACAGAAGAAGCAGGCATCGTAGCCGGCGAGATCGGATTCGACATCCGAGTAGTCGAACAGATCGGGACCGACGAGCTGGCGCAGCTTCGGATGCTGTAGGTCGATCGCGCTCCGTCCGATCAGGAGCACCCGGCCCACGCCGGGATCGAGAAGGCATTCGCGGAGCACCCCTTGACCGACCATTCCGCTCGCGCCGAAGAGGACCACGTTCATGACGGCAGAATACCCGACGGCGCTACAATCTCCCACCTCCGGAACGCTATCGATAGGAGCGGCACAGCATGCCCGTCACTCATCACGTTTCTCCGAGCCATGGCGACGTTCTTCTTCTCGTCGGCACGATGAAAGGCGCCTTCATCTTTCGCACGAACAAGAAGCGCGGGAAATGGGACATGGGCGGTCCGTATTTTCCCGGAAGCGCTGTCTACGCCATGGCCTACGACGGCCGCGGCGACCGGCATCGCATCTGGGCCGGCCCGCAGAGCATGCACTGGGGGGCGCTGCTCCGGTCGAGCGATGACTTCGGCGAGACCTGGACCGATCCCGAGGTGGCGAACGTCAAGTTCCCCGAGGGGACGGACGCCGCGCTGAAGAACATCTGGCAGATTGCGCCCGGCCGCGAGAACGAGCGCAACACGCTCTACTGCGGCGTCGAGCCGGCCGCTCTTTTCAAGTCGACCGATTCGGGCAAGTCGTGGGCGTTGGTCGAAGGCCTCTGGAACCATCCGCAGCGGCCGAAGCGGCACCCCGGCGGCGGCGGAATGTGTCTTCACACGATCCTTCTCGATCCCGCCAATCTCGAGAAGATTCGCATCGCCGTGTCGACCGCCGGCATGTACGTAACGGAAGACGGCGGCGCGACCTGGCGGCCGTCGAACAAAGGGGTGCGCGCCGACTTTCTCCCGGACAAGCATCCGGAGTTTGGCCAGTGCGTTCACAAGGTCGTGCAGTCGAAGCAGCAGCCCGAGCGGATGTTTCTCCAGAACCACTGGGGCCTCTATCGCAGCGATGACTGCGGCGAGAACTGGACCGACATCGCCAACGGCGTACCGTCGGACTTCGGGTTCGCCATGGCAATTCATCCCGACGATCCCGATTGCGCGTGGATCGTGCCGCTGGAGTCGGACGGATTCCGATGCACGCCCGAGGGGAAGCTGCGCGTCTATCGAACGGAAAACGCGGGCGGGAAGTGGAAACCGATGTCGAAGGGACTGCCGCAGAAGGAAGCCTACGAGACGGTGCTGCGCGACGCCATGGCCGTCGACTCGCTCGAGCCGGTAGGCGTTTATTTCGGCACGCGGAGCGGAAAGCTTTTCGGCTCGTCGGATGAAGGGAAGAGCTGGTCGGAACTGATCGACGGTCTTCCGCCGGTGGTCTCGGTGAAAGCGGCGCGCGTTTCGCTTCGGAAGAAGGGCTGATGTCGTTTCTCTTCGTTATCCCCGGCCCGTTGCGCGAGCTCACCGGTGGCCGCAGCGAGATTCGTATCGATGGTTCGGCCGTTTCGATATCGGAGGCGCTGGCGCTGCTCGGCGACGACTATCCCAAAGTTCACGACCGGATCGTGACCGAGCTCGGCGAGGTGCGCCAGCACATCAACGTCTTCATCGACGGCGACAGTTTCCGCGACCTCGGCGGTCTCGACGCTCCGATCCGCAGCGGCGCGGAGATCATCATCCTGCCGGCGGTCAGCGGCGGATAGTGCGGCGCAGGCTCGCTGCGCCGCACATGCAGAGTTGTCACCTGCCGCCGCTGAAGTTGATCTTCGAGACCGCCAGGCCGACGAAATACTGGCGCACTTTCGTCAGCATCACGCCCGCGGATCCATCCTCGAACGACGTCAGCAGCGAGAATCCCGCGGCGGGATCGGCGAGGTACGAGATTGTGGCCTTGTACATCCGCTGGGTTCGCGGCGTCGTCGCCGGCCGGTTGCTCAGGTCATTCACGGTCCAATCGCCTGCGAGATCGAGCTTGTAACGATCGGCGGCGAAGATGTGGTACAGCGCCGTCGCTTCGAACACTCGTCCGTGAAACGTGTCGCCGGACTGTTCGCGATTGCGATACCCGTAGGATGTCGTGAACGAGAGCGGCGCGCTGATGAACTGCCCCGAGCGATTGAAGAGGTTCAGCGTATGGATGACCGGCAGCCAGCCGCTGAAGTTGACCGTGGCATCGATGTCGTGAATGTCCTGGTGAAAGGACTTCGCCGCGCTGCCCGAGAAGCCGATCGTTCCCTGCTTCAGGAGGTTCCCCGCTGCCGGAAGAGCCCACTGGAACCCGAGCGTGGCCTTGTTGTTGTCGATGAAGGAAGGATCGTTCTGGTCGGTGGTGTCGATGTCGATCGTAGCCACGGTCTGCGTAGAGCCCACTTTCGTGCCGAGCATGCCGCTGTTCGCGTACTGCGCCGAGTACTGGACCCGGATGGCTCCGGCGCTTTTCGAGGTTGACGTCGAGCCGGAGCCGGCCGTGTCGTTGGCGATGATCCCGCTGGTGGTGCTGCTCCCCGAGCCGCCGCCGTTCGGATCGCCGCTGGTGGCCGGTCCGACCGACCATCGGTAGCGGAAGTAGTTCGGCGTCGGGTTCAGGACGCGCGCGGAAAAGGTCGCTTTTCCAATGGTCACCGACACGTTGGTTTCGTTGTTGATCAGTTGCAGTTTCTCAGGCGCCGGGTCGACGACCGCCAGCTGAAGAATTCCTCGGAGGGTTGCCGTTGCGGTGGTGATGCCGGCGGAGTACTTGACCACGGTCATGGCGATGGTTTCGCCGCCTGCGGTGATCGATGCGGTATCGCCCTTTGCCGGCGTCCCGACCTGGCAGTCGTCGGCATTCGCGGGGACCTCGCCGACGGAGACGTTCGTGTTGGAGAAGGTGCTCAGTGTGGCCGTTCCGCAGTCGGCAAACGCGGAGGAGACGGCGGCGGCGGAGAGGAGCAGAACGAGCGTCAGTATGCGTTTCATCGTCGTCATCCTGCCAACGCGGCGATTATCGTGATCACATCGCTGACGACCGTCACCTGGCTGCTGTCTTTGAAGTCCTGGAATGCCACCGCCAGCCCCGGCACGTCGATGCCTTTTCCCTCGAGGCAGGTTGTGACGCCATTGCCCAGCTTTGCCACGACGTCGTCCGGGATGTCGATCCAGACGATCCTGGCGGTGGCGTTGTTGATGTGATTCAGACCCTGAGTGTCGAACTCCGCGACGAGACACTGCAGAATCGCGTTCTTCATCGAATCGGTAGCCATTTTTGGTGATCTCCCTTCAGTTGCAGGAGTGTACCCAATGGCTCAGTTCCCTACCTATCCGATTCCTCCATCCTCAACATTCTTCAGATAGAACGACAGCGACTCCAGGTTGATGCGGAGGTCGACCGACTTGACCTTCACGCCCGGCCGGGCGCGGAGCTGGGTGGGGGCGAAGTTGAGGACGGCGTTGAGGCCGACGTCGGCGAAGGTGTCGTAAACGGTCTGGGCGGCCGTGGGAGTGACGGCGACGATGCCGATGTCGACCTGGTGCTCGCGCACGATCATCGGCAACTCGTCCCACGGCAGGACTTCGATGCCGCTGCGTGAACGGCGGCCGAGTTTCGCGGGATCATTGTCGACCAGGGCCACGATCTGGAAGCCGTGGTCGTTGAAACCGCCGTAGTCGGCCAGAGCCATGCCGAGGTTGCCGGCGCCGGCGATGAGGACGCGGCGGGTACGGTCGAGGCCGAGCTCGCGCACGAGGTGATCCCGCAAACGCGACACGTTGTATCCAACCCCTCGGGTGCCGAACTCGCCGAAGCAGGCCAGGTCTTTGCGGATCTGGGCGGAGTTGAGGTGAAAGCGGTCCGCCAGCTCCGCCGAGGAGACTGTCTTCTGGCCGACGGACTCGAGATAGGTGAGGCAGCGGAGGTAGACCGACAGCCTGCCGGTGGTCATCTCCGAGATCGTTTCGCGTTCGTTGGTGTTCAGCCGGTCGGTGGTCATGAATCGGGGACTACGGCAGGAGTGCGCGTGCTGCCGCTCCGGCCGCGTTGAACAGAGGCGTGGGAAAGAGTCCGATGGCGAAGATGCCGATGAGTGAGATCAGCAGCGCGCCGGTGCCGAAGATGTCGGGATCGATTGCCTGCGACGTCGCTTCGCCTTCCTTCATGTAGAGGAAGTAGACGACGCGCAGGTAGTAGTAGACCGAGACGATGCTGGTCAGGATGCCGATGAAGGCGATGGTCATGTGGCCGGAGTCGACGGCGGTCTTGAAGATGTAGAACTTGGCGATGAAACCTGCGGTCGGTGGCAGGCCGGAGAGCGAGAACATGCAGATGGTCAGGGCCAGCCCGTAGAACGGACGGCGGAAGCCGAGGCCGGCGATGTCGTCGAGTGTCTGCGGATCGTTCTGGTTCTTGGCCAGCATCGAGATCACACCGAAGGCGCCGATGTTCATCAGCGCGTAGGTGATCACGTAAATGCTGATCGCGGCCACTGACTCGTCGCGCAGCGAGAGCAGGGCGATGAGCATGTAGCCGACGTGGGCGATGCCGGAGTAGGCCAGCATCCGTTTGAGATCGCGCTGGGCGATGGCCACGGCGTTGCCGATGATCATCGAGAGGATTGAGAGCGCGGCCACCATCTTCATCCACGAGGCCTGCTGGATGACCGGCGTCATCGACGAGAAGATGCGCACCAGGGCGATGAGCGTGGCCGCTTTCGGTGCGGTGGAGAGCCAGCCGGCGATCGGGGACGGCGCACCCTGGTAAACATCGGGCGCCCAGCCGTGGAACGGCGCCACGGCGAGCTTGAAGCCTAGGCCGGACATCAGAAGGATGAAAGCGATCGTCAGAAGAGGATTGCTGGCGTCGGCGGTGGCGAAGTAGCGCGAGAAGGCGGCGAAGTTCGTCGAGCCGGTAGCGCCGTAGAAGAGGGCGGTGCCGTAGAGGACGAATCCCGTCGCGAATGCTCCCATCAAAAAGTATTTGAGGCTGGCCTCATTGGAGACGGCGATGCGTCGGTGGAAGCCAACCAGGATGAAGATGCAGATCGAGAGCAGCTCCAGGCCGAGGATGACCACGAGAAGATCGAGCCCCTTGGCCATCATCATCATCCCGACCGTTCCCCACATCAGCAGCGCGTAGAACTCGCCGCGCTCGAAGCCTTCGCGGGCCAGGTAGGCGCGGGCGAACAGCGCGGCCAGCACCGCGGCCAGGAGGAAGGTGTAGTCGAAGATGGCGGTGATGCCGCTGATCTGGTACGTGCCGCCGAAGAAGTTGCCGCCAACGAGGAGGCGTTCGCTCCACCCGGCGGCGAGGAAGACGATCACGGCCAGCGGTGCGGTGGCGCCGCGCAGTTTCGGAGCGAAGGCATCCCACACGATCAGGACGATGCCGCCGATGCAAAGGATCAGCTCGGGGAGGATGGCGTTCATCCAGCCGGGTTCGAGCAGCGGGGTGAGGTTCAATTTCCACCTCCCGCCACAGGGACGAGGGACGAGGGACGAGGGAGGGCAGCGTGAGCGACAAGGTTCGAAGTCCCCTCGTCCCTCGTCCCTCGTCCCTGCTTTTTGGCGATCATCGCTTTGCTGGCGTCGGTCTTGTGGACGATCTGCAGGAGCTGCTGCACGCTGGGGGTCATCTTGCGGAGGAAGGTGTTCGGGCGGACGCCGATCCAGACCATGAGCACGACCAGCGGGACCAGCGCGGCGATCTCATTCCAGGCAATCTCGGGAACGTGTCTGTTTTCGTCCTTCGTGATCGGGCCGAAGAAGACGCGCTGGATGAGCCAGAGCAGGTAGATGGCGGCCAGGATCACGCCGGTGGCGGCGATGATGGTCCATCGCGGCGAGGTCTGGAACGAGCCGGCCAGGATGAGGAACTCGCCGATGAAGCCGTTGAGGCCCGGCAATCCGACCGACGAGAGCATGGCGATGATGAAGAAGGTGGCGAAGACCGGCATCGTCTTGGCCAGTCCGCCGTAATCGGCCAGAAGGCGCGTGTGTCGGCGTTCGTAAATCACGCCGACACAGAGGAAGAGCGCGCCCGTCGACAGTCCGTGGTTGACCATCTGCAGGATCGAGCCTTCGATCGAGGTCTGGTTCAGCGCGAAGATGCCGAGAACGCAGAAGCCGAGGTGCGAGACCGAGGAGTAGGCCACGAGCTTCTTCATGTCCGGCTGGACCCAGGCCACCAGAGCTCCGTAGACGATGCCGATCACTGCCAGGGCGATCATCAGGTTGGCGTGTTTGGCGGTGGCGTTGGGGAAGAACGGCAGGACGAAGCGGAGGAAGCCGTAGGTGCCCATCTTCAGCATCACGCCGGCGAGGAGAATCGAACCGCCCGTCGGTGCTTCGACGTGGGCGTCCGGGAGCCAGGTGTGCAGCGGGAAGAGCGGGACCTTGATGGCGAAGGCCAGGGCGAAGGCGCAGAACAGCAGCGCTTCTGTGTGCGGCGTCAGCAGGGTACCGTATAGCTCGGCGATGGCGAAGGTGATGGTGCCTGTTTCGTGCAGATGCGCGAAGGCCAGGTAGATGATGCCGAGGAGCATCAGCAGCGAGCCGGCGATGGTGAAGAGGAAGAACTTGATGGCCGCATAGATCCGGTTCGCGCCGCCCCAGACGCCGATGACCAGATACATCGGCAGCAGCGTCAGCTCGAAGAAGACGTAGAAGAGCAGCAGGTCAGTGCTGATGAAGACGCCGATCATCGCCGCTTCCATGATCAGGAAGGCGATCACGTACTCCTTCGGATGCTTGTGGATCGTGTTCCATGACGAGAGGAACACCACCGGCGTCAGCAGCGTGGTCAGCAGGACCAGCCAGAGCGAGATGCCGTCGACGCCGAGGGCGTAGTGGATTCCCCATTGCGGAATCCAGTTCAGCGATTCGACCAGCTGGAAGCCGGCCACGCCTTCCTTGAATCCGGCCAGGATGCCGAGCGAGGCGATGAAGGTGGCGATCGACGCCAGCAGTCCGAAGCCTTTGATCGCGCTTGCCGCGGTCTTCGGGAAGACCAGCAGCAGCACCGCCGCGGCGATGGGAAGCCAGAGAGTAACGGAGAGGATGTTGCTCATTGCTTTGCCCCTGGCTGTCGGCTGTCGGCTGTCGGCTGTCGGGAAACACCGCAGACCATGAGCGCGAAGCGGAAATCAGATTCTCTCCGAGAGCCGAGAGCCGACAGCCGACAGCCGCCTCTCATGCCAGCACCCAGATGAAGACGATCACTCCGAGGAAGAACATCAGCGCGTAGTTCCTCACGTTGCCGGTCTGGAAAAAGCGGAGCAGGTCGCCGATGCCGGCGACGACGTAGCCGAGGAGCGCCAGCAGGCCGTCGATCAGGGCGTCGATACCGCGCCAGAGAAATTGCGAGATCCCTTCGAGCGGGCGGACGATCGTGGCGCCGTACAGCTCATCGACGTACCACTTGTTCTCCATCCCGCTCGCAACCGCGGGCATGTTCCGGCCGAACTGCTCATCCGCTTCCAATCCTCGGGTGCGGAAGCGCGTCCGCGCGATCCACCAGCCGATCAGGGCGATGGCGCTGGAGACGGCCATCAGCGCGTACTCGACGTTCGGCGAGATCTCGTACTGCGCCTCGGGCACGCCGCCGATTTCCGGGAAGATCGGCTTGAGCCACTGCGCGAGGAAGTGATGGTGCGGCCATCCGAGCAGCGCGCCGCCGACAGCCGACAGCGCGGCCAGGATGATCAGCGGGATGGTCATCGTCGCCGGCGATTCGTGCAGGTGATGCTCCTGCTCGTGCGTTCCTCGGAAACTGCCGAAGAAGGTCATGTAGACCAGCCGGTACATGTAGTACGCCGTGCAGAACGCGGCCACGGTACCGAGGGTCCAGATCAGCCAGCTGAACGGCTTCGGGAAGTAGGGATTGTTCAGCGCCGACGCCAGAATCTCGTCCTTGGAGAAGAATCCGGCAAACGGCGGGAAGCCGGCGATGGCGTACGTGGCGATGGCGAAGGTCCAGAAGGTGATGGGGATCTTCGACTTCAGCCCGCCCATCTTTCTCATGTCCTGTTCCCCGCTCATGGCGTGAATCACCGAGCCCGACCCGAGGAAGAGGCAAGCCTTGAAAAACGCGTGCGTGATGAGGTGGAAGACGCCGGCTGTGAAGGCGCCGACGCCGACGCCGATGAACATGAAGCCGAGCTGCGAGACGGTGGAGTAGGCCAGGACTTTCTTGATGTCCCACTGCCGGATGCCGATCGTTGCGGCGAAGAGCGCGGTGAGTGCGCCGACGAGCGCGACGACCATCATCGCGCCGGGGGCGAGCCGGTAGAGCGCATTCGAGCGGACCACCATGTAAACGCCGGCGGTGACCATCGTGGCGGCGTGGATGAGTGCAGACACCGGCGTCGGGCCGGCCATGGCGTCAGGCAGCCAGACGTAGAGCGGAATCTGCGCGCTCTTGCCGCAGGCGCCGAGGAAGAGCAGGAGGCAGATCGCGGTCAGCAGCCAGTGCTCCACGCCGCCGGCGCTGGCAATCTGCGAGACCTTGGCGAAATCGACGCTGCCGAAGTACGCGAACATCAGGAACATGGCGATGAGGAAGCCGAAGTCGCCGATGCGGTTGACCACGAAGGCTTTCTTGCCGGCGGCGGGCGCGTAGTCGGTCTCGTAGTAGAAGCCGATGAGGAGGTAGGAGCAGAGTCCGACGCCTTCCCACCCCACGAACATCAATAGATAGCTCGATCCGAGGATGAGCACGAGCATCTCGGAGAGGAAAAGATTCAGGTAGGCGAAGTACCGGCCGTACCCATGCTCGTGGGCCATGTAGCCGACGGAGTAGAGGTGGATCAGGAAGCCGATCCAGGTGACCACCATCAGCATGACCACGCTGAGCGGATCGAGCTGGAAGGCGAGATCGGCGCTGACGTTACCGGAGGCGATCCAGTTGTAGACCAGATTCACGTGCCGTCCGCCGTCGGGATAGGCGGCGTGATATTGGACGACGGCGATCGTTCCGGCGATGGCCGCGCCGAGCGAGGCCAGAAGCGCCACGGCCGTCACGAAGCCCTTGCCGAGGCGCTTGCCGAACAGGCCGTTCAGCAGAAAGCCTGCGAACGGCAGGAGGGGGATGAGCCAGAGTGTGTTGAGCATGTACGGGTGTGTGGTGGTGGGTTAGTGAATTCGCGATCGTAGCGCCGGCGGCCTCGCCGGCTGGACCGCCAGCGGCCCGCTGGCGATTCTCGTTTGATACGCGCCGCCGAGCCGGCGGCGGTCCAGCCGGCGAGCCGCCGGCGCTACGATCGCAAATCCACTGAATCTCACCACATCACATCTCTCCTCGCATCTGCCGATGCGAGGAGATCCCCGCATCAGCCCTGATCTTTGATTCGTTCCTGGTAGTCGTCCGAGGAGGCCGGGTCGAGCTCCCAGCGATGCTCGTCGCGACTCCGTTCTTTTTCTCCGACTTTCAACTCCTCGTCATCGGCGTACGTGATTCCCATCGCCGCTGCCGTTTCCTCGGTGTCATTCTGGCCGGGAGTCTGCTGGCTCCCGGTCGCTGCCTCGTCGCCCTGCGACTCGGCCATCTCCCATTGGGCGTCGATGTCGTTTCCCGACAGCGACGGATCGATCCCGGGATTCTCCCGCACGCGGTCCGCGAGTTTCTGCGATCCCGCCACGACGTCCGGCACTCCGGGCTCGATGCGGTCATCGATGCCATTCCGGTTGCTGTCTCTCCGCTCGTTCTCTTCCCAGTCAATGAGCTTCTCGGTCTTGTCCATTTTCGGCTCCTGTTGAGCCTGAAAATGCGACGTTCGTGCCGTGTCCGTTACCACCTCATCAAATTCGCCTCATCCACGTCGATCGTGTGCCTGTGATGGAACAGGGAGATGAAAATGGCCAGGCCGACGGCTGCTTCGGCGGCGGCGATGGCCATGACGAAAAAGACGAAGAGGAGTCCGTGGATCTGATGGAACTGGCGGGCGTAGGCGACGAAGGTGAGGTTCACCGCGTTCACCATCAGCTCGATGCACATGAAGATGGTGATGCCGTTCTTGCGCGTCAGTACGCCGCAGACGCCGATGGTGAAGAGGATGGCGCTGAGGATCAGGAACCAGTGAGTGGGAATCATGAGGATGTGCCTCCCGCGCCGCGGCCGCTCAGGATCAACGCGCCGACGATCGCCGCCAGCAGAAGAATCGAGACCATTTCGAAGGGGAAGATGTAGGCCTCGAACATCCGGATGCCGACTGTGCGCGCGTCGGAGACGAACGGCCCGTCGGGCAGCGTCGTCACGCCGAATTTGGCCAGGTAGTAGATCAGCGCCAGACCGAAGGCGGCGCTTGTGGTGTATCCGAGAAACTGCTGGACCGGACGCGTGCGCGGCTCTTCCTGATGCTGCAGATTGAGCAGCATGATCACGAAGAGAAAGAGCACCATGATCGCGCCGGCGTAGACGATGACCTGCAGCGCCGCCAGGAACGGCGCTTCGAGCAGGACGTACATCACCGCCAGGGCAAAGAACGACGCCACCAGCGACAGCGCCCCGACAACCGGATTGCGATGCAATACCACCACCGCCGCGAAGATCACGGCGATGGCGGCGAAGAAGAAAAAGATGGCGAAGGAGATCATAGGGTTGCTGGGTTGCTGAGTTGCTGTGGGGTTGCCAGGTTGCCGGGTTGCCAGGTTGCCCGCTGCTCGTTGCCAATAGGTTCGGCAACCGGGCAACTCGGCAACCCGGCAACCTCCCAGCAACTTAGCAACTCAGCAACCCTCATATCCACCGCTCCGCGATGAACCACGCCACAATCACGATGTTGATCACCGCCATCGGCAGGAACACTTTCCAGCCGAGTTTCATCAGCAGATCGTATTTGAGGCGCGGGATCGTCCAGCGGACCCAGACGAAGATGAAGAGGAGGATGCTGACTTTCGCCACGAACGCCAGCGCCGACAGAGCAAAGCCGAGCGCATTCGGCGGCTCGTTGTACCAGGGGATGTCCCATCCGCCGAGGTAGAGCGTCGTGATCAGCGCCGACATCGTGGTCATGGCCATGTACTCGGACATGAAGAAGAGCGCGAACTTCATCGACGAGTATTCGGTGTGATACCCGGCCACCAACTCCGCCTCGGCTTCCGCGAAGTCGAACGGCAGGCGGTTGGTTTCGGCGAATGCGGAGACGAAGAAGACGATGAAGCTCATCCACATCGCCGGCGAGCAGATGTTCCAGGCCGGCAGCTTGACGGTGTTGAAGAGGACGAACGAGCCGGTCTGCCGCCAGACCACGTCGGGAAGCGAGAGCGAGCCGGCCACCATCAGCGCGCTGACCGCGGCCAGCGTGAGCGACAGCTCGTACGAGATCATCTGCGCCGAGGCGCGGATGCCGCCGAAGAGGGAGTACTTGTTCGCCGACGCCCAGCCTGCCATGACGATGCCGTAAACGCCCATCGACGCCAGCGCGAAGATCAGCAGGATGCCGATGTTGACGTTGGCGATGATCGGTTCGAACAGCCGTCCGCCAGGCAGGAGAAACGGCCGGCCCCATGGCACGACCGCAATCGTCGTCAGCGCCGGGATCAGGCCGAACATCGGGGCGATGGTGTAGAGGACTTTGTTCGCCTTGGCCGGCAGCATGTCCTCTTTGAGCACGAACTTGAGGGCGTCGGCGAAGGACTGGAAGAGGCCGAACGGGCCGACGCGGTTCGGGCCGGGACGATCCTGGATCAGCGCGCTGCCGCGGCGTTCCACCCACACCATGATCGGGGTGACGTTCAGCATCGCCCCCAGGACGATGGCGATTTTCAGTGCGGAGAGGCCGGCGTCAACCCAGTCGATCCCGTGCATGTCGTCTTACGCCTGCACCGCCGCGGTCTCTGCGACTTCGAACTCAGGAATCTGCTCGAGTCCGCGGAACGCATCGGCATCGCTGTAAAGCATCGCCCCGATGCGGCGATAGAGCTCGAGATCGGTCACGGCCTGCCCTTTCGGCGGATAGGCCTGATGGATGCGCTGGATCTTGCCCTGCAAATTCGTGAACGTCCCTTCTTTCTCCGCATGAATCGTGGAGGGGAGGAGGACGTCGGCGACGTCGTTGAGCGGATGGTTGGCGTCCCACGACATGACGACGAGGAACTTCGCCTTGCGGAGGTTGGCGACGACGGCCGGGTCCTTCGCGCGCTCGCTGAACATGGCGTCGGTGACGAAGAGGACGTCGATGCCGTCCGCGCCCTTCGTGAGGAGATCTTCGATCGATGCATTGCCGAGAGTCGCCGCGACACCGCGATAGTTTGGCGCCGCCTGCGTGCCGACCAGCCATTCCGTCCGCGATTTCATCTTGATCGGCTCGATGGCGTCGACCATCACTCCAGCCGAGGCGCCCATCTTTTCCACGAAGAGCTCTTTGGCAAGCCACGCTTCCTCGTTGGTCATGTTCGCGGAGAAGATGGCAGCCGTCTTTGCCGCGCCGTTGACCGCATTGCCAATCGCCTCCAGCGCTTCGCTCCAGGTCGAGATGCCGAGGTAGTCATCCTCGGTACGCACCTTCGGAACGACTACGCGGTCGGTGTCATAACGCTCGTAGGAAAACCGGCCGAAGTCGCACAGCCAGTGGTCATTGACCTCGGGATTGACACGCGGACGGTAGCGGAAGATCTGTCCCTGCCGGTAGCCGATGAAGATGTTGCAGCCGACGTCGCAGCCGTTGCAGACCGACTCGGCCGACTCCAGGTTCCAGACGCGCGACTCGAACCGGAACTCGCGTGTAGTGAGCGCGCCGGTGGGGCAGACGTCGGTAACGCAGGCGGACATCCAGTTGTCGAGCGGCGTTCCCGGAAACACGCCCACCTCGGTGGACGCGCCGCGCTTGAAGAAGGCCAACTCCGAGGTCCCGCTGATCTCCTGCGTGAACCGGATGCAGCGCGTGCAGTGGATGCAGCGATTCATGTTCTGCACGACATGCGGGCCGATCGCGGTGCGGTCCATGCCCGGATAGGTGCGCTTGAACTCGCCGTAGCGCGAGTCCACGCTGCCGTAGTTGAAGGCGTAATCCTGCAGCGGGCACTCGCCGGCCTTGTCGCAGATCGGGCAGTCGAGCGGATGGTTGATGAGGAGAAACTCCATCTGCCCCTTGCGAGCCTCATCGACCTTCTCGTTCCAGACGTGGATCTTCATCCCGTCTTTCACCGTGGTCGAGCAGCCGGCCTGCAGCTTGGGCATCCCTTCGATCTCGACGAGACACATGCGGCACTGGCCGACGACGGTCAGCGAGGGGTGGTAGCAGAAGTGGGGGACGTGGATGTCGGCGGCTTTTGCTGCCTCGATGCAGTTGATCCCTTCCTGCACTTCGACTTCGACGCCGTCGATGGTGATTTTTGCCATACGCGCTCTCGGGAGACTCCGGAGGAATGCAGAATCAGCGCCGAGGAGCTGGCCGCTGGTGAGGTTTCACGGCTGCTGAATCCGTGAAAGTTTTCACAAGCGCGGAGAATACTCGCGGGGGTTTGTCGCGTCAATGACTGCGCTGCGCGCGTTGTCTGCGCCTGCGGCGCGTTGTCGGTTGGCTGCGGCCTGCGGGCCGCGTGGTCGATGATTGGTTCGGTTGGCCAACATGGGTTACGCGTCGTTATAGACTTCGCCGACCACGCGCGAAGCGCAGATAACCGACAACGCGCCGCAGGCGCAGACAACGCGCGGCGAAGCACGCGCAGTCATGGAGCTACCTTGAGAAAAGACATCGTCATCGCCATCGCCGGCATCGTCATCGTTGCGGCGATCTGTTTTGGGCTGGCACTCATGAAGCCCGATTTCAAGCCGTTCTCGTCGTCGAAAACGGCCGCCACATCGACCGCCACCAGCGGACCGGAACACGTGATCATGCACGTCAACGGCGAGCCGGTCACCGAGGCCGAGTTCCAGGCCGCGTACGCGCAGCTTCCGGACGAGGTGAAGCAGCAGTTCGCCTCGGAAGCGGGCAAGCAGGCTTTCGCCGAGCAGATGGTCCGCCTCAAGATCCTGGAGCAGGAAGGGCACAAGCTCGGCGTGGACAAGGATCCGAAGGTGGCCGCGCAGCTGGCCTCCGATCGCACCAGCGTCGTCGCCGCCGCCACCGCGCAGAAGATCGCGCCGACGCCGACGAATGAAGAGGTGCTGAAGTTCTACAACGAGAACAAGAAGAACTTCGAGGCGACGGAGCTGAGCCACATCCTCATCGCTTACCAGGGCGGCGGCGTCCCCGCGCGCAGCGGAACCGCCCCGAGCCGTGAGGCGGCGATGAAGAAGGCTCAGTCGATCGCCCAGCAGCTGAAGGGCGGCGCCGATTTCGCCCAGCTGGCCCGGCAGTACTCCGACGACGGCGGCAGCGCCGAGCGCGGTGGCGTCCTCGGCCCGTTCAGCCCGGGCATGCTCCCGCCCGAGCTCGAAGCGCACGTGAACAAACTGCAGCCCGGCCAGACCAGCGATCCGGTCCCGTCGCGCTACGGCATCCACATTTTCAAGGTCGGCGAGCACACCGCCCGGCCGCTGGAGCAGGTCCGCCAGGGCATCAGCCAGCGCGTGCAGCAGAAGGCCACGCTCGACAAGGTGGAAGCGATGCGCAAGACCGCCAAGATCGAATTCGATCCGAAGTTCTTCCCCGACGCCAACAAGCCGCCGGCGGTCAAAAACCCACCGCTCTAGGACGATGCCCAGCGCGCGCGTCCTCGTGGTCGAGGACAACGACATGAACATGCAACTGGTCGAGTACCTGCTCGAAGAGGGCGGGTACTCGATCGTCAAGGCCGCCAGCGGCGAAGAAGCGCTCTCGATCGCCCGCGGCGGCGATCCGGTCGACCTGATCCTGATGGACATTCATCTCCCCGGCATCGACGGCCTGAGCGTCGTCCGCGAGATGAAGGCGGAGCCGCGCACGCGCGCGGTCCCGATCCTTGCCCTGACCGCCCACGCGATGCGTGGGGATCGGGATCGCTTTCTCGAGGCCGGCTGCGACGGCTACATTTCGAAGCCGATCGATGTGAAGACGTTTCTGTCGTCGATCCGGACGTATTTGCGCGCGTAGAGCAGGCATCCCTGCCTGCTACCGACGGGCGTCCTCGCCCGGCGGTGGTTTCCGTGAAATGACAAGGTTGCGACGAAGAACGCGGTTTCTTTGTGCAGTCGCGAATCTTTGACGAAAACCCCCGTCGGGCGAGGATGCCCGCCGGTAGCAGGCAGGGATGCCTGCTCTCCGGGGTTACAGCCCGTCGTATTTTGAATACCCGCGATCTGCCCAATAATCGTGAGGCTGCTGGGCGACATACGCGATCTTCGTAATCGCCTTGATGTTCTTCAGCCCCAGCTTCATCGGCACGACCAGGCGCAGCGGCGCGCCGTGGTCCGGACCCAAGGCCCTGCCGTTGAGATGCGTGGCCAGAAGCGTCTGCGGGTGTTGCGCGGTGGGAAGATCGATCGAAACGTAGTACGGATCGGGATTCCCGCGTCCGTCGAGGTTCACGGCCGATTCGATGGCGGCCCATCTCGCACCGGACGCCGGCGGATAGGCGCGCAGCAAGTCGGCGAAACGGATTCCGCTCCAGCCGGCAATGGCGCTCCAGCCCTCGACGCAGCAGAGTCGCGTGATCTGCGCGTGTTGCGGTTGCTGCCCGAGATCGGGGAGGCGGAGGACGACGTCCGTCCCCGAGGCCAGGCCGGTCAGCGTCAGCGTCCAGTTGGCGATGTAGTCGGGTGACGGTGTTCGCCCGTTGTAGTTGTTGCGCAGCGGGGTGAGGTCGCCCGGCTTGTACGTCCGCACGCTGCGCGTCGGCGAGTAGAGCGCCTCGGCGACGTCGTCGTCGAAGGTCAGCGCGCGATTCTGAAAGCGTTCGCTGCGCTCTTTGGTGAGGCCGAATCGCGCGGCGGCCGTATCGAGAAAGTCCGTGGCATGCTCGCCGAAGATCCGTTTCTTCGAGGACAGCGGCGAGATCCACCAAATCCCGGCCAGCGCGGCAAACGTTCCGGCGCCGAAGAGGAGAAAGTCGCGTCGCGATTGCTTGCGCAGCTTTTTCTCGTCGACGAAAACCTGCGGCATCTCGTCGTTCATTCGTCGCCTCCGACTCTGCTCGACCATCCGACGATCATCGAGCGCATCGTGTCCCAGCCATCAACGGCCACCAGCACGAGATGCGGGATTAGAAAGAGGATGAAGTAGATCATCACGATGAAGTGGACGATGCGCGCGCCGTCGTACGAGCCGAACATCCGCTCCAGCCACCAGAACTGCACCGGCTTGTGCATGGCCCAGCCGCTGGCCAGCGCCAGCGCCCCGGCAATCGGCATCGAGGCGTAGGCGCCGCGCTGCAGGGCGTTGTATTTCGTGGTGATCTCCGGATGCGGCCACGGTTTACGCGCGATCTTCATCGGAATCACGCCGGCGTAGTAGCGGACCATCGCCAGCGATTCGCCGAGCATGCTCCGCCGCGGAAGCAATGCGCGATACCTGCGGCCGAGGAGGAGCCCGAGGATGTAGAGGATGCCGTTGAGGAGGAAGAGGTAGATGAACAGCCAGTGCCAGCGCAGCGCCCCCGCCAGATTGAACACGCCGAGCCCGAAGTGGTTGTAGAACCAGCTCGGATTCACCTCGGCGTTGGGAACGTGCCGGGCGATGGCGATGCCGGCGTCGGCCAGATAGTCGCGGCTGTGCGTCACCGGATCGGGTTTGTGCAGAAACACCGGCGAGGCCCAGTAAATCGAGAATCCGCTGACGATGAGCGCGAAGAGGATCGGCACATTCAGCCAGTGGGAGAGGCGGACGAGGGCGTGGTGCTTGATGACGACGAGGCGCTGTGATGGGTTGCCAGGTTGCCGGGTTGCCGGGTTGCCGTTATCTGGGTCGCTTGGTTGCTGTGTTGCTGGGTTGCTGGGTTCATCGTCGGCAAGTTCGTTGTTCAGCGGCTCCGCGACGGGCGCGGCAGCCGGCGCCTCATCGGCAACTTGGCCACTCGGCAACTCGGCAACCGCGTTCTCATCGGCAACCTGGCCACCCGGCAACTCGGCAACCTTCTCCTCGACATCCTCAGGAACGTCGCTCATCGAAGTCGCAGAACAAACTATCATGCGCGCCGCATGCGCATACTCGTTCTTGGCGCCGGCCGCATGGGTCTCGGCGCCGTTCATGACCTCGCCAAACAACCCGACGTCGACGAAGTCACCGTCGCCGACGTCGCCGCCGATCGCGCCCACCAGGTCGCTTCCATGGTCGGCGGCAATGTCACGCCGCGCGCGATCGACGTCAGCCGCCACGAAGACGTCGTCGCCCTGATGCGCGGCCACGACAGCGCCATTTCCTGCGTCAACTACTGGCTCAACGAACGCCTGGCCCGCGCCGCGCTCGAAGCCGGCACGAACTTCTGCGATCTCGGCGGAAACAACGATGTTGTCGATGCCGAGCTGGCGCTCGATGCCGAAGCGCGCCAGCGCGGAATCAACATCATCCCCGACTGCGGCCTCGCTCCCGGCATGGTGGCGGTGCTGGTCGCGCACGGAGCGGAGCAGTTCGAGAAACTCGACGAGATCCACATCCGCGTCGGCGGCCTGCCGCAGAACCCGAAACCGCCGCTCGATTACCAGCTGGTCTTCTCCGTCGAAGGGCTGATCAACGAATACATCGAGCGCGCCCGCGTCATCCGCGGCGGCGCCATCACCATGGTCGACTCGATGACCGAGGTCGAGGAACTGGAGTTCCCGGCGCCGTTCGGGAAGATGGAAGCCTTTCAAACTTCAGGCGGCACCTCCACCCTCCCCGAGACCTTCCTCGGCCGCGTGCGCGAGCTCGATTACAAGACGATCCGCTACCCGGGCCACTGCGCCAGGTTCAAGACGATGATCGATCTCGGCCTCTGCAGCAGCGAGAAGATCACCGTCGACGGGGTCGAAGTCGCCCCACGCCGCGTCCTCGGCGATCTGCTCGTTCGTAACCTTCCCGCCGACGAGCCCGATGTGGTCCTGGTCCGTGTCGAGTTCGTCGGAGGCGGCCGCCGCCTTCGCTACGACATCATCGATTCGTTCGACGAAGCCACCGGCCTCTCCGCGATGATGCGCACCACCGCTTTCCCCGCCTCGATCGTCGCGCTGATGATGGCCCGCGGCCAGACCACGCAAAAGGGCGCGTTGCCGCAGGAGCGCTGCATCCCGCCGGAGTTGTTCATGCAGGAGCTGGCGAAGAGGAACATCGTGGTGAAGATCTCGTCGTCGGACGCATAATCACGCCATGTACCTGCTACTTCGCTGGCTCCTGAACACCCTGGCGCTCTTCGTCGTCGTGCAGCTCGTGCCCGGGTTTCACTACCGCTCGCTCGTCTCGCTGGCCATCGCCGCGCTGATCCTCGGGCTGCTCAACGCCATCGTCCGGCCGATCCTCTTCTTCCTGACCCTGCCGCTGACCATCGTCACCCTCGGACTCTTCCTCATCGTCCTCAACGCCATCATGCTCGAGCTGACGGCGTGGCTCGCCCCCGGATTCCGTATCGACGACTTCGTGGCTGCCATCATCGGCGCCGTCGTTCTGGCCATCATTTCGTGGATCACCAACCGCATCGGGCAGAAGCCGGAGCGTCAGAGCTGACAACGCGACCGGCAATCCCGTACACTACGCGCCTCAGGGAGCGTGATTTGAACATCATCAAGAACCGCGTCGACGACGTGACCGTGCTCGATATCCAGGGTGTCATCAAGCTGGGCGAGAGCGCTCGCGAGTTCTCCAGCTACCTCGAGAAGGTCCTCAACGACGAGACCGGCCCGGTGATGATCAACTTCGAAGCGATCAACTACATGGACTCGACCGGCCTCGGCGAGTTGATCGGCTACCTCCAGAAGTTCGAGGACCGCCAGCGCAAGATGGCCCTGGTCAAACCCTCCCACCGCATCCTGGCCCTTCTCAAGATCACGAAGCTCGACACGGTCTTCAAGATCTTCGACTCAAGAGAGACGGCGATGGAGTACCTGACCGATCACGCTGCGTAGGCTGCGCTGCGCGCGTTGTCTGCGCCTGCGGCGCGTTCTCTGCGGCTTGCTTCGCGCCGCGTTGTCTGCGCTGCGGCGCGTGGACTTGGCGATGCAGCCTCACGGGGCGACGCAACTAACTCGCTTCTCTCATTTCACGTAGTTGGAAACAACCATCCACGCGGCCGCAGCCGCAGACAACGCGCCGCGTAGCGCGCAGACAACGCGGCCACCGCCGCAGACAACGCGGCTAGCCGCGGTTCCGGCGCGGTGTTAGCATTCGCGCCGTTTATGACTCACACCCTCCTTCCCGTCCTGGTCATGATCTTCATCGCCATCGTCATCGGCGTGGTCATGCTGGCGCTGGCGTGGTTCGTCGGCAAGCATGCGCGCACGGCTTCGAAGCAGGAGCCGTACGAGAGCGGCGTCCCATCGCTCGATGAGAACCGGAAGCGGGTCAACGTCCGCTTCTACCAGATCGCCATGCTCTTCATCCTCTTCGACATCGAAGCGGCGTTTCTCTATCCCTGGGCCGTCATCTACCGCGACGCCGCGGCCGGTACGCAGGGCATGTTCCTCTTCGGCGAGATGCTGGTCTTCATCGTCCTGCTCGCCGTCGGCTACGTCTATGTGTGGAAGAAAAAGGCACTCGACTTTTAGCCATGGCTGACCTCCGTCCCGACAACCCCTACGCCGCCGACCGTTTCCCCGATCCGAAAAAGACGGTCGAGTTCCCGCCCGAGGCGAAGAAGAAGTTTGAGTACATCCTCACCCGGTATCCGACCAAGGAAGCCTGTCTCCTGCCGACGCTTCATCTGGTCCAGGAAGTGTGGGGCTGGATCTCGCCCGAGGCCGTGCTGTATGTGGGAACGCTGCTCGATCTGTCGCCGGCCACCGTCTTCGGCGTGGTCTCGTTCTACAACATGTACAACCAGAAGCCGGTGGGCAAATACCACCTGCAGGTGTGCACGAACCTGAGTTGCATGGTGCGCCGCGCGTACGACATCTACGACCACCTCTGCGAAAAACTGGACGTGAATCCCGGCGCCACCACGAAAGACGGTCGATACACCGTGGTCGAAGTCGAATGCCTCGGATCGTGCGGCACGGCGCCCGTCGTTCAGGTCAACAACGACTATCACGAGAACATGGACGTAGCGAAGATGGACGCGCTGCTCGCGGAGCTGAAATAGCAATGGATCCGATCAAAGTCCTCACCGCGAACATCGACAAACCGAATTCGACGTCGATCGACGTCTACATCGACGGCGGCGGCTACAAGGCCGTGCAAACCGCCCTCAAGATGAAGCCGGAGGAAGTGACGCAGCTCGTCAAAGACTCCGAGATGCGCGGCCGCGGCGGCGCGGGGTTTCCGACGGGGATGAAGTGGAGCTTCGTCCCCAAGAACGCCCCGAAGCCGACCTGGCTCCTCTGCAATGCGGACGAATCCGAGCCCGGCACGTTCAAAGATCGCGTGATCATGGAGAAAGATCCGCACCTGCTCATCGAAGGAATGATCATCGCCGGCTACGCCATCGGCTCCAACCCGATGTCGTACATCTACATACGAGGCGAGTTTTATTACGGGGCTACTGTCTTGGACAAAGCGCTCGACGAAGCTCGCGCGAAGGGCTACCTCGGCAAAAACATTCTCGGCAGCGGCTTCGACTTCGACATCACCGTCGCCCGCGGCGCCGGCGCCTACATCTGCGGCGAAGAGACCGGCCTCATTGAATCGGTCGAAGGCCATCGCGGCCAGCCGCGTGTCAAGCCGCCGTTCCCCGCCGTCATCGGCGTCTTCGGCGGGCCGACGGTCGTGAATAACGTGGAGACCCTGGCCTGCGTGCCACTGATCGTCAACAACGGCGCCGACTGGTTCAAATCATTCGGCAGCCCGAAAAACACCGGCCCGAAGCTCTATTGCGTGTCGGGCTCGGTGAAGAAGCCGGGCGTCTACGAGTTCCCGATGGGGATCAATCTCAAGGAGCTGATTTACGACCACTGCGGCGGCATTCTCAATGACCGTAAATTGAAAGCGGTCATCCCGGGCGGTGCCTCGGCGCCGATGCTCAAACCGGACGAGATCGATCTCCCGCTCAATTTCGACGCCGTCCAGAGAGCCGGGTCGATGCTCGGCTCCGCCGGAATCATCGTCCTCGACGATTCCGTCTGCATCGTCGACGCCGTTTGGCGCCTCTCGAAATTCTTCGCCCACGAGTCGTGCGGCCAATGCACGCCCTGCCGCGAAGGAACGAACTGGCTGGAGTCCGTCCTCGATCGCATCGAGCGCGGCGAAGGCCGCAAGCAGGACGCCGATCTGCTGCTCTCGATGTCCGACAACATCGGCGGCAAATCCCTCTGCGCCCTCGGCGACGCCGCCATCGGCCCGGTCATCTCCTCGGTCAAAAAGTTCCGCGACGAGTATCTGCATCACATCGAGCATAAGAGCTGCCTGCCCGAGACGGTGCGGTATCGAAGGTTGGACATGGCGGTCGCGGCGCACTGATCGGCATCGCGTGTTTACGCAACCCTTCGCCGTCCCCGCCCTCGTCCTCTTCATCGTTGCGATTCCGCTCATTCTCGGAGTGATCCCGCCGAACCGCCTTTACGGATTCCGGACGAAGAAGACGCTGTCGGATGCCGATGTCTGGTATCGGGTGAACCGTTTCGCAGCGATCGCCATCATGATCGCGAGCGTCGTCTACGCGCTGGCCGCGAGGACGTGGCCGTACGATCGCGCGGCGGCGGACAACTTCTCGATCTGGCTCGTGCATCTGGCCGCCTTCGCCGGTCCGCTCGTCGTGGCGTTGATCGTTTCCGCGTCGTACGCGAGGCGCGCGTAGCGGCGCGACCTACTTCCTCTCCAACCCCGCCCGATCCCACCCGCCCAGGTCCGCGGCGGCGACGTAGGTCGACTGGCAGAAGCGGAGGAGCGTGTCTTCGGGATCGGCTGATTCGCGTAGGGCATCATGCGGGAGGACGAAGATGGAGAGGGCGTCGTTGTAGAGCGCTTCGGCAGGTTCGATCTTCGCCTCCTTGAAACCGTCCGGCTGCGGGGCGGCGTAGGCGTAGAACGCGGGATAGCCGATTGCTCCGCTGCCGGGCCACCAGCCGCAGCTGCTGACCTCGTGCGAGTAGGCCTCGCGGGTGATCGAATCGACGTTCGGCCTCTCCGGCGCGCGGCGGCCGGAAAAGCGGGTTACGGCCATGTCGAAGCTGCCCCAGAAGAAGTGGACCGGGCTGCACTTGCCGATGAACTCCGCGCGAAAACGATTGAGAACCCGGTCGGTGAAGATGAGGATGCGCCAGAAACGGTCGACGGCATCGGCGTCGTACGAGCAATGTTCCTGGTCGTCGGGAAACGGAATCGGATTCTCGACCTCGGACGGAACCTCACGGATCTTTACTTCGATCCCGCACTCGTGAAGCCGGGCCATCGTCTCGGCGTAGAAGTCGGCCACCGAGCGCGGGACGAGCGGCACCCGAGCGGTGCGGCCGTCACTCACGCGGATGACCAGCTGATGATCGATGAAATCGAGCTCGCAATCGAAGACGCGGTCGCGATAGGGGATCGCGGATGTCGTCAGGCCGCGCGGGCTGACGTAGAGTGCCGCCTCCCACCAGTGGTTGATTTTAGGAGCGAGCGCGAGGCGGACCTTGCCGATGACCTGCGTCCACATGTGCAGCGTGTCGCAGGTCGGCTTCCATGCGGCCAGCGGAAGGGGATCGAGCGCGTTGGTCATCGGGCGATTATGAACCTGGCAAGCCGGTTGCGAATAGGAGAGGAAGCAGTCAACGGTCCTAAGGAGACAACATGAACAAGACAAAGAGCTTAGCAGCACAGGTGATCGGGGCCGCCGCGATCGTGACGCTCGTCGGAACGTCCGCTTTCGCGGAATCCCGTCACTCGGATGCGACGGAGCACGAGCACTCGCGGCAGTCCGACCATCGCAGCAGCCGCGACAGCAACCGGCAGTCCGGCGAGCAGCGCGTGCAGCGCGATAACCGAGGAAGCGACACGCGGACGTTCCAGCGCCACGATTCAGGCGTCACTGCGCCGCAGACGTTCGAGCACAGAGAGTCGCGCGGAACCGCGCCGCAGACATTTCAACGCGGCGAAACGCGCAACTATCAGCGCAACGACTCGCGCACCTACCAGCGCAATGACTCGCGCAACTATGGCAATTACAGCCGCGGCAACACGTTCGACCGCCGCACGCAGCCGGACAGCTTCCGCAACCGCGGCGGTTTCGATCGTTCGTGGAGCAACTACCACAGCAATCGTCCGACCTTCGACAGCCGCGGCCGCCGCGACACGTTCATTCACGGCCGCGTGAGCCGTTTCCTGCACGAGCGTGGCGGCTATCGCATCTGGATCGATGGCGGTCTCTATCCGATCTGGATTCCGGAAGCGCGCATCAGCCTCTTCCCGCATCTTCGCGTCGGCCTCTCGCTCGGTTTCGGCGGCTACTACGATCCGAGCGGCTATCTCGAGGCGTATGACTACTACGACGGTGGCTATTACGGCGGCGGCTATGCCGGAAGCACGGCCTACAGCTCCGGCCTTCTGCGCGGCACGGTCGAATCGGTCGACTACCGCAACAGCACGCTGGTCCTCCGCGACGAGGTCACCGGCAACTTCGTGACCACGCTCATCCGCGATCGCCGTCTGGAATCGCTGCGTCCCGGCGACTACGCCGAGATCTCCGGCGACTGGACCCGCAACGGCGTCTTCGAAGGCCTCCGCCTCGAGGACGAAGAGGGCGGACGTTACTGATTCCGCTTGGTTGGTGTGCGAAGGCCGCCCGTTGGGCGGCCTTTTTTTGTCCGAGGCGGAATCACACCGGCAGCCGCGGAGCGGCGCAATCTACGTAGCCCAGCGCGTGAGCGCTGGGAACTCGGATTCCCGTAGGCAGCCGCGGAGCGGCGACATCTATCAATGTCGAGATTCAATAGGCGAGCACCATGCGTAGATGCCGCCGCTCCGCGGCTGTTCAATAAGGATCAGCGAACCCAATGCTCACGCATTGGGCTACGTAGATTGCGCCGCTCCGCGGCTCCTATGTCCCTCAGTAACCCGCCACCAACCGCGCCGCCCCCTCGATCATCGCCTCGCTCGCCAGGAACTCCTCTTCCAGCGGCGGCGAGTACGGCACCGGCGCGTCGAGCGCGCCGAGGATGCGGATGGGGGCGTCGAGGTATTCGAAGGCTTCTTCCTGGATGATCGCCGCGATCGACTCGCCGATCGAGCCGGTGCGGGTGTCTTCCTGGATGATGAGGACGCGATTGCAGTGGCGGGCTACCGCGAGAACCGCATCGCGATCGAGTGGGGCGAGTGAGCGGAGATCGAGCACCGAGGCTTCAATGCCGTCTTTCGCCAGCGTTTCGGCCACGCGCATGCCTGCGTGCACGTACGCGCCGTAGGAGATGATGGCCAGGTCGTCGCCGGCGCGTCGCAGGGCCGCCTTGCCGATCGGAATTGGTGACGGCGGCGCATCCGACAGCGCCTGCTTCACCTTTGGATCGCGATAGAGCGCGATGTGCTCGTAGTAGAGAACGGGATCGGGATCGGCCACCGCGCTCGCTAGCAATGCGCGCGCATCGTGGGGTGTCGACGGTGCAACAATCTTCAGCCCCGGCGTCCGGTAAAACCACGCCTCGGTGTTCTGCGAGTGGTACGGGCCGGCGTGGCGCAGGCCGCCCCACGGCATTCGCACGACCATCGGCACCGAGCCGCCCCAGCGGTAGCGGATCTTGGCGGCGTTGTTGACCAACTGATTGAAGCCGCTGGCGACGAAGTCGTTGAACTGGATCTCGCCGATCGGCCGCATCCCCGCCAACGCCGCGCCGACGCAAACGCCCAGCGTGGCTCCCTCGGACAGAATCGAGTTGACGATGCGGTCGCCGAACTCTTTCATCAGCGGCTTCAGAAGGAGGAAGGCGTTGCCGTACTTGCCGCCGACGTCTTCGCCGTAGACGAACGTGCGCGGATCGGCGCGGAGCACGTCGCCGACGCCGAGCATGACCGCTTCGAGAAAGGTCTTTCCCTTGGCATCGAACGGCGGTGCCTCTTCGACGGGCGGTAGTCCGTTGTTCTCCGAGGCGCGGTGACGCCACTCCTCATCGAGCACTTCGATATGAACGCGGCGCGGTTCATCAGCGATGACGCCGACACCGGCCAGCTCCGCCTCCGGCCAGGGCGCGTCGATGACCGCGCGCGCTTCCGCTTCGACGAGCGCCTCGGCTTCCTTCTGGAATCGTTCGAGATCGCCCTCGCCGATGATGCCCTCGGCTTCGAGTTTCGCCGCGTAGGTTGGAATCGGATCCTTGCGGCGCCAGAACTCGTAGCGTTCCGGATCGGCGTACCCGTTCTCCGCAAGCGGCGGATACGTCCACGACGGCTGTGGATCCTTGCCGAGATAGAGCATGTCGTCGTGATGGGCATGGCCGCACATGCGCATGGCCACGAGCTCGATGAGCGCCGGGCCATTGCCCGCGCGCGCGCGCTCGGTTGCCCACGCGAACGCTGCGGCGATGGCCTCGGGGTCGGTGCCGTCGATGGTGATCGCCGGGATGCCGTAGCCGAGGGCCTTGTCGGCAAAAACGCGGACAGCCGACTGATCGCTGATCGGCGTCGACAGCGCGGTCTGGTTGTTCTGCACGCAGAACACCGCCGGCAGCTTGCGCGCGGCGCAGGCGTTCACCGCCTCGTGCCATTCGCCGAGGGAGGTAGCGCCTTCGCCGATGAAGGAGAGGGCCACGCGGGAGTCGGCTCTCATGCTGAACGCCATCGCAATCCCGGCGATGTTGAGCGCCGGCGATCCCAGCGGCGCCATGGCCGGAAGAATCCCGTGATCCCAATCGCCGACGTGCAGGTCCTTGCCGTTCATCGGCGGGCCGGCTTTGCCCATCTGCGCGCTGAGAACCATGCGCACCGTCGAGCGGTCGTTGTGCATCGCCAGCACTACGCCGAGGTCGCGGATCATCGGCGAGACGACATCGCCCTGCCAGCCGTCGTCGGAGGTGAACGCGTCACCGCGGCGTAGACGAATTGCTGCCGCGTAGATCGCTTCCTGTCCCAGCGAACGAAAGCCTTTTCCCTGGAACGATCCGGAGCCGTAACGGACCTCGCCGCCGGTGAAGAACTGCTTGAGACGATTGTCGGTGGCGCGGGTGAGGATCATGCCGCGCAGAATCTCGAGTTTTTCGTCCGAGGTGAGGGATGCGGCGATGGCCTCGCGACGAAGAAATCCGTCGCAGGCTTCGACCACTTCGTCGACGGCGAGATGGAGCCGTTCGCTGACGCTGACGCCGGGCGTCGTTTCGGGAACAGAACCTTGAAGCTTCGATGCCGCGCTGGCGTCGGGCGAAAGAAAATCGGAAAGCGTCTGCACGAGGATGCGTCGCAGCGGCTCGCGAAGCGCCTCGGCGTCGCGCTCGTCGACCGTTTGTCCGCCAGTGGCCATGTCGAGCGCGGTCACCGCCGGCCGCAGCGCCAGTGGATGCCGTTCCGCCACGAAGGACGCGAATCGCGCCAACAACCCCGCCCGCCGCGCCGCCGTTTCGGCTGTAACCGTCATGCCGCGATGCTAACGCAACTGCGCGTCATCGCGCCTCTTTCAGAACCTCCTCCAGCGACTGGCGGGCGACGGACGACTTCGGATGCATGGCCACGTTCGCACGGAAGAGCTTCAGCGCGGCGCTTCGGTTCTTGTCGATGTACAGCAGTTGATAGGCGAGCTCGTTCACGGTCGTGTCGCGCGCGTGATTGCGGCGTGCGGCGGCGATGACGGCGTCGACACCTTTCTCCATCGCCTTGACCACAGGCTCCTCGGTGCGATTGGTCGCGGCGATGCGGTCGAGCTCCGTGTGCAGCGCGGTGTTGTCGAGCCAGCGGCCGCGGAGCATGACGCCGGCGCGGAGGGAGATGTTGTCGATATCGGCGAGCGGATTGCCGCGCAGGAGGATGAAGTCGGCGCTGCGGCCGGCTTCGATCGTTCCGATCTCGCTGTCCTTTTTCAAGAAATGCGCGGCATCGATCGTGGCGCATCGCATCGCGGCGTACGGTGTGAGGCCGGCGGAGACGAGCTCGTGCAGCTCTTCGATGGCCGCGAATCCGGGAACGACGAACGGAACGCCTCCCGAGTCCGTCCCCAGGAGGATCGGGACGGAGCCCGCGCCGAGCTCCTTGACGAGACTCTTCTGAAATCCGAGGAGACGGCGAAAATTCGGGACACGCTTGGTTGGGAAATCATTCGCGTAGTGGTTGCGCCCGCGCTGCCACATGCGTCGGATGGACGGGTTCACGTAGCGGTTCTCGCCGCGCGCCAGCAGCGTCTCGAGATCGTTGACCTGGCGGCCGATGTCGTCGTACGCGATCAGCGTGGTGATGAGCGAGATGCCGCCGGCCTTCATCCCGGCCACGATCTTCTCGTCGTCGCCGTCGAGCACCGGACTGTAGAGAAACTCCTCGGCGTGCGCGATCGCGTCCGGCCTCGCCGCCAGCATGTCCTGCCAGCGAAGATTGCGCGGGATGTGGCCGACCGCGAGCATGCCGTGCGCGTGCGCTTCCTGGATCAGCGTGTGGAGCGCGTCGAGCGAGATGTCGTTGTAGATCTTGATGGCGTCGTAGCCGGTGCGCGATTCCTCGTCGATGATGGCGCGCGCCCGATCGGCTGTCTCCACCTTCACGAGTTGCGGCCCCGAGGAGAGAAAGCGCGGCCCGATCGGCGCATTGCGGAGGGCGAAGACGCCGGGGTCGCCGGAAAGATTCAGCACCGTGGTCACGCCGTTGGCCACGTAGAGCGGCAGATCGTCGGGCTGGCTGACGTGCACGTGCAGGTCGATCAGTCCCGGCACGATGTAGCCGCCTTCGCCATCGATGCGTTGTGCATCGGCCGGAATGGTGACTTCCTCCGGTTTGCCGACGGCGACGATCTTTCCGTCATCGACGAGCACCACCTGATTGTGCAACACCGCGTCCGTCATCATCGGAATGACGTTGACGTTCGTGAATGCGATTGGACGAGCTTCGAGCGTTGCTGCGAGAAGCAGCAGGAATAGCAGCCGTTTCATGGGATCTCCTTATTTGGGAAGCGCGGTGAAGAGGACGATGAGCGCCTGCTCGCCGCCGAGCCTGGACGAGCCGACGACGATGGTTTCGCCGAGGTCGACGGTGAACGAGGTATCGATGACGGCGTGCTCGGCCTCGGGGGCTACGCCGGCTGGTAGCGGCGTGGCGCCGGGCAGTTTCATCGCCACGATTTTGAACTCCCAGATGGAGAGCTTGCCGTTCGGCATCGCGCGATAGGCAACGCGGACTTCGTACTGCTGCGGCGGAATGCCGCTGAGGCGCGCCTTGCCGAGGTCCTGCACGCGAAGTAGAGCCGAATCGAGCAGCCGGTAGCTTTTGAAGGGGAGAAAGTCGCGCATGTCGCGAATGGCCTTCTCGGCATTCTTCGGCAGGCCGACGATCTCCGAGTTGCCGGTCGTCGTGCCGCGCAGGAGGATCACCTGGAAAAGCTGGTTCGCTCCGCCGGACGCTTTCGGTGTCGCCTCAGGAGCAACCGGCGCTTCGTTGTCGCTGGCCGCGAGCGGCAGCGCGATCGTGATCATCAGAAGAAGCAGCAGTCGTTTCATCGCAGTCTCCTCACATTCTGAATTTCGGATCGAGCGTCCAGACGATTCGCGTGCCGCCCGGCGTTGCGTACTGCACCTGCCGCGGTGTTTCGTCGTGGTGTTGGGGCCGGAGCACGAACGCGCTGACGATGAGCAGCAGCAAGGTCGTGGCGAAGGCGACCATCACCTTCATCTGGCGAGCGTTCCCGCGGCTTGCCGCTGCCGCATGCAGAATGTGCGCGCGATCGAAGGTCGTCAGCATCTTTCCCGATGCTGGGTCGTGTTCTCGAAGCAGCGTTTCAATTTGGTCGTTCATTCGATTCCTTTCAGCAGGACCGCCAGCCCTTTGCGCGCGGCGGCGAGATGCCAGCGCACCGTCGCCGGCGCCAGATCGAGCATCGCCGCGATTACCGCTACCGGTTCGCCGTCGGGGTGATGCAGCGCCACGACCGCGCGTTGCCGCGGCGGCAGCGACGCCAGCGCCGCACGCACGCTCGCGCCGGCAACGAGCGCGGGCCGGGGATCGTGCGATTCGCGTCGCGTGGCGAATGCGAAGGCATCGCGCACGATCGCGCGCCGATGGCGGTCGCGCGCCAGGTTCACCACGACACGAATCAGCCAGGCCATTGCTTCGTGGTCGGCTTCCGGAACGCGACGGAGATCGCGCGCCGCGCGGATGAAGGCGTCGTGCACGAGGTCTTTCGCTTCGCCGTCGTCGCGCGCCATGCGCAGCGCGAAGCGGTAAAGCCGCGCGCTGAAGCGGTCGTACAACCGCGCCAGCCGGTCCTCGGTATCGATCACCACGATCTCGCCGGTCATCGCCATCGTCTGCACACTACGAAAACGCGCGGGAGAGGGGAATCGTTGGGGTGTGAAGTTCGAACCTGATTCCTTTTCTCACAATCTGCCCGAAGCCTCATCGAAACCCAGGGCCGATGTGGCACAGACACTCTTGTCTGTGCTCCACCGGACTCGCTGCCGCAGAGTGCTTGCAGTCTTCAGTCGCGCGAGATCCAGCACAGACAAGAGTGTCTGTGCCACATCGTTCTCCCGATTGGCTCAATCACTTCCTTCGCCAGAAAACCACGCCGCCCTCTTCGTAATCGGGTGTGAAGTGTTCCTGCAGGTACGCATACACCAACGGCGCACGCACGCGGTTGCCGACGGCGTCGACGGCGGTGGTGTCGGGATCGCCGGGGATGAGTGCGAAGCGGATGCGTGGGTTCTGCTCGATGCGGTTGATGACTTCGCGCTGCCGCTCCGCGGTTTCGTAGAAGGCCACCTCGATCTGACGAATCGGACAGTCGCGGTCGAGGAGAAAGTAGAGGTTGCCGCGGTTGGTGAAGTCGAACCAGGTTTCGTCCGGCTTCAGATGGGAGGCCGCGTAGCGACTCACGATGTCGATCACGGCGGCATCGCTCGCTCGCGAAAGCGCGCCCTGCGCTCGCGGCAGCGACATTTCCTGCCAATCGTTCTCCATCGAGCCGCGCATTCTGCGCAGCGCGCCGGTGATGGCGATGTGGGCCGTCGGCTGGGCCATCATCAGCGCGATCAGAACGACTACCGGCGCCGCCGCGCGGGCGAGCGCAATGCGGCTGTGGAAGAGCCGGAAGATGGTGATCGAGATCAGCGGCGCGGCCACGAAGATCCAGAGCAGATGATGGCGTTCCGCGTACGAGATGGCGGTGATGACGCCGAAGATGCCGATGATCAGAAAGGCCTCGCGCTGCCCGCGGCGCCGCGGCGTCAGCGTTGTCTTTGACGTGATCGCCAGGATCACGCACAACAACATCAGCGGCCAGAAGACGTAGAGGAACGCCGATTTGTCGAACAGCGCGCCGAGGACTTCGGGG
>Ga0157378_10000586_pt1 | contig 34157 bp, 31 predicted proteins | sample M65metaG_FD_115309 | JGI IMG/M metagenome (GOLD analysis project Ga0157378, IMG submission 115309) | Miscanthus rhizosphere microbial communities from Kellogg Biological Station, Michigan, USA - M6-5 metaG | ecosystem: Host-associated > Plants > Roots > Rhizosphere > Soil | place: USA: Michigan... | reverse complement strand
TACGCGGGTGTTGCCGAAGAGACATCGACCCAGAGCTTCTCAAGCGCGTCGTCGTGGCGGTTCAAATTGGCGAACTGTGGATCCGTCGATCACTGATGCCGCGACTTCTCGATGGTCTAGGCATGCGGCTGCCGGTGGGGGCGGCATTCGAGAAACGGGCCGTCGTCGGGCGGCTCGTCTGCCTAACGCAGCGCGAGCATCAGATCGCCGCACTAGTCGGAGGCGGCGGCACGAACAAACAGATCGCGCGCGAGCTCGACATCAGCGAGCGGACCGTCAAGGCCCACCTCACTGGGATCTTCCGCAAGCTCGGTATCAGCGACCGGCTGAAGCTCGCTCTGCTGCTCGCCGAATCCGGCCTCGCGTGATAGTGCCGCAGTTAGCGCACGGCGCCTTGAGGCCCACGGCGATGTTGTACCGGACAGTCGGATGTACCAACGTCCAATGGAACGCGGCGACATTATCCGTAGACTCGGTCATGCCTTCACTGCCTCAAAGGAGAGGACATGACATTCAACGCAACGTCGATAAACGCCATGCCGAACTTGCTCGGAATCCTTCGCTGCGCAGCATGCGTCGCCGTTCCATTGCTTACGGCGCTGGGATCTCCGAGCGCAATGGCCGGTCCGAAGCCAAAGCTTTCCACGCCGGTAATCTCGTGCGCAGGCGCGACGCAAACCTCGATCAACATTCAGGTCTGCGCCGGTGCCACCGGTTTGCCCAATGGGTTCAGCCTCGACTGGCTTAAAGCGTCTGACTTCGCCGCCAACGCAAACCATTGGTTGTCCGGCGACAGTCCGCTAGCGTGCAGCGCGGGATTTTCGGGTAGCGCCAACCTGAGCCGCTACAATCTCGGCCCCTACGAATGCGTAACCGTCAACGTCGGTGACTTCCTTTTCGACAACGGAGCCAGCACGAATTGCGCGACCGGCCTCGATTGCGGTACCCAGTACGTGTTTCGCACATTTGGTCACGGCAACAGCACATACAACCGCAGCGACGATACAGCGGTCCTCGGCTGTGCCACGCTCGATTGCGGCCACGCCGCCAGCTGCACGTTCACACAGGGATACTGGAAGACGCACGGCGTCGCTCCGACTGGAAACAATGCGTACGCGTGGCCGGATGTAGCCAAGGCGAACGGCTTGCCGCTCGGTAGCGTCTCGTATACCGCCGCCGATCTCCTTAGCATTCTGAATAAGCCGGCCGCCGGCAATGGGCTGGTCGCGCTCGCGCATCAACTGATCGCCGCCAAGCTCAACGTTGCCGCTGGCGCCGATCCGGCCGCGATCGCCGCGGACATCGCGACCGCTGATACGCTTATCGGTAGCCTCGTGATCCCACCGCTGGGCGGCGGGAATCTTGCCCCCAGCCTGACGAGCGGACTTGTGAGCGTGCTTTCCAGCTACAACGAGGGTGCGACCGGTCCGGGACACTGCGAGCAATAGACTCGGCCCGGTAGTCGCGGGGGCGCGTCTCAGGAAGAGGCGCGCCCCGTTCGTTTGCGCAATAACTCAGCCGGCATCGCACATCGTATGTCCGGTCAGGGTCGAAGCGGATTTGATGTTGGACTCGTCATTGGCACCTGCAAACGTGACTTCCCGCGTCTCCCGACGGTTGGCACCCGCACGCGAGTCAAGGTGCGGCCTAGCCAACTTCCCTACCGGAGCAGGCCGCCGAAGTGCCCATCGAACTGGCAGAAGTTGTTTTGGCCTTGCACTCGTCCGTTCATGCCGCTAGGCGACTTCTCCATTTCAAAGGCGGTAAACGATCCGTTGACCCCGTTCGAGCAGCTATAGCTCCCTTGCATCGTCCCCATGTGGCCAGCTTGCGAGTAACTAGCTACGAAGTTGCATGAGGAGCCAGTTGTCTGTGTCGCCATGGTGATCGTGCCACCGGTGTGATTGATGTTGAGCACTCCAAGTTCCTCAACGTGTCCGTTGTTTGCGGGGTTGGCGCATTGGGTTAGGTCGTAGATCACTCCGCCGTAGTAATTGCCGCTGAAGTTCTCAAACGTCCATAGCTGCCGCGTCACTCCCTTCGCTACTACATTGCCGTCCACGGTATAGGTTATGTTGCCGTTGTCCACTCCAGCAGACTCAAATGTCAGAGTACCGACCTTGCGGCTTCCGACGTTCGCAGGGTTGAAGGGGCCCGCGAAGTAAGGACCAGTGTTCTGAAACAGGTCGCCGCCGAACACCAGCTCCCCTTCCACCGTTGTGCCTTGCAGCCGAGCGGCGGCGGTGTACCAAGTCGGCCTTCCGTCGCTTCCGTATACGAAGAGATCCACAAAGATAACGTCGCCCTGCTGGAGGAAGGACGCGCCCCAGCCCGATTCGCTCGGTTTCCACCATTGATCGGTAAAGTTGGTCGTAGATACGGCATGCGCCGCCAAGGATGCGACGAGACTGGCTACGGCGATCCAAGCAGCAATGATGGCGCGCATTTGGCACTCCTCCGTGGTTGGTCGTGCAAGATACTTTCAATTAGCAGCCGGTCTAGCGCATGCCGTTCATCCAGTTGGTTTGGCAGACTGGCTACCGGCCGGACTTCACCGAATTTGAAGACCGGTCGGGTCCTGATCGAGATTGATACGGGTGCGGTCCTAGGCCACCGCGCAGGTTCGTGTCCTCGGACACACCTCTAACTCCTCCGGGCCGCACCGTAGCGCATCTAACCTTGGCCGCACCGTAGCGCACCTCTGATCTACGCACACCTGTCGTGCCACTGAATGCTAAGTAGGAAGAGGCCGACCAGTTGCAAACCAATGAGGTCTGCGTAAACACCCCGCCGGATGCGTTTCAGCGACACGCAACACCCGGCGTGTTGACTCAGCCGGTTGCGACGCTGGCCGCCCGAGGAGGCATCGTCCGCCATGGGTCCTACGACCTTTTCAGGCGGCGGCCGTTAAAAACGCGACATGGCTACAAGTACCTTCGCTAACGCCGGTGGAGGAGATCGCGGCGAGCGTGCCGTTCATCGAAGGGCTGCCGGAGATTGGAGACGTCGCGGGCATCGGTCAGGCACCCGCTGCAGCAACCGAGAAACGCGCCGTCCCCCTACGTATGATTCAGACATCCGCTGATTTGAGCGATGCCCGCACGTCAGTATGTTGCTAGCCTAGCGCAAGAGGCCTGGAGTGGCGGCGTTTCATGCAACAGTCCTTGAAGGAGGCAATATGAGCGAAAACGTGGGGAAGTCGACTATAGATGCCGTCGCTGATCAAGCACGCGCGACCGCGGACCGTCTCGCAGGCCGGGCGACAGACGCGATCTCGTCGGCGAAAACCGCCATTCACGAAACGGTGGATAACGCTGCCGATCGTGCCACTTCGGCCACGCAATGGGCATCCGATAAAGTGAACGCAGCGAAACAGGCCCCTAGTGACCTCATCGAAACAGGTGCGCAATACATAAAGGCGCAACCTTACCGGGCTGTAGCCATCGGCTTGGCTCTCGGGTATTTGATCGGAAAGCTCCGCTAGTCCTGGTCACTGACGGCCGCAAGGGGAGATAGAAGCGGAACGATCGGCGGCGGGAGGTGCGGGCAATACTGCGGGCTGTCCGCGCACTAATCGGAGTCTGACGACTCCCAGCGTGTCGATTATCGCCGCGTATCTTGAGATCGGCGACTTCGCGTTCCCGGCCAACTCGAAGGCAGGCCGGTCCCCCGCGAATGTTTGCATCCTTCACATTTGGGGCAGGCAGCGACGCGGCCGACAAGGCGGTCGTGCAGGCGGTGTGTCGTGCGTCGCTACACTTCCCTGTCAACCATCTTAGGAGACATCATGGCTCGATCGAAGTTGGCTTCACTGGTCTTCGCCTCACTGATTTCGGTCGCCGGGCAGGCGTTCGCTATCACCGGTGATTGGATTCCGGACAACGAGCATCCGTACGTTGGCCTAATCGCTTTCTATGGCAGCGACGGCGAGTTCATCTGGCGTTGCAGTGGTTCCTTGATCAGCCCCACCGTCGTCCTGACGGCCGGTCACTGTGCCGACACAGTTGGAGGCGCGACGACTGCCCGTATCTGGTTTCAGCAGGACGCGGGCGCGAACTATGATCCGGCGACACAGCACGACCCGGTAACGGGTTATCCGGACGACTGCGCGACCGGAACGCTGGGATTGCTTTGTGCCGAGGTTAGCGCTGGCCACATCTACAATTTCGGGTTCACCGGCGCCCTGACAGTTCCGAACACGCACGATGTTGGGATCCTGATCCTCGACCAGAGCCCAAGTGCGGTAACCGAGTATGGACAGTTGCCGCAAGCTGGGCAGCTCGACGCCCTCGCAACCGCGCGTGGCCGCCAGAGCGTGCTCTTCACCGAGAGCGGCTACGGCTTGACCTACAAGCCCCAGGCGCACTCCGGAAAGCCTGCCACCTCGTTTCGCGTGCGTCTGATGGCCGAATCGACTCTCGTCAATCTGTCGAGCGGGCTGAATGATGGATTCAACCTTCAGACGCAGGGGAACGGGACTGGCCTCGGCGGAACCTGTAACGGGGACTCGGGCGGACCGGTGTTCCTCGGGCCATACGCCTCTGACCTGATCGTTGGCGTAACCTCGTTCGGACTGAACGAGCTATGCCGCGGGACTGACTTTGCCTTCCGGGTCGACCGTCAGGAAGTGCTGGACTGGATCAACGGTTTCCTTCAGTAGTTTTGGGGTGCGCTTCAGAAAGGGGCCGCGGTACGCGGCCTCTTTCATTTTGGCTGCATGAGGACGGTGAAGTGGCACAGGCAGCCTACGCAATAGGGGTTGCTATGACATCGTCACATGACGATTGGATGGTGCGACAGACGGTCGTTGTCGCTATGTTGGATCGGCATTAGTCTTTCCCGTTAGAACATGTGGGAGGGCACATGAACTACATCGTCGAGATCGGCGCGCCCGCACAGCTCTATGCACGCGCGGTGCCGACGGGCGCCGTCGCTGTTGGGATCGTGCGTAAGAAAACGGGCGAGACTGGAGCGCTCTTGCGATTTCGCGATGGCGCTTACGCGCAGATGAATGGCCTGGTACTTCGCCCCCTGAACCGTCGCGATGTTCTCAGGGCGATGCAGGCCGCGATTCGGACGTAATGGACAAGCGCGACCACGCCGCCCGGGCGCGACAGCTTTTTGAAACGGTCGCGATCCTGACGGCATTGGATCGTGCTGAGCGGCGAGCTAGTGCAGCGCAGTTTGAGTGGGCGGCGAAAGTGGCCGCGCGCATCGTTTCCAACGCACGGGAATCCTCGGCGGGCTGCCGCTGACCCGCTGTGCCGTTTCAGGTACGTGCGATGCGACGTAGAGGACCAATGAGAACGTGCCTCACTGCCGTAGTGGTTGGATTTTTAGCTGCAGGGTGCGCGAATAACGCTTCGAAGCCTAGTCAGGGAGAACGACAGGCACTGGCCCCAACCGGCAAGCTCCGCGTGGCGCTCTATACCGGGGCGCCCGCGTCCATCGTTCAGGGCGCAACGCTGGACGAATCGAAAGGGGTCGGATTCGACTTAGGTAGAGAGCTCGCCCGACGTATTGGAGTTCCATTCGAACCCATGGTGTACCCGTCGCCTGGAGCCATCATGGTCGGCCTAAAATCAGGCGAATGGGATCTCACTTTTTTTGGGCCAACCCCGGAGCGTGAAAGTGTCTTGGACTTCACCGAACCTCTGCTCGTCATCGAGCATGGCTACCTTGTTCCCGCGGGTTCTACAATCCTGAGCATCGACGCTGTCGATCGTCCAGGGATTCGCATCGGTGCACCACAAGGCGGGTCCGTGAATGCGTTTCTCGAGCGAACGCTGAAGAATGCCACGGTAGTCGCGAGTCCGAGTGTTCCGGCCGGTGAAGAGATGCTGAAGTCCGGAAAGGTGGATGCATTCGCCGCCAACAAGGCCAACCTGTATGGGTTGTCGGACAAAATGCCGGGCTCTCGGGTTCTTGATGGTCGGATTGGTGTGGATGAAGTCGCGATAGCACTTCCGAAAGGCCGGGAGAGCGGTGTGGCCTATGTGCGAAAGTACACTGACGATGTAAGAGCCGAAGGTCTTGTCACAGCAGCGATTCAAAGAGCCGGACTGCGCGGCGCGGCTGATAAGTGATTATCGATAACGCTCGCTAACCCGCCGATTACACCGACCCTCACCAGCGGCACGTGCTGCCCTCGGCTCGGGCCGGGTATCCGCAACGTAAACGTCTGCTTCGGGTCGATAGCGGACGTTGGCGGGTCGTTCTTTTCGGTGCTTTGGTTCCCTCCGCCCAGCGGCGTCTTGCGGCGCTCCAACGCCGGCGACCGGACCTCATATATGTTTCGACACACCGACGGATGCCACATCCTTCGATTTTTCGCTGCTTCGTGTAGGCCGGGGTCCGCGACGGGCGGCTGCCATGACCCGATGGCGCGTTGCCCTTGCTGGCCTTGCGTTAATAGCCGTCGTGCCATTGGCAAGGTCCAAGAATTAGAGGTACGCTGACTATTTTTCAGTTTGCTTCTAGGCTCGCCCCGGCGACGACACGGAGCGAAATTGTGCGTCGAGATCAACGACGGCTTGCGGCGATTGTGTCGGCCGACGCAGTGGGCTACTCGCGCCTGATGGCGCTGGACGAGAGCGGCACGCTCGCCGGGTTGAAGGCTCACTTGCGCGAGCTGATCAATCCCAAGATCGCCGAATACGGCGGCCGCACCGTCAAGTCGATGGGAGACGGGCTGCTCTTGGAGTTTCCCAGCGTAGTCGATGCGGTTCGGTGTGCCGTCGACGTTCAGCGAGGAATGGCAGAGCGTAATGCTGCGGTCTCTGACGGCAACCGGATCGTATTTCGCGTCGGCATCAATGTCGGTGACATCATCATCGACGGCGATGACATCTTCGGCGATGGCGTCAATGTAGCCGCGCGGTTGCAGACGTTGGCTGAGCCCGGTGGGATCTGTGTCAGCCGCGCCGTTCGTGACCAAGTGCTCGACAAGCTGGGCTTCACATTCGATGGCCTTGGTACGCGCGAATTGAAGAACATCGCGCGTCCGATCGAAGTGTATCGAGTTGCGCTTGGGGCGAATGCGGTTGCGGGACGAGCAAAATCCGCGTTGCGTCGCCCGTCACCGAACCAGGAGCGACCGTCGATCGCCGTGTTGCCGTTCATAAATCGTAGTCACGATAAGGAAGACGAGTACTTTTCGGACGGCCTTTCGGACGAATTGCTGAACGTGCTTGCCAAGATCCCCGGCCTTCGAGTCGCGGCCCGTTCATCCGCCTCCACGTTCAAGGGGGTGAAGGCAACCGTCGCCGAGATAGGCCGAGCACTGAACGTCGCTACGGTGCTCGAAGGCAGCGTGCGCAAGGCAGGGAATCGGATGCGCATCTCGGTGCAGCTGGTGAAGGTCGCTGATGGCTATCAGCTGTGGTCGGAGAGCTATGACCGAACGCTCGAAGACATCTTCGCGGTGCAGGATGACATTGCGCAGACAGTGGTAAAGGAGTTGCGCAGCGCGTTGCTTGGCGAGACGCTAGGTGCGACGCCGGCAACGGATGTGACGGCGCAGTTAGCGGCCGCGGTGATCGGTCGCGCCACGGACCCGGAAGCGCACCGGCTCCTGCTGCAAGGGCGTCACTTGATCGAGCGTATCACCCGCGACGATACCGCCAAGGGCATCGGCTACCTCGAGCAGGCGCTGGAGCGGGAACCTCGATTTGCGCTCGCCTGGGCCGAGTTGAGTAGCGCCTACGCCAGCCAGGCGGACCGGAGTTGGGTGGCGGCGGCCGAAGGATATGGACATGCACGCCGAGCGGCAGATCGCGCTCTCGCGCTTGAGCCGGCCCTTGCAGAGGGGCACGCTGCGCTTGGCTGGATCCAGTTTTCCCACGACTTGGATTTGCGCGCTGCCGCGGCGTCGTATGCCCGAGCCCTGGAACTCGCGCCGGGAAACGTCCTCGTGTTACGCCGCTTCTGCGCGCTTGCCACCACCATCGGCCACTTTGACGAGGCTATCCGCGTAGGCCGTCGCGTGGTCGAACAAGATCCATTGAGCGCTGTGGCTTATAACAACCTCGGACTTGCACTCGACGCCATCGATCGTCTGTCCGAGGCGGAGAACGCGTACCGCAAGGCAATCGAACTCGGACCACAACGGACGATCACGCGTGCGGTCCTTGCGGTGAACCTTATGCGGCAGGGCCGATGCGAGGAGGCGTTGGCTGAGGTGTCGCGAGAGCCGGAAGAATGGGGCCGTCTTTACGCATCCGCGATGATCTTTCATGCGCTTGGCTACCGGGCCGAGGCGGACGCTGCGCTTCGAGACCTGATCGCCGGGCATGGAGACGAGGACGCCTTGCAGATTGCGGAGGTGTACGCAGCGCGCAGCGAGCCGGATCTCGCTTTCGCGTGGCTCGAGCGGGCCTATGCCCAACGCGACCCCGGGCTCGCCGACCTGAAGATACGAAATTCGTTCCGCGCGCTGCGCGCGGACGCAAGATGGGATGCTCTACTGCGCAAGATGGGGCTGGAAGAGTTCGAGATTTCGCTACCTCTCAACTCGGAGCTTTCGGCGTAGCGCGGCGATTGCCGGCGCGCGCCACAGCCGAATATCAACGGACGCCGAATCCGTCGTCGATGGCAATCGGCAGCGGCGGGCTTTCCACCCATCGCGGCCTTCGCGTCTGCTCCTCATTGGAGAGACGGGCGAAGAGACAGGGAGAACACGATGAAAAACCTGACCATCGTAAGCCTGCTTGCCGCGTTAACCGCAGTGACGGTCGTACAAGTCTCGGGCACCAGGGCGGCCATTATCGGCGATGCCCCTTGCCCCGTCGTCAGAGACAAGGATCAACGCGCTCCCTTTTGGCCGGGCATCGACAGCAAGAGCATCGTAGACGAATGGTATTCAGACGTTCCGTGGCATCAAAAGCTCGGCACGTACGCCGGCAATGAGATCGTTGCCCCGCTGATCATCCCTTACGAGGCGCTGAGCAACGACGCGAAAACGTATTGTGCGATCCATGATTTCCAGCGGGACCGCTGCATGCTCGAAATGGGCGTCGTCAACGTTCTTGGCATGCGCAGGATCGACACGCCGTACAGGAAGGACGATCCGAGAATCATGGCCGCCGCGGAATGCAAGGATGGCACGTGCATAGAGGTGAGGCTGGAGGTGTCCAGCTTTCAAGCCAAAAGCAAGGGTCCCAGCCAAGGCTGCGACCTCGAGGCGCGCACGCTGGGAAACGAACCTCAACACCGAAGAAACGGATTCAACGATTACTACGGGGGGTATGTCATCACGGACGGCAGCACCTACGCGCCCCAGATGCCGTGGTACATGGCGCACTACTGCGATGCAGGCTTCCAGGCAGGGCTCCGAGACACCCAGGATCCGGCGTGTTACGGCGATTACTTATCCCCGTTCAACGATGGGTTCGCTCCCCGGAATGTCCCTCTGAGCCCTCCGCTGGTCTGGCCGGAAGCGCAGGCATGGTCGGTCTTTCCAAGTGCCCCGCCGCCTGCGGTTTCCAACCACTGCCTGGGGGCGAAGGACCCCGCCACGACGGACCCCCCGCCGCCTTCGTACGCTCCGACCAAGTGCACCCTGGCAATGGCGGGATTCGATCTCAGCAAGCCGGTTTCGTCTGCGTTGGCAAGCCTTCAGTATCCGAGATACAACGGCAATCTGTTCACGTGGTTCAACAACGCACTGAAGGCGTTTGGCGCCGACTTCGGCGAAGCTGATCTTCTACGCAAGTTTCCCTGGGACGGAACGCCGGTCTCCTGGGAAACATTTCTGTATCCCCAGGCGGTGCAGAACCCCTTTCTGGGGCAGTTCAACGACGCGGTGGTCGAGCCCGTCAAGAACTGCGAAGTCAACCTCGATGGAAACGATCCCCCCAACTGTCCGGAGACGACGCAGCGCAGGGCGAGCCAATTCCTCTACCCGCGACAGTGCAATCTTGGCGATTTGGCAGGCGGAGACGTAGCGAGGCTGCGCCGGTGCGGCCTCAACTACGAGCTCCATCACAACGGCTATCTGGAGCAGTGGCCGGAATCGTTTTGGCCAGACGTAAGGAGCGCCGGCATGCTCGCGAACCAATATGGCAGGACGTCGTTCTTGTTCGCCGGCGTTCCAGGGATGCAGGCACCGGTGCCCTTCAACAAAACCGCAGATGGAGACAGCGGGCTGAATGTCTATGAGCAGGTTTACAACGCGAGCATCTTCAGCCTGTATCTGCCCATCGCCAACGAAGCCGATCGCAAGCGCGCTTTCAACGGTCGCAATTACACGGATGCTCAGTTCTACCATACGTTGCTCATGACCAACCATATGGAGTCGGATCCGGCGGAATTTGCGGAGGGCATCCGAGGGAAAGTGCTGTGGCACAACGAGTACCGCACGCAGGGAATGTACGAGCAGTCCCGCCCGCCCATCAACAATCCGAAATTTCCCACGCAGATGTTTGCGGCGTCCTTTGACGACACCAATGCAAAGGCGCCCTTTCACAACAATACGTGCGACGGGTGCCACGTGCGCAACGGAAGCGGCGTGCCGATCAACACCGCAAACATGCTCGATGCGGCGATACGGCAGTTCATGGACGATAAGCCGTACGACCCGTATCCGGTCAAGGACTACACCTTTACCGGGCAGATACGGCCCATGAAATTGGTCTTCTTCGACTTGAAGCGCAGCACGGTGAACGTCGATGCGTCCCGCTATTCCGAACCGCTGTCATTTCCCGCCGACCTGAGGGTTCCGGGTGTCGCGCCCATCGACAACCTCTACTACAACAACAAAGTCATGAATTTCTATGGAGACAGCTTCCACCTGAATAGGGCGGGCTACGGCTATGCCTGGAACTATAAAAAGGTGGATCCGAATCGATTGGTCGTGGCCGCTGATCGGACCAACGCCGAGCTCGGCAAGACTTATGAGTTGCTGCAGGTCGCCCTGAACACGTTCCAGACGGACCCGTCGTGCCAACTCCTGCCGTCTCCCGGGATTTCAAACCCGTGGCCAAGCACTTGCGCGGACATCGGCGACGACGCAATCCATGACGCAATCGATAAGAAGGGAGAAGTTGGCTTCATGCACCTCAATGGCAAACGCCTCGGCAATTTGAGCGCGATCGAGGCGATACCCAACAAAGCCATTCAAAAGTTCCAGGCCGACCAGGCAGCCGTACTCGGGCAGGCGATGGCCGGGGAAATCGTCTGGAACGCCGGCTCCCGAGACGGTGTCGGCGGCAAGGTCGAGAAGCATTGTGTAACCAGCAGCCTGAAGGATTGCTTCATCGGCCGATTCGGATTTTTGGGCGACCGCGGCTCCCTCGAGGACCAGGTTGCCAATGCTGCCTTTGTCGAGATGAATCTGCTGACGAGCGAAGGCTACAAGAAGCTCTATTCCAGCGGAAAGCCGGTGTTCCCGATCCGGTACGGCTATCCAAATTGCGGACCCGCCGACAAGGCGTGCATGGCTGCGACGAAGGGCAACGGGGACTTGTCCGAAGCAGACATCAACCGGATGGCCGCGTACGCGCGTTGGCTCGGCAGCCCGACTCGCTCCGAGTTCCAGGCGGCCCTGCCCGACGTCGTCGCCGGCGAGAAAGTCTTCCGACAAGTAAAGTGCGACGGCTGTCACGTAATAAGGAAAATCGACATCGATCCCGAGGATACGGTGCTGACTCGGGAGTTTCGTGACCGCTTGCAGACGCGGGTGACGAACACGGCAAAGCCATTCCTGTCCTACATCGGCACAGATCTGCTGATGCACGACATGGGGTACCTGTCGCAGGTGGGATTTGCGAGCCAATCCATCAGAGACACCAGCGGCATCGTGCTTCCTGACTACCGGAACTACGTGCAAAAGATCCGCACCCCGCCGTTGAAAGGACTGCGGTTCAACCGCTTCGTCACCGCGTCCCACAACAATACGAGGCCGCCATTGCAGCCTGTGGGCCAGCCGTTGCTCCCACCCAATCCAGCCTGTGACTTCCTGTTGCACGACGGCCGAGCTTGCGATGCCATCGAGGCGGCGTTTCTGCATGACGGTCCGGCGATCAAGAAGCTGGGTGTCATTGACGGCTTGATCGGTTTGAGCAAGACGCAGCTTCGCCAACTCCGAGCGTTCCTGTATTCGTTGTGAGGTATGTCGGAAGCACGAAGGAAACCGTCGCCGCCTGGAGCAGGATGAATGGCAAGCAGGGCGGCGACCCCGCCAAGCTCGCGGACGCCCTTGTACAACTCGCAGGGCTCGAAGAGCCACCGCTTCGCTTCGCCGCCGGTGCCGATGCGGTTCAGACTTTTGAGGTCAAGGCCAAAACCCTACTTGCGCAAGCCGGCGCCCACCGCGATCTGTCGTCCTCCCTTTCCTACGACGAACTTTGATCACTCGGGCGCGGCCCTGCATCAGCGCACCACAGATCGCGATGCACATGTCGCGATGCCGGACCACCAGGCTGCGAGGTCGGGTGACAGCTTTCGGGCGAACGAGCCGATGTCTCCTTCTGGCCGGGACTGCGAGTCGGCGGTAGTCCCAGAAAGCTGACCTTCAGCAAGAGTGGACGCCTCCGCCGATGTGTGGCAAGAGGTGACACCCTGACGACCCGCGAGCGCATCCTGCAAGTCCCTCAACTCGATGGGAGACCATCATGGGACCCGCAGGCAACTCCATTTCTCGCGATACGTGGAACAAGGGCAAGATCGTCGGGCAGAAGGCACCCTTCTGGGTCAAGGACATCTGGGCGCTGCGCGTCCGCCTTGAGATGGAGGGCCGGGTGCGCGAACTCGCGCTCTTCAACCTGGGCATCGACAGCAAGCTGCGCGGCTGCGATCTCGTCGCGCTCAAAGTTCGGGACGTGTGTCATGGCGACCAAGTGGCAACACGCGCAATCGTCATGCAGCACAAGACCCAGCGCCCGGTGCAATTCGAGATCACGCACGCCACCCGGGAAGCCTTGCAGGCGTGGATCAAGCAGGCCAGTCTGAAGCCGGAGGACTTCCTGTTCCCCAGTCGGCTGCATGACTCACCCCATCTGGGGACCCGACAGTACGCCCGGGTCCTCGGGCACTCCAAGCTCGAGTCGACGGTGAGGTACCTGGGCATCGAGGTCGATGACGCCCTTGAGATATCCGAGCAGACGGAGATCTGACGCAACGGAGGTCCCGCCACCCCGGTCTGTGCGATGGAGCGGCGGGACTCGAATGGCTGCTGTCTGGCGCGGGGGCCGGGCTCACGCTCCCGGCCACTTCCGGTCATTGGAACAGAAAAAGGGAAATGCACCGCCGGCGCTTCCGATCTGAAGCGTCCCATTGGCGCCGCCCCCAGCTCCGCGGCCTTTGCGGAGATGGCGTTGGATTTCCTATCCTTTTAGTCTCAGGAATAGAATTCGCACGATAGAGCACTGGGCGCCGAGCAGACCGCGAATAGGGAGATCGCCATGAGCACAGCCGCGCGCAAAATGCTGCACGTGGTGGGCATCATCGCCATTGCCCACGCCTGCGCGGTGGCCGCCGCGGACCCCGAAAAACGGTTGCGCCTCGCGCAGGGTGACATCGACACTCTCGCCCCACAGGAATGGGTCGACTTCTTCTCGCACTGGGTCGGTGTCGCGATTTTCGAGAGTCTCTACGAATGGGATTACCTCGCGCGACCGCGGCGCTTGTCGCCGAACACCGCCTCCGCGCTGCCGGAGATCAGCGACGACGGTAAGACCTGGACGATCCGCCTCACGAAGGGCATCTATTTCACAGACGATCCTGTGTTCAAGGGAAAGCGGCGCGAGCTCGTCGCCGAAGACTACGTTTACGCATTCAAGCGAACAATCGATCCGAATCTGCGGCCCGGCGGCTTTCAATTGCTGACCGATGCGTTGGTCGGCGCGCGTGCAACGGTCGATGCCGCGCGTAAACCGGGTGCGAAATTCGATTACGACGCACCGATCGAAGGAGTGCGCGCGCTCGACCGCTACACGCTGCAGCTGCGCCTCACCGAAGCGAATTACCCCGTCATCGAAGAGCGCCTTGCGGTCATTCTCGCCGGCGCGCGCGAAGTCATCGAAGCGGCAGGCCCGGATTTGCGCACGCGGGCCGTCGGAACGGGCCCGTACCGGCTCAAGGAATGGAAGCGCGGCTCGCGGATCGTTCTCGAGGCGAACCCCGATTACCGCCCGATTCGTTTTCCGGAAAGCAGCGATCCTTTGCATGCGCCGCTAGTGCGAAGCATGAAGGACAAGCGGCTGCCACAGATCGGCGTGGTGACGATAAACATCATCGAGGAGATGCAATCGCGGCTCCTCGAATTCGAGCAGGGCCACCTGGACTACCTCGAATTGACGGGAGAAATCGCGAACCGACTGCTCGTGAACGGCAAGCTCAAGCCGGACTACGCGTCCCGGGGCATCCGTCACTACGCGTTTCCGACAACCTACGGACGGTATACCTACTTCAACCTGAAAGACCCGATCGTTGGAGGGATGGACAAGGAGCACATCAGTCTGCGTCGCGCCATTGCCTTGGCGTTCGACACGGACGCGCTGGTCCGCGTCGCGTATGCCGGCCAGGCGCTGCCGCTGGCGCAGCTCGTCCCTGTCAGCATGGCGACGCACGATCCGACGCTGCCCGAGAAGATGCCCTACGACCCGGCAGCCTCGCGTGCGCTGCTCGACCGCGCCGGTTACGACAAGCGCGACCGCGACGGCTATCGCCTCACGCCGGCCGGGACGCCGTTGACCCTGACGATCATCACGCGGCCAGGGGCGTTATGGCGCGAATGGGAAACCGTATGGAGGAAGAGCCTCGATGCGGTCGGCCTGCGCGTGCAGTTTCGCGAGATGCCGGCGCAGGACCAGTTCAAGGAGATGCAGCTCGGCCATTACCAGATGAGCATCAGCGGCTGGGGTGGCGAGCCACACGGGTATCTCTCATTGGCGCGGCTGGAGTCGACGCAGACGCCGCTGGTGAACTCCATGCGCTTCGCGCTACCCAAGTACGACGAGTTGTATGCGCAGATGCTCCAGGAACGCGACGTTCAGAAGCAGAGGGCGCTGTCCCGCGAGATGTCGCAGCTCGCACAGATCTACGTTCCGCTGGTCCCGCACGTCGTCGACTTGGACAACGACTTCGTGCAACCTTGGCTGAGGGGGTTCAACGCCGTCGACATCCCGTCGTATTGGAAATACCTCGACATCGATCTCGTGATGCAGCGACAGGATCAGTCGTCGCTCTTGCGCAAATCGAAATGATCGCAGCGCCTGCTCGGCGAACGACCGGCGATTCGGGAGCCAAATACCGCTGCCGAGCGCTCGTCGCCGTGCCCATGGCCGCTATGCGGGAACGCTCACTGTCTCTTCTGGGTCGGCAGCGCCTGTTCGCGGCCTTCGGATGTAGTCATTCGGCCGCGTGTTTGTACCGGGCCGTCGATGCGACCCGCGAACGACCGTTATCCCCGGGCGGGGATTTCGCGGCCCGACTCGCGAACGACCGTTTCCTGAATGGACCGGCCGTTCGACCTGAAAAGTGCCTCAGACGGCTCAGGGTCGGGTCCGGGCGTTGAGCTGCACGCGGCCAACGGCTGCTGTGCTTCCCTCAACGGACATAGCAACGTCGAAATCGACGGGCTTCAACCGGCCAGGAGCGGCCGTAGCGATCCACGTTCAATAGCGGACATGTGCCCGCGGTAAACCGCCGAGCGCATTGCAGAACATCACGTTGGGGCGCCAGACGGTGCGGCGTACACTTTCGACCCACAGCAGCTACCCGGATGCAGGCCAACCGCCAACCGGGATTGATCGGTCTCTGCGCCTACTGATCCCGTTGCCTCTACTGATTCGCAACGATCGGGGAGTCGGATGGACAGGCGTGACACGGTACTTGCACTGCTTGCGCTCGGGGCGGCGCCGCTCGCCGCCGAGGCGCAGCAAGCCGGGAAAGTCTCCCGGATCGGGGTTCTTTTGGGCGCGACGTCCGAGTCCAGCGAGCCGCTGCTGCGCGCGCTTACCGAGGGTCTGCGCGATCTCGGCTACATCGAGGGGCGCGATTTCGTGTTCGCGCGCCGGTACGCAGACGGCAGGGTCGAGCGGTTGCCGGAGCTTGCGGCAGAGCTTGTGCGGTTGCGCGCGGACGTGATCGTCACCGGGTCAAATGTCCACGTCGCCGCCGCAAAGCGCGCGACAGCGACGATTCCCATTGTGTTTGTCGGCGCGGCGAATCCCGTAGGAGCCGGGTTCATCACGAGCCTGGCGCAGCCAGGCGGCAACATCACCGGCTTGACTAGTGACGCGAGTCGCGAGGTCCAAGCGAAGAACCTCACCTTGTTGAAGGAAATGATCCCAAGCCTTTCCCGAGTAGCACTACTCGGTGAAGTAATGTCGCAGGACGGTTTCGCAGCGCTCGAGACCGCGGCGCGACAGCTCAATTTGACGCTCGAAATCGTTGACAGCCATGGCCACAAAGACCTCGAGAACGCATTCGCAGTAATGGTTTCCAAGCACGTCGGTGCCGTCATCATCGGCGGCGGCCCGCTGACCTACCAGCTCCGCCAACAGATCGCTGACCTCGCGCTCAAACATCGCGTACCCGCAATCCACGTCCTGAACGAATACCCGCGTGCCGGCCTGCTGATGAGTTACGGGCCGGACCTGGCGGATCTGTACCGTCGGGCCGCGAGCTATGTTGTCAAGATCCTGCGTGGTGCCAAGCCAGGGGTCCTTCCGGTCGAGCAGCCAACGAAGCTAGAGTTGGTCATCAACGTGAAGACCGCCAAAACACTTGATCTTGCGATTCCGCAGTCGCTGCTGCTGCGGGCGGACGAGGTGATCCAGTGATGGATGGTCCGAGTTGTTCGCAATCGCTGCACGGCACCCGCCCGACAACGTGATACGTTGACTGCCTGCTTTCGATAGGTTCGACTGTCTGGTCAGGGTCGATAGTTGGCGGCTGGGTCCGTAGAAAGCTGCCGCTCGATTTTGGTCTGTACTGCCGCGGACGTTGATGACCGCATTTTGCGGCGCTCGCCTTTCCTCTCGACGCGTGAGGTGATTTTCAACCCGCAAGAATTTCCCCCTCCCCCGGGTGCCGCGCGGTCCGGTGATTTCTCGCGCCGCGCGAGCTCTAAATGCATGGTCGAACCGCCGATTCCATAGGTGCTCGGCGTCCCTTGGCGACGGCATCTTCGCTCGGCCACCGGCGGTCCGACGTTACTACGCGTTGGTGCCGCTAGCGCCCTGAAGGCGGCGATCCCCATATCCGAGGGTTAGCGTGCGGTGATTGGGGGCAGGTTTGGGGGCAACTCCTAGACTAATTGCAGTGTACGCCCCGTAATGTGAATGCCGCTCCCTCCGCCAGTCAAGCCGTATCTTCCTATCCAAAGCTATCGCGCAGTTGGCTCGGGCAGGAAGAATTCCCTAGGCCGTCAGCGCGCTTCTGTAGCCCGAGGCGCGTTTACTATCTCCGACGTCGGCTGTCAGTAGTGCGCCGCGTAGTGCGTTGACCGGGAGTGCCGGTTGAACGCCATTCGCCCGCTTACCTAAGAAACCTTGGCCTTCTTTGCATCTTGCCGTCCGCCAACGCTTCCCATCGTCTGGGCGACAAACTGTTTCACCTGAGCGGTAGCCGTATCGCGCCCGTCGGCGATGGCCTTCACGTACTGATCAAGGTATTTCTGCGTCTCCTTGGTATACGTGTTGAATGGCTCGCCCATAACGGCTGCCATCTTGGCCTGGGTTTCCGGCACAATTTCAAAGCCGACCCGCGAAACCTCGAGAACGCGGCGCATGTTGGCTTGGTAGAGGCTGGCCCATTCGGTTAGCAATGAGCCGGAATCCTTGGTCGCCAGCAGCGATTTAAGGTGCTTTGCATTCTCGGCGAACGCGGCATTGGCCGCGTCACTTTGTAGCTTGAAAAGACGCACGTTGGCTTCAGCCATTATGATCGCCATTTGAAGTGTCTTTTCGACGCTGGCGTCACGACCGGCGACTGCATTCGCATTTGGAAGGTGTTGAGTAGACATGTGTTGCCCTTCGATAAGCTGTTAACGCTACATAGGGGACCCCATATAGGTGTTTCGCTTGGACTCAGGCAATTGCGCGGCCATGCGCAAGCGTCATAAGCGAAGTACGCCGGTACTCGACCGGCTGGAATCGGCATCGCGCAAGCGACGGGATGCCTGAGGATCGCCAAGGGTTGCACGTCCAACCTGGCGGGGCGGAAGGGTTGAAGCTACCCTCTCCGTTCGCACTCACGGTGCGCGCTGCCGTCGACTGCGTCAAGGCATTTCTCAGATTCGCAGTTGCGCCACGAAGTACGTGCGCCACGACTCGGACATGGAATGGACCGTCCGAGGCGCTGCTCCGCTACCCGGAAACCGGTGGGTATGCTGGAGTGTCGTGTACCTGCACGCGGAAGTGCCCGGCGCGTGTAGCGGGCGATGCCGGAGCGGGGCTTGTCCGGGATGCAAGACAGGCTAAGGCGAACACCGGCGGAATGTAGGCTTTCGTACATGTCGCCGTCCGCGGGCCCGCCCGGATGGGGCGCAGCAGGTCCGGCGCGCCATTCGGGAGTTGTGGCCAAGTTGCGAACCGGCTATCGCAGGACGGAGAGGAATTGCGGCCGCTGCCGTTGGCCGAGCGCCAGGCGCGGCTTTCGAACTCATCCAGACAGTGCCGACCTGCCGCTCGTGCGCGCGCTACCGGAACACGGCGAGGCGCTATTCGCGCAAGCGCGCGAGATGGATCTAGAGGCGATCGTGGGGAAAAGACCTTAGCGCCCCGTACAAAGGCCGCGTGCAGCCGACTTGGGTAAAGATCAAGAATCCAAGCTACTCGCGGCAGGAAGCGCTCGGCTTCCGACAATGAGCTATGAAATTCACGAGATGCTGGCGGCCTTCCGCGCAAGAGCGTGAGACAGTCCTACCGCGCGACTGACGAGCGTCCGACGGCATCCGGGGCGTTCGTCCGCCGGCCATCGGCGCATTGAACGTTTATCTTCCTGTGAGCGCGAGGCGTTCCACCTCGCAACGCTGAGCGGCGGATGACCCCGCCGACAGCCCACCAGGAGGACTGCCATGAACACACGAACGATTGCCAGGACCGCAACTGTTGCAGCGATCGCCATCGCGCTCGCCGGTTGTTCCGGCATGTCGCACAAGGAGAAGGACACGACGGTCGGCGCGACCAGCGGGGCCGTCGCCGGTGCCGTGGTGGCGGGCCCGGTCGGCGCCGTCGTGGGGGGCGTGGGCGGCGCCGTGGTAGGCAACGAAGTCGGCAAGGAGCATGCGGCGCAAGGTCGCCCGGGCGTCACCGGCCCGACGACCGCAGCAGCGCCGAACGCCTCCTACGGTTCATCGACCGTTCGCAACGTGCAACAAGCGTTAAATGCCAAGGGTTACAACGTCGGTCCCGCCGATGGTCAGTGGGGACCCAGCACGGAAATGGCGGTGAAGCAGTTCCAGTCGACCCAGGGACTGCCCGCGACGGGCGCCCTCGACACGCGTACGCTCAGCGCGCTGGGTGTGTAACCGCTGCCCGCAGCCGTCGCAGCCTCGTTCCATCGCCGTCGACCTTCACGACGCGGCGCCGCCGCCTAACCCGGCGAGCGGCGCTCGCGTCTGTTGCGCCAGAGCCATGCGAGCAGCAACGCAACCGCGGCGTGCAGCGCGACCGCCGGCCAGAGAAGCGGGCCGCCCAACGAGCCGGCGGCAGCCAGCGCCCGAGCGCGATGTATGGCCAGTGGCTTCGTGTTTTGTTGGTGAGCGAGGATACTTATGGCAGACCACAAATCGTATCGCTGGCTCATCGTCGGCACGTTCAGCATTGTTTGCGCTTTGGCACATGCCGCAAGTGGCTTCAACATCACGCAAAGCGACGAAGGCAAGGTTGCAATCGGAATGGATACGACCGAGGTCCAACGTTCCCTGGGGCCGCCCGAGGTCGTCTTCCGATTCCCACGGCAGCCCGGGCCAACGTGGACGTATAACGTTGTCGGGGCGCCCTTTGGAATCACCAAGTTCGACGTCGACTTCGGGGCGGACGGCAGAGTGGTATCGGCAAACGAACGCATCATCGGCACGATCTGGTGACGCAGTTCGGGGCGCCGCGATAGCGCCATCATCGCGAGCAGAACGGGAAGGCCCAACGCGATCAGGCCCGCTCCGATCACGCGAAACGGAAGGAAGCCGAGTAACGGTGGTGCCACGTCACATCGCGTGAGCGTCCCCAGAGCGACGCCGGCGCAGCGGGGATCGGCTTGACGGTCAGGCCATACCGACGGCGGCGGGGCATCCGCTGCCCCGCCGGGTCGCCGCCGCACGTTTCAGACTGGCACTACTTCTTCGCGGGCGCAGCGCTCTCCGGTGGGGTCGGCGTGCCGTCGGCATTCCACGTGTCACGAACGTATAGCCACTTCCCGCCCTTCTTCATGGAGACCGACAGATATTTACCAGTCTCGACGATCTTCCCCGCCTTGTCCTTCACCGCGTAGGTCCCGGACTGCCAGCCCATGTCGCCGGAGACGCCACCGGCGGGTTTGGGACCGAGACTGAAGACGACTCCTGCCTTCTGCGACTCTGCCGTGTCCTTCACAAAGAAAGCCTTGATCGCGGCGCGCCCGTTAACCGCTGGCGCACCCGGCGGGAGGAGCACTGCCTGCTCGCCGTAGAGACTCGCCACAGCGTCGGCGTTGCCCGCGTTATAGGCCCTGGCCCACTCTTGATCGACGGCCTGAAGTGCCGCCATTTCTTTCGCCGAATCTGCAGCCGACGATTCGATGCTGAACATCGCGACTGCAACGATCGTGCAGAGAGCTCCCGCGGCCTTCGTAATCGAATTCATTGATCCCCCCTTGGATTGTCATCGCCGATCGCCCGTCGGCGTCGCGCGTCCAAGATGTTAGCGGAACTCGGGCCGTTGAAGTGGCAAGAGCTCGTGCTTAGCCTAGGCGGCGAACGGCGCAGCAAGGATTGTTCTGGCTCCGATTTACTGAATCACCTCATCCGCGCGCTGCAACAGCGCCCGGGGGATCGTCAGGCCCATCGCCTTTGCCGTCTTCAGGTTGATGCCCAGCTCGAACTTGGTCGGCCGCTCGACCGGCATGTCGGAAGGCTTCGCCCCCTTCAGAATGCGATCCACGTAGCTGGGGACACGTCGTTGGATATCCAGAGCGACTGCACCATAGGACATCAGCAGTCCGAGCTCCATCAACGCTTTCAACTGCGTGATCGACGGTATCCGCAACCGGATCGCGAGCTCGCCGATCTGCTCTGCGTTGGCGTTGGGCGTCACGGCCGGGTTCACGATCAGTGCGCCCGGACGCGCACGCGCGATTGCCGCCAACGCAGGTTCCACGTCCGCTGCGGTGGCTATGGGTACTGACAGAACCGTCAGCTTCAGGTCGCGGGCCGCCGCATCCGTGTCCCTGAAGACAAACGTTGATCCTGGATTGGCGGGGCTCCAGATGACGGCGACATAGGCGAGTGTCGGAACGACATCCCGCAACAGCTGAAGCATCTTCGGCACATGGTCGGATTGCGCCAAGGTGATTCCGGTGATGTTGCCGCCCGGCCGCGCGAAACTTTCCACCAACCCTTCCTCGACCGGATAGCTGGGGCCGACGAATACGACCGGGATCGACGCGGTCGCTTCCTTCAAGGCCCTGGTCGCCTCGGAACCGCCGACGACGATGACATCGGGTTTTAGTCGCACCAGTTCCGCGACCGCATCGCGAAGCCGCTCGGGCATTCCTTCCCACCAACGCCATTCGATGACGGCGGTGCGACCCTCGATATAGCCCAATTCCTGCAACCCCTGGCGCAACACCTCCTGGCTAAGGTTCGCCGCGCCGGTGCCCCCACGCCTCGAAGCAAGGACAGCGATTCGCGCCAGGCGGGCCGCCTGCTGTGCATCGGCGGCGAGCGGCACCGCGAGGAGCCCACCCGCAGCGCCGCCCAAGAACGTGCGCCGATCCATCATTGACTCACCTCGTCGATGTTTGGAATTCAGAAGTGCTGCGCCGCCGACCGGGGCGTTTCCATGCTCGATCCGATGCTCTACGCGTTATGTCACATTCCCTGTTCCTCGCCACGGCTTGATTCTTGGCAGCCAGCGCCGGACATTCGCGCAGAATTCCTTGTATTCGTCGCCGAACTTATCGCCGAGCGTTGGCTCTTCGTACGCCAGAACAAAAATATGGAAGCTTAGCCAAACAACCATGCCGTACTCGAGCACGCTGACGCTCCCGAAAAGCAGCCCCTGTCCCAAGATCAGCGCGACAACGGCCACGTACATGGGATTGCGTACGTAGCGGTAGAGCCCGGTGACCACCAGATGCTGAGGCGGAGCGATCGGTGCCGGCGTGCCCAGGCCTTGAATCGCAAAGCGCGCGAACGAATCGAGCAGAACGGGAAGGCCCAGGGCCATCAGGCCCGCTCCGATCACGCGAAACGGAAGGAAGCCCAGTAACGGTGGTCCCACGTCCCATCGCGTGAACGTCCAGGGGACGTAAGCCGCGAGCGTCCCCGGGGCCAACACCAGGAAGACCGCGGATCCGGCAACGGCGGCAACGCGGCGCATGGCGATTGGATGCGCCTTCGCGGAAACGAGAACCGCTCTGCGGAGCATCTTCTCCCCCGGGGATGTCCTCCAGAACGCGGCCGACGCTACGCCGTCGCGGTCACCTGGTCAAGAACGACCTTGAGGCGCAGCGTCCGCACTACTGAATTACGTGGTCCGCGCGAAGCAGAACGGCTTTCGGAATCGTGAGGCCGAGTGCATTCGCCGTCTTGAGATTGATCACCAGTTCGAACCGCGCCGGACGTTCGATTGCAAGGTCACCGGGATTCGCGCCCTTAAGGATTCGATTGACATAGCTCGCCGAACGTCCGTACAAGTCGTCGACGCTCGGGCCGTAGGACATGAGCCCGCCGTCCTGCACGAAAATCTTGAACTCGTAAAACGCCGGCAGGCGGTATTGGGCGGCAAGCGCGATCAGCCGTGCGCGTTGAGCACCAAGATACGGCGACGGCAACACGTGCATAGCACCCAGGCGATCGTTCCGCGCCGCTTTGAATGCGCTCTCGAACTCGGACTCTCTTGTGACAGTGAGCGTCCGTGCAACGAGGCCGAGGCTTCGCGCCGCCGATTCCGCCGCTGTCAGGATGGATGAGGTAACTTCGGAATGACGCAAGAGGGCAACCCGGGAAAGGCCGGGTAACGCTTCCTTCAGCAACTGCAACTGCTTGGTGATCAACTCCTCGAAGTGCGAGGCCAGTCCTGTCATGTTTCCGCCGGGACGTGCGAGACTGGGCACGAACCCCATCGTGACCGGATCGACCAGGAGCACAAAAACGACAGGAATCGTCTTGGTCTCGTTCTGCGCCGCGGCAATCGCGAGCGGGCCCGACAGCACGATGACATCAACCTTCGCCCGGACCAAGTCAGCGACCAGCCCAGGGAGTCGCTCCGGTCGCCCCTCTGCCCAGCGATATTCCATGATGAACGTCTGGCCGTCGATCCAGCCCAATTCGCGCAGGCCCCGGCGGAATGCTTCGAGCTGCGATGCACCCGTTGTAGGGTCCGCGTTACTGAGAAATCCGATCCGAGGAACCTTGACGGGTTGCGCTTCGGTGATGAATGGCGGGGCGCCGACAAGCGCTGTCGCAGCGGTGAAGAAGGTCCGCCGATCCATATCTTATTTACCTCGTCGGCGAGTGACGATCGAACAATATCATGTTCGCCAGCGTAAATTCGGGCGCGAAGAGTCGTGTATGACGCGGATGCCGACCTGAGCTGGATCCGGTCGTCTCGGACTGACGTCTCCAACGGTGCTCGCAATGGGCACGCAGGATGGGGGACGGCAAAGTCCCTGACGTCTGCATCATCTGAACACCTGAGTTGCCCATGGACGTCGCTCGGATGCTGGTGACATACTTCAATCGCCTTTCAAGGTTTAACGCCGGCATCCGCTGGTATCGGAGGTATCAATATGACGACGACTACAACCCCTCCCGCTCATGATGTGATCTCGTCCAAACGGGTGGAGGGTACCGATGTCTACAACAGCGCGGGTGACAAAGTCGGCACCATCGACCACCTGATAATTGACAAGAGATCCGGCCAGGTTCGCTATGCCGTTATGGAATTTGGTGGCCTTCTCGGCATGGGGGCCGACAGATACCCGATCCCGTGGAACATGCTTCAGTACGACACCGCGAGGGATGGGTATGTGGCGCCGGTGGATAAAGCGAAGCTTGAACGGGCTCCGCGCCATGGTATCGACGAGGCTCCTGATTACGATGACGCTTACGACTCGAGCGTCAAGACCTATTACGGGTTTTGATTGGCCAGGTTTCGGCCTCGGCCCGAATTCAGCGTGCGGTGCTCGGTCCGCGACCCTAGTGCGCGAGCCGCGCGACCTTGACAGAACCGACGCAGCATCCACTCGCAATCCGGCCTGAGGGTTAAAACATGAAGGTCACTTTTGTTGGGGTTGGCGCCATTGGCTTGCCCATGGCGCTGCGGATAAAGCACGCAGGACATGAGGTCACCGGGATCGACGTATCGGCTGCCGTCATCGCGAACGCGACATCGAGTGGTATCGAGACGGTCAATAACTTCGCTAATGCCCCGGGCGCTGATGTCGTCGTCGTGATGGTCGCCACGCCGGATCAGCTGGCCGGACTCATCGCCCGAGTGTCGGGAATGGTGCAGGGACAGCTGTGGTTGATCATGTCTACGGTCGGGCCGCAATCTGTGCGCGATCAAGGCGAAATCCTGCAGCGTGGGGGCGCGCGTGTCGTGGATGCTCCGGTAACGGGAGGCGTCGCGCGCGCAAGGACCGGCGAGCTCGTAATTTTTGCCGCCGGCGATCCGGGAGACATAGCGAATGCCGCGCCAATACTGAAAGCGATGGGCACCGTACGCGTCACGGGTCAACGACTAGGCGATGGGCAAAGCATCAAAGTGGTCAATCAGCATTTGTGCTCCGTTCACATCGCAGCGGCCGCCGAAGCACTCACCCTGGCCCGCTCGCTTGGCCTGGACCCCGCAACCGTGCTGGAGTTCGTCGAAAAGGGTGCGGCCGGGTCGTGGATGCTGTCCGACCGAGGTCCTCGCATGCTTGCCGGAACCGACGTCGAAGTCACCAGCACCATTAACATATTCGTCAAAGACAGCGGACTCGCAATGGCGGCGGGAGAGTCGTGCGGCGCACAGCTGCCGCTGCTAACGATCGCTCACGAGCGCTTCTGCCGTGCGGCAGATGCCGGTCTTGGCCTGCGCGACGACAGCAGGGTCATAGAGACCTGGAGCTGACCTGTGGCCGGTCGCTGCCACACTTGCCCAAGGTTCATGAAATAGACAACCCGCTCAAGCGCGGCGCCCTAAGTCAGGGGAATCGCGTCTCCGTGGGCCGGAAAGCTCGCCAGTCCTCAGACCGTCAGTCTTTGGCGGCCTCGCCGTGAAGCCACGCGAGGAACGCTTCTACTGGCGATCGCTTGGCGTACTGAGCCGGATACACAGCGAAGTGTGCCTTTACGCGGATCGCCGCATCCGAGCCTAAGACAGGCTTGAGCCTTCCGTCCGCTAGATGGCGGGAGGCGAGCGTGGCACTCTCGAGCGCGACGCCGAGTCCCTGCGTGGCGGCATCAATTGACATCTGCGCGCGATCGAATTGCACGGAAAATCGGTCCGGCGCCCGGCCGTCGGTAAATTCGGCAAACCAATCGGCCCACTGGACCACGTTGACGTTGCTCAGGATGAGCGGCACGGTCAGCAACTGCTCAGGTCGCTTGAGCCGGTTCTCACGGATGAACTCCGGGCTGGCGAGTGGCACGATGCGTTCCTCGAAAAGGGGCACGACCACGAGGTCCTGCCACTGCGGGACGCCGTAGCGTATGTCGATGTCGGCCTGGCCAAGGGCAAAGTCGCTATGCGTATGTGCCGCCGACAAATTCAGCGCAATCTCGGGGTGGGCCAGCGCGAAATCACGTAAGCGCGGCATGAGCCATAGGCTCGCAATGCTCGGCGCCGAATGTACGTACAGGCTGTTGTGAACGCCCTGCCGCAGATCGTCGGTAGCGGCGCCTATGGCCGCCAATGCGCCCGTTACGCGCTCGAGATACTTCTGGCCGGCCGGGCTCACGCGCACGCCGCGGGCGCTACGCTCGAAGAGGCGAACCCCAAGATGGGATTCCAGTCGCGCGACCTGATGGCTGACCGCAGACGCCGTCAGATGTAACTCCGAGGCCGCAAGCGCAAAGCTTCGTCTGCGCGCGACTGCTTCAAAGGCAAGAAGGTTAGGAGTCGGGGGTACGGACGCCATGGGCCCCGCCCGGTAGATGAAGATCTGTCATCTTAGGCTGAAGATTCATCGTTTGTCATCATCGACTGGCAAGTGGAATATCCGCGGATCGGCCCAGCGGAGGCCTCTCAGATCGGAGGCGATCGAAATGCTCCTCAAGGACAAGGTTGCAATCATTACAGGAGGCGCAGGCCAGAACGGCCTGGGCTTCGCTACCGCCCGGTTGATGGCCGCACATGGCGCCCGCGTCGCCGTGCTGGACCTCGAACGCGCCGACCCGGGCGCCGCAGCGGGTCAGCTTGGGAAGAGCCACCTCGGCATCGTCGCCGACGTGACCGACAAGGCCTCCTGTGACGCGGCCGCCAAAGCCGTGGTACAGGCGCTGGGCCGCATCGATGTGCTGGTCAACAACGCAGGCATCACGCAGCCCGCGAAGACGCTCGACATCACTGGTTCCGACTACGACCGCATCCTTGACGTAAGCCTGCGCGGCACGCTCTACATGTCACAAGCCGTGTTGCCGACGATGCAACGGCAGAAGGGCGGATCAATCATCTGCATCTCGTCGGTCTCGGCACAACGTGGCGGCGGCATCCTCGGCGGCCCGCACTACTCGGCGGCGAAAGCGGGGGTGCTTGGCCTGGCGAGAGCGATGGCGCGCGAATTCGGCCCCGAGAACATCCGCGTCAACAGCATCACGCCCGGGCTTATCGGCACGGACATCATCAAGGGCAAGCTCACCGAGGACAAGAAGGCAGAGATCGCCGAAACCATCCCGCTTGCGCGCCTGGGCCGCGCCGACGACATCGCAGGCGCCTGCGTGTTCCTCGGGAGCGATCTGGCGGCGTATTGCACCGGCGTAACGCTCGATGTCAACGGCGGAATGTTGATCCACTAAGGCGCTGATCCGCCAAGGGCTCGCACCTACCAAAAGCCTGACCTACTCTACTAAATGGAGGTAACGAAACATGACGCGACCGTTCAGTTCGTCTCGCCGTGCCCTTCTGGCCGGAGCCGCAGCGCTTCCGCTGTTCTCGATCATCACTCGTCGGGCAGATGCAGCTGAATTCGAACTAAAGTACGCCACCGGCCAAGATCCGACCCATCCGGTCAACATCCGTGCCAAAGAGGCCCTTGACCGCATCCGCCAGGCAACCTCGGGGCGGGTTGACATCAAGCTTTTCCCGGCCAACCAGCTTGGCAGCGACACTGACCTCCTAACGCAGGTACGCAATGGATCCGTCGATTTCTTCAATCTGTCGTCGCTGATCCTGGCGACCTTCGTACCGGTCTCCGGGATCACAAGCGTCGGCTTTGCCTTCAAGAACTACGACGACGTGTGGAAGGCGATGGATGGTGATCTCGGCAACTACATTCGCGCGGAAATTGCGAAGACGCCCATATTCACCGTATCAAAGATCTGGGACAACGGTTTTCGCCAAATCACCTCGTCCGGCCGGGAGATCAAATCCCCGGCGGACCTGAAGGGCTTCAAGATGCGCGTGCCGGCCGCGCCGCCGCTGACGTCGCTGTTCACCGCGCTTGAGGCCGCTCCATCACCAATCAACTTCAACGAGGTTTACACCGCGCTGCAGACGAAGGTGGTGGAAGGCCAGGAAAATCCGCTCGCGATCATCGCTACAGCGCGCCTTTACGAGGTGCAGAAGAGCTGCAGTCTTACCAGCCACGTCTGGGACGGATATTGGGTTCTTGGAAACAAGCGCTCATTCCAAAAGCTGCCGGCAGACGTTCAACAGATCATCCAGCGAGAGATCGAAAGGTCGGCTGTCGATCAGCGAGCAGATGTCGCCAAGCTCAATACCAGTCTGATAGCCGACCTGAAGACGAAGGGTCTCAACTTCATCAACGTGCAGCCAGACGATTTTCGCAAGAAGTTGGCCAGCACTCCCTTCTACAGCGAGTGGAAGACGAAGTACGGTGCCACGGCCTGGGACCTGCTCGAGAAAGTCTCCGGCAAGCTCGGCTAAACGATCGCAGTCTGGCGCGGCGCGTCTCTCGCGCTCAGATCAGAAGACAGAACAAGCGACCAAAGGGGGGCGCCGTTCGGGTCGCCCCTGTGGCCCACCCTTCGTAGGACGGAGATCATGGAACTACCGAGCGACCACGCCCCTTCCGCGGGGGCACGGCATGAGCCGATTGCTTGGCTTGAAAAGCTGAACAAGGCCCTCGGGACGCTGATCGAAATTCCAGCCGCACTGCTCGTCGTGGCCGAGGTCGTGGTACTGCTCATGGGGGTTACGAGCCGATACCTTCTGCACCAGCCGCTCGTCTGGTCCGACGAACTGGCCTCGATTCTGTTCCTTTGGCTCGCTATGCTGGGCTCGATCATTGCGTTCCAGCGCGGCGAGCACATGCGCATGACGGCGATCGTCGGCAAGATGCAGCCACGCGGACGAACGTTCCTGGATTTGGTCGCGATCGCCGCCGGCATTGCTTTCCTCGCGTTCGTCCTTCATCCCGCCTTCGAATTCGCTCAAGACGAGATGGATGTCAGGACGCCCGCGATGGACATCGTGAATTCATGGCGGGCAGCAGCGCTGCCGATTGGCCTCGGCCTAATGCTGCTGGTCGGTCTTATACAGATCGTCCGCCACGGCCGGTTGAAGGACGCAATCCTTGCACTCGGCCTCGTCGCCGTCATTGTTGGAGGCATGGCTCTGGTCGGGAGCAGCGTGCTGAAGCCGCTTGGCAACTGGAATCTGCTCATCTTTTTCGTGGGGGTCGTAGGCGCATTGGTGCTGCTGGGTGTGCCAATCGCCTTCTCGTTCGGACTGGCGACGTTCGGCTATATCACTCTGACCACCAATACGCCAACGCTTGTCCTTGTCGGGCGGATGGACGAAGGCATGAGCCATCTCATTCTTCTCGCCGTTCCGCTGTTCGTACTGTTGGGCTTGCTCATCGAAATGACCGGCATCGCGCGCGCCATGGTCACCTTCTTGGCGAACCTGCTTGGTCACATTCGCGGCGGACTATCCTATGTACTTATCGGCGCGATGTACCTGGTGTCGGGCATTTCGGGGTCCAAAGCCGCCGACATGGCTGCCGTCGCGCCGGCGCTTTTCCCCGAAATGCGCAAGCGCGGCGCGAAGCCCGGGGATCTGGTTGCCCTGCTTTCCGCAACCGGTGCGCAGACCGAGACGATCCCCCCGTCACTGGTGTTGATCACGATCGGCTCCGTTACCGGTGTGTCGATTGCCGCCCTGTTCACCGGCGGCTTGTTGCCTGGCGTCGTAGTGGGCGCAACCTTGGCCACGCTCGTGTGGTGGCGATATCGAGGGGACGATCTTTCGGGGGTGCAGCGGGCTACACGGCGCGAGGTCGGTAAGTCGCTCCTGATTGCGATCCCGGCTCTGGCGCTTCCCGTTGTCATCCGCGCAGCGGTGGTCGAGGGCGTCGCGACAGCGACCGAGGTCTCAACCATCGGAATCGTCTACGCAGTGATCGTCGGGCTCGTTGTGTACCGGCAATTCGACTGGGACCGGATCTATCCGATGCTGGTGAGTACGGCTGCGCTCTCCGGATCCATTCTATTCATCATCGGTGCCGCCACCGGCATGGCATGGGCCTTGACTCAATCCGGATTTTCGACCGCCCTGGCCGAGTCGATGAAAGCGTTGCCGGGCGGCGGGGTCACGTTCATGGCGGTGTCGCTCGTGGCCTTCATCATTCTCGGCTCGGTACTCGAGGGAATTCCTGCCATCGTATTGCTGGGACCTCTGCTGTTTCCGATTGCTCGCCAAGTCGGCATCCATGAAGTCCATTACGCGATGGTGGTGACCCTGGCGATGGGCATCGGATTGTTTGCTCCCCCATTCGGGGTTGGGTATTACGCTGCTTGCGCGATCAGCCGGATCCATCCCAATGAGGGAATGAGGCCCATCGTCGGCTACATGATCGCCTTGTTCATCGGCACCGTGCTTGTGGCCGCGATTCCGTGGATCTCGATCGGGTTCCTCTGAGAAATGCGCCGCTGGTAAGCCCAGCGAACACTGCCGCCCGCATGAAATTGCCCGGTCGCCCCTAAACGTTTTACTCACTCGCGCGGCCAACTCCGCCACTCACCAACTAGGAGATCTCCATGTCTGACCTATCGACGCTTGAACGAAGCGCTTATCGCATTCGGCGCTACGCCCTGCGCATGGGGGAAGTGCAGGGCCAAGGCTACATTGGCCAAGCTTTGGGCTGGGCCGACGTACTCGCTGCTGCCTATTGTCATGCGATGAAATACCGCGCCGCGGAACCCCAATGGGAGGGACGTGATCGCTTTCTGCTATCCCATGGCCACTACGCGATTGCTCACTACGCCGCGTTGATCGAGGCCGGCATCATCCCCGAGAGTGAGCTCGACACCTACGGCAGCGACGACAGCCGCCTGCCGATGTCCGGAATGGCGACCTACACGCCCGGGATGGAGATCTCGGGCGGCTCGCTCGGTCAAGGATTGGCGATCGGCGTCGGCATCGCGCTAGCGCTGAAGCAGAAGAAGAACCCTGCCTTCGTCTACAACTCGATGTCGGACGGTGAGCTCGATGAAGGCTCGACGTGGGAGGCCGCGATGGGTGCGGCGCACCATCGGCTCGACAACCTGATTTGCCTGGTCGACATCAACAACCAGCAGGCCGATGGGCCATCAAGCAAGGTCTTGGGCTTCGAGCCGTTGACCGACAAGTGGGCCGCCTTCGGCTGGCATGTCCAGCGCGTGAAGGGCAACGACCTCGCAGCTGTGCTCGGCGCATTCGACCAGGCGCGCGCTGTGGCCGAGCGCAAACCGCGCGTGATCATTTTCGATACCCTCATGGGTAAGGGTGTGCCCTTCCTCGAATCTCGCGATAAAAACCACTTCATTCGCGTCGATCCGCCCGAGTGGCAGGAGGCGCTCAGGATCCTCGATCAATCCCAACCCTACATGCAACCTGAAGGAGTTCCGGCATGAACACCGTGACGGAGAAAAAGCCGCGCTTGACCACCTCCGCGATGATCGCGTCGATCGCAGGCGAAGGGCAGCGCGTAAAGGCCGCGCCCTTCGGCAAGGCGTTGGTGGAGCTAGCCGCCGAACGGCCCGAGATCGTCGGCATGACCGCCGACTTGGCCAAGTACACCGACCTGCACCTGTTTGCGCAAGCCTATCCCGATCGGTTTTACCAGATGGGCATGGCTGAGCAATTGCTGATGGCCGCTGCAGGCGGCATGGCAAAGGAAGGACTCGTGCCCTTTGCCACCACCTACGCCGCGTTCGGTACGCGGCGCGCCTTCGACTTCATCCACCAAGTCATCGCCGAAGAGAACCTCAACGTCAAGATCTGCTGCGCGCTGCCGGGCCTGACCACCGGATACGGCCCGAGCCACGCCGCGATCGAGGACATAGCCATGATGCGCGGCGTTCCGGGGCTGACGATCGTCGACCCCTGCGACGCGCTGGACCTGGAGCAAGCCGTCCCGCAGATCGCTGCGTACAAAGGACCGGTCTATATGCGACTTGCGCGCGGCAATGTGCCTTTGGTGCTCGACGAGGTGCCCGGCTACAAGTTCGAGCTCGGCAAGGCCAAGCTGCTGCGCGAAGGAAACGACGTTCTCATAATCTCGAGCGGCTTTATGACGATGCGCGCGCTGGAGGTCGCCACCGCGATGCAGGCAGACAAAGTCGATGTTGCCGTGCTGCATTGCCCAACGATCAAACCGCTGGACGAGACGGCCATCATCGAAGCCGTGCGCTACAAGAATCGTCTCGTGGTCGTAGCCGAGAATCATTCGGTCATCGGCGGTCTCGGCGAAGCGGTGGCCAGCACGCTACTTCGGCATCGCGTGCAACCGGCGAGCTTTCAGCTGGCTGGACTGCCCGACGCCTTCCTTGACGCCGGCGCGCTGCCGACGCTGCACGATCGCTACGGCATTAGTACCGACGCGCTGGCTGGTCGGGTCAAAGAGTGGCTGAACTGAGTGGGATCGGACCCGAAGGTTCCGCATGGCATCGCGTTCGAGATGGACGAGCTCAACGACGACTTCCGTCGACCGACGTCGCGATGGTGACCGGCGCGAACGACATCGTGAATCCGCGGCGCAGGACGATCCGGCGCCGCCGATCGCCGGCATGCAGGTGCTCGGGGTGTGGAAGGCGAAGAACTCGATCGTGATGAAGCGCAGCATGGTGTCCGGCGATGCGGGCGTCTACAATTCGCTGTTCTACAAGGGGAACAACGGGATTCTGTTCGGCGACGTCAATAGGATGTTCGACGAGGCGCTCGTCGCATTGAAGGCAATGATAGTCGATGCATAGCCAATGCATGGATGAGGCCACGTGAATTCACGTCGCTTTGCGGAAGTTCAATGTCTTATTACCAAGCTCGCCAGCGACTCTGAAGGACGTACCGCGATCGGTAAAACGAGTCAGGAATCTTCCACCGTTCTCAAGGTCCCGGGTGAAGATCTTGATGCTTCGGCCGTCCTTGGAAGTGCGCCCGACCAGCCTGTAGCGCCGCCCGGCCGCGACGAAGCGGTACTCTTGCTTCCCACGACGACTAGAGCTGACGTGAACGACCTCCTGGAAGTCGCAGGAATGAGGCTGATTGTGACTGCAATCTCTCCGAGCTACGACAGCGTGGGAAAGGCCACACATCATGTGGTTCGCGCAGTCACCTTCGGGGGCATATCTTGCGAGTCCCCGTGACAGCAGTGCGCATCGAAGGTTCGGTTCGAGCCGCTTCATTTGGGGGGCGCATCCGGTGCACCATTGTTCGGATAACGCTGAATCGCCGTGCGGCGATGTAATGTGATGCCCCTCGATCCCAGTACCGGAGCTATAGCCCACGCCATTCAACTCGCAATCGCGCCCGTGTTCCTTCTCACTGGTGTTGCCGGCCTGCTCGGGGTGATGGCTACACGACTTTCCCGCGTGATCGACCGCGCTCGCGATATCGATGCGATCTGGTCAGACATGGATGGCAGCGCCCGCGCCACTTTGCGCCTGGAAATCCGAAACCTTGAGCGACGCCGGCGCGTGTGCAGCTGGTCAATCAACTACTGCACAACTGCCGCACTGCTCGTTTGCTTGGTCATTGTCACTCTGTTCGTTGAGGAGTTTTTCGCAACCAACCTGAGGCTGCTCGCTGGCGCATTGTTCGTAAGCGCGATGGTGGTATTGATCTGCGGCCTTACTTGCTTCCTCCGCGAGGTCTATCTCGCCACGCACACGACCAACATCGACCCCACGCGGTTCGAATGAGAGTTTCGCGAATCGAGTAGCGCTAACGTGAGCCAGCCGTTACGTAGCGAACTCGGCAAAGGTGGTTCGGATGGAAGGCCCGGTGCTCCCTGCCCGCACGAAAATCTACCGCTGCTTCAGTCCCCAGTTCGGCGCTCGGGCTGCTCGCGTGTGCGGTCCCCGGTCCCGCAGACCCCAAGGAGCGTTAGGGATCAGGTGACGTCCACACGCGCGCGCGTTGAACCGCTCTAACAACTATGGCGTGAACTCGACCAACATTCGCAACGTGTCGACCTTCAGGCCGTCGTCGCGCATCGCCTTCTGTCCTTCGTCGGACCGCAAAAACTCCTGGAATTTCGCCATATCGGGTATCTCCGCAATGAGGCCCGTCGCATTGGGGTTGTTGGGGTCGCGGAAGTTTCGACACTTGATCCCGAGCTTCCCGAACATCTCGTGCCGGCTTCCTGGTCCCGTCCTCCAGGCTCTGGCCCAGACATCGCCGTCCTGAACTTCGTGAAATATGATTGCCGTTGTCATCGTCGAGTCCTCCGGTGCGTTGGTGGTTGGTTTGGTGAACGCGGCCGCACGCGCATAGAGTAAGTCAATCGGCAGCCGCGGAGCGGGCTCGTTGCGATCAATTTAGACCCGTTGTAAATTGATCGCAACCGAAGGTCGCCTTTCCGTG
>Ga0157378_10000584_pt1 | contig 34260 bp, 27 predicted proteins | sample M65metaG_FD_115309 | JGI IMG/M metagenome (GOLD analysis project Ga0157378, IMG submission 115309) | Miscanthus rhizosphere microbial communities from Kellogg Biological Station, Michigan, USA - M6-5 metaG | ecosystem: Host-associated > Plants > Roots > Rhizosphere > Soil | place: USA: Michigan... | reverse complement strand
CGTTCCTGGCACCGCTCCTCGGCTACAACATTCTGGCCGCGGAGCCGCTCAATCTCGTCTGCTATCTCGCGGTGGTGTGCCTGACGTTTGCGATCGGCCGCGAAATCGGCGGCGCGCGCGCCGGCTTCGTTTCCGCGGCGATGATCGCGCTGTGGCCGACCTTCGTTTTTCACACGCTGCAGCTGCTCAAAGACCCGCTGTTCATCGCCGGCGCGCTGCTGCTCGTTTTCATCGTGCTCACCTGGCTGACGCAGACGTATGACTGGAGGCGCGCCTCCGGCGCCGGATTGGTGATGATCGTCGCGGCGTCGCTGGTGCTTCTGATCCGTTCGAAATTCGCGGTGGTCGTCCTCGGACTGATTCTCGCCGGCGCGGCCCTGCTGATCGTCCGGCAGCTCATCAAGAAACGCCTTCTGGTCTGGAATCTCGTCTGCGTGCTTGCCGCACTCACCGCGACGGCGCTGGCGATGTCGGCCTCGACGCGCACGTTCGAGAGGGTCAAGGCGTTTCCGTCGCCGTATCGCGGCGAGTCAAAGCTCGCAGCAGGAAACCAGATGCGGGTGCCCACACGTCTGGTCCGACATTCCGCGACAAGCGACGGCGTGAGCCAGAGGCTGGGGAGCATTCGCGACCGGTACATCGCCGCCGATCGCCTGGCCGGTTCCGGCGTCGACGATGACGTCAACATCCGGAACACGGGAGAGCTGATCGCGTATCTGCCGCGCGCCGCGGCAATCGGATTGTGGGCTCCCTTTCCTGCCATGTGGTTGCAATCGGGGCGGATGGCGGGAACGACAGGCCGCCTGCTGGCCGGCGCGGAAACCTCGGTCATTTACCTGCTGGAGATCCTGACGGTTGCCGCAGTCGTGCTCCGGCCGCGCCGCCTCCCGGCGTTGTTACTGCTGCTCTTCGCGGTGTCCGGCGTGACGATGCTCGGGCTGGTGGTGACGAACGTCGGGACGCTCTACCGGTTCCGCTACACGTTCTGGATTCTGCTGATCGTGACCGGGGTCAGCGGCGCGGAGAAGCTGCTGCAATCCGCAGCGGCGCGCCGCAATGCGGCGGCGGCAGCGCTGGCATGTGCAACGCTGCTCATTGGCTCGTGCGCGCATCCGGCTGCGGCCGCGCTGACAATCACCAACCTGACCGGCGCGAAAATCAATGCGCTCTATCTCTCGCCCGCCGGTGCTTCGACCTGGGAGGAAAACATCCTCGGCCGCGACATTCTGCGCGACGGCGATACGGTGACCATCCGCTTCGATGCGCGCGCGCATCCGCAGTTCTGGGATCTGCGCGCCGACTCCGGCACGCATCGGGCCGAATGGCTGCGGCTCGACGGGAACCGGATCTCGGCAATCGCGCTGCGCCTCGACAAAGGCGTGGCCGTGGCGGAGGTCCGCTGATGGGCCGGCTCGAGCGAAACACGCTTGCCAACCTCACCGGCACGATCTGGTCGGTCGGGCTGGGCATCGTCTGCATCCCGCTGTTCATCCGCTTTCTCGGCGCCGAGGCCTTTGGGCTGGTGGGACTCTTCCTGACGCTGCAGAGCATCTTCGCGATTCTCGACCTCGGCATCGGTCCGACGCTCAATCGCGAGATCGCCCGCCTTTCCGCGAGCGGAGCCGGCGCCGAAGAGCAGCGCGATCTCGTCTTCACCCTGCAGGCGATTTACGTGGCGGCAGCGGCGGCGATCGGCATCGTCATCATCGCGCTCGCTCCCTTCGTCGCCGGCTACTGGCTCAAACCCCACGCACTCGACGTAGCCACGGTGACCACCTGCGTGCGCATGATGGGAGCAGCGATCGCGATTCAGTTCCCCTTCGTTTTCTACCAATGCGGCATGCTCGGATTGCAGCGGCACGTGTTGTTCAACACACTGTCGGCTGTCATCGGCACGCTGCGAGGTCCGGGCATTCTGCTGTTGCTTGCGGTGGTGTCGCCGTCGCCGCGCATGTTTTTCGGCGGACAGATCGTGGTCAGCACGCTGGCCACTGCCGCTGCCGCGTTGATGCTGTGGCGGCTCCTGCCGGCGGCGCGGGCGCATGCGGCGCGCTTCCGGCGCGATCTCCTCCGCCGCGTGTGGCGCTTCGGCGCCGCGTACAGTGCCAATTCGCTGGCCAACCTCGCACTGCTGCAGGGAGACAAGATCATTCTCAGCGCCGTGCTGCCGCTGGCGATGTTCGGCTACTACACGCTGGCGCAACGGCTGGCCAGCGGCCTGTACGCGATCATCATCGCCGTCGATGGCGCGATCTTTCCGCGGTTCTCCGGCGCCGTGGCAACGGGCGATGAGACCGAGGTGGCGCGCGTCTATCACCGCGGCGCGCAGATCATCACCGTGCTCCTCGTGCCGCTGTCCGTCATCGCGGCGCTGTTCTCGCGCGAGATCCTGATGCTGTGGACGCACGACGCGACGGCGGTCAGCAACACCAGCGTCGTGCTGACTCTGCTGGTCTGCGGCATGCTCCTGCACGCGTTCGTCCAGGCGCCGTTCTATCTGCAGTGGGCGTACGGCTGGTGGCGGCTCATCTCGGCATCGAACGCCATTCTGCTGATCACGATCCTGCCGCTGTACGTGGTGATGGCGAAACTGTTCGGCGCGCCGGGCGCGGCCATGGTGTGGGTGCTGCTGAACGTTGGATACGCCTCGACCGTCCCGCTGATGCATCGCCGTTTTCTGCGCGGAGAGCAGCGCCGCTGGATGATCCACGATGTCGGGCTGCCGCTGGCCGGCGCATTGGCAGTCGGCGGCGTTGCACGGCTGCTGATGCCACCACATCCCGGCACGATCCTCACGCTTCTCTACCTCGGCACGACCGGACTGGCCGCCACGCTCGCGGCCGCGCTGCTGGCGCCGGAGATCCGCGGACTGATCATGCCGTACGTGCGCCGCGCGCCAGATCCCGAGGTGGTGTGAGCGATCCCGCGGTCACGGTGCTCATGCCGGTGCGCAATGGCGAGCCCTTCGTACGCGACGCCATCGCCTCGATCCTGGCGCAGAGCTGGACCGGCTACGAATTCGTGATCGTCGACGATGGCTCGACCGACGGCACACCTGACGCGATCGCATCGTTCGCCGATCCGCGCATCCGCGTCATCACCAATCGATCGCCGGAAGGTCTGCCGCGCGCGCTCAATCGCGGACTTGCAGCCGCGCGGGCGCCGCTGGTGGCGCGGCATGACGGCGATGACCGCGCACATCCGACGCGGCTGGAGACGCAGGTCACGTTCCTCCGCAACAATCCCGAGGTGGTGCTGCTCGGTGCGCAGGTGCGGGTAGTCGACGAACGAGGACGCAGGCGGTCTGCCCTCGGCTGGCACAAGGGTCTGACGCATGACGCCATCCGGTTTCAGTCGATGTTTGACAACCCGTTCATCCACTCGACCGTCATGTTCCGGCGCGAGATCGTGAAGGACGAGCTCGGTAGCTACGATCCTTCCTTTGTCTCCGCGGAGGATTTCGATTTGTGGTCGCGCGTCGCCGAGCGATATCCGGTGCGCAATCTGCCGCAGCGACTCGTCGATTTCCGCATGCACGCTTCGTCCACGGCCGCGGGGTGGAGCAGCGAACACGTCGCGCGCAGCAGCGCCATCATCGAGCGCAATCTGCGCATCGTGCTCGGGCTGGCCGAGGTGCCCGGACGATGGAGTCAGGTTCTCGGCAGCCTGCATGTCGATCCGCGTTCCCGCGAAGCGCTCGACGGCAACGAGCTGCTCGACGTCCTCGACGCGATCGATGAGTGCTACCGGAAACGTCATCCCAATAGAAATCGAGAGATCACCCGCGTTTTCGCGGCCAAGCTCGGACACATCAGCCGCATGTTCGCGCGCAAACAACCACGCGCCGCGTTCCGCGCCTTCCGCCGCGCGACTCTTCTGTGGGCCGGCGCACGATGAAGATCCTCTTCTGCATTTCCACGCTCGAATACGGCGGCGCGGAGCGGCAGCTCTGCTATCTGGCGAAGGAGTTGGTGCGGATGGGACACGAGGTCCACATCGCCACCGGCCGTGGCGGCCCGCATGCCGCACGTCTGATCGCCGGCGGCGCGATCCTGCATGACGTCGGAGCGGGCGGACCGTACGACCCGCGTCTGCTGCTCCGCCTCGTTCGCCTGATGAAGCAGGTGAAGCCGGACGTGGTGCAGACCTGCCTCATGCAGATGGACGTCGCCGCCGGAGCGGCCGCGCTGCTGACCGGCGTGCCGTGGGTGCTGCGCGAGCCGAGTGCCGGTCCGTCACATCCCCTCGGCTGGAAAGGGGTACTGCGCGGGACGCTGGCGAAAGGGGCCGCCGCCATCGTTTCGAACTCGCGCCAGGGAGACGCGTACTGGCGGGAGGCAGGCGCCGTGCGCCGCCACATCGTCTTCAACGGAATCCCCCTCGCGGAGATCGATGCCGTGACGGCGGCGAAGAGCGAACGAAACACCGTGCTCTTCGCCGGCCGGATGGACGACGGCAAGAACGCCGGCACGCTCGTCGAAGCGCTTAGCCTCATCGTCGGCGACGTCGATTTCGTGGCAGTTCTCTGCGGCGACGGCCCGCAACGCGCGGAACTGGAGCGGACGGTGAACGCGCGCGGACTCACAGATCGCATTCTCTTTCCCGGCTATGTCGAAAATATCTGGGAGCGGATGAAGGCGGCGGATGTTTTCGTCTCGCTGAGCCGGTACGAGGGATGTTCGAACGTGATGCTGGAGGCGATGGCGTGCGGCTGTCCGCTGGTCGTCTCCGACATCGCGGCACACAGGGAGATGGCGGACGACGCCAGCGCACTGTTCGTTCCTTGCGACGATACCGCCGCGGCAGCCGAGGCGATCAAAAAGAGCTTGCTGCGTCGCGATGAGGCGGAAGCGCGCGCCCGTTCGGCGCGCGCGCGCGCCGCGCACTACTCGATCGAATCGATGGCCAATGAATACGCCGCGATCTACGCCGCGGCAGCGCGGCGATCTCAGACGTAATTCGCGCGAAGCACTTCCGCGGCCGAGGCATCGAGCTGCTCGTCGCGCCGGATCTCGTCGAAGCGGCGCACCAGATCTTCGGCGCGGAGGTGGCGTCGCGTCGCGCCGGAGTAGTCGGCCAGGACGCTGCCTTTGTTCATCATGACGATCCGATCGCCGAGGGTGGCGGCCTGCTGCATCGAGTGCGTCACCATCAGCGTGGTCAGGCGGTGTTCGGAAACGATCTGCTCGGTGAGGCGCACGATCTGGTCCGCACTCTTCGGATCGAGGGCGGCGGTGTGCTCGTCGAGGAGCAGGAGCTCCGGGCGGCGCCAGGTGGCCATCAGCAGGGTCAGCGCCTGGCGCTGTCCGCCGGAGAGCGTGCCGATCGGGTTGTTCATGCGCATCTCCAACTGCATGTTCAACGTAGCCACGCGATCGCGCAGCTCGTTGTGCAGGCGCGCCGGCAGCAGAGTTCCCAGTCCGCGGCCAAGACCGCGACGGGCAGCCAGCGCCAGATTCTCCGCAACCGTCATCGTCGGCGCGGTGCCGCTGAACGGGTTCTGGAAAACACGGCCAATCATCGCGGCGCGGCGATGCTCCGGCCATTTGGTGACATCCTGACCGGCGATGGAGATGGCGCCGCGGTCGACGTAGAAACTGCCGGCGACGGCGTTGAGGAGCGTCGATTTTCCGGAGCCGTTCGTCCCGATCACGGTGACGAAGGAGCCTTCCTCGATCTGCAGCGACACGCCTCGAAGCGCGGCTACTTCGTTCAGCGTTCCGGCGAAGAACGTCTTCTGCAACTCGTTAAGCTGCAGCACGGCGCCTCCAGTTCTGCATCGCCATCGGCAGGACCAGCGCGCCGAAGACGAAAATCGCCGTCACCAGCTTGAGGTCGTTCGGATTCAGACCCCAGCGCAGGGCCATGGCGATGATCAATCGAAAGAAGACCGAACCCATGATCGTGCCGGTGAGCGCGGCGCCGACGCTGTCCGATCCGATGAGCGCGCGGCCGATGATGACGCTGGCCAGGCCCCATACGATCATGCCGATTCCCATCTGCACGTCGGCGAAACCCTGGTACTGCGCCAGCAGCGCGCCGGCGAACGCCACCAGGCCATTCGAGAGGGCCAGGCCGAGGACGATCATGTTCTCCACGCTGACCCCGAGCGCGCGGATCATCTGATCGTTGTCGCCCGAAGCGCGCATGGCGCTGCCGAGGTTGGTCCTGAAGAAGAGCCAGAGAATCAGCGCGATCACCAGAACGATGGCCGCCGCGAGAATCAGCGATCCGAGATCGCGCGCGCTCACCGGCCAGCCCATCAGCTTCGCCGAATCGTGGCCGCTGATCCAGCGCCCGAGGTCCTGCGCGTACGTCGCCAGCGTCGTGGCGGAAAGCAGCGGCAGATTGCTCTGCCCCATCACGTGCAGATTGATCGAGTAGAGCGCGGTCATCACCAGGATGCCGGACAGCAGTTGATTGATCTTGAATCGCGTGTGCAGAACGCCGGTGCAGATCCCGGCCAACGCGCCGGCGACGAACGCCGCGCCGCTGGCCACCAGCGGATGCACTCCGTGCGTGAGCATCGACGCCGCGACGGCCGCGCCGAAGGTGATGGAGCCGTCGGCGGTGATGTCGGCGAATTTGAAGACGCGGTAGCTGATGTAGACCCCGAGCGCGAGCAGCGAGAGGATCAGGCCGATGGTCCACGCGGACAGCAGCAGCGTCACGCCGCACCTCCCTCGGCGATCGGAAAGATCCAGCAGGCGCCGCGCTGGAATGCGCTTTCGCCCGCCCCTTCGACCGGCCGGGCATCGCGCAGGAGGTGAACGACCGAGATCACGCTTCGCGGCTGAAGCCACGCGGAGACGATGTCGGCCACCGTCAGTTTCCCGCGCGGGAGCGAGCGGAACGCGGTCACGACGGCGTGGAAGTGTCCCTGGTATTCGTCGCTGAGCGGCCGGAGGAACGGAGCGATGGTTGCCGGCGGCGATGCCGAGGCCATTCCGACGACGAGAGAGCTGAAGCGCGCGAATTCTTTTTCGGGCGTGAACGAAAACGATTCGCGCACGGCTGGAAAATCGAAATGCACATCGCCGCGCGCCGGCGAGCGCCGCAGGCGCGCGCATACGAGACCGGTGATATCGCCGGCCATGACCATTCCGATGGTCGGCGTGCCGGCCAGCGAAACAGACGCACGCACGATGTCGCTCAGCGGAACGCCGTCCTGCGTGTTGGCCTCGAAGCGCAACTGGTAACTCGGCGCTCCTCGGAACGTAATCGCGCTCAGCGCCTGCACCGTCGGAACGAGTCCCATGGCCGTGCTGAGCATGTAATCGGGTGTAGCCGTGCCGTCGGTGGGCATGAACGCGGCGCCGCCGGCAGCGCCGACGAATTCGCCGAAGAGGTCGCGGCACTCCTCGGCGTTTGCGCCGAGCGCTCCGACGCCGAGGGCGAAGACGTCGCGATAGACGGAGATCGGAGTGGCCGGCGCCTGCAGGTCGGGACTGCCGATGACCGAGCAGGCGGACTTTTTCCCGTCGAGCACGCGGCTCTCGTACGTCGCGCTCTCGGACTCGAGCGGCAGCGGAATGGACAGCGTCTTTCGCCGCGAGCCGCTCGTGCCCGCGCCGGCGAGGAGGAGCTCGACGAAGCCCATCAGCCGGAGCGTGCTGCGCGCGCGTTCCGAGGCCGCGGAAATCTCCAGCGAGCCGTGGAGCGCCATCGCTTCGTTCTGATGCTTCAGCAGAACGGCGGCGCCGGCGGAGCTGAGATAGGTCACGCCTGCGAAATCGAGCCGCACGTGCCGCGCCCCTTCGCGCGCCACTTCGTGAAGCACGTCATCGAGCGACTGCGACCAATGGTTGTCCAGACGGCCGGCGAGCCGAAGGTGAACGGTGCCGCCGGTCTGTGTCTTAACGATTTCCACCAGCAGCTCCAATGACTTCCTTGGCCGAGCGCACCAGCGCCGGCGGGAGGGCGATGTTCAGCGCGCGCGCGGCGTCGAGGTTGACGATCAGGCTGGTCTTGCCGAAATCCTCCAGCGGAATCTTCGCCGGATTCTCCCCGCGCATGATCCGCGCCGCGAGATGCGCGGCGTGGCGTCCGCTGTCGCGATAGTCGCGGGCGACGACGACCATGGCGCCGCCGATGGCCTGCGATTTCTGGAAGGCGAAGACCGGGATGTGCGATCGCCGCGCCGCTTCGCTGATGCTTCCGAACGCCGAGGCGGTGAGGTTGCCGGGAATCTGCAACACGGCATCGATGTCGCGCGACATCTGCGCCGCGGAAGCGTCGGGCACGTCGGTGGCCGTCTCCGCCGGGACGTACTCGATCTCGAAGCCCGCTTTTTTCGCCGAGACGTCGAGCGCGATCTTGGCGTTGACCATGTTCGTTTCCGCCGGGCAGTAGAGCGTGCCCAATCGCTTGATGGCCGGAAAGTGCGTCTTCAGAATCTCCAGCGCCTCGTCATTCGCCGGGAGCAGGCTGACGCCGGTGACGTTCGGGGCGTGATCGGTGTTGCTCTTTCCCGCTCCCGCTTTCAGCCCGGAGGAGACGTAGTTGTAGACCACGGGAACGTTCTGGGCCCGGCGCAGCGCCGCCTGGAGCGTTGGCGTGGAGAAGGTGATGAGCATGTCCGCGTGCGCGGTGAGGGCGGCGTCGACGAGCGCGGACACGGTGGCCATGTCGCCCTGCGCGTTCAGGATCTCGACCTGGTAGTCACGGCCATCTTCGAGGCCCGATTCCCGCAGACCTTCCAGCACGCCGGCCTGCGCGTCCTTGACGTCGATGACGTCGTTGTACTGCACGAAGTAGAGCTTCCACTTGTGGTTCGCCAGCTTCGGGCGCGCGCGGTCGCGATGCTGCAGGTCGGCAAGCAACAGGATCGCCGACGCGGCAATGACCACGGCGAAGCCGAACGCAGTTCTGCGGAAGGCACTGGACACGGACGGCGCGTATGGTCGCTGCGGCGGAAGGTGGTGTCAAGATGAGCGAGCGCCGTCGGCTCGACGGCTGGACCGCTGCCGGCCCGGCGGCGTTTGTTCATTGGGACCGAGTTTGAAACCTTTCTGAAGGAGCCGGCGTTTGAGGGACCGATGAAAAAAGTGTTGATCGTCGTGGCTGTAATCGCGCTCCTCGTCTGGATCGCGTCGTGGTTCCGCGCTCCGCAAGCAGTTGCCACCTCGGCCGCGCAGACGTGGCCGGGAGGATTGGGCCCGCTCGACTCGGTCGACAGACGCTTTCCGCCGTTGCAGGCGAACGAGGCGTCGGTGAAGCTCACAACGCTGGCCAATGCGTTGCCGAAGAATGAGGCCGTCGACGGTTTCGTCGCCCGCGAGATCTCGCGAGGTCAGCTCGCCATCGGCACACCGCCGGCGCTCCCCGAGGTCTCGGCGATCCGCGAGCTGCTGCTGCGCGAGCCGATCGTGTGGGAGCGCACTAAAGGGATCGGCGGCAACGACGAAACAGAGGCGATGCGCGCGCTGCAGTTGAAAGTGGCCAGAGCGCTCGTGGCAAACGCGCTGGCGAAGGCACACGCAAACGATCCAGCCGCGTGGGAGGACCTGCACGCCGCCTGGAAACTGGCCCGCGCGCTGGACGGGCATCCGCAGATGATGGCGCAGACGGCAGTGCTGACGACGGTGCGGATGATCAATGCCGTCGCCTGGAAAATGCCGCTGCCCGCGCCGGCGTGGCTCGGCGAGTTGCACGCGCGCGACGAGGTCCCGCCACTGCTCGAGGCGTTTCAATACTCGGCGGCGTCGTACTGGGAAGACGGCGCGCAGCTCTTTCCAACGAAGTCGCTGGCATCGTCCGTCGAACACGATCGCCTGATCGCCGAGGAGCTGTTCAAGACCACCCGCTGCGACGTGACCGTGCCCATGAATGACCTCGGCACGGACCTCAGTTCCGTCTGGCGCCGCGCCTTCCGCTACCGCGCCGAGCGCGAAGCGACAGCGAACGCGCTACGCGTTCGCGAAGGGAAGCCGATCGAAACGACATCCCGCTGCACCGACGGCGGCTGGATATTCGACGGCTCCACGCTGCGCTTCCGCCGCGAGATCCCGACCGCCGCGCCGGACCGGCCGATGCCGCTGGTGCTGGCGGTCAAGCCGTAGCAAGCGAAGCGGTGATCGAGTTGATCGGCATTCGAACGGCCGCGTTCGTCCGTTGTGAGCGTCTGCTTGCTTCGAGCGAGAGGCAGCGAAGTGCGACGCTACGTGCGCGGATCCATCATGTCGCGCCCCCCAAGTTGACGTGCTCGGTTCAGGAAAAACGAACTGCAATTCGTGCCGTTCGAGCCACCCAACCTTCGTGTTGGTGTCGGAATGGATGATCGGGCTCCGCCATTTTCGAGGAATACCCCGAGGGTTGACAGAGGTATGGTGAGCCGTTAACAATCGAGAACGCTCACTCGCGGCGCATCGCTTGCACGCTAAGCTATCGCGATTTTGAAGGGGAAAGATGGTTCAAACTGAAAGCGGGGATCGCCGTGAAATCATCCTTGCATTGATGCGAAAAGGGGGTCGAGCGTGTGCCGCCGATATTGCGAATGATCTTCCCCAGCCGATCGCGGCAAGCAAGCTCGTTCCGGTCGTGGAAGCACTTGCCGATGAGGGAGTCATCGAGCGGGTTTCGGAAGACTCGGATCGAACGTACGACGAAACGCAGACGGTATATGCGTTGAGGTCCTGAAATCGGACCTCCGCTGAGGTTTGCGTTTTCCTTCCGACAACGAACCAGCCACGACGCGCGGACCGATTTATGAATGTCTTTACGTCTGCGCTGCGGCAATACGATGTTCCGGAGATCGTGATCGCACTTGCTGCGGTCGTCGTCGTCCAAATCAGCATCGTCCTGCGATCGACCAATAGCAGACGGAGTGCAAGCGGTTACGTCTGGTCTGCGTTCCTCTTATCGAAAGGGCGTATGGGCGCCTGGATCGCAATCAAGACATCATTTGCGGTTGCCCTTCTTCATGCCGTCGGACTGCACGGACACCCTCTCAGCATCCAATTCGTTCTGGCACTCGTGGTGACGGCCGCGCCGGAAGCGATCGAAGCGTTCGTCCCTACGATTCAGAACGAGAAGATCGCCCGATTACTCTTCGTTGCCTTGCAACGAACCAACTTCAGCGTCATTCAACTTCTGAATGCGAGCATTACCCGTCTGCGAGAACATGCGAACTACGACTGGCAGAACTGCCGCGGTCAGTGGCAATTTGGCGTGAGCGCGGATGAAGTCGGAAGGCGCATTCGCATTCTCTACGAGCGAAACAAACGCGAGATCGCAAATTCGCTTCGAAAACCGAGCCTGCTTGCGTTCGATGCCGGGATTGTGCCTGCCCAGAAATTCTACCTGCTCATCGATTTCCTCGGACTGAAGCGGCTGAATGGAGCTCTGCGCGAGTTTTCGGCGGATGCTGAGATTCCGCCCACCTTTGGTTGGAACGGGAGCGAGCGACGGAGAGAGCAGATCGTGGGGAACCACGCCGCCAGACGCCCGATCGACGACGCAAATCTTTGTACGCTGATTTCACACGGACAAGCGTTTCCTGCGTGGAACGCGTCACCCACCGCTTCAGGGATCAAGCGAGCGAAAAAGAGTTGAGGTATCGGGACGACTCAGTCCCGCCGGGAACGTCACATTGGACTTGGTGGCCCGAAGCTGCAGAACGTTCGGCCTTATCGATTTGCGATGCCCCACTTGACGAATATCGATAATAAGCTTATTGATATTCGATAAATCAAGGAGGCATCGAACATGTCCAGCCCCACACCGTCAACCGCTGCGCTGCCGATCGCGCACGTCGTCCTGCGCATTCTCATCGTCCTGAACTGGCTGATGATCCCCGTCATCCTCGGGATGCTGTTCGTCATGCCGAACGAGCAATGGATCATGAAGTCGTTCGGACTCTCTCCCTCACCCGCGGCGACGCGGCTGGTCATGGGGCTGCGCGCGGTGGCTGTGATCGGTCTGATGGCGGTCCCGCTGCACTACATCGTCCTCAAACGGTTGCTGGCGATCGTGGAGACGGTGCGCGAGGGCAACCCGTTCGTGGCGACGAACGCGACCCGTCTGCAGGCGATCGCATGGACGTTGTTCACGCTGCAGCTACTCAGCCTCGTCGTTGGCGCGATCGCCAAGGCCGTCGCCATCCCGGGGCATCCGCTCCATCTCGACGCCGGCTTTTCGGTCAACGGCTGGCTGGCCGTGCTGCTCACCTTCCTGCTGGCCCGCGTCTTCGCCGAGGGCGCGCTCATGCGCGAAGACCTCGAAGGGACGGTTTGAAATGGCGATCGCCGTCAAGCTCGACGACCTGCTTCACGACCGGCGGATGACGCTGACCGAGCTCGCCGATCGGATCGGAATGACGCTGGCCAACCTCTCGATCCTCAAGACCGGCAAGGCGCGGGCGATCCGCTTCTCGACGCTCGAGGCGATCTGCGAGGCGCTGTCGTGCCAGCCGGGCGATCTGCTCCGCTTTGAATCCGGCAAGGAGAAACTCCCATGAACAGAAATACGGTCACGCTGACCATCACGTCGCTGCTTTCGATCCTCCTCTTTTCGCTGCACCTTGCGGACGACATTGCCCGCGGGTTCGAGCCGGGAACGCTCACCAATCTCCAGGCGGTGCTCATCTTCGTCTTCTGGATGTACGGGACGCTGGTGCTCACCGAACGGCGATCGGGCTACATCATCACGCTCCTCGGCGGCCTCTTTTCGCTGGTCGTTCCCCTCGCGCACATGAGGGGAAAGGGCGTCGGCGCCGCCAGCAGACTGGCCAATACCAGCGGACATCTCTTCTTCGTCTGGATCCTGTTCGCGATCGGTGTGACCGGGCTGTTCTCGGCCATCCTTTCGGTGCATGGGCTGTGGAGCCTGAGGCGGGGCAGCGGAGCGCTGGCGTCCGCGCCGGCTGGCTAGGCGGCGTCGCGCCGCCTTCCGGCCAGACACCAACATCTTGCCAAGCACCGCGGCGGCGAGGACGCACGCCGCGCCAGCCGGCGAGACGCCAGCGCTCCGCTGTAGGATTGCGCCACACAATCCAATGGACACCCCTGAACCCGTGATCGCGGTTTCGGATCTGACGCGCCGTTTCGGTGCGCGGGAGGCGCTGTCCTCCATCAACCTGGTGATTGCGCGCGGTGGCGTGTATGGCCTCGTCGGCGCGAACGGCGCCGGCAAGACCACGTTGATCCGCCACATTCTCGGGCTCTTGCGGGCCGAAAAAGGGAGCGTGCGGGTGTTTGGCCGCGACCCGGTCGCGGATCCCGTCGGCGTGCTCTCGCGCATCGGCTATCTGTCGGAAGAGAACGATCTGCCCGGCTGGATGCGCGTCGATGAATTGATGCGCTACTCGCGCGCGTTTCATCCTGGCTGGGACGACGCGTACGCCGGCGAGTTGCGCTCGATGTTCGCGCTCGATCCGGCGGCGAAGATCAAGACGCTTTCGAAGGGACAGAAAGCGCGCACCGGTCTGGTGATCGCACTGGCGTATCGCCCGGAGCTGCTGGTGCTCGACGAGCCGTCCTCCGGCCTCGACCCGATCGTGCGCCGTGACATCCTCGGCGCGGTCCTCCGCACGATCGCCGACGAAGGACGCACGGTACTTTTCTCCTCGCATCTGCTGGAAGAGGTCGAACAGGTTGCCGATCACGTGACGATGATCCGGCAGGGAAAGGTCGTCGTGAGCGCACCGCTGGCCGAGGTCAAGGACGCGCACGGCGGTGCATCGCTCGACGAGATCTTCGTCGAGCGCATCGGCCGGGTCTAGCGAATGCGTACTCCGGCGGCTGCGATTGCGTGGGAGTTCCGGCAGCATCATCGCTGGGGAGTGATCGCCCTGCTGGCGACGATTCTCATCCTCGGCGCGATCAAATTCGTCGTACGTCCCCATCTCAATGACGCCACCTTCCCTCTGCTCGTTCCCATTCCGCTGGCCGCGACGTTTCTCTATTTGCTCGCCGTCTTCACGTTCGGCATCTCCGGCGATCTCGCCGCGCGTGAGTCGATGTACCCGCGGCGCATGTTGACGCTTCCCGTTCGCGCGGCGGCGCTTGCGGGATGGCCGATGCTCTACGGCTGCGTGACGATGACGCTCATGTGGTTCGCCCTGCGAACCGTCGGCACCTTTCCTTCGGACGTACCGAAGTACTGGCCTGCCTTGTTCGCGTCGGCATTGCTCGCGTGGACGCAGGCGCTGACCTGGATGCCTTATCCGGTTCGCGGAATGCGCATCGTGATCTCGATCGGACTGCTGGTGTCGATCGACGTCGTCGTTTTCACCGCGCTCCAATTCAAAGCGAGAGAGGGCACGATGCTGCTCCTGCTCGCGCCGTTCGTTCCGCTGGCGTACGTTGCAGCGACTGCGGCGGTCCGTCGCGCGCGACGAGGCGACGTTCCCGATTGGGGCTCAGTGAAACGGTCGGAGCACGCGTTCGCTGCGCGACCCGATTTCCAGTCGCCGGCGCGCGCGCAACTCTGGTTCGAGTGGCGCCAGTTCGGCCGTTCGCTTCCACTCCTCGTTGCGATCGTGCTGCCGGTCGGGCTGTCGCTTCTCTTTCTGTTTCACCAGACGCCGCAGATCGTCATCGAGATCGTCGTGACGTCGCTGCTCCTACCGCCGTTCATGGCCATCTTCGTCGCAGCGACGGCCGGGAAATCGAGCGCGAACGCATCCGAGTCGTACGGGATGACGCCGTTCATCGCCACGCGTCCGGTCGAGGATCGTGCTCTCGTCGTTGCGAAATGGAAGGCGGCGTTGCTCAGCACACTGGCGGCGTGGGTGATCGTGGGCATCGCCGTTCCGGTCGCGCTCATGTGGTCGCGCGCCGCGGAGCCGATCATCGATATCGCTCGCGATGTCGACAGCGCGTTGGGCCCCGCGCGCGCGATCATCCTCGGGCTCCTCCTTCTCGCCGCTCTCGTCGTCTCGACGTGGAAGCAGCTCGTGCAGGGCCTCTACATCGCCATGAGCGGCCGCGACTGGGCCGTGAAAGGGATCGCCTTCGCCACTCTCGCGCTGCTCACGCTCGGCTTTCTTGCCCTCGGATGGATTCTCGACAGCCGGTACCGGACCGCCGTGGTGCTGACTGCGATCCCGTGGTTGATGGCGGCGTTGGTCGCGCTCAAGCTCCTGCTGGCGATGCGGGTCATGCACGCTGGCGCCGCACGCGGTTTGTTTACGCGAAGGCAGCTCATGTTCGGAGCGATCGCGTGGGATGCCTGCGTCTTTGCCGTCTATGGCGTCCTGACCCTGATTCTGCCGGCCATCCTCGCCCGCCGTTACTTCCTGCTGCTTATCGCAATGCTCGTCGTTCCATTCGTGCGGCTTGCCGCGGCGCCGCTCGCTGTTGCCAGGAATCGACATCGATGAAGACCGCACTGCTGATCCTGACGCTTCCTGCGATCCTCGCCGTCACCGAGGCGGCGTCGTTTCATGCGAAGAATCGAAACAACGGGACGATCGTCTCGTCCGGTGAGCGGCGCGAGTATCTCCTCCACGTTCCGCGTAATCTCGATCGCACGAAACCGGCGGCGCTCGTCATCAGCCTGCACGGCGCGGGCGGATGGCCGGCGCTGCAGCGCGATCTCTCGCGCTGGAACGAGCTCGCCGATCGCGAGGGATTCATCGTCGTCTACCCGGCCGGCCGCGACACGCCGGGACCCCGGATCTGGCAGATGACCGGAGATCGCGACCCGCGATACATCGCCGATCTCATCGACAAATTGCGCGCGGAGCACAACATCGACCCGAGGCGCATCTACGCGAACGGCCTCTCCAACGGCGGCGGGATGAGCTTCGCGCTGTCGTGCAGGATGCCGGATCGTTTCGCGGCCATCGGATTGGTCGGAGCGGCGCTACTGCTGCCGTCGACGTGGTGCAAGTCAACGCAGCCAATGCCGATGATCGCCATTCACGGTCTGCGCGACCCGGTGGCGCCGTATCACGGCGGCGATTCCTGGATCGCAACGGACTTTGCGCCGTTCCTCCCGTTCGGCACCGATTGGGCGCGCAGAAATCGGTGCGCGCCGAACGCGCAGGACGTCGCGATCCGCGACGGCGTGACGCGCCGGGAGTACAAACGGTGTGCGAACGACGCCACCGTCGTGCTCTATACGCTGCGCGACGGCGGCCACACCTGGCCCGGTGGCGCCGAACTGCCGGAGTGGTTCCTCGGCAAGACGATCAACGACTTCGACGCGACCGCCGAGATGTGGCGCTTCTTCGAGCAGCATCCTCAGCGCGGCGGCAACTGATCCCACCACGGCTCGGGCGCGATCCTAGCGATCGAGGGCTCGACGAGCTCGCCCGGTTTGGGAACGACGATCTGCACGCCGCTCTTCGCGGCTGCGGCCACGGCGCGGTCGATGGGATCGCGCCAGGCGTGGAACGCGAGATTGAACGTTCCCCAGTGCACGGGCAGCATCACGCGGCCGCGCAGATCGCGATGCGTCTGCACGGCCTCCTCCGGGGTCATGTGGATCTCGGACCACGTCGGATCGGAAGCGCCGATCTTGATGAGCGTGAGATCGAACGGGCCATGCTCGGCACCGATGGCAGCGAACCTGGGCGAGTAACCGCTGTCGCCGCTGAAGAAGAGGCGATGGTTTGGCCCTTTCACCACCCACGACGTCCACAGCGTCTCGTTGTTGTGCAGCGGATTGCGGCCGCTGTAGTGACGCGCCGGCGTCGATACGACCGACAGGCCTTTCCAGTCGAAGGCGTCGTTCCAATCGAGCTCGTGAATCTGCGCGAGCGGAATGCCCCAGCGCTCCAAATGCGCTCCGATGCCGAGGGGAACGGCGAAATGCGTCCCGCGGGAGCCGAGGAAGCGCGCGACCTGCATGTCGAGATGGTCGTAGTGATCGTGAGAGATGAGGACGAGATCGACGGCCGGAAGTTGATCGAGCGCAATCGGTGGCGCGTGAAAGCGTTTTGGCCCGACGAGCGTCGAAGGCGAGCAGCGCTCGCTCCAGACCGGATCGGTGAGAATGATGCGCCCGTCGATCTCGATCAGGACCGAGGCCCATCCAATCCAGGTCGCGCGCAGCCCGGAAGCGGGCGGCTCCGCGTAGTCAGCCGCCGTTCGCTGGATGACCGGGATGGCGCCGGCGGGCTCGCGCTGCTCCTTGCCGAAGAATTGCCGTCGCGCCATGTCGCGGTAGGAGCCGGTGGCCATGCGCGTCGGTTCCGGATTGTGGAACCTCCCATCGCGATATTCGGGAGAGTGCCGCACGCGATCGAGCCGCGCCCCTGTCACGCGGCCACCGAGCGAGGCCAGCCACTCCGTGGAGCGGAGAGCGATGCCGGCCGCTGCCGCAAGAACGGCGACGAAAAGGCCGAGACACCCGCGTGCCTTCGATTTCATCCGCGCATTGTGTCGTAATCGAAGAGGCTCAGCCGGCAAATGAACAATCCTGTCACGGCCCGTCAAACCGGCGGCGGCTCGAAGATAATGTGCGCCCACGCTTGAAAACGAAGGAGTGTCGCAATGATCACCTGCAAACGCCTGACGAGCTTCTCGATCGCCGCCGTTCTGATTCTTCTGGTTGCGATGTCCGCAATCGCGCAGCAACCTCCCACGCAATACAAACCCCTCTATCCCAGCCAGAAAGCGAGCGTCATGCAGACGATCGGCGTCACCGACGTGACGATCAGCTACTCGCGTCCGGCGATCAAGGGCCGCACCATCTTTGCCGAGGCGCCGCCTTCGATGGAGTCCCGCGCGAAGGGCGACGCCACGCTCGATAATCAGAACGAGCGCAAGCCCGGCGAGCCGATCGTTCCCTACAACCACGTCTGGCGCGCCGGTGCGAATGACGCCACGGTCTTTCAGGTCACCGACGACGTCCTGGTCAACGGCCAGCCGCTGAAGGCCGGCACCTACAGCCTGTCCGCGATCCCCGGAAAAGAGGAGTGGACGATCATCTTCAACAACGATTACGGACAGTGGGGCGCGTTCGCGTATGACGCGAAAAAAGACGCGCTCCGCGTGACGGCGAAACCGAAAGCGGTTGCGGAGAGCCAGGAGCTGCTGGCGTACAACTTCGATCCGGTGACGGCGAATACGGCTACGGTCAATCTGCGCTGGGAAAAGGTGAGCGTACCGTTCACCGTCGAAGTGAAGGACGTGAAAGCGGTGTGGCGCGCCAGGACCTATGCGCTGATCGCCGCAAATCCGACGAACGAAGTCTTCCCGCTCCAGGCGGCGGGCACGTTCGCCGGAGACAAGAATTGGGACGAGGCGCTGAAGTACATCGATCAGTCGATCAAGATCAAGCCGACGTTCCGAAACCTCTCTTCGAAAGCCAACATCCTGCGGAACGCTGGCAGAAAAGAAGAAGCGCTCGCCGCCGCCGATCAGGCCATCGCGAAGGGCAAAGCGGACAGCGTCGATACGACGGCGTTCGAGAAGCGCGTGGCCGGGTGGAAGAGCGGGACGTAACGGCGCTGAGTGATTCGAACCTGCACAAGGAGCATACGAAGATGACCCCAAAGAACACGATCTGCCTCTGGTTCGACAAGGACGCGGCCGACGCGGCGCACTTTTACGCCGCCACCTTTCCGGATAGTGAAGTGAAGGCCATTCACAAGGCGCCCAGCGACTACCCGGGCGGCAAGAAGGGCGACGTCTTGACCGTGGAGTTCACCGTGGCGGGCATCCCCTGTCTCGGTCTCAACGGCGGCCCCACGTTCAAGCACAGCGAGGCCTTCTCGTTCCAGATCGCCACGGACGATCAGGAAGAGACGGACCGCTACTGGAACGCCATCGTCAACAACGGTGGACAGGAAAGCGCGTGCGGCTGGTGCAAGGACCGTTGGGGCCTCTCCTGGCAGATCACTCCGCGCGCGCTCACCGATGCGCTCGCCGCCGGCGGCGATGAAGCAAAGCGCGCTTTCGAAGCGATGATGCCGATGACGAAGATCGACGTCGCCACCATCGAGAAAGCGCGGCGAGGGTAACCGAAGCGTGAGCATCCGCTCCGGCGACAACTCCTACGAGGAGCTGTCGTCGCTCAATGACATCCGCGAACCTGAAGGAGGCCTGGCCAACCTACGCGTCCGCGCGAGCAACCACCAGCAGCAAGCCCATCCCGAGCCACCATCCTGCGGGGAAGCTCATGCCCAGCCCGACCAGTGGGACGGGGAACCAGCCGAGGAACGGAGCGGTCGAGACAGTCACAAAATACGCGGACAGTGCGACCGCTGCGTCCCGGGTTGGATGGCCGGCTCGTGACGAGCGAGCGAGTGGAGCGAGTGCCGCAGCTGAGAGCGCCAGGCCGGCAATGAACGCGAGGACCAGCGACACCGCGAGGCACATCGCGAAAATCTGCTCCACTTCCGCCACCGGCTGGAGCGGGTCGGGCCGCCTCCAACCACAGATCACGAAGACAAGCGCGATCAGAAGTGCCAGCGCTTTCCATCGCCGCGCAATCGTGGAGCGAGCAACGAGGATGGACGCAGCGATGGCGAACGACGTGAGCTGGGAGGCATCTGGCTGCGCCAGCAGGATCGTTGCTGTGACGAGCGCGATCACGGCTCCCGCCGGTCTGCCAATGCGAACCGTCGCCAGTCCGACGATCAACGCCGGCAGGAACAGCGCGGCGGCGTTGACGTGCAAGGGACCGATGTCCAGCCATCGGTGAACTCCTTCGACTGCCGGAGCGGCCAGGGTGCCGATCAGCGCCGCGAGCGTCGCCAGCACCGCTCCGATGGATGCGCTCCGTGGTTCTCCGTAGCGCGCAAGGAGCCAGGCCAGACCGCCGCCAACGATCCAGGCCACGACGCTTCGCAACCAGGTTGACGGCGCCAGGCCCGATTCCGCCATGGCCACGCATCCCGCCGCGATGGCCACCAGAGACGCCACACTAAAGATGACGATCGAAGTTCTCGAGTGCTGTGTCCGACGAATGAATGCTGCGGCCTCAGCTGCCAATCTTCACCGCCTTGATGTTGTCGTCCGTCTCACCCAGGTCGCTCAGCAGGTGGCGCGGGTCGATGCCGGCGCGGGCGGGCTTCCGCGGCACCATTACCGTGATCGTCTGCTTTCCTGAACGGATGCGGTGCTTCTGCAGGTACAGCTCGCCCGCATCGAACACTCCAATCTCCAGCCAGTCATCCATCGGCACCTCGGTCACGACGCCTGCCTCATCGACCACGACCTTGCGCGCGTGGATGTCGAGCGTCACTTCCCAGGCGCCGGCCTTCGTCTGCTTCGCCGTGACCCGGTCCGTCCCGAGCTCCCAGAACGTGTTCTTCTCGAAGAGATCGTGGAGCAGGGTTTGGAGCGACTGCGGCGTCACTGCCTGCAACTCCCGATAGAGATCTCTCGACGTCGGCAGCGGAGGTGTTCCCGATCGATACTTCTCCAGCAAGTGCCGAAGCGCATCGTCTACGCGCTCCTTGCCGATGTACTCGTGCATCGCATACAGCGCAAACGGACCTTTGCGGGAGATGGCAAACGAGTCGGTGGCGCGAAGCAGTGGCGGAGCCGCGCGCGTGTGCGGGCTGCTGAATTCCTGCCGGAGGACATCCAGGTAGCGGCGCAGATGCTCGGAGCCGAGCGTGTCCTCGACGACGCGCATCGCAGAGTAGGTTTCGAGGCTCCTGCCGAGGAGACCCGCCCCTTCGACGTCCGCGGGCGCGACTTGCATGCCCCACCACTCGCGCGCGACTCCGTGGGCCACCACGGCAAACACGATATCCGGATCCTGCGGACCATCGCCTGGATTCAGAAGGGAGAAACCTTCACCGTATTCAATGGTCGCCGCCTCCGTTTGTGCGCCCAGATGAAGAGTGGGATTCTCGATCAGCCTGAGATAGCCGTACCGGTACGGACCGAATTGCCGGGTGTGGTGATCGAGCGAGGCTCGTGCGCCTGCCACCATCCGGCGCAGGTTCCCTGTGTGCTCGGGGTGATGGAAGATCCGGATGGCGACGGCGTGCCCTGAGCCGGTCGAGGACTTCCACTGTTCTTCGTGAACCGCGTACTTGGCGGAGAACACACCGTACTGATTGTTGATCGGTACATCCGCGACGTAGTGGGAGTAGCGTCGTCCGCCTTGCGTCCACGTTCTGCGAAGAATGCCCGGCGCAAGGGCGATCTGATCCCTACTCGTACCGACAATCGCGTCGAAGGCGATCGGGTCGCCGCCGACTCGTATCCGGCGCGCCGCGGCGTCGTCGAGCGATGGGGCGGCGGGCCGTGGGGCGAGTCCATGCTGTCGTCGCACTCCCGCGGCATTGAGCTCGCGATTCCGTTGATAGCCGATTGCCGGCAACCAGTTCGAATTCGTGAAGTAGGTGCCTTTCGCGAGGACGGAGGCATTTGCTCCGCGGCTGGTAAAGCCGTGCGGCTCGAAGTGCACCTCGAAGTTCAGTTGCAGCGTCTCGCCGGGGCGGAGCGCCTGCTCCAGGGTGTAGATCCGGTAGTGGAGCTCCTCGTCATCGAGCACGCGAGCAACCCGCCGGTCAAACGCGACTGCTCTGGTCTCGACCTCTGCAGCGGTGGCCAGATGAATGGACTCAATCGCCACGGCGCTGTCGTTCACGAGGCAATACGTTCCTCGGATCTCCGCCTCCCGTCGCTCGGGATAGATCTCGATGCGCAGTGCCGTTGCCGTCAGCCGAGGCTGCGGGATCCCGAAGTAACGCCGGTATCGACGCTCGTACTCGGCGCTACGTTCGATCCGATCGCCGGTGGTTACGTAGGCATGCAGCACATTGGTGTTGTAGAAGATGAAACCGCCCACTGAGAGGATCAGCGTCAACGCCGTCGCCGCAACACCGGCCGCCCGAGGTGTAAATCGACGGCGCGCCAACTGGAGCCTCGCCCTCACCCCGCGCTCCGTGCCGCGCACCCACAACAGCGTCGCCGCCACGCCCAACAGCAGCGCCCATGCTGCCCAGTAAAGCTTGAACCACAGCCACGGCCCGAGCGACGCGCCGAAGCCACGCATGTCGGTATACGCCCATCCCGGATCGGATCCATAGATGAGCAGCTTGTGCTCGATTCCGAGCCTCGAGGCGAAGGCGATGAATCCATAGGCGATGAGCGCCACGAGATAGCCGGTCTGTTTCTGGTTCACCACCACGTGAATCGCGAAGACGAGCAGCGCGAAGAGGAGGTAGTCGATCAGTTGAAGTCCGAAAAGAATCTGCAGGTAGAGGCCGATCTCTAAATGGAAATAGCCCATGCGCATCTGACCGATCACGCCGGCCGTCATCAAGAGCGCCATCCACACGACGAGCAGAAGGCTCAGTCCCAGAAATTTGCCCAGGAAGAAGGCCCACTCCGGCACCGGCGTGGCGCCGGCAATCTCGCTCAGACCGGCGTCCCGTTCCCGCCAGACCAGTTCCCCGGCATAAAACACGATCAACAGCGGGATCAGCACCCAAGGGACATGAGGGTTGTCCGCAACAGGAGCGGTCAGCCAATGGATGACAAACGCTGTTCTGGGGAGCAGAGGAACTCCTCGGAAAGGAATGAGGACCGGCATCAGGAGGGCCACGAGTATCGCGGCCGCCGGCAGAACGAAACCCGCCGCACTCGTTACGATCGTCCCGAACGAAGTCCAGGCAATGGCGCACGTCTGCCGCGCGTGCATGGCGAAGCCGAAGGTCCGCTTATCGCGCATACCGAAAGCGACGGTGAGTGAAGGCGAGCGCGCCGAGGCCGATTCCGATCCACACGATGCGGTTCACGATCATCGAGCCCTGCAGTCCGATGAGCAGCGTGTTCTTCTCGAGCGGTGTCCAGGTTCTGGATACGACGCCCACCACGGTGACGTAGCCGATCGGATCCAGAAGCTTTCCCAGCGCCGGCATCTGCAGCAGGTTGATGACCGCGCCCGCCCCGATGGACACCCCTACCAACAGGAGCACGCTTCCGGCATAGCTGACGGCGGCCCGGCGGTTCAGCACCGCCAGTGAGAACTGGATCGCGGTCACCGCGAAGGCGGTCGGCAACGCGAGAACGACGTAGGCAAGGAGATGCGCCGCCGGCAGGAATGGCCCAAGAATCCCGGGCTCGACGCCCGGCAGGAGAAGAGCGAGCAGGATGCCCGCCGGCACCGCGAGCAGGATCAATGCATTGAGGGCGAGCGCCGCGAGAAATCGCCCGCCGAGGTAGTCGGCGTTGCTGATGGGAGTGGCGTAGATCAGGGGATGCATCCGCGTCTTCACGTCGCGCGCCGCGGCGCTACCGGCCACGCCACTGCCAATCAGAACCCACAGCAGGCCGCAGATCACGGTCGTGAGGGCGATGACAAAGGGCGAATTGGCGAGGGCACCGCCGTTTCTTGCGTCGTTGATGGAGTTCTGCGTAACCAGGCAGGCGACGATGAAAAGGACCGCGAAGTAGAGCCAGGTCCGGATGTGGTGGACCTGGTACACGAGCTCGAAGCGAAAAACCTCCCGGAGCTTCATGACCGGGACCCGGCGTGGCGCTTCAGGGTGCTGAAGTAGACATCTGCGAGCTCCGGCTTCACGGGCTCGAAGCCGCCACCGGGCGGCGAATCGCCGTAGACGTGTACGACCGTGCGCCCCGCCAGAAGCTTCGTCGAAATCACTGCGTGCTCCCGCTCCACCGCAGGGAGAGCATCCGCCGAAATCACCCAGCGCCATATGCGTCCCTGGAGATCCTCGACAGCGCGCTGCGGATCGGCTTCGAGCAGGATCTCCCCTTTGTCGATGATTGCCATCCGGGTGCAGAGCTCGCTCACGTCTTCGACGATGTGCGTGGAGAGGAGGACGACGCTGTTCTCTCCCAGCTCACTCAGAAGATTGAGAAAGCGAACACGTTCGGCGGGATCGAGCCCCGCCGTCGGCTCGTCCACGATCATCAGCCTTGGATTCCCCAACAGCGCCACGGCCACGCCAAAACGCTGACGCATGCCGCCCGAGTAGCCGCCGAGCTTCTGCTTGCGTACGTCCCACAGGTTCGTCTTCCGAAGGAGCGACTCGACGACCTCGTTGCGCGTCCGGCGCGCGAAGATGCCCTTCAACACCGCGAAATGATCGAGCAGGCTCTCCGCGCTCACCTTTGGATACACGCCGAACTCCTGCGGCAGGTAGCCGAGGGTTTCGCGTACCTCGGCCTTCCGTGTCAGCAGGTCGATCTCACCGAACGTCACGTTGCCGCTGTCCGCCTCCTGCAGTGTGGCCAGGATGCGCATCAACGTGGACTTGCCGGCGCCGTTGGGGCCGAGGAGCCCGTACATCCCCGCCGGAATGGTGAGCGTCACATCCTTCAGCGCCTGCACGCCGTTGGCGTAGGTCTTCGAGACGCCGCGAATCCGTAGCTCTATCACTTTTCAATGCAAAGTAATTTGTTTGCACCGCAAAAGCAAGCAATCGGCAGCGGTTTGCCAATCGCTTCAATGCCGTACGGTTCGACGACGCGGGGACGACGGAGGTGGAGGCGAATCTGTGTCGTCGTCGACGATGATCACGGCAGCCACGGAGCGGTCGAGCTTTCCGCCATTCACCGACGTGAGCACGACTTCGAACGACTTGAGCGTCTCGTGGCTGCTGTCGTTGAGAATCGGAATCGTGATCGACGAAAACTGGCCTACCGTGATCGTGCCGCTCGTCACAACGTAATCGGCGCCGGCGAGCGCGGTTCCGTTGCGCGTTTCGTACGTGACGGTGACCGGCTTCTGCGACGCACGCGAGAGTTGCAGCGGCACGACGACTTTCCCTGCACCCTTGACAACGGACGCGTCGGCGATGGAAACACCAGCGAAGTCGTCGTCGACGATGGTCATGCCGATCAAATCTTCCGAGGCCGTGGCATTTTTCGGATTCCAGAGATGCAGGTTCAGGACGCGGTTCAGCTCCGGCGTGGTGTTCGCGGTGTACGAGGCGGTGTATGTCTTTTGCGTCTCGCCCGGCGCGAACTGAAGTTCGCCGGTATGCGAGGCGCCGTACTGCCCTTCGCTGAAATACCAGTTCACCGTCACCGGCAACGTCGTCGCGCCGGTCAGCTTGACGGTGATCGGGATCTGGACCTGCCCGGCATTGCCTTCGGTGATCGACGTCGATGGCAACTGCAGTGTCAACACTGGTGGACGTTCGTCATCATGGATCTCGACCGTGTTCGTGGCCACTCCAATGGACGCGCCGGCAGGGTTCGACAGAGTCACGCTGAACTGACCGCCGCCGCCGTATGTTTGATTGTCGGCCAGCGGAATGGAGATGGTCTTGAACAACTCGCCCGGACCAAAGGTCAGCGTTCCACTCTGCGCGATGTAGTCCCTTCCCGCGATTGCAGTGCCGTCTGCCGTCGCATACCGCACGGTAACCGCGGTGTCGGTTCCTTCCGTACGTTCGACGAGAATCGTTGCGCTGCCGGAGTTTTCGAGCGCATCCGTCGACGCAATGGCGAATCCGAGCTTGCCCGGTCCGTTCGACTCGGACAGATGAGCGTCGACCGCATCACCCCACCATGCCTGTCCGAAACCGTCGACGGCCAGGAACATGTCGCCTGCCTGAATTCCGTTGGCCGGTGGAGGTGCGGTGGTGCCGACAGTCTGCTTCATCGTCCCCGTTTCGAACGTGACGCGACCGTTCGGACCTCCGTCCTCATCGATGGGGGCCCCGTCGCCCATGATCGTCACCCACGCGCCGACGCCTGGACGCGCCCACGCGAATGTCGAGGGGAGCAGGCCGCCACCAGGGACCTGAACGTGCGTGTATTTCCCATCGCCATCGCGCAGGAATCCTTTCGATGGGAATGGCGATGCCTCGTAGGCGGTGCGGCTTGGATTGTCGGAGACGATCGTGTGCGCGCTGAGATCGGCAACGAGCCAGATACCGAATTGCGGCAATGTGTTGACCTTGTAGGGGAATGGCAGCGAAACGCTGCCGTCGTGATCGGTGTCGTTCACGATGGTTGCGATCGTGTAGAGGACATTTCCACTCCGCGCAACCCCGAACCAGAATGTCCCTGCACCTGGCGTCACCCCGGTCACCGTCGACGTGAGATTGCTGGCGAACGTGAACGGCGATGGCGGCTTCTTCACGCCGGTGACGTTCAACGTCAGGTGCGCCGATTGTTGCGTGCCGTAGGGATCCGGCTGACTCACCCACACGTCGACTTGACGATCGGACTCGGATTGAAACGGCGTGTAGTCGATGTGTAGCTCGGTTGGCGAGACGAATTCCGCCGCGTATCCGAACGATGAAAACAACACGTAGCTGCCATCGACGAAGTTGGTTCCGTGAATGGTCAGCGTCGTCTTCACTCCGGCGGTGATCGTCGACGGATCGATCGAAGTGAGTGTTGGCGTCGGGGCGACGACGTACAGGTTGCCGCTGCCGCTCGTCGACGGCGCAACGCGCGAATCACCGCTGTATGCGGCCGTGATCAGGTAGTGCCCGCGCGGCAGCGCACCGGCGTTCAGTTTCGCGACGCCGTTGGTCAGCGGCACGGTGCCGAGCACCGTTTTGTCCATCGAGAACGTGACGGTGCCGGTCGGCGTCTGCTGGACAGCGCTCACCGTCGCGGTGAAATCGATCGGCGTGCCGGCCTGAGGGTAAGACGAAGACCACGTCAGCGATACATTCGAAGGAACCAGACCAACGTCGGTGAGCGTAACGTCGTTTCCGTCGCCGCCCGTGTACGAGACCCTGTAGCGATTGCCGATCGTCGCGCCTTCAGGAAGATTCGCGAATGTGCCGGTCACCGGCTTCGTGCTCGTGTTGTCGACGACCTTGTACACCGCGCCGAAGTTGAACGCCGACGTGGTATCGATCCGCAGGGTCGCACCGCCGAGGTCGAGCGCGCCGTTCATCTTCATCGGGGCGCCGACCTCGTACGCCACGATGACCGCGGGAGAAAGCTTCACGTCGCCGTCCGACGTCACGCCACCGAGGTAGCTGTGAAGAGAGAGCACTCCGCCTTCCGCTGTAAGTGATTTGCAATGGCCGGAGTACGTTCCATTCCGCAGATCGACAGCAGACTGTGGTCCGTCGATCCTGACGCCTCCGCCGTTGATCGTGGTTGAGCCGTCGTAGGTGGCCTGCCTGAAATCGAGCACCGTGCTGAATGTGCCGTCGCCGTCGGCCTCGCCGTTGAGGATGATTCCCCCGCCGGCCGTCTTTTGGCCGGGACCGTTGAAGCTACTCCAGACGCCGTAACCCGAGGTCGTCTTGATGGTGCGAATGCCCTGCAACAGGAACGTGCCCGTCGTGTGGACGTCGGCCTGCGCCGTGCCTGCGAGCTCGATGTCACCTGCAAAGATGACCGTCCCCGTCAACGCGATGGCAGGTCCGCTCCACGCCGCTGCCGTTCGCAACTCCGCGCCGCGCATGAGTGTCACCGGACCGACCGTCTCCGTCGCAGCACAGCCGAATGACGCAAGATGTCCAATCGTCACATGGGAGCTGTTCGCGATCTGCTCGTCGTTGAAGACGCTGAGGTAACCGTAGTCATAGTTGTAGCCGTCGTCTTCGACATCGAGATCGCCGGCGACGGCAGTGACGTTCGCGGATTTCTTCAACTGCAACTCGCCGTAGAGAACCTGCGTCAATCCGCTGTAGCTGTTCGGCTGCGAGCCCGTGTAGATGAGATGTCCACCACCACGCAGTGTGACGCCGCCTGTGCCACTGATGGCGCCGGCGAGGGTGAGGCCTTTGGCGTCGTAGATGCTGCCATTCACCGCGACGGCGACGTCCCCCGCGAGCACGAGGTTGCACGAGATCGTGTTCGTGCCCTGCGATGTGTCGATCACCGTTGCGTTCGCAGCAAGCGTGATGGGGTTGCCGCTGATGGCGAATCCGCCCGCGGAGAATGCGATCGATTGAACCGTGAGCCCGTTCAGGTCGTTCGTAGCCGCTGGACGGCTCGACGCGGGAAACGAAATCGTCGCGGAGGCATCGCCCGCGGGTAAGCCACCGATCCAATTCGAAGGGTTCGAGAAGTGATCATCCTCGGCGCCGGTCCAGACATGCGTCGCCGCCTGCGCCGCAAAGGAAACCAATAGACAGAGAACCAGCAGCAAAAACACCGGGGGACGGACCATGGCGGGAGAGTATACGGGCCGGAACGTAGATTCGTTGTGACCACCGTTGCGTGGAGAAGTGACTACTGCCGTGCTCGCCAAGGCGGTCAAATCGACAGTTCTCGAAGTGAGGAGAAAGAGCGCGTTCAGCCGGTCAATAACTTCCTGGCGATCCATCGAGCGTCGCTCGCACGCTGCGGCCCGTCAACCTCGGATCCCGCGACGGCACCGTCGAACAGCACGATAAGAGCGCGAGCCGTCGCTTTCGCGTCCTTGACTCCCGCCGCCGCCGCCCACTCGCGGAAACGCTCCGTGAACCACTCCCGCTGACCGTGAGCAATGGCGCGCGCAGGGTGCGCCGGATCGGTGAGCTCGCTCACCGTATGCTGCAACGGGCAACCACGGAAGTCCTTCGACTCCGCCCACTCCACCACCCAGTCGAAAAATTTGAGTGCGCGTTGTGCCGGCGGCGTGTCGGCGAGGTACGCCTCGATGTTCGCGCGGGCGTCCGCGGTCCGGCGCTCGAGGTACGACGCCACGAGTTGGTCCTTGCTGCCGAAGTGCTGATAGAGCGACGCCTTCGCCGCGTCGGCCTCCGCCAGGACCAGGTCGATACCTACGGCCCGTATGCCCTCCCGGTAGAACAGACGATCGGCGGCGGCGAGGAGGCGGTCACGGACCCCGATTCCGGAGGTTTTCGCCCGTTTCGTGGTTTTCTGCGGCACCGATTGACAATATAGACCGATCGGTCTATTGTCAATCGCAGAAATAGACAGAACGGTCTATTTCCCAAGAAGGAGGGACGTTATGAAGAACAAAGTAGCGCTCGTAACCGGGGCTTCATCAGGCATCGGCGAAGCCACCGCGCAGCGGCTCGTGACGGCTGGCTACAAGGTGTACGGCACCAGCAGACGCACCGCTCACGCGGGCCAGCGATCGTTCGCGATGCTGTCGCTCGACGTGACCAGCGATGAATCGGTGGAAGCGGCAATCAAGGACGTGATGCGGCTGGAGGGACGCATCGACGTGCTCGTGAACAACGCCGGCTTTGGTGTGGCCCCCGGCGGAGCGGAAGAAAGCTCCCTCGACCAGGCGCGGGCGATCTTCGAGACGAACTTCTTCGGCGTGATCCGGATGATCCGTGCCGTGGTGCCCCACATGCGGCGCCAGGGGTACGGTCGCATCATCAACATCGGCTCCGTGCTGGGGTTCCTGCCGATGCCGTACGGCGCGCTCTATGCCGCAACCAAGCACGCGATCGAAGGCTATTCGGAATCGCTCGACCATGAGCTGCGCACGAGGGGTATCCGCGTCTCGGTCATCGAGCCGGCCTATACCAGGACGCAGTTCGACGCGAACCTTCTCGAACCCGACTCGAAGCTCGATGAGTACCGCGAGGTTCGTGCGGTCGTAGGCAAGACGCTGAAAGAAGTGATGGCAGCTGCCGACGAGCCAGGCGTCGTGGCCGACGCGGTCGTGAAAGCGGCGATCGCGGTTCGCCCGAAAGTGCGATACACAGCCGGCAGGCTCGCGAGCCGCCTGCGATGGCTTCGCAGATTCGCGCCAGGCAGCCTGCTGGACGCGGGAATTCGAAAGGACCTGCACCTCGACACGCTGATGGCGCCGCCGCCTCCCCCCACGCTGGGCCTGGAGAAGCAATTGAAAGGCAACCATCGATGAAGGCATTCATCCTCGATCGTTACGGAAGCGCGGACGGTGTGCGGGCTGGCGAAATGCCGGACCCGGAGCTGCGGGAGGATGACGTCCTGGTCCAGATTCACGCCGCTGGCGTAAACCTTCTGGATTCCAAAATCAGAAACGGCGAGTTCAAGGTCTTTCTGCGGTATCACCTGCCGCTCGTGTTGGGCCATGACGTGGCCGGGATCGTGGTCCGGGTCGGATCTCGAGTGCGTCGATTCAAGCCCGGCGACGAAGTTTATGCGCGTCCGGCCGATGGGCGAATCGGTGCGTTCGCGGAGCTCATTGCGATCAATGAAGCCGACGTGGCGATCAAACCCAAAGCACTCACCATGGAGGAAGCGGCTTCCATCCCTCTGGTCGGCTTGACCGCCTGGCAGGCGCTGATCGAAAGAGCGAATCTGAAGCAGGGACAAAAAGTCCTCATCCACGCGGGCTCGGGTGGTGTGGGCACCTTTGCCATTCAGCTGGCGAAACACCTCGGCGCGACCGTGGCGGCGACCACGAGCACGGCCAATGTGGATCTGGTCAGAAGCCTCGGCGCCGACATCGTGATCGACTACAAAAAGGAGGACTTCTCAGAGGTGCTCCGTGACTACGACGTGGTCTTGAACAGCCTGGACAAGCTGACGCTCGCGAAATCTGTGCGCGTGCTGAAACCGGGTGGACAGCTCATTTCCATCTTCGGCCCACCCGATGCCGCGTTCGCGCGAAGCATCGGCGCGTCATGGGTCTTGAGAATGATCATGGGAGCCTTGAGCCACGGGATTGCAGCGAAAGCAACGCGCCGCCAGGCACACTACTCATTTCTGTTCATGAGAGCGAACGGCGGCCAGTTGACCGCGATCACGTCCCTCATCGATGAGGGCATCATTCGCCCGGTCGTGGATCGGGTCTTCCCCTTCGCATCGACCAAGGAGGCAATGACGTACGTCGAAGGAGGACGCGCCAAGGGCAAGGTCGTCGTCTCACTGAAGTAAAACGAGGCAAGTCTGGCAATCACTGTGGTCACGTTCATCGCCGGCGGCGAACAAAAATCGAACCGGCGTGCTCGTTGAGCCGGTCCTCTCAGATCGACAGTCCCACGTCGCCTTCGATAACCGATGTCTTCAGCTGCGGGCGCTCTCCGCTCTTCCACAGTGCAGCGGTGAGTACTACCCGATACCTGATCGGCCCGCCGTCCGGCCTTTCGCTACGGGTAATGGGACGCGGGATGCAGACAAACTCGGTGCGCATCTCATCGGCCGACAACCGGACCTTCGCATAACCGTGTCCACCAAGGTCGATGAACTCGATGTGCGGAGCCACCTCGGGGTTGGACAGCGCCCGTGCACGCTTCAGGTCGAAGCTCTTCGCATATTCGAGGCACGAACGGACGCCGTGCTTCAGCAGCATGTTGTAGGTCCAGTCCGGCTTCTCCCCCTCCTGCCTGTCCGCAAGATACAGCGGTCGGAGCGGCGCGTCCTTTTTGAGGCTGTGCTCGAGCGCCTCCATCGAATTCGGACTGATGAGAGACCCACCCACGAAACTGAGCCCCACCGGCTCGAACTTGCCGGGCGGGAGGTCCGCGGCCGCATATCCGGCCCAGAAGCTGTGGCGGTCGCCCGAGACGATGGCGAAGCCTGGGATCTTCCCGTCGCGAACGACTTGGTAGATTTCTGCCCGCTCGGCGTACGCCGTGCCGAAGTCTCCGCCGTACATGGACGCGTACTTGTCCTTGGGCCATGACTCCTTGGTGAGACCGGGGGGCAGGTTCTGCGGGTCGGCGCGCCGGTCGAGCGCGCCGAGCGAGTTCGCCCAGATTTTCCACACCGCTGTGGAGCTCGTGAGCTTGTTCTTGAACCAGGCCTTCTGCCCCGCCCCGAGAAGCGTTTGCGGCGGTGCGCTCCGTTGCGGGTTGGGGACATGCGCATCGTTGAACCGGATTTCCGCGGGCGGATTGCCGCCGTTGAATGCGTGGCCGCCGTCGAGAGCCCGAAATTCAGACTCAGGGAACATTCCGCCGAACTCGTCGCCGCCGAGCTTCTCGAGAGAAGGATCAGTGAAGGGGTCCGCGCTCCGATAGCTGTGCTGGTCGGTGATGATCAGGTCCAGATGGCGGCCGTAACGCAGCGCCCGATAGGCCTTGAGACTGTTGATGGCCGTCAGGTTGTTCGGTTCCATCCCCAGCCCGTCGCGATCGTACTCCTTGATGGGAACGTTCTTTACCGCTGGTGGATCGAAGCGCTCGAGCATTCCGCTCGGCGGAGCGACACGTGCGGGGAGGTATTCGAACCAGGCCTGGTTCGCCGCGACCTTGACGGTCTGGCCGGGCTGCTCGAACGAGGGTGCCTTGACGATGCTTTGCCAGCCCTGCCACGAGAATTCGTGGTTGTCCCAGATCGCGACGAACGGCCATCGCGCGCGAGCGTCCTGGAGGTCGGGATCGGCGAGATAGCCTTTGTAGATGGCCCGGTAACCATCGACGGTCAGCGGGATGTGGAAGTTGCCGACCTTGTGCCCGTCCGGGATGCGCGCGACCTCATAGATGGTGCGGTCGTAGCGCGTCTTGACCTCGTCCGGATACTCGACCACCTCGTAGATGAAATCGCCGAGGTGCAGGACGAAATCGAGCTGTTCGGCGGCGGGAGCGCGTTCATCTTCGTAAATCATCCGCCGATAGGCGTTGAGCTTCCCCTCGTTGAGATCCTGACAGCTGACGAAGGCGAAGTTCACGGTGCGTGAATCGTTCGGCAGCGGCGCCGTGATCGTGCGGCCGGCCCGGCTGCCGTTTCCATCGGCGTCCGTAAATCGATACCAATACGTGTGCGCCGGCTTGAGCCCTCCAATCAGAACGCGCGCCGTCCAGTCCGCGGCGCTCGAAACGGGTGCCTTCGCATGCGCAATGACTCGGTGGAACGCCGCATCCTCGGCCACCTCGACGGTCAGGAGGTGGCGTTTGCCCTCGGCGAACGGACGCCTCGTCCACAGGATGACGCTGTGCGGGTCGGGATCGCCTGAGGCAACGCCCTGTGGATAGAGATCACGCCGCTCGCGCCATTGGACCCGCGAGCCATGGGCCGGTCCGACCCATACGAGCGAAGCACCGATTGCTGCTGCAGCTTTGAGAAAAGACCGCCGGCTGATCGTCATTGCACCGAATCTCTCATTGTTCCGCGATGAATACGAGATACGCAGCGCTGTGTTGCATGCGATCGTGTTCATACCGCCTAAGAGCGCGGAGCTAACGCAGCGATTTCTCGAGGATGTCGAGTCCCGCCTTCGCGGTGCGCAGATCGAGGGTGATCGGCGGAAACATCGTGATCGCATTCCCGGATGTCGTGACCAGGAGGCCATTCTTGTTGCAGCGATCGCTGATCCCGGAGACGTAGTCTTCGCCATCGCCTGCCTCGACCGCGATGGCCAGGCCGCGGATGCGGATGTTTTTCAGATCTTCGAAATTCATCGCCGCGAGCCGCTGGCCGAAGTAGGCACTGATCTCGCCGGCGTGCCGGAGAAGCTGCGATTGATTACGAATCAGCCACCGAACGTTGCGGATGGCGATGTCCACGGCCGCGGGATGCCAACCGTATGTCGAATAGAAGCTGACTTTGCCCTCGACCGATTTGGCGACCTTGCGCGTGACGATCGTGGCCCCCATCGGCGCGAATCCTCCGCTGATCGCCTTGCCCATACACAGAATGTCGGGTTCGAGATCGAAGTGCTCCGACGCGAACAGCGTTCCGGTGCGGCCGAATCCGCACGCCACTTCATCGGCGATGAACAGCGTTCCGTAGCGCCGGCAGAGTTGCTGCGCGCGCTTCATGAACGCGTCCTCGGGAATCAGCACGGCGAGGTTGCGGCTGATCGGCTCCATGATGAACGCCGCGACCTCGCGCGTTTTCAGAAGCGTCTCCAGCCGCGCGATGGCACGATCGCCGAGGGGCGGCGAGATGGTCGCGCAGTTCGAAAGCAGATTCGGATACGGCTCGCGCCCTTCCCTCGATGCCACGCTGACCGTGCCGATCGTGTTGCCGTGATAGCTGCCCTCGATCGAGACAAACTTGCGGCGGCCCGTCGACGCCATCGCAATCTGCAGCGCGATGTCGACCGCTTCCGATCCACCCGTCGCGCGAAACGTCTTCTCGAGCTTACCCGGGGTGATCCGGGCGAGTAGCTGAGCGAGCTCGACCCACGGCCGGTACAGGTACTCGGGATAGACGTAATCGGGACGCCGGCGGGCCGGCGGCTTCGTGATGGCGGTGTTGTCCCAGCCGAAGTTGCCGACGCACCAGCCCGACAGGAAATCGATGTAGCGTTTGCCGCGCGCGTCAAAGACAAACGCACCCTTTGTTCGCGCCACCTGAAGGTCTTGGGCCTCAGACTCGCGCCCGAGGTATTTGCGATCGAGCTGGCGGAGATTCACACGGTGCGATCGTGCACGAACGAGGCCCGCGATCAGCGCGAACCGGTCCAGCTGGGCCAACCTACGAGGCGCGCCGTGCGCGCTGGCTGGGAGACAGGGAGTCGAACCCCGATTGAGCGGTTCAGAGCCGCTTGTCCTACCATTGAACGATCTCCCAGGATTGCGGCAGGGCGTGGATGCTACACGGCGCGAAACGCATCGGT
>Ga0157378_10000582_pt1 | contig 34326 bp, 35 predicted proteins | sample M65metaG_FD_115309 | JGI IMG/M metagenome (GOLD analysis project Ga0157378, IMG submission 115309) | Miscanthus rhizosphere microbial communities from Kellogg Biological Station, Michigan, USA - M6-5 metaG | ecosystem: Host-associated > Plants > Roots > Rhizosphere > Soil | place: USA: Michigan... | reverse complement strand
TTGCCCGCCGCGACCGGCGCGGCGGTTGGCATCTTTGCGCTGGCGTTCGCCATGCAGAACGAACCGAATCTCTCTGCCGTGGTAGTAGCGACGTTCTCTCCGGGCCTGAAAGTGGCCGAACTGCTCACTCCAGTCAAGCGCGAGTCTCTGGGTTCCACCTTCGGCGATTTCCTTCGCGTGGCCATCGCCATCAATGGAGCCTTCTACTTTGTGATATTCGCATTTTTGGCCGCGATCACCGGACGCCTGGCGCAGCGCAAGAACCGCCAGGATTGACCTGCGATTCACGGTGGGCTTACAGTGACAAGCATCACAGAGTCGTAACCTTGGCGGAGGTGATAGATGACGAGCCGGTGGTTGCTGGTTGCCGCCTGCTATCTGGTTGCTTCCCAACCGCCCGCCTTCGCGCAGCGAGCCTTCACGCAAAACTCGCGCAAACCGGCGCGCGTCGCCGACGAAATCGTGCGTCTGCGCACGGAATGGGCGAAGAATCTTCGCGCCAAGCAGCTCGATCAAATTGCCGCCCTTTACGCGCCGGATGCGGTCTACCTTCTGCCCAGCGGGGCGCGCGTAAGCGGCCGGCCTGCCATTCGGGATATCTGCAAGAAAATCATGGACAATTTCACCAGCGAGATCACTTTCCAGAGCCTGGCCTCCGATCATTCCGGCGACCTGGCTTATGACAGCGGCGAATACCGCGAATCGCTTGTCAAACTTTCGGACCAGACCAAGGCCGAAGTGCAGGGGAACTACGTGATGATCTTCAAGCGCCAGCCCGATGGCACCTGGCTGATCGCCGAGCAAATGTGGACGCTGGTCACGCCCGGCAGCGAATAATTCCTCACAAAAATCAGCTCTTCATCTGCGATTTTCGCAGTTCGCACTCGGCGCGGATGCGATCGAAGTTCTGGGTTAGCGCATCTAAGTCGGCGTCGGAAAGGCTTTCGATATTGATCATTTCATTCCGCGCCTTGCCCAGCGCGTGAATGATCTCATCCAGCTTCAGATGAATCGCGCGAGCATCGCGATTCTGGGAGTTCTGAATCAGGAAAACGATCAAGAACGTAACCACCGTCGTGGCCGTATTCACCACCAGCTGCCACGTATCCGAGTAGTGGAAAAACGGTCCGGAGATCCCCCAAACCACAATCAGCAGCGTGGCAAACGTGAAGGCCCATTTCGAGCCGACAATGTGGGAGGCCCAGCTTGCGAAGCTGTGAAAGCCGCCGGTCGGCGTTCCGTTTGTGGACTCCATAATTTTCTCCTCTGTGCGTACACCGTTGTCGAGCTAGTTGCAGAGTTTGACCCGCGGAGCAGCCAAAAGGTTCGAACCAACGGGGTCCCTACACCGTCTGCCGCCTGCAAATCCGTGAATTTCGGTATTCGCAATCTCGCGCGGCATGGAGAACATCGGCTGTGCTTCGGTTGCCGCCGCAATCGATGCGCGATGCAGCGCGGATCGCAGTTCCTGAAGGGAGGCCCAATGATCAAGAAAACCACGGGAGGCTACAAGGTTCTTTCCGAAAAAGGGAAAAATCTCGGCGGACCGTATAAATCAAAGGCCGCCGCCCAAAAGAGGTTAAGGCAAGTCGAGTATTTCAAACGTGCGAAGGGTTAGCTCCAAAGCTCACCGTCGCCGCAACGTAAAGGCCCGCGAGCACAACTCGCGGGCCTAAGAAATGGCCTCTTCTGTGCGCAACCGCGGCGCTCTCCGCGTTTCAGCGTTTGACATTGCGACCATGGAGTGGGACTGTGAGCAGTCCCGGGGGTTTGATGATCTTCGAGACGCAACGGGAAAATCTGAAGAAAGATTAGCAAATTCATAGTCAGTAAAAATGAAAATGAGTGACAGCTAGCAACGTCACCGATAGCAATGCACTCAGCAAGCTCAGTAGCAATCCGACGGTGCGGTCCAAGGTTCGCGTAAAGCGAACACGGATTGTGGATTGCCCGTGAGGTATCGGAACCATCATCTGGTTAGTGTCCGTCGGGGATTCCGGGCGGATGAAGGAGTCGTTAACCCTAATTTGCCAGGCCGGGTAGTTGAGAAGGCGTAGAGCGAGGCGCGCCGGCTCAGGAGATTCTACCCGAATGATTCTTTCTTCGGCCGTCCAGCGCTCGACAAAGACTCTGGTACCGTCCGGAACCGGCAATCCGTCCCTGACTGGCAGGATGACCGCCTGAGGCTGCGGTCCCTTGGTCGGGAGATTGTAGTGGTCGTCGCCGACTGGGTCGTATTCGTCGGTACCTTCGAATCCCCGTCCATGCTCGATGGTGAATTCAAGCGAAGGCACATCATCCGCGTCCCACCAGGTGTTCCGGACAAAGAAAATGCCAGTCGCAGCCAGGACCGCAATTGTCGTGGACATCCAAATCCACCTATAGCGCGGCTTCGTGGTTGCGGCGGCGAGGAACCAAGCAAAGGTCACAGCCAGGATCGACATCCAGCGCCAAGGGAACTGAACAAAGCGCAGCTTGGGCAGCACGTCCCACAAAATTGCGGTGGATTTCAGCATCATTAGTGTCGCTGCAGCTGCCAGGAGCAACAGAACGCGCCACATTTTGGCGTCTTCGCTAATCAAGTCCTCACCAGCGCCACGCCGGTGAACCACGAGCGCGGCGATCCCGGTGGCCACGATCAAGATGATCGCGTTGGTGGAAGCGATCCAGTTGAACAAATTGTGCTCAGGATCATCGATCACGGTGTAGAGAAAATTTTGAGAAGGCAGCAGTCCTGCAGAAAGCACCTGACCGATATTTACCCAGCGTTGTTCGTAGGCAGCCGGCACGAGATAAAGGCCGGCCAATCCAAATCCAAGGGCCATGCCGGTGGCGCCGTAGGCCAACGGCTTCCATGATCTTTCGGAGAATCCAATCCATCCAAACAGGAGGACGACACTGTAGGTCATGATCACGCCGGCCGGTGCATTGGACAGCCAAACGGCGGCGAACGTCACCGCGAACCCAACGATCGCACGAGTTCGCGAGGCCTTTCCCGTTTCCAGTAAACCCGTCAATCGCAGTGCCGCGAGGAGCAGCAGCGGGAAAAATGCGTTGGCCAACAGTTCGGCGAAATCGCTGCGCATGTAAATGATCAGCAACGCATTTGGGTTGGCAGCGTAGATTACGGCGGCGAAGATCGCAGCGTGATACGGCAGAAGCCGGCGAGCAAGAACGAACGCAGAAATGCCCGCGAAGGTTTGAACCAGAACGATGAACAGCACGGGAACATAAGCCCACGGAACGAAGAAACTCAAAACGGGAGCCAGCATCCACGACAGTGGCGGATAGAAGATGAATCGTGGCTCACCGAAGCCGTGGTTGGCCCACGCGGTCCATCGAGGGAACAAAATTCCCTCTTTCCATTGCCCGGCTACATCTAACCAGGAAGAGACGTGAAATTCGAAGTCGTGCCCGGAAGCGCTGCCCCAATGAAAGAAGGGTGCAATGATGATCAGCGAGGCCGTCAGGGACAGAGCGCCCGCGAGGAGCCATTCACGCGAGCCTGATTGCCTGCGATTCGTCGTCGTGGCGGTCGGATTCATTCAGCGCCCGCTGGATTGTAACCGCAAGTTAGACTGGACCGAAGTTCTGTGACATCGCAAACGTATCGTTCAGCGATTCAGTTCGCGGGCGAGGTTGATGATTTGGCCGATGTGATGGTCGGCGTGCGCGGCACAATCGAGGACGATACCAAAGCGATCCGTACAGTCGACACCGCGACCCGAGTATGGAGCGGTCCAATCGTCGCAGGATTGCTTGTGAATGGTGGCGGTAACCAGGCCGATGGCCTGACCGAATTTTTCGAGTGCTTCGGCCTTATCAGGAGGGTGCTGGTCAGAGAATTCTTTGTCCCGGTCGCGAATGTAACCGCTTTGCGCAATTTGCGCCCCGATGTAGTAGTTGAGGTTGCCGGTAAGGTGCAGCACTAGGTGGCCGATGCTGTTCCCATAAGGGAAGGGGTTGCGCCAAAACTGCGCTTCGGTAAGCGGATCTACCCATTTATGAAGCTTGTTCGACAGCTTTTCGTAGCAGGCGGCGAGGCCGGCGTTCACCGTGGCGGTCAAATCAGCCATGTGGGCTCCTCTTTCTAGCATGTGGGTGCTGGGAATTCCTGGCAACCAGCTCAGTTGTTATCCGTAAGGGCGAGCCTTCGGTACTGCGGCCCAAGAATTCGCCACACTCCATAGACTGTAGCAGCCGATTTCCTGTGTACCACGAGCCATCTAGTGGTTCAGGCGGTCGTTGCGATAGATAGTGCCTTCTTTCATTACGAAAAAGACGTGTTCGGTTTGGCGGATATTTTCGGCGGGGTTGCCGGGCACGGCTACGATGTCGGCGATTTTCTTGGGCTCCAACGTGCCTAGCCGGTCGGCCAGGCCCAGCAGTTGCGCGTCAGCAGAGGTGCCAGCTTTCAACGCGTCGATAGGTTTCATCCCGAGATCCACCATGTGGTGGAACTCTTCCGGGTTGCGGCCATGGGGATAGACCGCAGCGTCGGTGCCTAGGCCAATGTTAACGCCCTTAGCCAGGGCTCTGTGAAACGTAGACCGAATTTGCGCGATGGCCATGCGTGCTTTCAGCGCAATCGCCGGCGGAATGTAGATGCCTTTGTCAAGCTGCTCCTGCAGTCCTTGTACGGCCATCAACGTAGGGACGAAGTAGGTGCCGCGCTGCTTCATCATGTCGAGCGCTTCGTCGTCGAGGAACGTGCCGTGCTCGATGGAGTCGACGCCGGCGTGGATGGCGCGCTTGGCGGCTTCAGCGCCGTGACAGTGCGTGGCGACTTTGCGGCGCAGCGCGTGAGCTTCATCGACGATGGCGTTCAGCTCTTCCTGCGTGAGCTGCGGCGTGTCCACGTCGTCAGTAGGAGAAAGAACGCCGCCACTGGCGCAGGTCTTGATGATGTCGGCGCCGTATTTGTGCGCGAGGCGGACGGCATAGCGGGCCTGGTCGGCGCCGTTGATCACGCCTTCGGCGGGGCCGGTTTCATGCGGGAACAGACCAGCGCGGAACCCAGCGGAGTCATCGCAGTGTCCACCAGTGGAACCAATGGCATGGACCGAGACCAGCATGCGCGGGCCGGGAACTTTGCCGTTGCGAATGGCGTTGCGCAGGCCGACGTCGATGTAATCGTGCGAGCCGAGGTCACGCACAGTAGTGATGCCGGCCATCAGCGTAATTTTCGCGTTGACCGTCGCGTCGAGGGCTTGCTCAGCGATGGGCTTTTGCAACGTGTCGAGTTCGCGCTGCTTCCAGTCGTCGGAATTCATCATGGTGACGTGGGTATGCGCGTCGATGAAGCCGGGAAGTAGTGTAGCATCGCCAAGATCGATGACTTCGGCGCCCGCGGGAATCGTGGCGCTGGATCCCGCGGCCACGATTTTTCCATCCGCGACAACCACCACACCTGGCGTCGTCAGCGAATTACTCTTGCCGTCGAAGAGGCGAGCGGCTTTGAGGGCGAAGGTCTTTGGCGCGGTTGGCTGCTGCGGCCGTGCATGGACGTCCGGCCTGGTCAGAGCGGCAATTAACGGTATCGCTACAATGGCAACGGGGACACAGAAGCGGCGATTCATTCGTACTCCTTTTAGACCTATAAGTTGAGACGCAGAACGATAGTCTGCTATGAGAAAAAGTCAAGATTGCGCTAGTGCCGGGACTTCATCCACAATCCTGACACCGTCGTATTTATTGTTGATCGAAAGTCTGAGTGATTCCGGGGAAGGTGCGTATCCGTGTTCGGGTCCAGTTCCATCAATTCGGGATTGCTGAGCGCTTACATGTCGCAGAGCGGCCGGAGCCTGGCCTCGCTGGTTGAGGAGCGATCGGTCTTCCTGGTGTTTCTGCGGCATTTTGGATGCACGTTTTGCCGCGAGGCGGTGGCGGAAATCGCCGAAAAACGGATCGAAATTGAAGCGCAGGGCGCGCCGCTGGCGTTTGTGCATCTGGGAACGGAAGAGAAAGCGCAGTGGTTTTTCAAGCCGTACGGGCTGCTGGATGTACCGCGCTTCAGCGATCCCCAAGGAAAACTTTATGAGGCTTTCGGATTGACGCGCGCGGAACTGCGGCAATTTTTGAATTTGACGAGCATCGGACGCATGTTGAGAGCCGCGCTGAACGGGCATTTTGCGTTCTATCCTGAAGGCGACATCCAACGCATGCCCGGCGTGTTCTTGCTGGATCGCGGACGTGGAGAAATTCGCAAGGCCTTTCGTCATAAGCTGATTTCCGACCGGCCGGATTACCTGGCGCTGGCAACGCAAAATTAGATCAATTCAGGTCCTTCGTTTTTCCATATTCGCGCGATTTGCCGCCAAATTGCAGGTTTCGCTGTTCGTTCGGAGCAGTACTTCGGTGCTATTGCCCGGGTCTTTCCTAAACCCAAAACTGGTTATGGTATGGCCCGGTACTCCCCCTTTCTTGGGCGCAAGGTCGAAGTGCACTATCGCGCCGGTGATATTTTGCTGCCTGCCTCCGGTACCTTTGTTGCCGATTCGGGCCGCTCGATTTTTCTCGAGCAACATCTAACCCAGCGCGGGCAAGTGCGAAATTTCCGTTGGGAAATTCCTTATCAATACATCGTTCGATTGGAAGAAGTGAAAGACTTGCCATCCGATCCTAACCACACCGGAAATACTCCAGTGCCGGCGGTCGAGCTGCGTCCGACCGACCCCGTGGCTTCAGCAAAATCTGAGAAACAAAATGCGCCAACTGCCGCAGCAGCCGCCAGCGCGTCGGGTGACCATGTAGCTATGCAACCCTTCAGGCGCCCTTCCAACACTGCGTAGCGCTGGTTCCGTCCTAGTCTCTGCGACTCCCTTGCCGAGGTTCGGCTACAATCGGGTCGTTCGCTTGGCGCACCTCTGCTTTTTGGGTCCCTGCTCTACCCGTGCGCGCAACGTTGATTTTGATTTCACCGGAGGTATCGATGGATTCGACGGGCAACTCGAAAGCAAAAATTGGCGTGATCGGTTTGGGCCTGATGGGTCGGCCCATGGCCATGAATCTGTTGAAAGCCGGGCATCCGGTGACGGTTTGGAATCGCACGGCTTCGCGCGCCGATGAATTGGTCGGCGCTGGTGCGACTTTGGGGAAGTCACCGCGTGAGGTGGCCGCCGCTGCCGATGTACTGATCACCATGGTCAGCGATCCACCCGCGCTGGAAGAGGTGCTGTGGGGAGCGGACGGCGACAAGGGTGCCGCGGCGTTCCATGCACTCAAGCCGGGCAGCACGTATATCGATTCGAGTACCGTATCGCCTGTGCTGGCCAGGAAGATTGCCGCGGCCTGCAAAGAGCGAGGCATAAAGTTTCTGGATGCCCCGGTCACTGGCGGGGATTGGGGTGCAAAAAAAGGCGAGCTAGTTTTTATGGTGGGCGGTGACGCCGAGACACTGAAGGCCATGGAACCGATTATCGGTGTGATGGGTAAGCGCTGGTTTCATCTCGGGCCCAACGGCGCGGGTCAGACGATCAAGCTGGCGATGAACTTGATTCTGGCGTTACAGGTGGACGCGCTGGCCGAGGCGCTTGCGCTGGTCACACGCGCCGGACTAAAGGGCGAGGGCTTGGTGGAAGTGATGCAATCGAGTATGGCGCGCTCCGGCGTGCTGGATGTAAAAGCCCCCAATTTGCTCAAAGGCGAATACACGCCGAGCTTTCCATTGCGCCTGATGCACAAGGATCTAAGTCTGGCGCTGGAACTGGGGAATCAGATCGGCGTGGCCCTGCCGGCGGCCGCCGCAGCGCGAGAAACGTACAGCTACGTCAAAGGCGCAAGCAAGGAAGATCTGGACTACTCCGCGGTGATGAAATTCTGGCAGCGATGACGGCAACTCCGCTTCGCTCGTGAAACCGACATGACCCTGCAAACAGATGCGATTGGACTGACCACACTAATTCTGGTGTTGCTGCCGTGGCTAGTAGTCGTGCTGGGATTGTTGTTCAAGAAAAAGGCGGACAAGGAGCAGGAGAGCAAGCGGGCGCCCGGCTCACTGTGGGGCATTGCGCTGCAAAGCGTGAGCTTTGCACTGGTATGGTCGCTGCCGCGGCCACAATGGTGGCCATTTCTCGAATCGATCGCCGGGGAGGTCGCGTTGAGCGTTGCGGCTGTGGCGCTGACTTACGGCAGCGCGTGGCTGGCGATTCAGTCGGTGCGGGCCTTGGGCAAGCAGTGGTCCTACAAGGCGCGGGTGATTGAAGGGCACGAGTTGGTGACGCAGAGCCCGTATTCGCTGGTGCGGAATCCCATATATCTGGGAATGTTTGGCGCTATTCTCGGGGTGGGTTTGGTCTTTGCGCGATGGTGCACGTTGCTGGCGGCGGTTGTGTTGTTCCTGGTCGGCAATCACATTCGCATTAGTGCGGAGGAGCAATTGTTGCGCGAGACGTTCGGCGCGAAATTCGATGAGTATGCGCGGCGGGTTCCGGCGTTTTTTCCACGGCCATTCTAATCTCAGTGTCGGCGGTGGCGGAACTTGTCGATGCCCAGTTTTTTGATGCGGAATTCCAGGGTGGATGCGGGGATGCCCATTTTTTTCGCGGCGCCATCGTCGCCGGAGACTTTGCCGCCGGATGATCCGAGCGCCGCTTCGATGGCGGCACGCTCTTCGGAGAGATGCGACGGCGGCACGGAACCTGCGGCCGTAGTGTCGCGCAACATCGAGGAATCGATGATCAGCACGCCTCCGCGGGCCAGGATGACCGCGCGCTCGACGGTATTTTCCAGTTCGCGAACATTTCCCGGCCAGGAATACGCTTGTAATACGTCCAGCGCCTTGCGATCGATTCGCGAGATTTTGCGCCCGAAGCGCGAACCGTATTTTTCGGCGAAGTGCGCCACCAGCGGCGGGATATCCTCTTGCCGGTCGCGCAGTGGCGGCACGTGAACGGGAAAAACGTTCAGGCGATAGTATAAATCGCTACGAAATCGTCCAACGCGAACTTCTTCGGCAAGATCGCGATTGGTTGCGGCAACCAGGCGAACATCCACCTGCAACGTGTTGGTGCCGCCGAGGCGCTCGAACTCACGTTCCTGCAAAACGCGCAAGAGTAGCACTTGCATTTCCTGCGGCAGCTCGCCGATTTCGTCGAGAAACAGCGTTCCCCCGTGGGCTTGTTCGAAGCGGCCCTTGCGGCGTTCGACGGCGCCGCTGAAGGCGCCGCGCTCGTGGCCGAAAAGTTCGGAGGCGAGCAAGGTATCCGGAATCGCCGCGCAGTTTACCTTGACGAGCGGCCCGCGTGCGCGCGCGGAGCGGCGGTGAATGGCGCGGGCAATCAACTCTTTGCCGGTGCCGGTTTCTCCGGTGATCAGCACGGTCGCGTCGGTGGTGGCAACCTGTTCGACCGTCTCTAACACGCGGTGCAGTGCCGCGGAGTGCGCCAAGATTTCTTCGAACCAGGGAGCCTGCCCGAGCTGCGCGCGCAACGAACTGTTTTCCGCTTCCAACTGCTCCCGGAGTTTGCGAATTTCCTCATTCGCGAGCGCATTGGCAGTGGCCACCGACAAGGCGCGGCCCACATCGCGCAGCATCGCGACGTCTTCGGGTCGAAACGGCAGAGCTTGCACGCGTGTGAATGCCGCCGCGCCGATCAGCCGGCCGCGCGTGATCAGGGGCACCGACGCGTAGGATCGAATGCCGTTCTGCGCCAGGTGAAACTCGTGGTCGAACCAACCGTCCTTTGCCAGGAGATCGTCGCAGACGTACGGCTCCCCGGACACGTGGTCTTCCCGGATCGGTGGGTAGGGAACCAGCGGTCGCATCTCTCCCAACGATTTCGGCCGGCGGTCGCCCATGGTGTGACCTGCGAATTCCCTGGAGCGCTCCGCCAGTTCCTCGGGGCTCTCTCCCTCGATGCCGGGAATGCCGACGACGTGCAGCGCGATTGTCTTGTGCGGGCCTTCTTCCATACGCTTGCCGCCGATGGTGGAGAAATCGATGATACCTACCGAATCGAAAGGCATCAGGGGGGCGAGAACGTCCGCGAGGGTGGCCAGGACGCCCGGCAGCTCGCGCTCGCCGCTGATGGCCTCCCAGAGGCGCAGCATCAGGGCCGTGCGTTGAGATCCTGACGGGGCAGAGGTTATGGGAGCTGGTAGGTCGCCCATACGAACAAGGCTAGCAGATCTTGCGAATTCTGTGAATTCGCAATTACACGTTGCTAAAGATTGCGAGTCGCTTGCGATTCCGATCCGAGTCTTGATGTTAAGTTACTGAAAAATATTGGCTTAACCATTTGGCAGTGTTTGGACTCGAGCATGCCTTTACTGCACTCAGAAGGTAATCACGATGCTGACCATTCTGTTGTGCCTGACGCACACTTTCGTTCCTGACCTGGCTTCCTTTCTCGCCACTGTCGAACTCCAATCCGCCATTTTCGCTTTGGCAGTGTTCGCCTATCTGGTGGGGAGACTATGGCTGAACGCGCGTCCGCGACCCGCGCATTCGCTCCGCGACATCAACTTGTATTCAGTTCAAGGAAACCGAAGGGCCTAAACTTAAGGCTTTCGGCCCAGACCATCTACGAACCCGCGGGCTCACGAGGCGAGCGTTAGGGCAGCGCATCCGGCGAGAAGAAACCAATCGGCAAGTCACGTGAAGTGCGCAGTCCGGCCGGCGCATCCAGGATCACCGGAATGGAATTGACCACCACGGACGCCGTGGCGATGTCGCCGTGCGACCCGCTGGGAATCACCAGACTGATGTTCGGATGGCCTTTCAATTCCACGCTGTCGGCGGAATTTTTCGCGCCCACATACATTTGCAGTTCCAGGTAAACCAATTCCTTGCCGCCGCTTAAGCCTCGCGCGATCTGATGAACGCCGGCCGCTTGCCCCGTCTCGACCGTAAGGAACTCTGTCTGTACGCGTTCGAGCGCCACCACCGGCTCAATGGTTTCGGTGATCTGTTCGACGGGCAAATCTAGACTATCTGCCACCATCGCCACCGATTCTGGCAATCCCACATGCTTGATGATCCCTGCAGCCACCTGCGCGCGAAATTCTTCCACCTTCATACCCGCGCCGATCTTTTTCTGCAACGGTTCGCGGCGCTTTGAAGCATCCACGATGCGCAGTGCCTTGGCGTGTTCCACGCGCTGAGATACCGCTGCCAATGTAATCACCAGTTTGTCCATCACGAAGCCGGGGTTTACGCCCGTACCCACCAGTGCCACGCCCCAATCCTTGGCCGCGGCATCCAGCTTTGCTGCCAGTTCTGGGTAGGTGCGATATGGATAGGACAGTTCTTCGCAAGTCGAGACGATGCACGATTCTGCCTCAAGGCACGCCAGCAGCTGATCCATCACCTTTGGCAGCGCTGACGACGTGGAATGAATGACCACGTCGGCCGCCTGCTCCAGCACATCCCTTGCATCGGCGGAGATTTTCACTCCCCACGGCGCGTCCGCGGCCCCCACCACTTCGCCCAGATCCCGGCCAACCTTCGCGGGATCCGTATCGATCGCCCCGCAAATCTCTATGGCCTTTTTTTCGCGCATCAGCCGCGCGATGGATGCGCCAATAGGTCCCACGCCGTATTGAATGGCGCGAATTTTCTTCTTCACGAGAGCTTCTCCGAAATTCCCGGCAGCGCGATCCACACGCCGCGAATTTGCTCACCAAAACAAACCTTTACGATAGTGGAATTCGTGAAGTCAGGCAACGCAAAACGCGCACTCAGCAGGAAACTCGCGTAACCACCCGCCCTCAATCTCCCCGCGTGGTAAATGTTCCGCGCTCGCGCTAGAGTTAACACTCCCTTATGAGTGTCTATTCAACCGATCCACTGGTGCTGGGCGGCGTTGAGACTTATCCGCTAGCCTCGCGCAAGAGCAAGGTTCATGTGCGGGACTTCGCGGTGCCTTCTCGTAATAACCCATCGGTTGCCGCGCTGATTGACTCTCTTCCCGGCTTTCTGGCTGCACAAGGTTTGCGCGACTTGCTCGCTGCAATCCGCCGGGCACGATCGCTACGCCGGGCCATTTTGTGGGGCCTGGGTGGCCACGTCATCAAAGTCGGCCTTGGCCCGGTGTTAATCGATTTGATGCGCCGCGGCTTCGTTTCAGGAATCGCCATGAACGGCGCCGCGCTCATCCACGATTTTGAAATCGCGCTGGCCGGCCACACCTCCGAAGATGTGGAAGCCGCTTTAGGCGATGGCAAGTTTGGGATGTCCGAGGAAACCGGCACCTACGTGAACGAAATCGCGAAGCTCGCCGCACGTATTCGCATCGGCTATGGCGAAGCTGCAGGGCAGTTCCTCACCAGCGGTATTCTCAATGCCAGGCACGCCGACGCCAGTGTGCTGGCCTGCGCCTACCATCTGCGTGTACCTGTGACCGTGCACCTGGCGATTGGAACGGACATCCCGCACATGCACCCCACCGCCGATGGCGCCGCTCTTGGAATGGCTACGCTCTATGACTTTCGCCTCTTTTCCGCGCTGGTGAAAGGAATGCATCCTGGCGGCGTATATATGAACTGGGGTTCGGCTGTGGTGCTGCCCGAGGTTTTTCTCAAAGCGATCTCCGTTGTTCGCAATCTTGGTGTACCCCTCCGCCCGATCACGACTGCGAATTTCGATTTCGTGCAGCACTACCGACCGTTGCAAAATGTAGTGAAGCGCCCGACCGCCTCCGCATCGCGCGAGAAGCGTCGCGAATCGCGAGGGTACGCCATCACCGGCCATCATGAAATCTTGTTGCCGCTGGTAGCCGCGGCACTCGCAACCGGCGGCGCTTCGGCGCGCAAAAAGAAGAGCAAGCAATGACTCAGTTCGACGCTGCGCGCGAAAATGATTCGACCGATTCCTCGGACTCACGCCCGCACGAGCCCTCATCTTCACCCGGCGAGGCAATCGGCGCTCCTGCCAACGCTGCCCTCCCCGGCGACCCAATCACTTATGCCGCAAGCGCTGGCCACGCCTCATCTGAATCGAAGTTGCCTCTGCCCGAATTTTTGCGGGCCCCCTGGTCTTGGGGACACTTCCTTATGTTTGTTTTCTTTACCTTTGTCAGCTTTATCGTGGTGCAAACGGCCCTGGCACTTCACTACGCACCTCAGCAAAAATTGTCAAAAGAGCAGTATGAACACTATTTTATGAGCAATTCGCATTTTGTGGTGGGCAGCACCATAATCTGCTCCGCGCTGATCTTTCTCTTTCTGTATGTCACGATCAGCGTCCTCCGCGACTTGCCCTTTTGGAGCACTCTCGGCTGGCGGCCACTCCAACGTGATACCGAAGGGCGTAAACGCAATCCTTTGACCTATTTTTTCTTCGGATTCGCCCTCGCTATTTTTGTCGGACTCGCCGGCTCCCAAGTGCACACGAAAGAAGGAATTCCTCTCCAGGAGTTGTTTAAAAATCGAGAGACCGCGTTGGTCTTCATGGCCATGGCTGTGCTTGTCGCTCCACTGGTCGAAGAAACCGTCTTCCGCGGATACCTCTTCCCGCTGTTCGCGAAATCATTCGGCATTGTTCCCGGAATCGTCCTTACCGGCGTGCTGTTTGGCCTGATGCACGGCTATCAGTTGGGCTGGACCTGGGGTATCGTCCTGCTGCTCATCCTGGTGGGCGTCATCTTCACCTTCACTCGCGCACGCACCGGCACTGTTCTAGCCAGCTTTCTGATGCACCTCGGCTACAACTCCATGATTGCGGCCTCGGCGATCATCTCCACGCATGGATTTTCGCACCTGCCCGTGGGCCGCTGAACGCCCGATTCGATCCGCGGAACTTGTTATGCTACCGTTTCAAGTTTATGACCAAGCGCATAGGCGTGCTGTTGAGCGGTCGCGGCTCCAATTTTGAAGCCTTGGCCGACAGTGTCGCGGCTGGGCGTATCCCGCATGCGGAAATCGGTGTTGTGCTGAGCAATCGCGATGGCGCGCCCGGCATCGACAAGGCCAATCAGCGCGGCATCGCTACCAAAGTCATCCCTTCAAAAGGCCTCGAGCGCGAAGCGTTCGATCGCCAGGTGGTAGCCGTCCTGAGCGAGCACAAAGTCGATTTGATTTGCCTGGCGGGCTACATGCGCCTGCTGTCACCCTACTTCGTGGCGGCATTTCCCAATCGCATCCTGAATATTCATCCCTCACTCTTGCCGGCGTTTCCCGGTCTCGAATCACAGCGCCAGGCGCTCGAGTACGGAGTAAAATTCGCAGGCTGCACCGTGCATTTTGTCGACGAGAATCTCGACGCCGGCCCCATCGTGCTGCAGGCGGCGGTGCCGGTGCTGGATAACGATACCGATGCCTCCCTCTCGGAGCGGATTCTGGCCGAGGAGCACCGCCTCTACACGGAAGCCGTGAAAATTGTGTTGGATGGAAAGTTCAAAATCGTAGGCCGCCGCGTGGTGCGCACGAACTAAGCGATTGAGAATGGCTAACGTGAAATTCAAATCGGTAGACGAACAATTCGCGTACTTGAAAAGAGGCGCCGCCGAAATCATCCGCGAGGATGAACTGCGGTTGAAACTAGCCGAATCGCTGAAGAGTGGCAAACCACTGCGCGTGTATCTCGGTGTCGACCCGACCGCGCCCGATCTGCACCTGGGTCACACCGTCGTTCTCCGCAAGCTCAAGCATTTTCAGGATATAGGCCACACCGCGGTCTTCCTCATCGGGGATTTTTCCGCCATGATCGGCGATCCCACCGGAGTTTCCGAAACGCGCCCTCCCCTCACGCGCGAACAGGTCGACGCCAACGCCAAGACATACCTCGATCAGGTGTTCAAAATCCTCGACCGCGAAAGGACCGAAGTCCGCTACAACAGCGAATGGCTGAACAAAATGAATGCGGTCGATGTCGTCCGCCTGTGCTCGCACTACCGCCTGGCGCGCATGCTGGAACGCGAGGACTTCCGTTCCCGCCTGAACGAGAACCAACCGATCTCCGTCCATGAGCTGCTGTATCCGCTGTTGACCGCGATCGACGCGGTAAATCTGAAGTCCGATGTCGAGCTGGGCGCCACGGAACAAAAATTCAATCTGCTGGTACATCGCGAAATCCAGCGCGAGTACGGTTTGCCCGGCCAGGCTGTTCTAACCATGCCGATTCTCGTGGGCCTCGACGGCTCCCGAAAAATGTCCAAGAGCCTGGGCAACTACATTGGCATCACCGAGCCGCCCGGCGAAATGTTCGGCAAGATCATGTCCATCCCCGACGAACTGATGTGGTCCTATTATGAGTTGCTCACCGATCGCACGCCGGGCGACATCGCTGCGCTCAAGGCGGAAGCCTCCAGCGGCAAGAAACATCCGATGGACGTCAAAATGCAGTTGGCGCGGGAAGTAATCGCGCCGTTCCATGGCCAGGACGCCGCTGGTAAAGCGGCCGAGAACTTCCAGCGCGTCTTCCGCGATCGCCAGTCACCTGAGGAAGCACCAGTGAAAAAGATCGCGGTAAACGGAGCAAAAAAGCTCACCGCATTGCTCGTCGAATTGCAATTGATTGCTTCGAAAAGCGAAGCCGAACGCTTGATCAAACAGGGTGGCGTGGAAATCGACGGCACCCGCATCGACGATCCGCGCAAAGATGTGGACCTGAGCAAGCCGGCGGAATTCTTGCTGCGTGCCGGGAAAAAGAAATTTGTAAAGGTCGTCGTCGGCTAGTCGAACGTCTCGGAGACCAGCTGCGAGACGTGTTGCCCGATGGAAATCGCTCCAGTCAAGCCCGGCGATTCCATGCCGACCAAATGAATCGCCTGCGGCACGGCGGGATCGCGCGTGATCACAAAATCGGCAAGCCCTTTACCTTCCGGTGGAACCAGCTTCGGCCGCAGCCCCGAATAGCCGAGCTGCAAATCGCTATCCTCGACTTCCGGCAATAATGTCTTAGCGCTTTCGGCAAAATCTTTGATCGCCAGCCGGTCGCGCTCGTAATTGTCTTTTCCTTTAACGTATGAAGCGGAAGGCCCTACAAGTACTGTTCCCCACAACGTCTTGGTGAAGTGCACGCCCAGGCTTAATCCATGCGCGTGTGGTAGCGGATACACCAGCGAATTGATTAAGCTAGCGCGGGGCCCGCGGATTTCGCAGTATTCGCCGCGAACCGGATAAATTTTCCACGACTGGTTGCCCAGCATCGCGGCAACTTCATCGGCATACAGCCCTGCTGCATTGACCACGCAGCGCGCTTCGATGGTTTCCTTCTGCCCCCCACCTTCATCGCCAATTTCAACATCGACTTGAATGCTGCCCTTCGCCGGCCTCAGCGCCACGGCCTTGGCTCGAGGAACGATGTGCGCGCCGCCATCGGTTGCCAGACGTGCGAGCGTCCGCACCAAATCCTCCGCCGATACGATTCCCGTAGACGGGACTTCGAGCGCCGCGGTGCCGCGAATGTGCGGCTCGCGCGCGCGAATCGCGGCGGAATCCACGATATGCAGATTCTCCACTCCGTTGGCGGTGCCGCGTTTGAGCAGCGCGGCGAGTTCTGGCTCTTCATGTGCATCGGCCGCGACGACAAGCTTTCCCGTGCGGAGATGCGGCACATTGTGCCGGGCGCAGAATTCGTACATCAGGCGATTGCCTTGGACGCAGTGGCGGGCCTTGAGCGAATCCTTGTTGTAGTAGATACCCGAGTGAATCACGCCGCTGTTTCGCGTGCTGGTGGCCATGCCGGGTCGAGGATTTTGTTCGACGACGAAAACATCCTGGAATTTCTGCGCCACTTCGCGTGCAATAGCGCAGCCGATCACTCCACCACCGATGATCAAAACATTGGCCTGATCCATGGGAAAACCAGAATAAAACAGCCGGTGCGGTTGAAGCGATCAGTCTTCGACGTGGGTTTCGTTAAACAAAGGGGCGCAGGGCATCAGCTTGGCTTCGCTGCCATCGTGAACGGCGTAAGTAGCCGGCTTGTTGCTGTACGCGTTATTCCACAGCGACGCGGCGCCGTGCGCACCGTCCTTGTTCAATGCGTAGAAGAAAATGTGGAAGGTGGCCAGTTTTTTCTTGTCATTCTTATAATTTCGAGCGATGCGGTGTAGAGCTTCGAGGCACGCGTCCTGCGGAGACATCCCTTTGCGCATCATTTCGACAATCGTGTGACCGCCGCTGATCTTGATGTTCTCTTCGCCTTTTCCGGTGGAGCCGGCAGCACCGATTTCGTTATCCACGCAACAACCAGCGCCGATGATCGGTGAATCGCCTACACGACCCGGAATTTTCCACGCTAACCCTGACGTTGTTGTGGTGGCGGAGATGTCCCCTTTTTCGTTGATTGCCATGCACGGGATCGTTCCCGTCGGCGGCTGCGCGATCACCCGCTCGGCGAATGCGATTTTCTCAGGATCCCCGTTAAAAAGAGCCGACATGTGATCCTTCCATTCGGGTGAATCGATTCCAGGGCGCCAATTGAACGAGGAGGACGCTTTCCACGCCAGCCAGATTTTTCGCGTATCGTCTGTGAGCAGATTTTGCTCCTCAAAGCCTTCCGCGACCGCAAAGCGGCGCGCGCCATCGCCGACGATCATGACGTGATTCGTTTTTTGCATCACCGTCTGTGCCAGTCGCGCAACGTTTTTGATGCGTCGCACTGCCGCAACGGATCCGGCGCGGCCTGTGGGGCCGTGCATCACGCTGGCATCGAGCTCAACCTCTCCCTCTTCGTTAGGCAGTCCGCCATAGCCGACCGAAGTGTCTTTCGGATCATCCTCGACGACAGTGACCGCAGCGATGACCGCGTCGAGTGTGTCCCCTCCGTTTTTAAGGATGGCCATGCCTTTGTCCAGCGCATGGACACCGTTGGCGCTGGAGATGATCAGCGGTCTCTTACCGGACGGAGCAGGTGTTAAAGCTGCAGCGGCAGGCGCAGCAGCGAACAGCTTGCCCATACCTGCAGCGGCGCTGCTCGCGAGTGAAGTAAGGAAAAACTTGCGGCGTGACCAGGCTTCCATGGCGGCTCCTAGGCGTCGCTGCATGGGATGCAGTGAAAGCGCCCGTCAATGCAACGCGTCACTATAGCAGCGACCATTACGAGTGGAAAGTTCCCGGTGTAAGAATCAGCGAGATGGACGGCTCAGACGACTTGCGGCAACGGTGTCGATCAGGCGTACAGCATAGCGGTGCGGCGATGATGCTTCGTCGTTGTATCACGCTTGGCCCACCACTGGCGCCAGGCGTTTGCGTCGTTGCCTAGCTGCACGCCGGTGATCGTTCGAAGCGCCCCATAAACCCATCCGCGCGTCGCAGGATTCATTGCGTCATCATCGAAGAAATTCAAGAGCTGCGGGACTGCCGCAAGCCGCTGCTCGTGGGTAAGCATGCCGGACTCCGCCAGGTTGCACGCGGCCCGCTGGCGAACCCGAGCAGACCGATCGTGCGCGAAACTGTCAAGCAGCGGGTTAATAGTGGCGTCCGTTCCCAGCATCGCGAGGCCTTCGACTGCCCAATAGCGAGTTTCCTCATTGCTATCGTGAGCGTAAGTGCTCAACTGCGCGAACACCAGGTTGGTCTCCACGCCGCGATTACCTAAGGCGCCGAGGCGCCACAGCGTCCATGGACGATTGGCCGGATCAGTGTGAAGCTTCTTCACCAGCGCGGCCACGGTTTCTGGCGTTTTGCTGAGGTTGTTGGCAGCGAGGTCTATTTCAAGGGCCGCTGCGCGAACCCCAAGGTCATCTGCGTTTAACGCTTTGTGCACCGAGTTGAATAAGGGCCCTTCATCGACCAGGTGTCCGCGCCAGAGATCGACATTCTTGGCGATCAAATCGAGTGACCGCAGATCTCGCTGGATAGCACGGTCGAGCAATTGGCGCGCCTGGTCCTGTGGTGCCAGATTGCTCAAATCTACGAAAGCCGAGCTTGCCGCGTCGGGGGAGGGCAGCGGCAGAGTAGCGGCTTCAACCGAACCGGAATTCGCCCCACCGGCCCCGGCGAAGCGAGACACTTCATAGCCTGCAAAAGCGGACGTCAATGCTAACGAGGCAAAGCATAAGACGTAGAGGTGCAAACGCTTGGGAATACGCGAGTTAGACGCGGCCTGCGCGCTCATCGTCAAGCTTTGCTGCTGGCTGCTCATCCCCCCTGCTCCTCATGCGCGGTGACACTGCTGCTTGGTGCGCGCAGGGTGAAATTAGCTTCACGGTGATCTATCAACAATGGTACGGGGGACCAGAAATCGTACTATTGCGTCTCTAACTGCCTCTCTTTGAATAGCTTACGGTAGTTACTGGTAGGCGCGCACAAACTCCAACCCGTACCTGCGAACAGTAGGACAGGTAGGGCCATGTGACAGCGATGAACTTTGACCGTGTAAGTTCAGGCCTGGCGCTGCTGAAATTTCGGCGGAGGCAAGTGATCAGTCAGCTGACGGCCCGGATCCGACACATCCCCGGCCGGATGAGTCACACAATCTGCCCGTTTGTGAATTATTCGGACGCGCCCAGCGGGAGGAAGTACTGCGTGCCTTTGACGGGATCCTGGAGCCGGCGCAGCAGTTGCTGCAGGTCGGAGCTTCGCTCCACGAAGTCGATGTCCGAGGTGTTGATGACCAGCAGATCGGACGCAGCGTAGCGGAAGAAAAAATGTTCGTAGGCGCGGGCGACTTCCTCGATGTATTCGGGCGAAATTTGGGTTTCTTCACGGGCCGCTTTTTTGGCGATGCGGGTGCGAAGGACTTCGGGTTTGGCCTGAAGGTAAATCACCAGATCAGGAGCGGGGATTTCAGACGCCAGGGCTTCATAGTAGCGATCGTAGAGCTTGAGCTCCGCGTCGTTGAGATTGAGGTTCGCGTAGATGCGGTCCTTTTCCAGCAGGAAATCCGCGAGGATTGGTCCAGGGGCCTCCACGGCCAGCGCTTCGCGAAGGCGGCGCTGCCGTTCGATCAGGAAATACATCTGGGAGCGAAACGCGGCGCCAGCCTTCTCCTGATAAAACTCCGGCAAAAATGGATTGTCCTCACAGTCGTAGACCCGGCGTGCGTGCAGGCGCTCGGACAGCACCTGTGCCAGGGTTGTTTTTCCCACTCGCAGGGGCCCTTCAATGACGATGAAGCGGGGTGCTTGCGGTCCGCGTTGCGGAATTGGTGCGCGCTTAGCCGAGGACGATTCGTTGGACATGTGTTTCTTTTTGCCGCGGCGTGCCGCAGCGCGAGATGAGCCGGTCGCGGTGGCATCATCGCGCAGAATTATAGCAGAGTCGTTTTGCCGCGTTGAGGAGGGAGAATTTGCTGGTCAAATCTCCCTAACGCGATGCGGCACCCATACCGACGTGCTTATACGCGGAAATTCACAGGCCCAAAAACAAAGTGCCGCGCCTTAGAAATGCTAACGAAGTAGAGTGGTACCACAGTCCCACCGCGTGAGAAACGAAGGAGCCACAGCGAAGTACCAATGCAAACGTGACCAGTCGCCCAGTGTGGCGCGCGCGGCCAATACGTAAAGTCACCAATGTTGTGGGCGGGGATCAGTTCACAGGGCTCGCAGCCTACTGAGGTGATACATGCTGTTGACAGCGATCTTGTTGGTGTTCTCCGCTCCGCAGAGCGTGAACACCGCGAAGGCAGCGATAAATTCTCCCGCGCCGCTTTCCGATAATCCGGCGGCCAATTCATTTCTTTCCCAGCCTCTGCCATCCGCGCCGGAGCCGAAAATCGCCGCTGATGATGCGAATGCCGTCCCGGTTGTTGCGGCCTCGAACGTGACACCCGAGCCCGCCGGTATCGAGCCGCGCTACACCCCGTCTGCGCCCAGACCGATTGCGCCGGCGAAGGCTTTCCTCGGCCAGCCCTACGAAACCTCGCGGCAGCGCAAACTCTGGTACACCCTTTCCTTTACCGGCGCCGGCGCGGCTTCATTGGACGCGTGGTCGACCCGGCGAGCGATCTCACGAGGCTATGGCATCGAAGGCAACCCCATGCTGCGGCCGTTCTCGCACTCCGGCATCCTCTATGCGGCTACGCAGGTCAGCCCTCTGGTGTTGGATTTTATCGGCAAGCGAATGATGGTCAGCCAACATCCCCTGCTGCGCAAAGTATGGTGGCTGCCGCAAGCGGTTGGTTCAGGTGTTTCGTTCAGCGCAGCCATACACAACGTGCGGATGGTTCCGTAGTCAGATTTTCCCTCTCGGATGGCCGGCACGATTTTTTGCCCTGGCGCGCCGAATGCGATTGCCCGCGGGTGGCTGCTGAAAGATAATCAGCGCAACCTGTGCAATGAAGACTCCTGAACCGATATTCACAGCCCACCTGTTTGCGGAACTACGCCGGCAATTGCTCGATCTTCTCCAGGGACTCCAGCCCGACGAATGGGGGCGACCCACGGCGGCGACCAAGTGGAACGTAAAGGACGTGGTGGCACACCTCTTGGGCGGCGACGTCGGGAATTTGTCGCGGCGACGCGACGCCTACACGCCGAGCGGTCAAACGATCTCAAGTTGGCAGGAGTTGGTCGCGTTCATCAATCAACTCAATGAGTCCTGGGTGCTGGCAGCCCGGCGCATGAGCCCGCGGGTACTATGCGATTTGCTGGCCTTTACTGGCCCGCAAATGGAGCAATACTTCGCGTCCCTTGATCCGCAGGCAGCGGGCACTCCGGTGAACTGGGCAGGGCCAGAGCCGGCGCCGATGTGGCTGGACATCGCGCGTGAATATACCGAGCGGTGGCATCATCAGCAGCAGATCCGCGACGCCACCGGTCGGCTGGGTTTGTATCAGCCTCATTTATTCGCGCCTGTCCTGGATACCTTTGTGCGTGCGCTGCCGCACACCTTCCGGGACGTGCTCGCGGCCGAAGGGGCTTGTGTGCAGTTGAGTCTATTGGGTCCTGCCGGCGGCGACTGGATTGTGTTGCGTGGGCCGGCCACTTGGGAGCTGCGAGTGGGTCAGAGCGGATCCGCTGGAGCGTTGGTGAAGATTGAGGCGGAGGATGCCTGGAAGATCTTTACGCGCGGGGTTCGTGGCGAAGAAGCGCGTCGCCGCGCGACCATAGAGGGAGAAATCGAGCTCGGTTCAAAAGTGCTGGAGACGGTGTCGGTAATCGCGTAGAAACTTGCGGATTGGCATATCCCGAAAACGTGCAACTAGCGTACCCGCATGCCGCTTGTATCTGTCGTTGTGAGCGATAATGCCCCAGGGACGCTTTCCCCAGCCAATCAGGAGAAAGTTTTATGCCGACTGCAAAGAAACTTACCGATGCGGAAGTAAAGGAACAATTGGCACGCGCGAAGGGCTGGACGCTCGAGAACGGCAAGTTGCACCGTGCGTTCGAATGTAAAGATTTCGTCGCCGCCTTCGGCAACATGACCCGTGTGGCACTGGTTGCGGAAGCGATGAATCACCATCCGGAGTGGTTCAACGTGTGGAACAAAGTAGTAATCGATCTGAATACCCACAGCGTAAAGGGCATCAGCAATCTGGATTTCGAGCTGGCTTCGAAGATCAATGAAATTTTCGCAGCTTGAGAGACTCCAAGCGGGAACCGCGATCAAGCGTATCGATTCGGACGCAGGTGGCATTCACTAAAGCATGATTGGCGCCCATCACCGGCAACCGGCCTCGCGGGCTTGGCTTGTCACCATTTTGCGATGGGCGGCGGGGCTCACCATCCTGGGAGCGCTGTTGCATTTCCTTCCTTTTTCCATTTTGCGAGCGTCGATCGCGCGGGTTCCGTTGTGGAGTTTCGCCGCGATTCTGCTTGGGTACTTGCTGGCCCACTCCGTCGGAGTCGCGAAATGGCGCATGGTTGTAAACGCGGCGGGAGCAGACCTGAATTTTGCGACGTCCACGCAGTGTTATGCGGGCGGACTGTTAGGCGCCCTCTTTCTGCCCTCGATTCTTGGCGGTGATGTGATTCGCTTGGCCGTGGGGCTGCGCCGCAGCCCGCGGCCCGCAGCGGTACTTGCTGGCAATGTTGTCGATCGCTTTCTGGATGCAGCAGCGCAGGCTGCCCTGGTGGTCGCAGGATTGATCCTTCTACCGCACGCCGTTCCGTTGCAATTTCAGGACACCGCCAGAAAAGGACTGATGTGGCTTGCAGGCGGGGCCGTCCTCTTGACGGTCACAGCGTATCTTTCCCGGCGCGCCCTGTTCGGCGGACGTTCGATGCGCTTTCGCAAGCGCCTCGCACGGTTACGTCACGCCTTGCGCTCGGTTTCACGGCGTTCTCACATCCTAGCCCTTGGCTGGCTCGTGGGCATTTGCGTTCAGGCAGCACTGCTGCTTCTTGCGGCGAAAATTGCCACATATTGTGGGCTGGTCTTGCCGCTCAAGGTATGGCTGTTTGCTTGGCCGTTGGCGAAGCTTGCGGCGCTCCTTCCGCTGACACAGGGTGGCATCGGAGTGCGCGAGGCAGCGCTGGTAGCACTGCTAGTCCCCTTTGGAGCCTCGGCGCCGCTGGTGTTGGCGGCAGGACTCCTTTGGGAGGGCATAATCATCAGCGGCGGTTTGATAGCCGGTGTCGTGGCTCTGCTCGTGCGACGACTGAGCGAGCCGCTACGGGCCACGTAGCTCACGGTTCACAATGAAGCGCGTTCTCCCTGGGGGCCGGTCGATCTAAGGCTCAGCCTGGGGACCTGGACCGTCAAAGACTCGCGGTCGAGCAATTCCTGGATACGTGGAAACTGACTTGCGACTCGTGAATTCAATCGAGCTCCTAGCTCGCGTGAGCTAACGTGCTTGAGTTTGCGAACCATCGATCGGATCGGTACTTGGCGAAAGCGAAGCGGAGCTTGACATAAGTTCGCGAGCACTTCTCGAGTTACGCAAATCAAACTTGGCCGTATCCCTGCGCACACGCATTCTCGCGGACACGCCCCAGGATGCTGATTCGATTGTTGCTGGGCTAAGACAAGGTGGATTCGCTGTAAATCCGACATTGGTTCGGACACAACAGGAATTCCGGGCGGCGATCGCCGAGGAGCACTTCGATGCGGTGTTGGCTGACTACCGCGCGGCATGCGTGATCCCGGCGCAGCGGGCTTCCCGCGTTGATCCGATCGTGGCACCGCGCGACCAATAATCACTCGCCCTGAATTCACGACGAAGCGTACACCTGTACATGTAGGCAGGTTTTTTGTCGAGCACAGCCGCGCCTTCGACCGGTCCCTACGGGCCTCACAAAGTCTAAACTGGAAGTCGATGGCCAACTACTTTCCGTGGGGTTCCACCCTTGTTCCAGCGGGATGTGTTGCACCGAGAAGTGTTCCACGGGAAGCTGACTGGTTTGCTGGTTTCTGGGAAAAGTGACGGAATCATGAAGCACATCTTGATCGTCGCATGCATCTGCCAGCTGACGCTGGCTGGCAGCGCTGCGGCCTTGCCGCAGCATCGAGGCGGCGCCCGCGGTTCGGGCAGCTTGGTCGGCACGGTGATAGGGCCGAACGACAAGCCGGTGCCCAACGCCGTGGTCACTTACCAGACCGGCGGAGGCGAGACGCCCCACGTGGTTCGCACCGACGCCAAGGGGCACTTTTCGATTCCCAAGCTGCGCGTCGACAATTACGACGTGCGCGCCTCCGGCAACGGCGTCTTCAGTGAGTGGGAGAAAAATGTTTCCATCAAGCCGAACCAGACCCGCTCGGTGACCCTGCGCATGATTTACGCGAAAGAAGTGCCCAAGGCTTACGTCGCCACGGAAACCTACGAGCCCAAGCGAAACCCCTGACCGCTATTGTTGGAGCAATTTTTGTAGGTCCTTGAGATCCGCCGGATTCACGTCAGACACCGCGCAGAGCTCCATCCCGTCCTTGCGCCAATCGATCCAGTTGTAGCCCAGCTGTGACCCCGCCTGTGGCGCCGAGTCGCGCTCCTTCGTCGGCCAAACGAACACGTTGACGATGTGCTTGCGTCGCGCATAGACCAACACCGCCACGGTGCGTCCGCGAACTACGTCGAGTCGCCCACCCTGTAACGGAAATCCTTCGCTGGCGAAATCATGAACGGGCGGAGCGAAGTCCAGCTTGCCGTCGAACCACGGTTTCACCGTGTGCTGATCGGTGGACACCACATCTTCCAGATGACCGGGCTGTAGCGACCGAAGATGTGCGTCTACGATCGCCGAAGCATAAGCGGTCTCAATAGAGGCTTTCGGCAGGCCGGGAATCAGTCTCCAACCAAGCGCTCCGACCAGCAGAATCGTTGCGGCAACTGCCAGCCACCGCCAGGAAGCCGAACGCGGAGCGACAACGCCCACGGCAGGCGTGGCCGCCGGCGCTCCCAACTCGGCCGTGAGCCTGCGGCGCACTGTTTCGGGTGCCCGTTCATACAACCCTGCGCCATGAATCGATGAGCGCAGCGCCTCCTGCGCTTCCAGCGAAGCTACGCACTCCGCACAAGAAACCAGATGCCGTTCGAAATCCGCAGCCCGCGCGGCGTCCAGTTCGCCGTCCATATACCCGTGGAGCACCGAATGCGTCAGCTCACAACTCACGCTTGGCCTCCTGACTCTCGCCTTGCCGGATCTGCGTCAGGGAACGCTGCAATCGCTGGCGCGCCCGCGCCAATGCGGACATCACCGTGCCGATAGGCATCGCCGTGATCGTGGCAATTTCCTTGTAAGAGCAGCCTTCCAGCTCGCGCAACACAAGAACCTCGCGAAATCGCGGCGGCAAATCCTCTAGCGCGCGCGTCAGCCGTTCCCGATGGTCTCCCGCAATAGCCAGCGATTCTGGCGTCACCGCGGTCTGAGGGAACAGCTCCTCGTCGAACTCCACTGCCAGTTCCATCGGGCGATTTTTCTCCAGCCAGGTGTAGCAGGTGTTCCGGACAATTTGCAGCAGCCAGCTCCGCGCATCGCCGCCGTGAAATCCGTGAAAAAATCGCAGCGCCCGTAACGTGGCTTCCTGCGCCACGTCTTCGGCGTCCGCCCGGCCTCGCAAAATCCACCTTGCCAGGTTAAAAGCGGCATCCAAATGCGGCAGCACGAGCTGCTCGAAGCGCAGCCGCTCCTGTAAATCCAAACCGTCCACATCTTGCCCCTGGACTTGCCAACTCATTCCGCTAGACCGCTCCGGCAGCGATTTTATTCCCATATTCTCGTTTTGACGCAGGAAATAAAGATTCCTTCCAGCCGGAATAACTTGCTCGCCTCTTCGGTCTGGATCAGCGGAACACGTCGCGGAGCGGCGTGGGCACCCTGGACCAAACTCAACTCGCGCCGCTCCGTTTATCAGCGGACCAGAACCCCAGGGTGCAGCGACAAAGGACGACACTGAGAGGACATCGATGACGAAAAAGGACGAAATTCTCTACGATCACCATCACGATGGAATTGACCGCCGCGGATTTCTCAAATGCATGGCGTGGGCGGGCACTGGAGCGCTGTGCGTAATGCAAGGCGGAGTACTGACATCTTACGCGCTCAATCGCGCAGCGGACCCGTCCATGGCCGCCGCCGCGCAAGGAGAACTTAGCTTTGTGCAGATCAGCGACAGCCACATGGGCTTCAACAAGCCCGCCAACCCGGACGTCGCCGCCACCTTGAAAGCAGCGGTCGACAAAATCAATGCTCTGCCCACGCCGCCGGAATTCCTGCTGCACACTGGAGACATCAGCCATCTCTCCAAGCCCGCGGAATTCGACAACGTCGATCAAATTCTCAAGGCCACTGGCAAGGAGACCTTCTTCGTTCCCGGTGAGCACGATGTTCTCGAAGACGATGGAAAGCAGTTCTTGGAACGATATGGCAAAGCTGCGAACGGCGCCGGCTGGTACAGCTTCGACAAAAAGGGCGTTCACTTCGTCGGGCTGGTCAACGTGATGAACCTCAAGGCCGGTGGTCTGGGAACGCTCGGCCACGAGCAGCTCGAATGGCTGGAAGATGACGTGAAGCACCTGAAGTCCAGCACCCCAATCGTGGTCTTCGCGCACATTCCGTTGTGGACCGTCTATCCGCAGTGGGGCTGGGGAACCGAAGACAGTGCCCAGGCCCTCGCATACTTGAAAAAATTCGGTTCGGTCACCGTTTTGAATGGCCACATTCATCAGACCATGCAAAAAGTGGAAGGCAATGTAACGTTTCATACCGCCGCCTCCACCGCATTTCCGCAACCTGAGCCCGGCAAGGCGGATGCACCCGGCCCGATGAAGGTGCCTGCCGAGCAACTACGCAGCGTTCTCGGGATCACCGACGTGAACTACGTGCGTGGTCACCATGCGCTGGCAGTCGTTGATTCAACCCTGGCGTAAGCCCAACAAATTCACGGAAAGAAAGAGAGGAAAATAAGATGAAGGTACATGTGTGGATTGCAGGATTCGTGCCGCTGGCTACAGCGCTACTTCTGGGCGCGGGCCAAGCCAAAGTCGAAACCAGCCGAACGGGGCAGACGCAACCCGCGGCCGTGGAGGTGAAGATTGATAACTTTAGTTTTGGTCCCACAACCGTGACCGTCTCGCCCGGCACGACCGTCACCTGGACCAATCGCGACGACATTCCCCATACCGTCGTCAGCGACGACAAAATCTTCAAATCCAAGGTCCTCGATACCGACGAAAAGTTCTCCTACACCTTCGACAAGCCCGGCTCGTATCCATACTTCTGCTCGGTACACCCCAAGATGACCGGCAAAGTTGTGGTCCAGTGACGGCATGTCTACGCCCAGCCCCTTCGATCCCATCGCGATCGTGTCCGCCCGGCATGCTCAGCACGTTGTATTGATTCACTTCCCGATCGCGCTGTTCACCATCGGCGTGTTGTTCGACCTGATTGGCCACTGGACCAAGCAAATTAGCTTGATGGAGGCCGCCTACTACAATTTCCTGGTTGCGGCGGCTTCCACCATCCCTGTTCTGGGAACCGGACTCCTGGCTTGGCGCTTCGCGCTAGAGGGCCAGCGACTGAAGGGCATCTTGCTCCTTCATCTCTTTCTTGGATCCTTATCAGCCGTACTCATTTGCATGTCCTGGCTCGCCCACTTCCAGGCCCGCCGCAGAAACCATCCGCCTGCCGCCTATCGATGGCCTGTGGAAATCATCGGTTTTGTGGTGCTTTCATTGACGGGCCATTTGGGCGGATTCCTGTCAGGGGTGAACGGTAGGTTCTAGCCTTCTATAGTACGCCATTTAAGTGTTGTATTTACTGCTATTTAGGGCAGTTACAAATCTTCGTTGAGCTACCCAGTACTAAGACCCCGGTACCCAGTTTTCTGGCTCCGATGACCCATTGAGCCCTTCGCAAGCGTTTCGTAATCTCCTAACAACGGGTTGGGGGCCGCGCGGGGACAGCGGCTCCGCAAGGAGTCGTGTGCGAGCTATCCCAACCCGCCAGATTTGCTTCCCCTCTATGTGCGCCGGGCCATCGCCCGGCGCCGCTGTTTAAGCCCGGCTCCCGCAAGACCGTAAGGCCCTAGAGCTGCAAACTCACCAAGCGAGGATTGCATCTAGAATCCGTATACGACTTATAATCAATGAGATAGCAGTCTGGTGAGAATCTCCCAAGCAAGGGCTGCACGACGTATGACAGATCTACCCGTCACACTGATGCGTTTCCTGGCCCTACTTGCAGCCTCTTGCGCCATCCCTTGCTCCTTCGGGGTTGCCGGCCGACCCGAACCTCCACCGTTGGGGCTCAAGCCGGCGACGGTCGAAGCATTCAACCAATATGTGCACCTCACCGACTCTCGCAGCGAAGCCGACCTGCGACAAGGCGCCGACCTCCTGTGGATCGATTCTTTGGACGCCCAGGCTCGAAACGACGCCTATGCGGCGCTTAAGCGCGGTGAGGTCAAAATCAAAAAGCTGGAAACTCTGGAAAACGGATCGCCGATCCACTGCCCGAATGGACTTGTTCATCATTGGATTGCGGTCGTTTTCATTCCGCGCGCCAAACTATCCGACGTCCTCGCCGTGCTGCAGGACTACGACCACCACTCCGATTACTATGCCCCCGACGTGGAACGCTCAAAACTGGAGCAGCACGACGCCAATCACTTTCGTGCATTCCTGCGATTCCGCCGCCACAAAGTCGTCACCGTGGTCTTGGACACCGAGCACGACGTGCGCTACTTCCTCGACACGGTCGGCCGCGCCCACAGTCGTAGTTCCGCAACGCGCATCGCACAAGTCGCAAACGCCGGCAAGCCCGACGAACGGGAAAAAATGCCAGGCGATGACGATGGCTTCCTTTGGCGGATGGAAACTTGGTGGCGCATGGTTGAACGCGACGGCGGCGTCTACGTGCAAAGTGAAGTAGTATCGCTGACTCGCGATATCCCCACCGGCCTGGGTTGGCTCATCGGTCCGTTCGTGAACAGCATTCCAAAGGAATCGCTCACGTTTACTATGGAAGCCACGCGACGTGCGGTTGCCAGGCATTTGACTGCGCCGGCGCGCTAATTAACGCCGACTTGGGCACTCTTCCCCGGCACTTCTTACTGTTTTTCTCTGATCGCGCAGACGATTACGCCGCCACTATTCAACAGTGGATGCAGCCAGCTCAGTTTTTTCTTCCCCGTTTCGCTGGGGATAAGAATGACGCGGTCGGCCCACTGCTCGATCAACTCAAGAGAATCGTACACGCTGTAGGAATACGCCAGGCCGTCACCTTCGGTGATCATGTAGCCTTTCCCGCCCGTTCGAACGTAGTTAAACGTCCGCCACATTCCGGCTTTATGCAAGAACAGCTTGAAAAGCCGCGCCGCCATCGAACCCTGCCCGAACCGGTTGCTGTCGCACACAAAAACTGCTTTTCGTGCGACACGCAGCATCTCCTGTACGATCGAATCCGGACGTTCCACGTGGTGAAGGATCGCGAATTCGCACACCGCGTCGAAGCTCCCGTTGGCAAACGGCAGCGCTTCTCCGGTCGCCCGAATTACCGAACCGCCGCTCGTTTTTCCATTTTCCGCCGCCTGCCGCAGCAAGCCCTCTACCGGCTCCACCCCACAGACCAGCGCATCCGGCAAAGCCGCCTTGATCTCGCGAAGGGCCTGACCTGTTGCGGTGCCCACATCCAGCACCGAGCGCACCTCCAGCACTCTCATCATGCCGTATACAAATTTTGTGATCGACGCATCCGTGGCGCCTTCGTGCGCATGCATCGCGTCATACCGCGAGGCCGTATCCCCGTAGTATTGCCGTTGAATCTTGACCGCTTTGGCCGATGCTTCTGCCATGGTTCAGTGCTTAGCTAAATCCTCGATGGAGTTCAGGTCTTGCCGCTCGCAACGCTGTTCTTGGCGTTAACGATGACGTTGAGTCGCTCCCACACCGCCGCCGCATTGCGATCCCAGGTCCATTCGTGTGCCGTCCGCGCCGCCGCCTCGCCTATATACTGCCGAAAATCTGTGTCCCGGTGCAGCCGTTCCAGCAAATGCGCAAGCAAGCGAGCATCATTAGGATCAGGTACGACAAATCCATCGACTCCATGATGTATTTGACCGGAAACTCCCGCGAAAGCAGAGGTAATCACCGGCAACCCGCAGGCCATCGCCTCCGCCACCGGCAAACCGAAGGAATCTTCGTGGCTGGGACTAACGTACACGTCGGCTGCGGAGTAAAGATCGAGCACATCATATCGAGGCTCTTCCCAGCGGCAACGCGCCAGCACTCCAAGGCGTTTCGCCTCATCACGAAAATGACTGCCTTCATCATTGCCCGCGACGATCAATTGCAGCGGCAAGTCCGGAAGCGCCGCCATCGCTTCCAGAATCGACCCCAGCCCCTTTACTCGCCAGTCATTACCAATCATCAATAAAACGAAATCATCGTCATCCAGTTTCCGGCGTCTGCGCGCGGCCTTTCTGCCCGCCAGGCGCGCGGGCAGTGAAAACTCTTCCGTATCCACGCCATTCGGAACGACCGCGACGTCTTTTCGATGGAAATAGCGCTGCAGCAGATTCGCCGTGCGTCGCGACACCGCCAGCAACGATACTTTCCGATTCGCGTAAACCCGCACCTCCAGCGCCGTTAGCAGGCCATAGTATGCGCGGCGATGTTTGCTGCGCAGAAACCCCACGCTCTGTGGATTGTCCACTCCCGCGACTCGCGCCAGCTTCCACAGCCTGTGGAACAATGCATGGACGATCACGACGTCGGCATCCACGCAATTAATTCCCGGTGACATTACCAGATCGCAGGAGATCCTTTGGAATATCCGGTGGCTCCAGCGCATCATGGTATTCAGTACCACCCAGGTGATAAACCTCAGGAGGTGAGGCCCCCCTACCGTGGGCACTCGGTGCCAGAAAATCGCGCCACCCTGGCCATTGCCGGCTCCCGAAAACCTGCTCACTTGCAGATCTTCGACGCGCTCGGAGTACAAATGAACTTCGCACCCGTACTTCTGCGCCAGGCGTTCCAGCAGTTCCGACAGCGCGCGTTCCGTTCCGTGCCGCCGGTCCACAAATGGGGAGACTACCGCGATTTGCAACTTAGCGAATCCAACGTCGCGCGGGCTGCTCCGTGGGAGCCCCGGCGGCAAATTGAGCCGACAATGCCAGCGTCGGAAGGCGGAATAATATACCCAGCAGCACCCACGCGTAAGCGTTCAGAACGAAATCCTCGTAGGCCTGCAAACCCACAAACGTGAACGGCAAAAGCAGCAGGAACACATACCAGAAGATCATGAAGGCCAGCGGAAACCACGGCGAACCCTTCAGCTTGCGAACTACCTTCCAGGCGTATACCACCACGGTAATGCTCATTGCGATCCACAAAATCAGTCCTACGATACCCATTTCCACCACGATGTTTCCAAATCCGCTTTCCACTCCCATCGTTGCCGGCGGCGCGCCCAGAATTCGCGTGATGTATTGTCCACCAAGCGAAACTGCGCCAATCCCGTATCCGTAAGGCCACCGCGGAAAATTGAAAGCGCCAATGAAATTGGCCAGTGGATAGTCGCGTGTGCGGTGAAGCAGCTCGCTGGTTGGGCTTCTGGGGTCTAGTGTCTCGGAGTAAACCGCCAATCGATTGAGCAACGCCTGTGGATAGGTTGCAAGCAACGCCAGGGTCGCAAACGCGATACCTAACGCCGCTCTTCCCAGGGTTCGAAGCACGCGGCGTGCTTCTCCTTGCCGCCAGGGAGCTCCCCACAAAAAGGCGGCTGCCCCCACCAGACCGCTGCCGGCCGTCCACATGAATACGCCCCGCGACGCGCACATCAGGCATCCGGCCGCCGTCAAGCCCAGCGCTATGAACGCAAAGGTTCTTCCGCGTCGATGGCGCAACAGCAGGTAACCGCTGAACCCAAAAACGATCATCCACCCGACGATCAACAAGTCCGAAAATCGCCCGGCGCTGACAAATACCGAAGTGGGCCGATAAACGATTACGCCCGATATCGGAGCTTCGCGATACAACGAGCTTAACAGGCGGATATCCTCCGCCATCACCGCCGGATTCAGAAATGTGTGCCCCAAAATCGCTTGCGCTATGCCCAAGGCGATGATGACCAGCATCAGTCCGAGGTTCACGTGAAAAAATCGCCGCAGATCTGCCTCCGAGTTCATGAAGGCATAGCCCAGCAGGAACAGCGGCACATAGTAGAAGTACAGCTTCATTCCCAGGATGCCGTAGAAGATGCTCGTTGATGCGGGATTGAACATTTGCAGAACGCCGAACCACACAAAAATGATCATCACGGTAAAAAAAGGCGGCCGAATGACCTGCAGGTCCTTTTCCTTACGCCGGTATGCCGCGAAAAACGATAAATAAACCACCGCGACCAGGATGTCTTTGGCGAAATAGATCGCCATATTGTTGCCCAGGTATTTCCGGGCGAAATCCTCAAACAGAAGCCATCCGAGGAAAAAATAGACGCCGTGCCTCCAGTTGTTAAGGATCGCCACGACGATCGCGCCCGCCGCGAATGCCATTCCCGCAAATGCCAGGCTGGTAACATCATTTGCCAGGATGAACCCGGCCAGTTTGTACGCCACCAGAAGCCCGAAGATGAGGAGCCCGGCCCCCAGCAACGGGCCACGCCGCAATTGACCTGGTATCGCGTTCGCCAGCGATCTCATCGCATGAACCTGATCACAATTTGCCGGTTGTTCTGCCGCGGAAAGGCTTCCATACCCGAAAGAAGCCGGGCGTTCGCGTCCATTCGAAAAAGTGCTGCGAATACAGTCATTCGTACGCTGTCACTTTGATTTGTGCGGTGCTCTTCCATGATACGCCGCAAACCGTTCAACTGCAGCTGTCTCTCCGGGGCAGGCGGCATGTCCTTGGTCCGCGGTCGCGTTCGATAAGTATACTATTCTATTATTCTAAGAATTGTCATACTACGTTTCCGCCTGTCGCCCGCGATCCGCATGCCCTCAAAATCCGAGACCTCGCCTCGCGCCACCGGGACCAGCTTTCCGCGCGCCTCCAGCGCATATAGCGGCCGCGCAATCGCCGGCGGATATTCGGGCGAGCGCACCACCCAACGCACGCCTTGCTGGTGGAACAACTCTAGCCATTCCGCCGGGTTGCGATATTGGCTCGGATCGATTGCCCAGCTGGCCGATGGATCCCCATACAGGAACGCCACATTTAGGTAGTAGCCGTGTCGCAGGAACACCAGCACCTTGCCTGTTCCTTCGTTCTGCAAGCTACGATTGATAAACTCCGCCTCTCCATACTCGGGCGCATGGTCGCGCAAATATTCCTCGCGTGGGGTGAAACCAGTCGCGGCGGCCAGCGCAAACCGGTCGTACCAGAGCAATCCCGCAGTTCCGAACAATAGGAAGCCGCAAACACTCGCCGTAGCTACGTAGTACGAGCCCAGCCAGCGCCGCACCTTCAACTGCGCCGCGCCGGCGGCCACTGCCGCTAACGCAATCGGCAACACCGGCAACAGAAATCGCGTCATGCCCGTCCTGAACCCAATGAGCATCGCGCTTCCAACCCAGGTCACCAGCACGGCCCGCCACAACGGTGTGTTCCGCACCGTCAAGATCAGCAGTGGCGCGAACGCCAGCACCAGCGGCCCCAGAAATTGCCAGAATCCCAGGTGCGCCGGATCGATCGCCGCGAATAGAGGAAATGCCGCAAGCTGCCAGAATTCCTTGTGTTCGCTGGCCCCCGTATCCGCGAGGTAGGACGCCAGCGTGTAAGCATTGACTCGCTCCGGCGAGATATATGGAAGTAAGAACGGAAACACTGGATCGCCTGTCCACATCAGATTCCGCACATACGGCCACATGCCCGCGGCGAGCGCCGATAGCCCGAACAGCACCGCCCTTGCCGCCGAACGCGCCTCCCACAAGAACGCCGCCGCCAGGCTCGCTGCCACCAGGCACCCGGTATATTTCGCGCCGGCCACTCCTCCCGCCAGCGCGCCCGCCGCAACCGCCATCCGTGGCATCTCCCGGTAACGCGAAATCACCAGTACGCCGATCGTTGTATAGAAGCTCATCCACAAATCCGGCGCGCCGGCCGCGGAAATTTGCCAAAAC
>Ga0157378_10000580_pt1 | contig 34417 bp, 68 predicted proteins | sample M65metaG_FD_115309 | JGI IMG/M metagenome (GOLD analysis project Ga0157378, IMG submission 115309) | Miscanthus rhizosphere microbial communities from Kellogg Biological Station, Michigan, USA - M6-5 metaG | ecosystem: Host-associated > Plants > Roots > Rhizosphere > Soil | place: USA: Michigan... | reverse complement strand
GATCCCGGAGCAGGGCCGCAAGCCGGTACTGCACGAAGCCCCGCCGGGCAGCAAAACCATCATGGCCCCGCAGACCGAAGAAGAAGCCATTGAAGCGTTTCTGGCCATCGCCCGGAACCACGGCCTGAACGTCGAAGACGCCAAGCGGCTGGTGGCCCAGCGCCAGCGGGAGGCCGCCGAACATGCCGCAGGCGTCGGTGTTTGAGAGCCTGAACCAGACGGTACAGGCCCAACTGCGGGGCGACCCGACGCTGGGCCTGCCGGTGGTGGCGCTGCGGAAAGCCCCGATCCGCTTCACCGCCGACTCCCAGCCGGGCATCTACGTCGCCCCCCGCGACGAACAGCCCGTTGGCTACGCCTTCGGCGGGGTGGTGATTATCGAATACTCGCTGGACGTGGTGATCGTCGCCCCCGGCGACCAGAAACTCGACGCCCAATCGGCCGACGGACTGGCCCAGATGTCCTTGCAGCCCCAGCGGGTCGAGTCCGTCCGATTGCTGCTGGACGTGGGCAGCTTCCCCGAAGGACTGCCCTCGGTGAAGGAGTCGCGATGGGAGTCCGGCCCCTTGTACGACCGGGCGGCTTTGAACAAGAACTACGACGTGACCGCCCTGCGGTTCTACTACAAGTCCGATGAGGTTCGTATCCAACGGTCCATTGTGTCGAACCTCGTTCGACCCGCTTAGGAGTCGCCCTTATGGCCTTTCAGCGTCTTCCCGGCAAGTACGGCGCGGTCAGCAGCAACAGCCTGTCGCTGTGCTTCTCGCAGTTCACCCTGACCTACGAAGGGCAGGACAAGCCGATCATCACGTTCTGCAACCCGCAGGACGCGCAGGGCAACCTGATCGTCTCGCACAACATCAGCAGCGTCAACGGCACGGCGTCCGCGTCCGGCTACATGGACGCCAGCCTGAACCCCCACGGTCCGGGGCCGAACATTAATGTCGGGGCCACCGGCACCCTGCAACTGATCCTGTCCACCGTCCTGAACCTCTTCTACGCGATGCCCGTGCTGGTGCAGCGCTGGAAGGTGGACCAGATCGCCGACGACTCGGCCAAGTTTGAAGCAACGTGGCTGGTTCAGGGCGTCATCACTCTGCCGAACTACTAAGGGGCACATGAACGATAACAGTCGGAACGACAAGCTGGGCGCGGCCAAGCCGCTGTACTCCATCACCTGGCGCGACCGGGAATACTTCCTCGATTTCGAGACGCAGCGGGTCAAGGGGGCGTTCGAGGCGTGGGCCAAATCGCGGGCCTTCCGCCTGCTCGCGGAGACGGCGCAGTACAAGTCCCCCGAAGAGGCCGACAAGGACCGGGACGCCCTCAACGCCCGCATTGACGCCGGGGAGTACGATCTGGCTGGCGGCGAAGTGGAGACACGCACGGATGCCAACGGGCAACCCCAGGGCACCTTGCGGCCCAACGCCATCCGCCGGTTGCAGCACACCGTCGAAGGACAGGTGGCCTGGATTCGGATTATGTTCAGTAAGAAGCATTCGGACGTGACCGACGCCGACGTGCGATCCATGCTGGCTGATCCGGTGGCGAAGGAATGTCTGGCCGGCGTGTTGAACCGGATCGCGGCAGACAGCAGCCCAAAATCCGCCGGGGCGGCTCAGTAAGCCGCGGTCGCCCCTGGACGCTTCGCGACGGCTACGCGGCCCTGATCCGCTCCCCCTTCAATGGCGGGTTGGGTTGGCCCCCCGACGTGATCGCCGAACTGACGGACGCCGAAATCGCCGACCTGATCGGCCACGAACCGCCCTCCGTCAAGAACGACGGCGGCGAGAAGAGTTTCCTGGAAGGCGGCACCGGCACGACGGCCTCCGTCACGCTGGAAGTCGATGAGAACGCCCCGGAGTTGACGCCGGAAGAAGAGGCGGATGAGTTCGTGAGCATGGCGGCGCAGTTGGGCCTGTCGCAAGAGCAGGCCCGCACGATAGCCGACAAGAAGTTGCAGGAGTACCGCGATGGCCTCTCCGGGCGGAAGTCCGACTGATCCGGTGGTCGACGCCCTGGACCGACTCGCCAACGTCGTCATCACCACGCAAGCGGCCGTCCACGTCCAAATGGACCGAATCATTCATATCCTTGAACGAGATTTCGACCGGCTGGCGAACCTGTTGGCGGTCATCGGCAACATCAGCAGCAACATCCTCAAGAATGCTGCCCAGACCCCGACCGCCCCCACGCCGTCTGCCAGCAAAAGTCGCGGCCGGGGGAAAGCCAAGTCATCGTATGACGCGGCCCAGAAGGTTATCGGTGATCCGCGTGACGCTAATAAACTGATCGAAGCCTTGGAACGGCTGGGCACGTCGTTCGTCGCTCAGACTCAGCATATCGTTTCCTTCGTAGCTGCCGCAAACCCTGCCGCCATTCTGCAATTCCAGTTAGCCTTGCGGGATACGGTGGCCACGATTGGCAATATCCTTACGCCCGTCCTGAACACGGCTACCGACATCATTCGTGCCTTCGGCAGCGCGATTGCCAGTCTGGGGCCGAACGCCAAGCAGATGATCCAAGTGCTGGCTGGCGGCACCTTGGCGATGGGTGTCTTTGCCGCCGCCGTCACCGCCTTTGAAGCCGTGGCCACTGGCGGCATCGGCCCCGTCATCGCCGGGTTGGTGGGGGCAGCGGGCGCAGCCCTGGTCCTGTCCGATGGTGTGAGCGGTTTGCGCGGCGTGTTCGCCAGCGTCGGTGACTTTCTCTCCACGATGGCCGACGTTCTCAAGCCGTCGTTCGACGTGTTGGCCAAGGCCGTCGGGCAGTTGGCCCCGTTGCTGGCGCAAGCTGCCGGCGGCATCGTCGGCACCATCGCACAGTTGCTGGTGCCACTATTCTCTCAGCTGGCAACGGCCTTCAGCCGTTTGGTGCCCGCAGTCGCGCCCGCCATCGAAGCCTTGACCAAGATCGGCGAAGCAATGGCCGGCTACTTGGTGGCCCGCATCAGTTCGTGGTTTTCCGTCCTTGTCCCCCTCGGGGAGTTGGTGGCGAAATTCGGCACATTCTTACTCGCCAATCTGGCCGAACCGATTATGCAGATTTCGCAAGTTCTGGCCGGGGTGTTCGAGTATTTCATGTCGTTTATCGCCCAGGTGCTATCGTCGAAAGACGTTATCAGCATTTTGACTCTCGCCTTCCAAGCATCGACCGGGGGGATGTTGGTCATCATTCAAATGACCGGCAACCTCGCCGTGGCGTTCGTCAAGATCGGCAACATCCTGATCGACCTGTACAACAAAATCGCGCCCTGGATACTTAGCCCATTCCGCTTCGGCAACATTAAACTGCCGACGTTCGAAAGCCAGCCGGACATCGTGAAACAGACTCGCCGCCCAGCCGACATCGGCGTGCGCGACGTGGGCACGACTAGCCTGGAAGCGATTACGCAGACGGCGTTGGTGGACGCTCTGCGGTCCAGTTTCGGTCGCAAGAACAAGGATGAAGAGATCGCCGCTCACACCAAAGAAGCGGCCGATGAGTTAAAGAAACTCAACGAGAAGGTGGGGGGTGCCAACGTGGGCATTGCCAAGCCGCCCGAGCAAGCTGGCCCGGTGGTTGCTCCAGGGCAACCGCCGCTCCGCTGGCGGGCGGGCGACGATTTCAACCCCAAAGAAGGCCGCAACCCCGGAGGCAAGCAGTAATGAGACTGTTACGCCTGCGCCCGGTCGCCGGCCCGTTGCCGCCGACCAACTGGCCCGACCCGATCATCGAAGCCAATTACGACTTCACCAACGAATGGTGCCCGCTGGGAGACATCGGCCCCACATCGCCGGAAGTCCAGGCCATGTCCCCGGAAGCCAACTCGGCCAACTGGTCGTGGCAAGGGCTGGTGAACTGGAACCGCCTGTACGCCTGCATCCAAACGGCGCTGGGCGTCAATTGGGTGTCCTACGACGCCGCCGGTCCCCACTTGAACCGCGTCTTGCCCTTGCGGCACCCGATCTGGCCAACGTACTACTGCACCAACGTCGCCGCCATCCAGGGGCTGCGGTCCAACGGGACGTGGGATCAACTGTTTGCCGCCGGCATCAACGGGTCCATCTCCAACTTGCCGGACTTCCTGTTCCGCATGGCCGACAACTACGGGACATACAAACAGGCCACAGTTACACTCCAGTTCTCGCCTCGCACCTATCCGCTCTGGCCGGACAATCCGCCGTTCTCCATCTCGTCCGGGGGCGGTGTGCCGCCAATGGTCAACCAGTACGTCAGCCAGTATTGCGAAACGACCGACATTGTTTTAACCATTCCTGAAGGTATTTTCGGGTGGCAGGAAGGACCGGGATCGAGCAGCGGCCCCGTCGGCGGTCCCATCGGGCCGCCGACTCCGGTGGACGTTAAGACCAACCAGATCATCGGCACCGCCAACGTGCGGCTGATCTGGCACCGCGTTCCGCTGGATTGGGCACACGACAACCGGAACTTGCTGGTAAACTTCTACCGGCTGCAAGGAACCGTCAATCGCACTCGGTTCCGCAACTTCAACCAACAAACGCTGCGCTGCCTCGCGCCCAAAGAATCGGCGTGGCGCGTGGAACCGTGCCTGTGCCGGAACAAAGGGTTCCCGATTCAATACTCCACCGACATCGAAGCCCTGTTCCAGTATTACGAACCAGTCCCCGACGATGTGACCCATGAGCCTGGGGCAAACGGGCTGTTCCCAGACCCTAAGCCGGGAGCAGGGCCGTTGGATTTCTGCTATGGGCACAATCTGTTGATCTACCGTAATTTCCGGTATTACGGCATCGCCCCGGTAGCGGATATGCAGGGCAATTTGGCCCCAAACCTCCCGTTCAGCCCGCTCAATACGCTGGCTGAATTCGGCGAACTGTTCGCCTTCTGGGGCAGCGGGCCGGGGTTCTAATCACTGATCGGTCAAATCGGCGGTGTCGAACACTTTCTCGCCGCTTCCCTGATCGGTGAGAAGGGCCAGCGAAAACCCGACCACGCCAGCGGGAGTCGGGTCGAAACGGCTACTCCACCGTTGGCGTGGTTCGACGTTGCCGATTGAGTAATACCAGACCAGTTCACGTCGATCTTCAAACAGGACCGTCAGTCTTGCCGTCGCGTTCGTGTACAAACTCCGGCTGGTGTTTTTCACCGACACGCGCTCCAGCAAGAGTGAGCCGGATGGCGAATAAGCCGACACATAGCCGGCCTCAAACGCCAAGTCGGCTGGCGGCGGCGGGGGTGGCTGGTAGCAGCCGGAAAGAACGGTCAGGAACAAGCCGATTCGCAGTGCGGTCTTCATAGATGCCTCCTACGAGAAGTATACGCTCAGGTTTCGTACTTCTTGCACGTCGCGCAGTTGGCCACGCCTTTTCGCGTCCCCAGCCACTGACAGGTGCCGAACACGCTGCACGCCCGGAGCCAGCGGTGGGCGCAGTTGCAGCGCGTCCCGTCGGCGTCCGTCCGCTCCAGCACCTTGCCCAAGTGGATGCACTCATGGGACAGGTCGTTGGTGGGCGTATCGGGGGTTATCGGGGCGTATCGCGGGTCATCGGGGATTATCGCCTGCCCCACGACGTTGACCGGCGGGGGCTTCCAGTCGGGACCGGGCGGCTTGCGGTTGAGCCGCATCCAACACGGCACGCACTGGTCGGCGGTGTAGGGGCCGACGACGGCGTTGCCGCAGTCTCCGCAGTTGCACGTCACGGCATGGTTTCCGAGAGTTGCCAGTCGAACGTCATGTTTTGGCACAACCGCCCCAAACAGATCGACGGTTGCCCGCTGGTGTCGGGGAAGAAGCCGCTGCCGCTGTAGTTGAAGGGCAATTTGGCCACGCCGATCAACTGGCCGAAGGACTGGTTGCAGATGGGGCTGATGCCGGGGCACTTCGGCAGGGCGAAGTCGGTGTAGGACACCAGCGTTAAGCGGAACAGCAGTTGATGAGCGCTGCAACTCAGCCCGGCCCCGAAACAGAACGGCCCAGCCCCGCCGCCGATGCTCTGCGGCGTAAATACCCCCCAATGGTCCACGGTCGGCTGAGGGCCATGTCCCGGCGTCAGCGGGAAGATCGTGCCCCCCACGTCATACGACAGGTCGTAGCAGATGACCGGCGTACCCGTCCCGGACGGTTGCATGTTGGTCAGCGTCAAGTAGACCACCGCAGGCCAGCCGGGAAGAATCTGGCCGGGATGACCGGGGGCACTCACGAAGTCGCATGGCACCGTCGGGGCCGACACGTCCGAACAGCACGACACGTCGCAGACCCAGACCGTCCCCTTGTCCACCGTGGCAATGGCCGGTTCTAGTTCAACTTCCCAGGGGTATTCCGGGGGTACGTTGCCGTTACGGTCCCGCGCCGGGTTCGCTTGTGGCGAGCCGGTCATGCCGTTGGGCATATCCACGAAGTTGCCATTGCTGTCGTAGGTTCTTTGCTTCCAAGTGAACGTCGGGGGCGTCTGGCCGTCATCACTGAGCAAAAGGGCACGGATGGAGCCGGTGGCCTGCTGACCGGGCGTAGTCTGGCGATAGCCAGGGCTGGCCAGTTGGTTCAGCAGAGAAGCCGGATCGGCACTCATTGGGGATGAACCTGAACCACGTTCGGGGCGAGTTGGCAGACGGTGCCGGCGATGCTGACGCGCGGCAGTTGGATGTTCGACAGATAGTTCAGCGGCCCATCGGCGTGGTAGGTGGCCACGAACAGGATCGTAGCCGGGTTGTTCGGGTTGACCCCGGTGAACACCAGCGTCAAGCCGCAGTTGGGCGAGTTGCCCGTTGTGGTGAGTTGCACGTTGACGTACTGGTTGTACGGCGGCGACACACAAATGTCATTCGGAGCATGGGCAATGTTCGTCGTCCAGATGCAGTCGGGGAAACTGGACGACGGATTTCCCGCGTAGTTCAGCACAAACTTGTTGGGGATGGCGGGCGGGTCGGTGAAATTGCCGGGGATGACGCCACAGCAGCCGTCGCTCCACACCGCGGGCAAGTCCACGGCCCATTGCCGGGGTTGGTAAACGGCACAACCGCAGCCGTTGGTGATAAACCCGGTCCCCGCCTGTCCGCAGCCAAGATCGAAGCCCAGCACCATCCCCACCGACTGCGTGACTACGCGCGGCGTCAGTTCGACTTCCCACGGGTACGACGGCGGCAACTGGTTGTTGTTCTCGCGCGCCGGCAGTGCGGTCGGCGAGCCGGTCATCCCGAAGGGCGTATCGAAGAGGTTGCCGGCGCTGTCGTAGCTCCGCTGCTTCCAACTGAACTGCGGCGGCGTGGCCCCGTCGTCGCCGGTGATCTGGGCCAGAATGCGGCCCATCGGCGTTTGCCCCGGCACCGTGGCCCGGTAGCCGGGCGGGGCCAGTTCCAAGGCTAGAGCATCAGAGTCGGAAGAAAAGGCCATGCCGACGATTCTACGCCCCGCCAACGGCGTCCGCAATGGAATAGTCTTTGCGGCGTCCGTCCGTTAGAATGCCCCCATTCCCCGGAGCCGCCCATGCCGCAACGCTCAGGCCATCCCTTCGCTCGCTGGTCCTCCACGATCCTGCTGGCCATCCTCATCGTCGTGGGCCTGTGGCGACTGCTCGACCGCGACTCCGACCGCATCAAGCAGCAGTTCGACGAGGCCGAACAGCGGCAGCAGCAGCGGCACAAGGACGTGATCCTCGAGATTCAGAAGGCCCGCAACCCGCAGCCGAAGTCCACCGACGGGTTCGTGCCCGCCAAGCCTCTCAAGCCCAACCTCACGGACCCGCCCCAATGAAAGACCGCACCCCGCCGAAAGTGTTGCGCCCCCATTTGACGCCGCCCCCGTCGCTGCCGCCCCGGCCCCGCACACGGCCCATGACGGAGAACCCGGTCGAAGACGCCTACAACGCGGCCGTAGACGCCCGCAACGCCCTCGCCGTACGGCGGAATGACGACGTGGAGACTTACGAAACGCTCGAAACCCGCTACAACACGGACAATGGGAAATACGCTGCCCAACAAGCGGGGATGACTGCCCCCCACCGCATGGCTTGCGCGATGGCCCTGAATTCGGCCCATTCGCAGCTATTGCAGATGACATCGGCCCTGGACAACGCCTTTACGAAGCTGGGCGTCACGGACGAATGGATCGAAGCGGGCGACAACGACTCACCCGACAGTGCCCGGGTCGAGGACTACAACGGGGCGAAAAACGTGGCGGACAACGAAGGCGAGCCGTACTGTGTGACGGCCGAAAGTTGCGGCGGCACGGCGACGACGAACCTGACCACGGCCGAAACCTACCTGACGTGAGGCGGATATGGGCTGGGGCTACGGGCAAAACGAACAGGGCCGCGAAATCGGCTACAACGTGATCGCGACGTGCGACCATCCCGGATGCACGGCCGAGATTGATCGGGGCGTGTTCTACGTCTGCGGTGGGGACCACGGCGGCGGCGAATTCGGCTGTGGCGGCTACTTCTGTTCGGACCACCAGCGACTACCCAATGACGTGTTTCTGTGCTTTGCGTGTGCGGCTGAGTATGAGAAGAACCACCCCGAGGAAGCCGCCGCATGAGCGATGCCGCCTACACCGGCCTGTTCGTCGTCGGGGCCATTCTCGGTGGCATCCGAACCGGCATCACAACAGCGGGCGTCCTGGCCCTGTGCCGCTGGTGGAAAGAGCGCCGGCAACCGGACGCGCCCAGCATCCTTGACCGGCTCGACCCGTCCCTGAACGGTTGGGCCGACTTCATCGACTCAGATGGCCAGTTGCTCGACGGCAGCCCCACGGAGTAGCCCATGCCCCTGTTCTTCGCTGACGTGATGGACTACGGCGGCTTCAGCAAGGCGTTTGAACTGGCCGCTTCGCAGGGGCCGTTTCTGGTCATCCTGGTCGTGCTGTTCCTGTGGCTCAACCGCAACAGCAGTTCGCGGGAAGCGTCGTATCAGGGTTTGGTACAGTGGTTGCTCCAAACCCAGCAGGCCCAGCAGCAAGAAACGGCCGAAGCGTACCGCAAGGCGGCTCGCGAGTCCGATCAGGCGTATCAAGGGCAGATCGGCCGGCTGGTGGAAGCCCTCATCTCGAAAAGCGGCACGGCGCACGCCGTCAGTGCCATCCTGACTCCCCCGGAGAAACCGTCATGATCTGGCACAACCTCGCTTACGTCGGCGTCCATCTGCTGTTCTTGATTGGCTACGTCGCCGGCATCTACTTCGCCGGCCTGGGTCTGTGGCGACTCGTCGGCTGGCTGGCTCACACGCCGCGCCGACCTACGCACGCGGACCTCACGCGGGCCTTGACGCCGAACCCGGATCGGCCGCTGAAACTGGCCGCGCCGTTCGTGACGACCGTGAAGAAGCCCGCTGTTCCGAACGGGGTTTGAGGACCACATGCCCACACGCATTTGGGTGATCGACGATGAAGCTGCCATCGGGAACTTGTTCTGCGAATCCCTCATCGGTGAGGGGTTCGCACCAGAACGGATCGGCGGGGCCGAAGCCCTGCGGCGGCTGGACGTGGGGCGGAAACTCCCGTCCTGCATCATCACGGACATCAAAATGCCGGGCGTCGATGGCAACGCGATCCTGCGCCGGATCAAAGCCCTTGGCGCGATCATGCCCGTGGTGGTCGTGACGGCTTATCGCGACAGCATCGCCGAAGACGTGCGGGACGTGCCGAGTGTGATGCTGGACAAGCCCATGCCGTCGCTGTCCATCCTGACCGACGGCGTCAGGACGGCTCTGAATGGCTCGCATGTCGAGACAGTCTGGTGGACCAGTCCCAAGATCGGCGCGGCCGTACTGGCGATCCTGACGCTGCTGGCGGGGGCATTGGCGGCGTGGCTCAAGAGCCGGTGAGCGGCACCCCGTTTGCACCGTTGCGGGCAGAAAGAAGGTGCCCCATGATCGCTCTCGCCGATCTGGTTTACATCATCGTCGGCCTGCTCATCGGCGGGTTGGTGCTGGGACTGCTTTGGTGGCTCATCGGCTATTGCGAAGCACAGTTCCCCGGCTTCCCGCTGCTGTTCAAAGTGATCCGTATCGTGTTCGTGATTTTGGTTGTCTTGCTGCTCATTGGCCTGCTGCTGAACATGGCTGGCGTACCAGTGGTGCGTGTCAACGGTCCACCCGTCCTTATTCGCTGACTCTTACCGCCCGGCCTCTGTGCCGGGCGTGGTCGTTTCGATGGTTGATTGCGGGCCGTGGCCATCGAACGGCTGAGAGGCCCACACCGCAAACGTAAATCGCTGATGCCGCGGCGACACGGCCAGCCGGGCGACCATCACTTGCCACGTTGCCGTATCGTACTTGTCGGCAATCCGGGCTTCCGCCCATTCGGCCCACTGCCGCAGTTGTTCGGGCGTCAGGTCCATCGGTCAGCCTCGCTTTCTGGCCAGTTTCACGACCCACTCGTTTCTCTTCTCGTTGTCCAGTTGCTTCTTCAGCAACTCTTGCAGTTCGACGCCCAGGCACTTCGGGCACAGGTCCACCGACCGAACATCATCCACAGTTTCCACGCCATCAAATTCGTGGCCGACGCAGATACGCAGCGTTTGACACTCGACAGCTTTGGCGGGGCAAGCGTCACAATCGAGAACGGTTCGTTGGGCCATCGGTCATTCCTCCGCGAGCAGGGCAGCGGCTTGACGGTATTCAGCAATGGTCACGCCCGAACAGCCGACGTTGGCTCCCAAGTAACCGATGCAGCCGTAAGGCTCGCCACGAAGGCCACTCTTCGGGTGACTCTGCCGTTCTTCCCACGTCAACACGCACTCGCCGGGCCAATTGTCCAGGACGCCCGATATGGCTCGTGCCATCGGCCGCAACGCCTCCTCGAGCGCCGCGACGTGCTGCCGCTCCCGGTCCAGTTCATCAGCGCTCGCAAGCAGCAAGTCTTTCGCTGCTACCGTCCCGCAGACTGTCCAATCCCGGTACGTCAGTTCCCGTATCCGCTCCAGCAAGTCGGTGCCAGTGCGGACGCGGTCGGGGATGCTCGGGTCGCTCATGACTGCCCCTCAGTCGGTGCCTCTTTCATCCGCAACCACTCGCGGTACATATCGTCAGCCTTGCTCAGCAGGGCGTGGATGCCGGGGCCAATCTGCTCTGCCGCGAAGCCATCCGGCGTACAGACGCTGACGACCCACTCTTCGGGGCCAGTCATGCAGGCGTTGAAGGAAGTCTGCACCGGGAACCGCCGCCCCTTCATGGCCGCGTCCCGCTCCTCGGGCGTCTTCTTGGGCTTCCGGGGCTTGGGTGGTTTCGGGGCCGGCGGCTGATCCGTGATCGTCACCGTGGCGTTTCGCAGCACCACCGGCTCTGGCTTCGCTGGCACCGTGACCTTCGCCTGTTCCAGTGGCGGCGTGACCGTTTGCTGCTCGGCGCGACGGGCTTGCTCGGCCTTGCGAAGTTTCTCGACGCGGTTCATTTGGGTTCCTTTGTAAATGGACAGCACGGCGACGGGAGCGGGTACTTGCCTTCACTGGCCAATGACACCCACGGCACCAACTCCTCGCCACCGTAGACCTTGAAAGCGTACTGCGGCCCTGTGACCTTCACCACGTCGGGGTGCGTACACGCCGCAGCGCGGTGGTTCGGCTCCAGCGGGAGCGTTCGCAGATACCGGCAATCACAGCAAGTCAGCAACTCAATTACCTTGGGACCGTCGTTCATGTCGTCCCCCTTGGTGATTCGTTCGGGCCTCACAGAGTCTATCGGTGCGGGTGGTCGGAGCGGACAAGGTTCGTGCAGAATCGGGCGTAGCACCCGGCGCAGAGCCATACCCCCGGCATTATCGCTTAAACGCACGTCCAGCGGCGTCAACGCGAGAAACAGTTACGGTTTTGAGCAGCCCTTCAAGTTGCTTGGCATCTCTTTTGGCAGCGAATTCTCGCGAACGGCGATGCTGCTTCTTGGTGAGGCCGATCTTGTCCAGTTTGGCCAGAACGGCAGCGATTTCTTCGTCCGTGGCGAGCCTGCTGGACGACGGGGCAACCTTGATGCCCGATGCGACCTGATCTCGCAACTTCCCAATATATTGCGAGAATTTGGCAGCCTGTCTGGACGATTTCAATAGCCGTCGCCGATCTCTTTGGCGGCTCTTTCGTGTTGGCGCATTTGGTCGCCTAGTGAGCGGGGATGGTATGTGCGGGCCACCCAGAGCCGCGACAGCATCATTAGTGAATTCCACAGGCTTTTGACGATCTTTCAGCCAAGCGTGGATGGCTTCATGATGCTGACGGCAGACAGGAACGACATCGCCAAGCCTTTCGGAGCCGAGTCGCTGGTACGTCTGATGGTGGAGTTGAATCGGCCCTTTGGAGCAGAGCAAGCACGACATTTTCTGCCCAGCCGAACGCCATTCTTTTTTGAAGGCGATCCAGTGGGGTGACTTCAGGTAGTCGCTGTAGGAAGAAAACCCTAGTCCTTTCAGCCGTTCAATGAACGTCATGACGCACCCTCGGTACGTTGGCATGTTCGGGCTGGTCTGATTAGGGTGTTGTGACGCATCCCCAATCTGGTTTTGTGAAGCAGGGCGGGGGTGGCCGTTTGTGCTGGCCAGACCCCTCGCCGGATGCGTCACACCGGAATTATCGCCAAGCGGCCCCGTCCTGTCAAGTAGGACATCGGCCATTCCTCAGTCGCCCAGAAAATCGTGCAGGAGTTGGCAGACGCGGGCCTTGGTGATGCCGAGGTCATCGCCGATTTGCTCGGCTGACTCACCAGCGGCGAACCGCAGGGCAATAGCCTGTCGTCGCGTCTCGCCAGTCTGCCCAGCTTTCAGGGCCGCAATTACGCGCAGCCGCAGACCAGGACGACGGGGCGAAACGGCGACACCCCGATGCCGCAGCCAGCGGCAGACAATGCCCGCATCGGAATGCCCGCGTTGTTTCGCAAGCGTCAAAGCAGACGTTCGGTTGCCGATGTAATCAGCCACGTCAGCGTCGGTCAAGGTATCGGGCAGTTTGTTGGGCGGCACGCGGCCGATTGCAGCACACGCCCGGCACTTTGGCCGTGTGCCGATGCTGCTGCCCGACTCGGCGACTTCGTGGCCGCAGACTCGCAAGGTCCGATAGTACGAAATGTGCCCGCGTTTGGGCAATTTCTCTAGCACGAAGACGCCATTGATCGTCTTCCCCGTCAAGTCAACCGCTCGCATGAGTGTACTCCTGTTTGGGCGTGAGTATAATACGCAAGGGTATTCTGGCTGTCAAGTCGCTTGCCCTCCGACTCATCAGCGGGTACACTCCCAACATGCCAACCGCACCGCTCCGCTTACACTCTCTGACCGTGCGTATCCCGCCCAAGCACCTGACGGCGCTGGCGAAGGAAGCCGCTCGGGAAGGCCGGACGGTGGCGGCGCAGGTGCGGAAGATTCTGGCCGACAGGTACTCACACAAAAAGGAGTCGAGATGAAGTCAGCGATGGTCCTGCTGGGCCTGTTCCTGTCCGGCGGCACGGCCTGGGCGCAGGCCGGCGTCTGCAAGGAGTGCGAGAACTTTCGTGGCGTCACGAAAGTTGTTGTCGCATCGGCCGATGCGTGGGACGGGTTGGCCGAAGTGAATGCCCAGCGTGCCCAGCGGGGCTTGCCGCCTTACCAGCGGGACGACGCCCTGACGCAGGCGGCCGGCAACGCGGCTCGCTTCCGTGCTGCCCACCGGATCAGCGGCCACACGGCCAACGACTTCACCGCCCTGCCGTCTGGTGCCCACGCGGACGCCGCGGGGTGTGCGGTATGGCCGGTCGGCATGGGCTTTGGGGCGTGCGCCATGTACGACCGCTACGCCTTCGCCGGGGCCGCTTACGTCGTCGTGGGGGACCAGAGGTACATGCACCTGTTCGTCTCCAACCGCCCCAACGGGCCTGTCACGAAGGCCGTGGGAGCGGCGAAGGCGGCCATTCAAGCCGTGACGCATCCGGTGCAGACGGTACAAGCAACGGTCCAGCCGTGCGGTACGGCGAGCGGCCCTGATTTTGGCTGGCGGCTACGGGCGGTGTTCCGCCGCTGCCGGTAAGCGTTCATGCTGCTGTCGGCGAGAATGGCCCAATGCCGATTGCCGAAAGCGTCGGGACCGGGTCAAACGCAGCGCTGAACCGCAGGAGCCGCAGCAGCACGACTTCCGAGGCGAGCCGGTTTTAGTTGGACCGGGGCCGGCATCCGGGGTCGGCGGTGGGGAATCCGCCGGCTCCCGATTTCTCCCAACACTTCCAGAGGGCAATTCGTGAAAGTCTGCAAGAAATGCTCCGGTTCCGGCAAACTGGCCGGCGACACCCAAGTCCTGAGCGAGATTCCCGGCGTGTGCGTGGCCTACCGCGTGCTGTCGTGGCTGAAGTGCCACGTCTGCGGCGGCAACGGCCGGATCGCTCCTGAGCCGAAAGGAGAGGCGAAATGAAACGTCTCGTTCTGTTGTTCGCCCTGTGCTTTGTCGGCGGCTTCGTCTGGGGCTGCCGGTCCCAGGCCGACCCACCGGCACCAGCGGCCCCGTCCGTGGCCTCGATCAAGGCGCGGCGGGAGAAGATCGCGGCGCTCCTGAAGGAAGACGCCGCTGAAGTGGCGGCGCTGAACAAGGAACTCGCGAGCCTGAACGCGGCCCTGAAGCTGGAACCGTTCAGCGCCGGGGCGGGCAAGCCCGGTCCCGCTGGCCCCCCAGGTCCGCAAGGGCCGATTGGCCCCCAGGGGCCGAAGGGTGACAAAGGGGACAAGGGTGATCCGGGCGGGCCAGTGGTGCCGCCGGATGCGTTTCAAGCCGCGATGCAAGCCGCGTACACGGCCGACATCGGAGCGGACAAGGCGTCTTCGCTGGCCGTCCTGTGGGCGTTGTACAACACATTCGCCATGAACCCGCCAACCGGATTAGCCACGAATCAGGACGCCCTGAACTGGCTGAAAGCCAAGATCGAAGCCGACCCGCTGAATCCGGCGGACAAGCGGCTGAAGGCCACGGAACTGGTCGGCGTCCGCAAGGCCATCGGGGCGGAACTGTCGGCGACGATGGGCACGCCGGCCACGAAGCCGCTCGATGGGGTGCGCTTCGCCACGGAACTTTCCAAGATCGCTGACGGGCTGAAAGGGGTGCGGTAATGCCGAGTCCGAACGTCGTCGTGGTGCCTGGGGTTGGGTCAATTGCCTTCCCCGACCGCGACCAAATGCGGGTGCGGTCGAATGGGCGGCAACTGTCCATCCCCACGCACATGATGGGGTTGATGGAGGCGATACCGCCACCTCCAGCCATCTTCGACCTGAGCAAAGCGGAAGCAATCAAGTACCCGATCCTGGGGAACAACCAGTACGGGGACTGTTTCTACGCCGCCGCCGCTCATCAGTCCCAGACGTACACCGGCAACGTCGGCACCGCCGCTCAGTTCGACGTGAACGCCCTGGTCCACCGCTACGAACAACTCTCGGGCGGCGACAACGGCCTGAGCGACGGCGACATTATGCCGGAGTTCAAGACCGGCATCGTCGGCCCCAACGGGCCGCACAAGATCATCGACTGGATGACGATCAAGCCCAGCGATGCCGCGTCTGTGGCGTTGGGCATGTGGGCGTTCTGCGGCCTCATGTGGACCTGTGCGTTGCCGAGCGGGTGGGCGAACAACGCGAAGCCCGGCGCGACGTGGGGCACCGGGGCGGGCCATCCGGTGGGTGGCCACGCCATGCACCTGACCGGCGTGAACGCCAAGGGCGGCTACGACGTGCGGACTTGGGGTATCTCGCCGCCGATCAACGTCACGAAGGCCGGGTTGCTCAGTGCCGACCCGGAACTGATCGTCTGCTTCAGTCTGGAGATGTTCGGGCCGGACGGGGTAGCTCCTCATTGCGGGGCGAACTACGACCAACTCGCTGCCCTCTGGCGGCAGTTGGGTGGCAAGACACTCCCGCCGTCGCCTTTCCCGCCGGCCCCCGAACTCGACTGGTACGCCTAAATTCTGGTGCAACCATGAAAAGAATCGCCGCCCTGTGCGTTCTCCTTGTGGCGGGCTTCGCCCGCGCCGACGACGACACGGCTATTCGCGTCCGTGTCGCATTGGCGCTCGCGGCTGCCCAGCAGGTCCGCACATCCGCTCCGCAACCACCCGCCGATCCGCTGGCCGATTATCATGCGGCTTACCAGCAGTCGTTGGCGTCCGGCTGGCCGCTGGTGGTGTTCGTGGGTATCCCCTACCGCACGTTGCCGGGTAAGGTGGTGACGTGCGACGTGCCGGCGTTCCCCGACGCACCAGGCCCGTGCGTAGTCGTGGCGGTGCCCAAGGGCGGTGTGATAGGGGACGGGGTGCGGTTGGCCGGCTACCCCACGGACGAGCAAATCATGGCCGCGCTGAAGCCCAAGCCGACGCACAGTGACGCCGTGGCGAAGTGGTTGGCGCAACCGCTCAACCAAGGAAACTGCCCCTGCGGCCAGACCGGCGCGGGTTGCCATTGTCAACCGCACCAACTTTGCTCGCAAGGCCAATGCGCCAACCACAACCCCCTGTTGTCGGCAGCGAAGCCCGCGGCGGTTACGGTGCCGCAGCGGCGGAAGTGACCGACGTGCCCGTAATGCCCCGGTCGGGGCCAGAGGTTGAATGTTTAACGAGATACCATCTGCCCGCGAGTTCCTGCAAAAAGCGGGCGTCTTCTACGACGCCGATCCTGACGAACCGGACATGGGTGACGGCACCCCTACTTCTGAGAATCTGAACCTCAACGATGCGTTCTTTTGGGCTTGCTCAGACTGCGAACACGTCCCAGACATCGCCGTGGTCGAGGTCGCGAATTTGTTCTGGCGGTACGGTTGGTGCGGCATCCTCTATTGGGTCTGTAACCGGCGGGACATGAAGCGGGTGGAGTTCAAGGACATCAACCGCTTTATCGACTTTGTGCGCCATGAAGAAGCCGTCCGCAAGGAATTGCCCGGCAGCAGTCAACGGGCGTATCGGAATGTCGTTTATACGCTCGGTGAAGAACCACCAAAATGAGGACTACCAATGGCGACAGGCACCACGACTTCCACCGACACGCAAATCCTGATACTGAATCTCCAACTGCCGGAATGGTGGGCGCTCCAAACTGACGGTCGGTGATAGAGGATCGAAGATGGGACAGCAACTACTCGAAATCCTGACGATGCCGGCGCAGGACAACTGGCCGGGAACGGACCACGTCGCCGTTGGTCGGCGCGGCCCGTACTGGTGCAAGGTCGTCACGGTGGACGGCGCGCACAAGACGTTCCACGGCCATACGCTGCCGGCCGCTGTGGACTTGGCGTGTGCGTGGGTCAAGAGCGAGGTCAACAAGTGATACCAGAGTTAGACGATGCCCCTCACTGGATCAAAGCGATGGACGCAGCCGCTTTGTCGCCGTTCCCCACGGTGACGCCGGGCAATCTGCTCGGCACCGTCACACTCGACTGGCTGGCCCCACAGAAGTACGCTTACCACGGCGACATCGTTTTCACGCGGCACAGCGGAGAGGTCGTCGCACCGGAGTGGATGCAGACGGACCTGGGCAGCGTGCCACGCCTATTCTGGCCACTACTAGCGCCGGATGATTTCGCACCGGCATTCGTGCTGCATGACCACCTGTGGCGTTTGCACATGCTAGGGCGTGGCATTGGCCGGACGCTGCACGACACGAATCTGGTGTGCCTCGAAGCCATCGCGACGTTGATGCGGGACGGCACGGTGCCAAATGATCCGCTGAAGATGCGGGCCGTGTGGTTCGGGATCAACTCGCGGCAGGCACAGAACGAGTGGGCGAAATACGCAGGGTGAACGATAGTTGCGGGGCGGATCGTGGAACCCAGAACGTGCGAAATCTGTTCGGCGAAGTTTCCGCCGCGTGGGCCGCAAAAGACGTGTTCACCGCAATGTTCCAAGCGGCTGCGTCTTAATTACATGAACGTCCTTCACCGGCAATGGCGACAGGATGCCGCATGGAAAAAGCGCAATTCCGAATGGCGGCGGAAGTGGCGACTGAAACGAATGGAAAACCCCGCACTTCGGGAACGCGAGCGCGAGTTGTGGCGAGCATATGAATTAAAGCAGCGGGTAAACCATCCGCCGCAGCCCTGCATCATTTGCTTGAAAGACTTCCGACCCGCATCGACTCGGTTCCGGTGCTGTTCACCAAAATGCTACAGAAGGATGCGAGCCGATGAGGAATTAGAGCGACGAAAATTCCTGAGTACCCTGAAGTTTCTGTCCAAACTGGAAGAACTCGCCCGCATCGTTTCGGAGATTCCCATGATCGACGCCGCTGACCTGGAACAAGCCCGCTCCGTCGCCAAAGTGCTGACCAACGAGCAACTGAAAGAACGATTCGCCTCCGGCTTGCGAATCGTTCGTGACCGCCTGCTGGAACTGGCGGCTTGCCTGGAAGAAATGGACGCTCGCAAGATCGATGTGGCCGGTGACAAGCATCTGCTGACGATGCTGCGGAAAATCTACAAGGGCGAACTGCTGGTTGATGTCGTCGTGCGCTTCGCCGGTCGCCCGTACACGTTCGCCAGCCTCAAGGGTAAGCCGGTCGAAGAACAGGCGCGCATCATCGAACTGGATGACGACGAAGTGGAAGAGGAAATCCGTTCGACGGCGCGGCCCAAGCCGCGTATTCACCGCTCTGGCGGCGAATCGCCCTACGGCAACGGTGACTCCAAGCACCCGTCGCTGATGCAAATGGCGATGGGCACGCCAAGAGACGTGGCGGAAATGTGTCTGGACCTCATTCGGAATAGCACCGACCCAGAAGCCGTGGCTAAACTGATCCTGCCGGAACTCCAAAAGATCAAGAAACCGCAGAAGTGTACTGCTTGACCGAACCCCTCAAACCAAAGGAAGTGACCATGTACTCGATTCTGATGGCTCTGGCCATGACAACCCCCGCCGACTGCCCCCAGGCCGTCGCCAGTGCCGGTTGTGCCGGCACGATGCGGACGCCGGTACGCACACTCTGGGCCGCGCTGCCGCACCCGCTGCTCAACGGCCTGCACAAACTTCGCAGCACGGGTTGCGCCGGCAGTGCGGCGGCAACGTCGTGCGGTGGTTCGGCCAGTTTCACGACATCCAGCCGCACCGTGACGCGGACGGTGGCCAGTGCAACGGTGAAGATGCCGGTGCCGCCGGTCGAAACCGCTACGTTCGGTGGCCGGATCGAGAAAGCGGCGGTCCATCGGCAGCTGCGCGTGGCCCTGCGAAGCGAGAACGTACCGGCCGATCAGCGGGCAGCGATGCACAAGGCCGTGAACGACCCCGACGTATACGAAGCGGCCGTGGCGAAGGTGCATCGTGATCTATCGGCCAAAGCGGCAACGGGCGGGCCAGTGGGCAAGATCGGCGATGGCGCTCTTTTGAAACTCATCATCGACAATTTGCCGGCCATCATCGCGGCAATCCTCCAAATCCTCGCGGCGTTCGGCGTGTGATCGGAGTACACGGATGCACCTGTCGAACGAAGACGAAGCGATGCTGCTGGATGCCTGGATCACCCCAGAGACGCTGGCGATGCTGGACTCTTTGCCGAACTACCTGATGTCGGACGCCCTGCATGTTTTCAAGACGCAGGGCAAGTCCGGCTTTGAGGCATGGGTCGAGGCTCGGCACCGAGAACACCTAACTTGAAAGGGCGAAAGACGATGAATCCTGACCTGAAAAGTTACATCGAGCAACTGATTTCGACTGCTGCGGACCACGTCAAGGAGGAACTCCACACGCACGTCTGGAGCGCCATCCTGATCCCGCTGGTGGACAAGGTCCAGGCGGCGCTGGTGGCCGCGATTGAGGCGGCGGCTGGCAAACTGGCTGCCAAGGGCGTCCACCCGCCAGACGGCTTCGCGAGCAACGCTAACCCGCCGAAGTGATTGGCAATTGTCCCCGGCCGTGCGGTCGGGCTTTCCCTCTGGGGCCGGCTCCGTGACCCGAACGGAGTCGGCCTTTTTCGTTAGAACATTAAGGCTTGCGTGCCGTGAGCCGTCACACGGTCGATTCGCCGAACCAGCCGCTCTCGCCACTGCAATGCCCAAGCCAAGCAGTTCGCACAGCCGCCTTTATGCTCGCCACCGCACAGCCGCTGTTTTTCGTGCAGCCACTTATTTCGGGCGCGGCTGCTCCAAGCCATTGAATCGGAACTGCGCAGGTAGTTCGCCAGCCGCAGTTTTCGACTGACCAGCCCAGTCGTCTTGAACCCGAAGCCGTGCAAGTTATCCAGCCCCGCCGCGTACAGGCTTTTAACGATCACTGCGGCCTCTTGTGTGCCCTGTCGGCGACAGACGCTGCCCAGCCCGACCAGCGGCAAACGGGCCAGTCTGGTCACGGCAAAGTCTTCGTACCGATCCCGGCATTCGTGGTAGTCGTCCACGTTCCAGCCCTGAAGAACCGGCACCCAGGGGATTTCCGGGGCCATGTGGCGCAAGCCGATCCAAGAGTTGACCGTTAGCGTCTGATGCTGGCCGATGGTCATGCGGGTTTTTGCCAGCATGAACGGCTCGCACATCCAATCCTTGATGGAAACGTGGACCAGTTTATCGCCCCACTGGTCCTGACAGCGACGGGCGAAATCGACGTACTCGCGGTCGGTGAAGGTGTAGGTGCCGTGTTCGGCGATTTCACTGAAGCCGCGAGAGTCCAGAAACACCGGGCCGGTGACGTGGGGCAGTTTCTTCTTGCCCCGGAGACGGCCGTAGGAGATGCACAGCGGCACGGCCGTTCTCTGGCAGTGATTTTCGGGGCGATGCGTGCCGAGCCAGAAAAGCATGTCGCCTCATTTCGTGGCCACGGCTGCACAGTCGGGGCAGCGGCTACTGGATTCGCTGTAGTCGTCGCTCTGGTAGTTGCGGTAGCGTTCGGTGATCCAGCCGTTCTTGCACTTGGGGTTCGGGCACTTCGCGGCCAGTTTCGCCAGGGCTTCGGCCAAAGCCAGTTCCGCGTCTTGGCGGGTACGGAATCCTTTGTGAGTCTTTTGGTCGTCGTCTGTTTTGATGGCAGCGAAGACCTCGCTTGGCAAGTCGGATTCAGGGTCTTGGATCGGCGTGTTGGCCCCGTAATAATCCGCATACCAGAAGAAATTGAAAGGGTCGTCATCTCGTTCCTTGTCTGGCTCAAAAGGGCGTTTCTTCTTTGTGGCTTGATACCGCTGCCCTTCCGCTCTTACGACTTCCCCCATCTCTTCCAGCAGATCGGCCAGGACGAGCCGGGTATCGGCGTTGGACGGGTCGGCGTCGAGCATCCGTTGCAGGGCAGATTCGCGGTCTTCGTTGGTCACGGTTGGTCCTCACGAACAAAGTTGGCTTTGCCGTGCCAGTCAATGTTGAAATCCAGCCCTTCAACAGCGTCGTTGCTGGTGTCGTCGTCTACCAATCGTTTAGCCTCAGAGGCCGATCTTGCCTTGACCAGAAACGTCTTGGTGCCGCGTACTGGTGTGCAGACGATGTAGGTTTTGAGCGGCTTCGTGCTGGTCACGGCTTGCCCTCCAGCAGCCGTTCGGTGTCGGTGCGGCGCTGGGGAGCGTTCCAGTAGCCGCATTCGGTTCGCAGCGATTCGATCTCCAGCCGAGCTTGACGGAACAGTTCGCCCCGGCGTTCGACTTCGGCCCGTGCCGCCCGCAGTTCGGCCACGGCTTGCTGCAGAGCGGCGGCGAGTTCAGGTACGTACTTAGCTCCCATTCCGTACATCTCGCGGTCATGCTCGCGTGGCAGCCAGTGAAGAGTCATCACGGCTTTTTCGCGGGCATCTTCGGCCAGTTTCGTCGCGGTGTCCAAGTCGAAGGGTGTGGTCAAGTCTTCCTCCCGGTTCGGTTTTTGTACCAGAGCGACACGGCGCACTGGTCCTGATGATCGTAGTCTTCCCAACCCGTCAGCCGGAACGTGCAAGTGCATTCCGGTGGCTCGCCGGGGTAGCGCGAGCAGCTGGGGTCGTGCCCGCCGCGCAGGTCGCGTTCGCATTCAGTGCATTCGAGGCTCACGTAGTCGCTCCTTCCAGTTTGGGCCACTTGATAGGTGGCAGTTTGGCCTGTTGGCGGCAGTAGTCCACGGCGGCGCGGGATAGGGCAAGATTGGCGGCGGCTACGCTTGGCAGCCCTTCTAAGCGTCTCCAATACTCCTTGGGGAACATGCCGAGTCCGCCGACGTAGTAGGTGCTGTTTCCGCCGCTGGGGTGGATAGGTAAGTCCGAAAGCACGATTTCCGTCACCGGAGCGGCCAACGCGAGTTGCCGGGCGATGCCGGGGGTTGTGCCCGAACCATTGCAGGTCGGACACCCGACGACATAGCTATCCGTGACAGGAATGCGCCCGCCGGCCCGGCACCCGCACAGCCCGCCCAGCAGCACGGCCGCCGGGAGTTCGACGCGGCCAATGAAGCCGCGATGAAATACCCACGACACGGTTCTGTCTTCCCCGCCGCCGTACCCAAAAGTTCCGAACGGCGCAGGGTAGCCGCATATAGAGGCTACACCTGTGGCCCACTCCCGGCCGTGCCGCTCCAGCAGGTCGTTTTGCCGGTTCACCAAGCGGCACCATTTAGAGCAACCAGGGCGGTGGGCGTAATGTTCCTTTCGGAGTTGATTCCAAAATAACAGCGTACCATGCTCGCTTTCGATTTCGGCCAGTTCGATCTGCACGCGAATGAATTCCGCCAGCGCGGCGTAGCCGTTACCAACAACCCCGTCGCCGTGGCACGTCCCACACCGTGGCATCGTGTACTCGCCGAATCGGTAGCCCTCGCATTCGGGGCAGCCGTCGCGGCGGTCGTTCTCTTCCAACCAGTCGGCGTACACCAGCCGCGGCGCGTCGTCTAGCGGAGTGTCAAGGATCGTGCGCAAGAAGGAGCCTTCATCCGGCATCGGCTGTCTCCTCTCCGACCAATTCCCGCAGCATAGGGCAGCGCGTCAGTTTCCTGAGTGCCTTGTCCTCCAACTGCCGCACCCGCTCCTTGCTCACGCCCAGGGCATCGGCTACGTCTTGCAATGTCCGGTCAGCGACGTACCGCTGTAGCACGATCCAGTACGCCCGGTCGTCGTTCAGGTGTCGCCGTACCGCCGTCCATTCCTCTACGCCCCAGCCGGATTCGGGGTCGTCTTCCCCTAACACTTCGGCGAAGTCCAGTTCCCCCAGAGTGTAGGAATGTACGCTCAGGTTGGGGTTCTTGGCGAAGCCGTCCCGGTGCGACCAGTCCTTGCCCAGCACCTGCTGCTCCGTGCAGGCGTTTTGCAGGCCGTTGAAAATCCAGTAGGTCGAGTAGGTGGAAAATTTGTACCCCTTGCGCGGGCGGAAGCGGCGGGCAGCTTCGCAAGCACCGTCCCACGCCCCGGCCACCAGTTCGTGCAGGACTTGCTTGTACAGGGGACCGCCGTTGACGTGTAGGCGGCGGCGGGTCCACTTGTTGGCCTCGTACCAGCATAGGTCCATGACGGACAAAACCAGTTCTCGTTGCTGGCGGGTCAGCGGCTTCGTCACTCGTCTACCTCCGTGAACAGGTCGGCGTTGGCCCGACTCAGGGCCGAGGTACTGAACAGGCTGCCGGCGACTTCGTGGTGCGCCTCGCGAATGCGTTGTACGGCGATGTCGAAGTACGGGCGGTGACATTCGATGCCAACGAATCGCCTTCCGGTTTGGACGCACGCGACTCCGGTGGTTCCGCTGCCCATGTAGGGGTCGAGGACAGTGTCGCGTTCAGGCACGCGCATCTTCTTCATAACCCACTTCATCAACGCGACAGGCTTCTGGGTCGGATGTAACGACGGCCTGCGTTCAGATTCCCTCTCAAACCCATCCCATATATGCGAATAAAAGTAAACGCCGTGGTCACCTTTCATCCAAGCGACTTCGCAATCCGACATGAATTTGCCGAGTTTTGCTTCCCCCCGTTTACACCAAATCAGCAGCGAGCCTAGCGGTAAGCGATCACTGAAGCAGTTGAACCCGAACAGCCAGCACCGGCCAAATTTCAGCCACGGGGATGGATCAAACGGTTGGTCATCGCCAATGATCGCGTCAAAAGTGCTGCGCACTTTTGACGCGCCCCCGGTGAATCGCTTGTAATCCCCATCGTGAGCGATTCCGTAGGGCGGATCAGTGAGAACGGCATCGACTCCTGACAGCGTTGGCAACACGTCTTCGCACCGACCCAAAATGAGCGTGCAATCCCCGATAGTAACGACTTCGGCCACTGGCGACTCCTCTATTCGTCTATCGGCGTGGGGCTGGACACCGGACAGGAAAATCATCCCTTGATGACCATTCGGCAAAGCAGCGACGAAACCCTGATCCAGAAAGTCCTTTGATACTCTTCGCGAGCCGCAACGTGCCGGTCGTAGGCGAATCGCATCATGCGCAGCAGTCGTTCGGTGGTGCGGCGTCTCATGGCCTACGTCTCCCGGATGGTACGATTAGCCCTTTTTGGCCCACGTCCGCACGACGACCAACTTCTCTTCTTCCTTGCACTCCAGGTCGTAGGCATCCTCGATCCACGGCATGGTTCCCGGCTCGCCGTGCTTCCCGCCCCCATAGAAATACGTCCAGCCGATCCATGAGCCGTCGGGCATCTTCGCGGCCACAGAACGGCTGGAGTAGTGACGCGAATACTCGCTCTCGATGTCGGTTTCGAGTTCCCCGCCGCGGGACTCGCTCAGGGTGTCGTAGTGGTCATCGGTGTCGGTGAACTGCTGGTACAGTTCCTCCACCTGCTCTGGTGTTGGCGCTTCGCCGGGGTTGAATTCCGGCTGGCCGGACGCCAATAGAATCGCCCACTTCAGTTTCTGAGTCGATGTCATTGTCATGTCTCCCGGATGGTAATGCCGTAGCACGCTCTGAGCAATTTGCACTTGATCCGGTACGCCCGGTTCTTCCGCGTGGCCACGCTTTTCACGTCTTCCACGACCTTTTCGCCGTTCTCGTTATAAACGAAATCAGCGTCATAATTGCACACCAGCACATCGTTGACGATCAGCGGAAAGCGGACCTGTTCGCGCAGGTCTGTAATCTTGCCGGCCATTTCGAGTAACGCCAACTCGCCGGCCCGCTTCGCTTCCTTGGCGCTGGCATATCCATCGGTGGGCGTGTTCCGGTACTTTCGCCGTGCTGGCTTCTGCGGCACAGCCTCCGAACCGGCCTCTGTCAGTTGTGCCGGAAGCGGGGTCGCCCGTGTTTGGAGCAGGGCGTCGGCGATGAGCATGATCGCAGCATTATCGGTAATACGCACCGGCTTCCCAACGACGATGCTTTCAAATCCAGGGCCGGTTGGGATGTCGCCTTTCATTTGCTGCCAACCTCCACCAGTTCCGCGATCTTGCGGTACACCGCCGATTCTTGCCGTCCCTTCCGAATGCCGTTGGCGTAGCCGAACTGGAAGGCTGCCAACAGGGCCATGTGCAACAGGCTGCCACCGCGTTCCAGGGCGTCGGCAATGCCGGGATCGCTGAACTGCTGTGCCAGTGGCGGCACGATATGGGCGACTTCTGGGGGCAAGTCGGGGCCGTTCCAATGGCCGGTCATCCACGCATGATGGCACGCTTCGATGATCGTCTCGCAGTCGTACAGGGCGTCTCTCACGCTGCCCCCTTTGTCTCTTTGGGAAACCGCATTCGCAGCACGTCGAGAAACGACAGCAATTCAACCATGCGGTTGTAGTGGATGGGTACGCCCATGCCGTCCGACAGCCGGTCTAAGCGGCGATCATCGCACCATTTCATGGCCGCTTTCACATCGGCCTCGAAGGTGGCCAGAGAGTAGCACTTCTCCAACGTCTTAGGCTGGTCCGGGTCGTTATGCCAGCGGTGGAAGATCGGCCAACTGAGATAGTCGTCCATCTTGCGGAACAGCGTGGCCGCGGTTCCGCCTTTGAGAGCGTCAACGGCCCCGATACCGTGCGGCGTCAGCCGATACACGTTCGCCCGTACCCGCTCCATCAGCCCGGCCTTGATCGGATGGCGTGGCGTAACACCGCACACTTCCGCAGCGACTCTGTGATCGCTGGGGTGCTGCCCTTCGTGCCCTTTCAGACCGAATCGCTCCGGGTCGAGCTTCCAGCACGCCAGGACCAGATCGGCCAGCGTGAACTCCCCGGGCCCGCATTCCAGAGCCGCGAGCAGGATCGTATCGGCGGCGCGGCGTCCTTTAGGCTTCGTTTCCATCGTGGTCCTCCTTGGGTGGTTTCTTCCAGCAGTTCATGATCGTCGCACAGACGGCCCAGACGATGAAGCCGACGATAAAGCATCCGGCCGCGACGTTCGCCAGCGGGTCAGCCACGTTTTGCTCCTATCGCGGGATGATTTTGCTGCCGACCACTTTTGCACCGGGGGCGACTTGGGCGAGAATCTCCCGGCACAAGCGTTCGACGTGACGGCCCAGAACACCAACCCATTGATCGAAGGTTTCACGGTCTACTTGGGCAACTCGCGCGTTGAGCGTCCCCAGCAATACTCGCTCCTGCGCGATGTCGGGGTGCGAAGCCAGCCAAGCGTTGACGACGCCGGCTGCTTTGTCCTCGCGAATTTCTATCCAGATCGGGGCGTTACTTGTTGCCACGTTTGCTCCTCAGATTGACCGCCTGCCACACCAGCCGCTGCACGGCCAGAGACAGGTCGCAGATTTCGGCGTTGATCGTCTCCAGCGAAGCGGACTTGGAGAGCCGCCTCAGTACATGGTTGCTCTCTTCGATGTCTTCCGGTTCACACCGCTCTCGTCTGGCAGCCGCCGCGATCAGTTTGGCGTTGTAGCCGGGTTCAGCGTGTGCCCGCGTGTGGCAGAGTAAACACGTCGCCAGGACGTTGAAGCGAGCGTCATTCCGGCCAGCACCGCGGGTGAATAGGTGATGCGGCTGTGCCCCGCCGGGGGTAGGTAAACCGCATCCCTCGCACGTTCTGAGGCAGCGCACCGCTTCCAGCGTGGCCGGTGATTCAATTCTCATGGCCCACCGTCCAGTTCCCACTTTTGAACAACTCTTCCGCCACCCCGCCCTCCACCGGAACCCAGCCGTGGGTCGCGTGGTTGACGCTCACCAGCTTCCCCAGCGCCACCCCTTCCCCCGGTCGGGCTTGGCGGGTGATGCGGTAGCACAACAGGCTGGTGCCGACGATAGCCCCGACCGGCTGCTTGTACGCTTCGGCGTTCATGGGTGTCCTCAGTAGGGGATATACACTCGGAAGCCGGTCGCCTGACTGCCGGTCTTCGTCCGGTAGCCGTCGCGAGAATCGCTAAACATAAACCGCGATCCGGCCACGATCTTGGCGTCCTGACACTTCGCCGCGCCGAAGATGCGAGCGGCTTCCTGCATCGCTTCCCCGCGGTCGTGGGCGTCGGGCAGGTTGATAAGCAGTCTGTAGTCTTTGGGCCGTAGCGGGTCGGTGTGGTCAGGTGCGGCAGCCATGTCATTCCTCCGCGAAGCGTGCCGCCAGCCACGCCACCACACGTTTGCGGGCCGGTCCTTCCACTTCGTTGAGCATCCGCACCAGTCGGCCCATCAGCCGTACTTCCTTGTCCATGCTGCGGTCACTGCCGGCGTCTTCTTCGGGTTCGTCGGGCGTTGCCTTGTCAGCCATAGGTTCCTCCGGTTGGGGGTACAGAACTTCGGTCAGTCGCTGCCGCACCGTCGGCCGGTCCACTTTGGCCAACTGTGCGGCGATGCTGCCCAGCGTGTATTGCTGGGCTGGGGTCAAGGCTGCCGTCATGGCGTCCTCGGGGTTATTAGCCGATTTTCACGGTCAGCGGCTTCGTTGCTACCATCTTCGCCTTTTCGATCAACTTCTCAGCCAGCGCCACGGCTTGTTCCGGCCCCATTCCGATCCATGTGACTTCTTTCCCGAAGTCGATCAGGACGATTCGTTTCTCCATGTCTGCGGAGATAGCGAAGGCTAAATCTCCTTCGTCCTTCGGCGAGATGCGGCCTTCGGAGTAGGCTCGCTTGGCGCGTTGCTGTAGCTGGTCCATGAACCGATTCATGGCCGACAAGTCTTGCGGCGAAGGTTGTTCGGGTACGCCGTGATGCGATGTACTCATTTGCTCCTCTCGAGGTTGGGGTTAGTGTCTACCTATCTCATCGGTGCGAATCGTCGGAGCGGACAACAAAATTACGCGGTGCGCCTGGATTTGAACCTGTCCAGCATTGGCTCCCACTTTTCGCGGCTCTCCGGTTCTTCGTCAATGCACTCATGAATCAGGTGCGGCATGTACGACGGACTCGAATACATCCCGTCGTGTGCCTTGGCGAACTCGTCGCGGTCGGCCTCGCACGGTTTGCACATTTTCTCAGCGCTAACCGTGCCCTCGAATTTGCTGAAGTGTCGGACGTAGACTTCGCCCGGCCGGATGACGCCGCCGCAACATCCGCACTTGTGCGGCTTCCGGGCGCGGCTCTCGGTTTCGATCCAAACTTCGCATGGTTCCAAGTCGATGTAGCACATGAACAGTTTCCTCCCAATTGTCACGCTTTCCCGTTCTTCGCTGGTTGCGGCGGCTTCCACGGCCTACCCCGCAAATACGTCTTCACCGTCTCCAACTCCGACCGCAGGGCGTCAATCTGCTCCTGCTGGGCCTCCGTCAGACGCTTCAACTCGGCGACCTCTTGCTCCAAGATCAGCGACCGCTGGCAGCGCTGCTGTTCGGCCGAAATCAGCCCCGCGTACTTCCCCTCGATCCGGGCCGCTTGTTCTTCCCAGAGCTTCAGATCGAACACGTCGGCGAACGCGGCGCGGATTTCATCGGGGCAGGTCTTGGACGCCAGCACGACCATCTGGGCCAGCATCAGGGCGAAGTTGCGGTCTCTGTTGCGGCAGACGGCGACGTACACTTCCTCGGCGTTCATCTCGTTCAGGAGCGGATTGCCGGCCGTGAGCCGTTGCTTGTGTTCGTCCGGCGTCATCCGTCGGCCTCAGTAGGTGGAGAGGGGCTGTCCGCTCCGCTCTTGGCGGCTCCGCAGGGGCTGTCGCCATCCTGCGGCTTCCTATCCGGCAGCCCGCTCTCCGGTTTCACCCTGTACCACGTTTCAGCCCCGCTCCAGGTCAGCATGTACGCTTCCTTGGGTTTGCACGGCTGGCCCTTGTCGTTCATGTAGAAAAGTTTGGCCCCTGGGGGCGGCGTGGGGGTCATTCGTCATATTTCCAGTTGTCGATGATTGATCGGCAATGCATTTCAAGGTCTAGTATTTCTTCGGGTGTCGCTGGCGGTAGCCGAAACGCATACGTCAGCGCCCAGACTCGCCCACACTTCGGGCATGGGACTAGAGAGCCTGTGTCTAACTCTCTCTGCCCAGGGGCAAGTATCCCATGCCGAAGAGATAAGCCGCACTCGTCGCAGTCCCAATCGAGATCGGCCATTGTCGCTGGGAGTTCAAATTCTGTGATCGTGACTTTCATCTTGTCGTTCAGTTCTCGATGATTCATGCGTAGCTCCTGACATAGCCAGCAAACACGTCGCGGGCAGCGTTCTTCCACGCGCCGCCTTCGGGAAGCGGCTTCACCTTGGCTTCCCAGGGTGGCATGCCGAACTTGCTCCGAAACATCGCGGCAGCCATTGCCGCGTTCCGGTTCCGCTTAATGGCCGTGCCGATGCAGACGCCCCAGAATCGCTGCATCAGGACCGTCGAAACCTCTGGCGGTAAATCGCCGCCGGTGACTTCGATCAGCGTGCCGTTGCGACCGCCGTACTCTTTGGGCTTCTTCGGCGGCGTGTGAACGTGGCCGCATTCCGGGCATGTTCGCGACCCGGAGAACAGGGCCGAACATTTGGCGCATTGCATGGCGGCCGGCTCTTGCCCGTCCTTCTGCTTCTTCTCAGCCGCTTCGTCCACGTTATCGTCGGCCGACAGTGGCCAGTCCCGATCCGTGTCTGGAAAACCGTGGTAGAGGACGCAGCCGGCGTGGTCGATGATGACGCAGTCGGTTTTGCCGTCGTGGGCACGCATCCCGCGTCCGGCCATTTGTAGATAGCGGCGCAGGCGCTTGGTCGGTCGTACCAGACCGATGCAGGAAACGAACGGCCAGTCGATCCCCTCGCACAGAACGTCACAGTTGGCCACCACGCTAATCTCCCCGTTCTGAAGTCGCCGCCGGATGTCGGTTCGCTCATCGTCGGGTGTTTCGTCGCAAATGAGTTCCGCCGGAATGCCGTCTGCCCGGAATTCATCGCGAATAGCCAGAGCGTGGCCGACATCGCAGCCGAAGTAAATCGACGGTCGCCCGCAGGCCAGTTTCTTCCACCAGCCGGGAATGTCGCCGATCAGGTTCTCGCGGGTCATCCGCTGTGCCAGCGCCTTCAGGGAATAGTCGCCGTCCTTCCCCTTCTTGACCCCGTTGAGGTCCGGGACGTGCGGGGCGAAGGCGCGAGTCGGCACGATCCGATCCAGCGTTCGCAACCCGCTCGGCTTGATCGGCTGAACCAAAAAATCGTAGTACGCCCCCATCCCGTTGCCGTTGCCCAAGCACGGCGTTGCCGTCAGGCCAACGATCCGGGCTTTCGGCCACCGCCCCGTCAGCGCCCCCCATTCCTCGCTGATGGCCCGGTGGGCTTCGTCGATGATGATGAGCTTGAAGTCGGGCAGTTTCACCACTCCCTTCTTCAGCCAAGAGACGATGGTTTGCTTGCTGCCGAACTGGCACAGTTCGTCCAAGTCGTGGCCACGCCCAGACAGCAGAAGACCGCTGGGTAATTCTTGGGCACGGGCCACTTCGACGATCTGGGTGGCCAGCATCCGGCGGTCGCAGAGGAACAGGGACGGGTTGTTCTTCTCGGCGCAGGACCGCATCAGTTCCAGGGCCGCAATGCTCTTGCCGGCCCCCATGAGCATGACCAGCAGGCCGCGATTATGCCCGGCCCGGAAGCCGTCGCGCAGGCACTCGATGCCGTCGATCTGATACGGGAACGGTTCCAGTCTCATGCCTGACTCCCCAGGTATCCGCCTTGCCGACACTTGCCGCACGGTTTCCCATCGACTTTCTTCTGCCCATCGCAGTTGGAACACTTCTTCTTCGGGGCGGCCGTTAGGAAGCATTCTTCCGCCGCCTTCAGGTGGTCGAGAACGCTGGCGTCCAGCCAGACCGACCATGTGAAGGCCGACTTGCATTCCTTGGCGATTTTGGAGAGCAGTTTGGCCGATTCCAAGTGCCATGTGTCGGCCAGAGCGTTGGCCACGTCTTTTGGCAGACCGGCCATTTTGGGATCGGCTTCGGCTTTGCCAGTCGATTTCGGTTTGGGCGTCTTCCCGTCAGCCGCCTTCCCACGACAGGATTCGCAGGATGGTTTCCCTTGACGCGAGCAACGGTCGCACATGGTAAATGTCGTTGACTTCTGAGTGGTCGCCGGGCGACTCTTCCCGTCCTTGCCGCGTCGTTTAGGCTTTGGTTTATCTGATCCAGACGAACTGGCGTTTTCGCCAGTTGACGAGTTTCGCTTAGATTTTTCTGCTTCCATCTCGGCACGGACTTTTCCAACCAGATCGTGGGTAACGTGGCAGGCATCCCCTATCCAGCGGTCGCTGTTCGCGGCCCATTCCTCATCCGCGAGCAGGACGGAGATCGCCTTGCGCTTGTCGGCGGCGGTGCGGCGCAGGCCGTGGCCGGGGTTGGCCCCGCAGGCGGCGAGTTGGGCGTCCCGGAACTGCCCTTCGGTGACTTCGCAGGGGATCAACTCCTGCTTGTCGGTGCGGTAGGCGGCGATGGTGTGGTAGCCGTCCCACGGCCAGAAGCGGCCTTCCGAATCGAGCATGACCTTGACCGGCGGCAGTTTGTCGCAGTGGCAGCTATAGTCCTTGATGGCGTCCTCGTCCATCTGGGCACGCATCTGCAAGCGCGGGTCCAGGGTCAGGTTGTCGATGTGGATGTTTTGAAGCATGAAGTCCATCCCAATAGACGCGGTTTCGCCCCGACTGTGCTGGCCGCCGATACCGACCCCCGTGTGTTGGGGAAGTTCAGCACACAGTCAGAACGAAACCGTTATTCATGAAAGCGTTGTACACACGTTGGAGAATTCGCGTCCCCTGGCCAGAGGGGACATCCTTGATTATCGCGATTGGGGGCGGGGAGTCAACCACCGCCTCTTTTGTTCGGGAACAGCGGCAGCAGCAATTCCGCCCGTCGCGTCAATTCGGGCAAGCGAGCCTGACGAATGGGGTAAGCCGCGTCGAACACGTCCGGCCGAAAATCTTGCTGAGCGGCTTGGATCATCGCCAAGGCACGAAAGCAGAGAGTACAGAGGTTGTGGCCGTAAGCCCGGAGTTTGCAGCACTTGCAGCGGCGTTGACGATCCTTCACTTCTGCTCTCCCTTGGTTTCGATCAGAACTCGCGTGCCGCACTTGCACAGCACGCTCGGCAACGACCGCCCGCTGATGACTTCGACGGCTTGGCCGCACTGCGGGCATTGGGCCTGCCAGATACGCAGGATGGCCCCGAAGGGCGTGCGCTGCGTGGTCAGCGTGCCGGGGGCGGTGACGACGGTTGGGGTCATTCGGCATCCTCCGGTAATGCCAAGTCAGACGGGGGCGACATGGTCAGCAGCGATTCTAGTTCGTCGCCGCGGATCGGCCGCAGAGTACCATCGTACTCGGTTCCGTCCGGCTCGGTGCCGCCCTCGAAGGAGTCGGAAAACCCTTGTTCCAAGGTGCCTTCCCAGAGGTAAACGCCAACTTCGGCGTCCTTCCACTGTTCGGCTGACAGGATGCCCAGATCATCAACGTGGGCGTTGATGGCGTCGATGTCGTTACAGACCCAATCCGAATCCGTGGTCAGCACGATGGCGGCGTACCGCGTTGGGTTCATGGCGATCAGGATACGGGCCTTGTGTGGCTCGTTCATCACTTCCCTCCTTCGGTTCGTTTCTCCCGTTCGGCCAACATGGCGCGGCCCACGCGGTACGCTTCGGCCGCACGCATTGCCACGCTCTCGGTTGGCATTTCGAGGCCGCGCTTGACGATCAGTCCCGTCAATGCTGCCGCCGCGAAATAGTCCAGGATCGAGATGCCTTCGGAAGCTGGCATTTCGCCGCCGCTCCAGGGGAAGGCCGGGTCGGTCCCTCGGTCTTTGCTCATTTCGTTTCTCCTAACGCACACTCAGAAAAGTCGTGTGCTTCACAGTGAAGCTGGCCGGCAACGTGCCGTCCTGAAAAGCAGCGAAGGTCTTCGCACCGTCCAGTTCCACCTTGACCCGCTGGAACGGCTCGGGGATGTCCGCCCCCGTCTCCCACGAAATGGACGGCCGCGGTGCCCGCTGCACGGACAGCTTCGCAATGCCCACGTCCAATCGCTGGATTTCGGCCGCTTGCAGGCACTGGAGAAGGTAGTGCTTGAGCCGATCCGCCGCGTTCTGCTTGGCACTGGCCAGCTTCGCGATCCGGGCCGCTTCCGCCTTTATGGCGTCGGCCTCGGTCTGGAGTTCGCGGATCAGCCCCACGATGGCCGTCGCCTTGACCTGTAACTCGTCACACGTCGCGGCGAAGGCGGCTTCCATCTCGGCCACATTGTCGCCGTCGCTCGCTTCCAGGGCGTCGGCGATGGCTCGATACTCAGCGGCGATCAAAAACAGTTTCACCCGTGGAACTCCTTCATGAATTTCATTGCTTGTTCCCACTTCTCGCGCTTCAGGAATCCGCCAGTGATGCACATTTCGACGGCTCTCTTGTAGCGCTCCAGTTCCTTTTCGTTGTCAACGGCCCGCTCGGATTCGTACCGGCGGTAATCTTCTTCTTCGGCTTGCTGGTTCATGGCGGTGGTCCTGTTACTGGATTCTCAGGGCTTCGGTCATCTGGTGCAGGCCGTTAGCCAGCGACAGCATGGCCGCATCGTAGCTGGGGTAGAACTTGTGGTCGTGGCCACCGATGCAGGCGAAGATGAACGCGGGGATGCAGGCCGTGGCGGGGCGAATCTGGCTCGGTGACGATGTCAGTCGCACCTGTCGGAACCACGCCCAGGCCGATTCTTTATTGACTTTTCGCCCCTGCATGGCGTGCCTTCGTTGGTACGCGGTTGTCGGATGCCGGTCGCGGAAGTGCGGCCACTTGCTCCAATGTCCGCACCAGCGGTAGGCGAAGGCCAGTTTCACGTCACCCTGATCTTCGAGCCAATCTGCAAAGACCTTGCGGGTGGCGTCGTCGGCCGGGTTCTGGGCCAATGCAGCGATGAACGTCTCACGCTCAACCATGAACTGACTCCCAGCGGGGCATGGCGGTGGTCCTCTCTACAGGGTCTATCGGTGCGCCAGGGCTGACCGGACAGGGATTATTTCCCCGTCTGGAAGTGACGGGTTAGGCAGCCGGCGCAGAACAAGACACCCTCTTCCTCAAAGTATTTTGGGGCGTCCGTGGTTTTGCAGTGCCAGCACTCGCGCGGGGGCATAACAAGACGCTCCGAAGTGGAGGGCACTTCCACGGCTGGGGCTGTTGGTTCGGCGCACTTGATGCAACGCACGTCTGGTTCCCACGGGAAGAACATCCCCCAGACTTTCCCGCCGCACCGGGGGCAGCGCCTCCGGCTGAACATCTTGACCGGCGGCGGTTTCTTCGGTTGGGACGGGGGCAGTTTCGGCATCGTTGGTTTCCCCTTGACG
>Ga0157378_10000574_pt1 | contig 34764 bp, 23 predicted proteins | sample M65metaG_FD_115309 | JGI IMG/M metagenome (GOLD analysis project Ga0157378, IMG submission 115309) | Miscanthus rhizosphere microbial communities from Kellogg Biological Station, Michigan, USA - M6-5 metaG | ecosystem: Host-associated > Plants > Roots > Rhizosphere > Soil | place: USA: Michigan... | reverse complement strand
GGTGTTGGCAACGATGGTGTAGCCGGTCGTCGCCGTTTCGGCGCTCCGGCCGGCGCGGTCGGTGACGCGGAGCTTGAAGGTGGCGTTGCCCGGCGCGGCGTTCGTGGGGATGGCGATGTTCGCCGGAGTGGTGGCGATCGTGGCCGGGTAGTCGAACGTGTTCAGCGCGAGCGCCGTGACCGGCGCAACCGTGGCGTCGACGACGCCGACACCGGCGGCCGACTGGGCGTTGTAGGTGATACCGAGTATCGAGCCCTGGATCAGTGACGTCCCGGCCGGCGGGGCACTGACGACGTTCACCGACGGCTGATCGGCAGGATGCAGCAGGATGGCGGTGGCATCGACCGAGACCCTGGCGGCGTCGGCGGTGTAGTCGTCGTCGAAGCGGAGCAGGGCGCGCGGGCCGGCGGTGATGGCGTCGAAGATCAGCGTGTCGTTGGCCTTCGACAGCGGCGTGGCACGCGTGAGATGAAGCGAGGCGTTGTGGCGCTCGTCGAGCGACGAGACGAGCAGTTCGCCGTTGGCCTCACCCGGTTTCTTCACAAAGATGGTACCGGCGCCGCCATCGACATACGCGCGTGCCTCGGTGTCGATGTCGTTGCGGCCGCCGCGAGTCTGGAGCAGCGGCTGGGCCGGCTCGACGTCCCAGCGCTCGGTCACGACCGCGGCGATTCGACCACCGCCGCCGCCGCGCGAGGTGTTGACGTCGCTGTCGTCGTCGCCACCGTTGGCGGTGATGCGCGAGGCGTAACCTGCGACGAGGGCACGGGCGTGGATGTTGATCGAGCCGCCGGAGCCGGCGCCGCCAATGTTCTTGCCGCTCTGGCCATCGGCGCGAATGGCGCCGGCGATGACGAAGCGCGATTTGTCAGTCGCGCCCGTTCCGCCGGTGAGCATGACCGCGCCGCCGCCGTTGCCGCCGGCGGTGCAGCCGGAGTTGCAGGCGAAGCCGCCCGCGCCGCCGCTGCCGAAGTCGGTGGGGTTGGTGATGGAGCCGTACGTTGCGTTGGTCGAGGCGCCAGCATCCGCGCCGCCGATGCCGGCGTAGGAGCCGGAGGCGAAGACCGGTCCGGCGGTCGCCGGCGCTGCACCACCAACGGTCGTGTTGCCGGCGGTCACGCCGTTGGGATTGCTGTTCGAGCCGCCCGACTCGTGCGCGGCCCATCCGCCGAGGAAGCCCTTGCCGGTCACGTCGATCGCGGAATCGCCGTCGACGTAGAGACGGTCGCGGACGGTCAGATCGATCTTCGTGCCGTCGGGATTGCCGGCGATGGCGCCGTCGGCCACGATCAGGTTCTGCAGCGTGACCGGGACGCTGATGTAGAGCTTCTTGCCGCTGCCGTGAATGCGCACCGTCTTGCCGCTGAACGTGGCCAGGTTGCTGCTGTTGATCTGGCCGTCGACAGCGAGATCGACGTCGGGAACGATCTGATCGATGGAGATCGGAACGGTGGTCTGGTGGCTGGTGTCGCCGGCGGTGGCGTTGATGGTGAACGACGAGCCGTCGGCCGGCGTGGCGAAGGTCACCGTCGATTCGAAGACGTCGTTGGCCAGGCGATCGGCGGTGACCGTGGCGAAGAGCGGCGAATCGAACGTCACCGTATCGACGTGGACGTCGTCCGTGGCGCGCACGCGCAGCTTCAGAGTGACGTTCCCCTTCGCCACCAGTGCGCCGTCGAGCGGCGTGAGCCACCAGACCAGCGGCGACGTTCCGTCGTTGACCGAGTCGTAGATGACGTCGGTGGTCTGCGCGGACTGGTTGCCGTCGTAATCAAAAGCGGTGGCGGTGACGTGGATGCGCGTGTCGACGTTCTTGGCGGTCACATCGACGTCGGTGAAGAAGGTGTAGACGCCGGCGCTGAGTAACGAGCCGGGGTCGCCGAATTTCACATCCTTCGTGGTGCCGTCGATGACGAAGGTGACGTGGGCCACGCCGCTGCCGGCGTCGGTGACGCTGACCTGGGCGCGGTAGTGATTGCGGGTGACGTCGCCGAATTTGTAGTGCGTCTCCCCTGCCGGGAGCATGGCCGTGATCTGCGGGGCGATGGTGTCGGCGAGGATGGTGGTGCTGGCGTTCTTCGTCGACGACTGGTTGTCGGCGTCGGTGAGCGTGAGCGCGAACTGGACGGCATCCGCTTCCATCAGATCGGACGGAAGGTCGATGGTGTATTGCACCGGCGCCCACGGATCGGTGGCGGCGTTGCGCCGGATCGGCTGGACGCTGAGGCGGTGGATACGCGAGGCGTCGAGAACGTACGGCGTGCCGTCGCGATGCTTGCCGGTGACGGCCAGGGCGCTGGTGACGGCCAGGCCGTCTTCGTCGAACGTGGCCGACAGCGACACGCTGCGCGCGACGTACGCCGAGGCCGGAACAGTGATGGCGATGTTCTGCGGCGGCAGGTTGGGCGTGACGTCCCACGTCTGCGTGGCGATGTCGCTGGCGTTGCCGGAGAGATCGATGGCCGACGCTTTCAACGTGAGCGTGGTGACGCCGTTGGCAACGCGGACGGCGTATCCGTACGGCGCGGTGGCGGCGCGCGCCAGCGGTTTGCCGGCGCCGTCGAACCACTGCACGTAGTTGATGTCGGTCGAGGCGTGCGTCGTTCCCTCATCGACGACCGAGACAGTGGCCACGTAGTCGACGCCGGCGATGAGCTTCGTCGTCGCCGCCGGCGCATCGATCGCCGCCACCGGGCGAACGTGATCGGAGGAGAAGAAGTCGAAGGTCTGCAGCGTGGTCTGGACGTTCGGCGGCGTGAGCGTGTCGCGCGCGCCGTTCTCGGTGATGCGATAGAACGATCCCGCCTGCAGCGCCACACCGACCGGCGCGACGACGAGAGTCGAGGCGCTGCTCGGATCGACGAAGGTCGAAATCGGCAGCGGCGATCCGACGACGGTGCCGTGATTGCCGTTGAGCTGTTCGAGCTTGAGCAGTCCGCTGCCGCCCGAGGCGAAGACGGCCGGGTCGATGGCCTTGTTGAAGCGCAGGTAGAAGGTGGTGCCGTCGCCGACCGGCTGCGTGACCGCCGGCGTCGTCGAAACCACGCGCGGCTCGGTGTAGTCGACGGTGGTGAAGGTCGTGGTCACCGCCAGCGTCATCTTGTTGCCGCTCGGATCGGTGATGGCGTCCTTGACCTGCACTGTGTAGGTCATGTTGCTCTTGAGCAGCGTGGTGGGCGTGAGCCGCACGCGGTACTGGCCGTCCGTGCTGGCCGGCGTGGTGATCGTCACCGGCGCGGGCTGCGAGTCGTCGCTGGCGATGACACGGAAGTTGATGCTGTTGACGCTGGCGGGATCGAGCGGCTCGGTGAAGGTGATGGTCACCGGCGAGTTCGGAGCGACGCTATTCGAGTTGCTGGCCGGATCGATGCTGACCACGCGCGGGCCGGTGGCGTCGAGCTTGACGTTCGGCGCGGGGTAGCTGTCAGCGGTCCCATCGGGCACGACCACGATCCGCGTCGCCCCTCGGGTCACCCCATCCGGCCCGAAGAAGTCGAAGTGCACGCTGGTACCGCCGACCGGAACGCCGGTGATGCTGTAGTTACCAGCGGCGTCGGTGCGCGCTTCGATGTCGATGCTCGTAGCCGCGGCGCTGCTGGTGATGTGGGCGATGACGCGGGTGCCGACCGACGGCTGGCCCACGCCTGCCTCGGCTTCAACATGGCCGGACATGGTGATGCGTCTGCCGAGGGTGAGCGTGAGGTGAAGCGGAACGGTGCGATTGAGGAGCGTGCCGCTGGCCGAGGCAGAGAGTCCCTGCGACACGGCGATGGCGGAGACGTTGCCGAGCGGAACGCCGGTGGCGGTGAGGTTGCCGCTGGCGTCGGGGAAGAGCGTGAACGACTTGCCCGTAGTGCCTATCGTTACTTTTGCCGTGGCCAGGATCGAGGCGGCATTCGGATCGGTGGAGACGACGGTGACCGTCACCGTGCCGCTGGTGGGGAAGGTCAGCGCGATCACGCCGCTGCTCGCGCCGGAGGCAAAGCTGCCCGATCCTTCGACGCTTCTCTCCTCCCCTCCGAGCTCGTCGGCGGTGACCTGGAACTGTGCTCCGGCGAAGAGCCTCGGGAAGACGATTCCGCTACCCGGCCCCTGCTGTTCGCGCTGATACCGCGTTTTCTGACTGACGTTGACGTCGACCAGCGGCGCGGCGGCACCGGGACCGCCGGTATCGTTCGGCAGGAAGACCTGCACATTGAGCGAGGCGGTCGGCTCGAGGATGAGCTTGATCCCGGTCAATTCCTGGATCGTCGGCGTGAGAATGAATTCCTGCGAAGGACTCGGCGTGCTCCGCCCACTCTCAAAGTCGAATCCCGAAATGAAGAAGTGCCCCTCGGGGACGCCATCGATGCGGTACTTGCCCTGCGCGTCGGTGGTGGTCCGCAGCGTGACGTTGCCGGAGCTGAGCGTGACGTGCCCGCCAGCGATGGGCCGCTCCGGAGTGGTGTCGGTGTCGACGAGCGAGCCGCTGACGACGCCGAGGATGCTGAGGCCGACGTCGACCGAGGTGAGCGCGGACTGGCTGACGGTCAGCGTCCCGCTGCTGCCGGCGCGCGCCAGTGCCCGTGAGATGACGCGAAGGTCGTAGTCGTTTCCGACAGGGACGTTGTCGAAGGTGACCACGCCATTGCTGTCGCTCTGCCCGAAGTCGAAGGCCTTGCCGCCCTTGTTCAGTGTCGCTTCGGCGTTTGCCACGCGCGTAGTGCCGTCGTAGATCGTGACGCTGATGGTGCCGGTGCCGCCGGCGCCGACGACGATGCGCACGCCGGTAAGGTTGTTGGCCTCGCCGTCGATCGAGCCTTCGAATTCGCCGCGCTGTTCCTGGAACTGCGGCGATTGCGCGGAGATGTGAATGCCGCCCTGGAAGACGTTGCCGATGACGAAGTGGCCGTTGACGTCGGCGATGAGCGGCGCGGCGAAGCTGCCGTGAGTCTGGTAGGGCCACGAGAGCTCGCGGGCCCAGTAGCGCGCCAGCGGAACCGGCGCGCCGTTGCCGTCGACGATGCTCCCTTCGACGCTGGCCTGTTCGCGCAGGATGACCACGAGATTGTTGACCGGACCGCCGTGCGCCGGCGTGCTGGTGTCGATCGAGCCGGTGCGGAAGATGCCGTCAATCGAGTCGTTGGCGATGACGCGAATCTTCTGGTTGGCGGCCACGCCCGGAATGTGGAACGTGCCGTCCGCCGCGGTGGGGAAATTGCCGAGGTCCGCGGCGCCGCCTTCGAGATGAACGAGCGCGCCGGAGATCGGCGTCTGCCGATCCCAGTTGAGAACGCGGCCGCTGACCGTGCTGGTCGTCGTCAGCGTCAGGAAGACATCCTTCTGCTGCCCTTCGAACTGCAGCTCGACGGGCGCCGAGGCATAGCCGAGCGGATTCTCGAAGGTGGCCACCGTGGCCGGCTGATCGACCGGAACCTTGGTAATGGTCAGGACGCCGTTGGCGTCAGGGCTGATCTTGCGGTCCTGCGGCGTGAGCGTCTGCTCGGAGGGATTCCAGACGTTGTAGGTGATGGTGACCGGGCCGTGGACGTCGAGGTTGCAGCCGGTGACGCCGGGCGCGCATCCGACGTGGGCGATGACTTTGCCCTGGCCGAGGAGGCGGAGATCGAGCACCGCGGTCTGGCCGTCGAAGTCGAGCGTCTCCTTCCCGCTTGCGATCTGGTCGCCGTAGATCGGATCGGTACCGTTCGGGACCGCGACCACTTCTTCGCTGCGCGGCACGCTGAAGCCGGACACCTCGTAGATGCCGGGCGTGTCGATCAGTTCCGTGAACGGCGTGGCCGGGAAACCGGGGATGAGCACTTTGTAGCCGGAAACCAGCCGCCCCGCGGTATCGAAGAGCCGCACGCGCATCGTTCCGTGACCGCGCACCTGCGTGCTGGAGATGACCAGCGTGATCGGATTCGCGCCGGCGACGAGCTGCGTCGGCAACGAGAACGCTCCTCTGCGCCCGGTGACCGGATCGAAGGCGCTGACGATCTGTTTACCGGCCAAGGCCAACGGGATTCCTTCGTACGTGAACTTGCCGTCGCCGCCGGCGGTGACCGAGGCGAAGCCGGTGATGGTGACGATGGCGCCGGGCACCGGAACGATGCTGGTGGGGTTGAAGGGATCGTCGCGAAAGACGGTGCCGTTGAGCGTGGCCCGCGCGGCGAGGTCGCCGGCGTTGGGAACGTTCAAGGTCAGCGTCTGATCGATCGTCGAGTCGCGCGCCAGATCCACCTCGGCCGCCGCACTCTGGCTGGTGATGTCGAAGTTGGCGGCCAGGATGCTGATCGTTCCGGCCGGGACTTTGGTGAACTCGGCGCGGCCGGCGGCATCGGTGAAGCCGTCGACCAGTCCGTAGCCTTCGCTGAAAACGCCGACGTGCGCACCGCCGACGAGCGAATGCGGATCGGATGCGGCGACGTCGGAGCGACGCACGGTGACGCGAACAGTGCCGGTGCCCGGGAACGGGCGGAGGCGGACGACGAGATCCTGCCGCAGCACTTCGCCCGGCGCGTGAATCTGATTGGCGGCAAAAGTGACGTTGCCGGCGGCGTCGCTGACGCTGAGCGTGAACGGGCCTACCGGAAGATCGCCGATGGTGAAGGAGCCGTTGGCGGCAGTGGTGGCCGTCTTCATCTCCGAAGTCAGCGGGTTGTTGTAGCCGGCACTCCCGGCCACGACCGTGGCGCCGGCGAGCGGCCGGCCGTCGCTGTAGGTTGCGACGCCGGTGACCGTCCCGCGGCCGATGAAGACGAGGTTGAGCTGCTGCAGTTCGCCCGGCGCGCGGATGACGCCGTCCGAGGTCACCAGCTCAGTGGCGGTGAAGGCGCGGGCGTGGAAGGCGCCGGTCTGCGCGCTGGCGTCATCGCGCGGGATGTATTCGAAGAGATAGCGGCCGGTGTCTGCGGCATTGCCGGTGACGCTGCCATCCAACGGCGTATCGAACTGTTCCAGCCCCTCGGTGCGCAGCGTGACTTCGCCGTCGGTAACGGCGGTGTTGTCGCCGCGCAGAACTTTGCCGTAGAGCAGCCCGGCCGGCGTGGCGATATCGATACGCGGATGAACGGTGCCGCCCGGAACGAGGGCGTTGTCGACGGCGATCGTGTAGGCGGCGTTCTTCGAGAGCGTCTTGTCGAAGTAGATGTTGAGAATGCGGCCGTCATCCTGCAGCGCGGCGCCGGGGATGTAGATCCGCGAGGCGGAGTTGCGGCGGGTGGCGTGATAGCCGATGGCGGCGACGTCGGTGGTCAGCGAGATCAGGTCGCGCAGCGCCGAGGCGTTGGCGACGGTGACCGGCCGGTTGAGCAGCAGCGAGACCGTGCGCCCTTCCTTGTTGAGGTTCAGGTCCTGCGCCGCGCCGGAGATTGCCAGCGCCGCCGGCGTGATCGCCGTCGGTCCACTGACCGGGACATACGTTCCACCGGTGACGATGATGTTTGTCGTTCCGCGATCGATGACGAAGGAGACACCGCTGCTGCTGGCATTGGTGACGCGGAAAGAGGCCCGCATCATCGACCCGTCGGTCGCGGCCGGGTAGATCAACTCGACCGAGAAGTCGCTCGACGCCGGCACGACGTCGATCTGCACGCTCTCGCTCCAGCGGCCGACCATCGCCAGCTCGCCGTACTCATTCGCGATGTGAAACTGCGTCTCTTCCGCGAACGGCAGCGTACGCGTCCACGGCTTGGCCGCTTCGGCGGGAACGGAGACGGCGCCGTGCGAGGTCCGGCCGGTGACGGTCATCGCGTACGGCCGCGCCGAACCGTTGGCGGTTGCGCCGTGGACGATGGCCAGCAGATACGGCGAACGATGGGCGGTCGAGGCGGCGAAGTCGTTGGCGAAGTCGGCCGGCGTTTTTCCGGCGGCGAGACCGGCGCGCTCGAGTTGCCGCGTCATCGCCGCCGCGGCGGTACGGCCGCTTTCCTCGGAGCGGCGCAGCGCATCCCACTCTTTCAGGTCGGGCGTAAACGGCAGCCGGTCGATCTGTTCGACGTTGCCGAGAAGGTCGAGACTGAGATCGAAGAGCGGATCGCGATCGGCGAGCGGCTGCGGCACGTTGGCGTCAGCGCGGCGGATGAAGATGCGCTCGCCGGCGCGGGCCACATCCTGCGCGCGGGTGAAGATGTCGTTCGGAATCACCCGCGGCAAGAGCGCGGTGCGATCGTTCAAGGGCGCCGTGGCCAGGCTGTACCCGAGGCCGAAGAGCGTCATCTGCGCGGCCACGAAATCGGGATCGACGTAACGCGTGTACCACGGCATCAGCAGCGTGGCCGGCGACAGCGGAATGCCGCTGGCGCTGACCCCGAGCGAGAGCGAGACGCCGACTTTGATGTTGTCGTCCGCGGCGCCCGCCGAGGCGAACACGCTGCCGGTCAGGCGCGACCTGAGGTGATACGGAACGGTGAGCGTCTTGCCGCGCTCGATCGTCCCTTCGACAAGGTCCATCGCCTGCGGAAAACAGACGTTGAAATTGCTCCACGACGTATCGCCCGAGCAGACCGGAATCTGGCCGGGATCGATGCGCACCGTCTGCGCAGTGGTGGAGGTGTTGGTGATGAAGGCGAAGGCGGTGTACTCCTCGCCGGCGCGAATCGTCTCCGGATGAACGAAATTGACCTGGAACCGCGGATCGCTGACGACGAACGACGCCGAAAGACTGCCCTTGAGCGCCGTGTCGGGCTGGTTGGGAGCTTTGTAGGTTGCGCGCACGTGAACGGCGACCGTGTGCGTGCCCGCTTTGAGCGCCTCCAGCGACCATTCCGCGTTCCCCTGCGCTGCGGCGACAAGAAATCGCGCACCGGTTTTTTCGTCGACGATGGGGACTGCCTGACCGACGGTGACCGCAGGCGTTGTCTTTGCCAGCCGCAATCCCAGTGGCGCATTGAGCGTGGCGGTAATCGAGTCGAGCGTAATGGAACTTCCATCAGGAGCGCCATTGCCAACATTGACGATAATCGCGAAAAATTGGTGAAGCACTCCCAGCCCGCTGGGCACGACGATGGCAGCCGGGATCGCTGGGATAATCCGGTGCGGCTGGCTGTCCTCCGTCGACTGCGGCAATGTCGGATCGCCGGTAATTGCGTCGAACGTAAATGGGTACGTTTGCGGCGGCTGGAATCGAGGCGGCGCCGAATGCGTCGGCAGCGACGGCAATTGATAGGGAGCGACCGCCGGCTGTTTGACGATCTCGTGCGTTCTCTTGTCGACAATTACGGGGTATGGGACGGTAACCGTCTGTCCGTTGATGGCGAACAGGAAGGTGTACTCATAGACATCGTAATTATTGGAATCGAGAGTAATTCCGCGTGCACGCAACTCGTCCAGCGTCAACTGCCGAACGCTGATCTTCGTGTCGAGCGCCTGTACGACGGTGATGTTGGCGAACGATGGCACCGCCGTCTGCAGGACTTTGCCATCCGCGGAAAGCAGTCGGATATTGCGGAGGATGTAATCACCCTTCTCATTGAGAGCCGGTAATTGAAAAAGATGCCCCGGTTTCGTGACCAGGTGAATGGGCGTATCGATCCCCGGCCCGCTGAGCTCCCCGACCGCGGTCAATCCATTGTCGGGCGGCGCGTCGTCATTGATCCTGCCGCCGAATTTCGTCTGCACCGCCGCCGGAATTCCGACATTGGCCACAACGGGAGTCGGGTCGACCTCCAGCGAAAGGCCCAGAATGACGAGGTCCTTACGATCGATGTCGCCGCCGCGCGCGGTCCCGCCAAAACAGACCATCGCCGCCAATGCGACGGCGACAAATCTCCCTCGGATACGATTCATCGGCAAGCCAGGTCTCTCAATGCTGCGCTTTCGCGGACGGGAGGGAGTCGATTTCACGCAACTCGCGCGCAAGCCGCGTCAGGCGCGACTCGATGCGCTTGGCACCTGGATCGATGAGCATTGCATCCGCCGGCGGCATCTCATCGCCGACGCGGATGACAGTATTGCGAGCAACGAGCGTGGATGCTCCGTTGACGATGGTGAGCGTCCGCTCCACGAGCAATCCATAAGAGGGCTCACTCGGAGTACCGGCGCTCAATGCCGCAATGTTGCTGCGATTCGCCGCGGCGTCGAGAATGGCGTCCGCTTCCTCACCTTTCGTGTTGGGATACGCGGCACCAATGAGCACTTCGGCCGCCGCTCGTGAGAGGTTTACTCCACGATTGAATCCGATTTCCACGCGACGGTGATCGTCATCGAGGACAAAGGCATCGACAGCACCTGACGCCTTGCGTCCTAATGCCGTGAGTTTCGTGCTATGTGACACGGCGCCGTGATTCATGCGCGCGTCTAATTCCGTGCGTGATCTTGCGATGTCCGCGAATGGCGTCACGCTCCACGTCTGCGCAGCGTGATCGATCTCCGTCAACTGCTGTGCGTCATAGTCAGCAATGGTTACTTTCGAACCATGAATCGTGACCACGCGATTGCCAAGACAATATTCATCGATCGTAGCGGTCGTCTTCGAAATGGGATCGTCGACGCGACGTACGAGATGCAATGGCTTCAAGAATAGAGTGCTCGCGCCAAACGCCAATGGCGACACAAGAATCGCCAGCGCTGCCGCCACTCCCCGCCCCCACCCGCCTCCCAGACAATGTCTGTCGAGCAAGGAGACCTCCGGGATGTTGGTTAATGGATTGGAGCTGCTTGTTTCGGACCCGCGCGCATCCTAGCATGGTTATTTTCGACCACAACCGAAATGTGGACGTAGCGAGTTATTTGACGCCGATTTTGCGCTCGACGGAGGGTTTGATGACAAACACACGACGAGCCGGCACATCGCACTCTAGAACCGCACCCCCATCGAAACCCTCACCGTCCGCGGGGTCTGGTAGGCCAGGTTGTTCAGCGCCTGGCCGAAATTCGTGGCCAGCTGGTAGTTCGCGCCCATGGCCGTACAGGTCGCGGCAGCCGCGCCACGCGGACATTCGATCGGGGTCTGTTTGGCGGGGTCGAAGGGCAAGAGCGCGGTGGAGGTGGCGGCGGTGCTTACCGTGGTACCGACGCGCAATGGATCGAACAATGCGGCGTTGTTGAAGGCATTGAGCAGGTCGCCCTGCGCAAAAAGCTCGACGGCCGCTATGCGTACGTTGTAACGCAAGGCCAGGTCAGTCGAGCGGACGCTCTCCGTCCGCAGCTCGCCCCGTCCACTGAAGTAATAGAGACCATTGGGGACGGAGGCGTAGCCAAGGTTCGCCGGCGCGCCGGTGTAACGGGTGAGGTTGATGGCGCCGGCGATGGAGTACGGCAGGCCGGAGTCGTAGCTCTGCATGAGCGTCCCTTCGAGCGAGCCTTTTCCAACCGGCAGGCGGTAGCCGGCCCAGGCGCGCAGGCGATGGCGCTGATCCCCCTGCAGGTAGCCGATGGGGGCGACGCGGCTGTAGTTGAAGTATTCGGGATAGAAGAGCGAGGGGTCGGTGTTGGGGACGGCGCCGGTGGTGCCGCTTTCGCCGTCGTCATTGCCCCGCAGTTTGGACCAGGTGTAGTGCGTGCCGAATTCGAAACGTCCGGGACTCCACCTCGCCTGCAGCAGGACGCCGCGATACCGGCGCTCGAGGTTGCTGCTGTTGCGGATGAGACTGAGGTCGACGGGGATGCCGAGCGGGGTGTTGGCTTTTTTCGTGGCGGTGGTGACGCTGGCGGCATAGAAGTCACGCCAGTCGCGATGGATGTAGTCGGCCCTCACGAAGCCGCTCTTCCCGACCTCGGTGCCATATCCGGCGGTGATCTCTCGCACCGATGGCGAGGCCAGCGTGCCGTCGAAGTAGGTGGAGAAGCCGGGGATGGCGCGCGAGCCCTGGGCCCGCAGGTTGACGGCGGTGCGGTTGGCGGTGCCGCCCTGCTGGCTGTTGAAGTAGTTGAAGATCTGGCGGATGGCGTCGTCCATCGGCACGGTGAGGGCGCCGTTGTTGATGGCCGGGCCGCGATAGGCGAAGTCGATGGCGGCGGCGTTGCCGGCGGCCTGGTTGGAGGAGGCGATGCTGTCGGCGATGCGCGAGGCGTAATCGGCGAAGGAGACGCTGATGCGCTGCCGGCCGTCGCCGCGGAGGTCGTATTGCGCGGCCAGGCGCGGCGAGAGTTTCTGATCGCGCGAGCTGACCACGCCGTCGGCATCCTCGGCGTGGTTGCGGTCGAAGCGGACGCCGAGCGACAAGGTCAGGCGCGTGGTTGCGCTCCAGGTGTCGTTGATGAAGGCGGAGTCGGTGCGGAGGTCGTTCTGGTTGGCGGGCACGAGGATGGGGTTCCAGCGGATGAAGGTGCCGCCGCCGGTGGCGTTGGTGGGGGTGATGACGGGATAGATGACGCCGTCCTTGAACTGGGCCCGCGAGACGAAGATGGAGAAGTCGCTCCCCGACTGGTGGTTGTTGGCGTAGCGGCTCTCGGCAAAACGATCGACGCCGGCGATGAGGTCGTGGCTGCCGAACGATCTGGCGTCGAGGAAGTCGTGGACCTCGAGCAGAAGGTCGTCGTTGTTGCGGCGCTCGGCGTCGCAGACGGCGCAGAGCGTGGGCGAATGAAAGCGGGTGTTGTTGTTGGCGCGATCGAGCAGGACGGTGCCGGCGACGAGGTCGGTGGTCCCGGCGCCGGTACGGTCGGAGAATTTGCGCGCCGAATAGTGGCCTTCCATCAACAGGTTCGTCGACGCCATTCCGTTGTAGTGCACGGCCAGCAGCGATTCGGGATCGGTGCGGGTGGTGAGGCTGGCCAGGTCGTAGATGTTGTTGGAGAACTGGGTGTTGCTCTGGTCGGTGTTGACGCCGAGCCACGATGCCGCCAGGGTCTGCCGCGCTCCGATCTGCGCGGTCAGCTTGGCCTCGTATCGTTTCTGATCGTTGCCCATGGCATAGCCGATGGCCGGCGATGCCGGCGTTGCCGGGTTGGTGGCGAACGCCGGTACGGAAAGGGTCTGCCGCGCGGTGTCGTTCCTGGCCAACCGTCCGGCGCCGAAGAACCAGAGGCGGTCGCGCACGATGTAGCCGCCGAGGGTGCCTTCGCCGACGTGATTGAGATTGTTCTCGCGGGCCTCCCCCGCCGGCGATTGCGCCGACCAGGAGGGATTGCTGAGCGAATCGCGGAGCGATCCAGTCAGGTCGTTGCCGCCCGATTTGGTGATGGTGTTGACCACGCCGCCGCTGAACCGCCCGTACTGCGCGGAGATGGCGCCGGTGAGGACGGTGGTCTCCTGGATGGCGTCTTCGATGTAGAGCGGCCGCATCTGCCCGCGGGTGTTCTCGGTGACGACGACGCCGTTGACGAGCACGAGGTTGTCGTACCCGGGTCCGCCGGCGATGGCCAGCTCGCCGTTGGCCAGGGTGTTCCCGCTGACCCCCGGCGCGAACTGGGCGGTGGCGAGCTGGTTGCGCTGCACGGGGAGCCGTTCGATGAAGGGCAGGGTCATGTTCGTGGAGACCTGCGGCGTGTCGAGCACCGAGGGGGCGCTGCCGGTAACAGTGATGGCCTCGGCAAATGCGTTCATGGTGACGTCGGCGCGGGTGACCTGCGAGAGCCGCAAGGTGGCGTTGACGACCCGCTTCCCCATCCCGCCAAAGGTGATGGTGATCGTGTACTCCCCGGGAGGAAGCGCCGGGAAGTTGTACGCGCCGCCATCCCCCGTCGTCGTCACGCGCGAGCCCTGCAACTCAGGCGAGACGATCGTGACCGTCGCTCCGGGGATCGCTTCGCCGGCCGCCGATACGATGCCGGTGAGCGATGCGCTGGTCTGGGCGAGGATCGGGATTGCGAGGAACGAAAACACCAAGGCCGCGACGGCTCTCTTCATCAGATCAGTCTCCGTAGGAATTGAAGGACGGATCGATGATAGCGCGTCTTCGGCAGCGGTCAGGCGATGGCACCTGCCGAATCAGTCAGTTCGCTCCAGCCTTTTTGCGGCGTTTCCTGACGGTTCGGTCGACCATCCGATCCGACGGCTCTGGGTCAGCATCGGCAACTTTCGCCAGCACGGCGGCAAACTTGCGCCGGGAGCCGCGGGCGGCCCGGGCATTCAGATAGTCTTCGGTCATCAGCGCTGACATCTTCTCGGCGACCGCGGAACTGATCAATTGATTGATCGAGATGCCCTCACGTTCTGCCAACTCACCAAGCTGGCGATGCAGGGACTGCGGCAAACGCAAACTCAAAGCACTCATTTCGAACCTCCCAGTTCCCTCAAAAACTCGCCCGGCGTGAGAAGGCGAAGGCCGAAGCGGCTCACGCCCGCGAAGTCGCGAACGTTGTGGGTGACAATCGCATCGCAGTTCGCCGCAACCGCCAATTCGAGCACCAGATCATCGCCCGGATCTCGCAGGTTCGGCCGCCATAAGTAGAAAACTTCGTGTGGGACCGCCACGCTGCAGATGTAATCAATGAGATCTTGAACATCTCCCCCGTTCAAGGCGGTCGCCGGCAGATGCCGCATCAGAGCGTCTTCGTACTCAAGAACGAGCGGCACCGATACGGCGATGTCGAAAGCGCCAGTGCCGATTCGTGACAGCAGTTGAAACGACGCCCCGCCACGAGACCGCACTCCGGCGATCAGAACACTCGTGTCAAGAACCACGAACGCCATGCATGATGGTACTACTGGTAATACCGAATGCCAACGAGAAAATGAGATCGCGGCAACCGGTACTGACGACTCGCACGTTGTCGCCGGAGGAGACCGGTTCGATATCCGGTGGTCGCTCGCTTCGCTCGGACCACCGGCTACCGTTCGAGCCACCTCCGGTGGCTATCGCTCCGGGCAGTACGTCTCGAAGCCGCTGGCCCGCTCGCGGCGCTCGAGAGGCGAGATGTGCGGCGAGAGAATGCCCAGCTTCACCAGCTGCGGGCGGTATTCGTAGCGGATGCGGACCGAGGCTACCGGGGCCGGGTCGAGATCGATGTCGATCATTTCCACTTCGTGACGGGCCTTGTGGCCCATGCCGGTGGCGGCGTAGTCGTCGGCTTCGCTGCGCTGCGCTTTCGCGGACGGGGCGAGCGCGCCGTTGGCGGATCCCGATCTCTCCTCGTCGAACGGCGTCGCCGGCCGATAGACCTCGGCGTCGTGACGGCGCTCGCGGAAATAGACCGCTTCGATCACGCCGAGGTTTTCCGTTTGACCGAGAGTTGCGCCGTAGGAGTGGCGCTCGCCGGTGAAGTAGAAGTTGCGCGCGGTGCGATTGCTGACCTGCCAGCCGGAGATCACCGTCGATTCGTACGGCTCCAGCACCCACTTCGAGGCGCTGCGAGCATCGGTGTGTTTGGCGTCGATGGTGTTCAGTCCATCGACCGAAAGGGCCACGGCGACGCGGTAGCCGGTGGGGTTGGTCAGCCGCAGGCTGTAACTGGCGCCGCGGACTGCTTCGATGTAGACGCTGCCGCCGAGGAAGTACTCCGTGCGCGGGGCGTCATCGACCAGGACATTGACGGCGAATCCGGTTCTGTTTGCTGCAAAGGATTGCGTGGAAAGAAGCGCGAAGGCCATTACGGCCAGGATCAGTCGGTGTCTCATTGCATCCTCCGGGGATGAGACACCGAGGTGATCGAAAAGAAACCGAACACGTGGGGCATTGCGGCGCGAATAACGGCTCGCGCGTTCGCGAAAGGGCGACCCCTTATCCGCCTTCGGCACCTTCTCCCCTCTGCGGAGGGGAGAAGGGCTCTCGAGGAGAGAGACGGGCGAGAAATCAGATCAAGTCTCGTTGCGCGCCCACGCAATCTCCACCTTCGTACTCATCGCGCTACCTTCTCATCGAGAGCCCTTCTCCCCCGGCCTTTCGGGGGAGAAGGTGCCGAAGGCGGATGAGGGGGCCGCGCAGCCGTTACCTCGCCGCCGCCCGCCGCCGTGCTGCACCCAGTTGCGTCACCATGAATGGCTGACCGGCGATGGTGATCGTTCCCGTGCGATTGCTGGCGTTCGCATTTACGGAGATCGCATAGCTCACCGTGCCGTTGGCGGTGCCGCTGGCGCCGGAGGTTACGGTGATGAAGGAGTCGGTGGTCGTGGCGGTCCAGGGGCAGCCGGGGTCGGCGATCACGTTGATGCTGCCGGTGATGGCGGCCGGCGCCGGGCGGATGCTGCTGGCGGAGAGGGTGTAGCTGCAGCCGCCGTCGAGGGTGAGGTTGGCGCGGGCGCGGGCGCCGGTCTCGCGGTAGAAGCGGCTCTGCCAGCGGAAGAGGAGGTTCTGCAATTGCTGGAGCTGCGCGTCGCTGACGTTCTCGCCGCTGCGCTTGACCACAAACGTCGGGACGCGGAAGACGCGCGTCTGGCCGTTGGCATACGCCGGCGTGCGCACGCCATTCGCTGCGACGATCTCATCGATGGTGATCTGCGAGGTCACCCCGTTCTGCACGAACGCGATCGGCGTGACCTCGGACGGTGAGGCCAGCCCGAGGAAGTACATCTCGGCGCGGCTGAACCCGAAGCGCGGCGTGGTCAATTGATACGTTCCGGCGATGCTCCCGCCCATCACCGAGATGGTGGAGAGGCCGGACTCGGTGTCGGGGAACATGCTGGGATTGGCCAGGCCGTTGTTCGGATGCGCCCCGCCGAAGCAGGGGACGCCGGCATCGCGCCATGGGCCTTTCACCACGCCGTCGACGTCTTTGTAGTCGGCGTAGAAGACGCACTCGTGCCCCAGCTCGTGCGTGAGGGCGACCTGCGTGTTGGTCTCGTCGCCGAGCGATTCAGAGATCGAGGAAAACTCGGCGCCGTAGTGGCAGTCGCACTCGGCGCGCGACGGAATCGTTCCGGCGCCGGTGACGCTCTTCTGCCGCGGGTAGGTGCCGGCGTAGTTCGCGTGCTTCAGACCATCGTCGTAGATCGTAGGGAAGAAGCGGAAGGTGTCGACGTTCTGGCCGCGGCTGACGAGGTAGGCGGCGATCGACTCGCGGATCCGATCGGTATCCCACACTCCCGGCATGTAGTGAAAGACCTCGGGCGGTACTTCGACCGAGGCGCCGACGGCGGACGGCAGCAGCGAGTGCCGCGCGGCGAAGGTCAGCGGGAGGGTCTGCGTGATCGTGCCGTCGATAAAACCGGCGCCACCGAATCGCGCGCTCTTGATGGCCCAGGTGTTGTTGCCGGACTGGTTCAGATACGGCTCGAGGCTGGAGGCGGGCACGCGGAAAGTCAGCGTGTCACCGGTCAGATGGATCTCCCACGTGCCGATCTGCGCCGACGGAAACTCGGGGATCTTCGGCGTGGCGACGACCAGGAACGGCGCCTGACCCGCGCTGACCTGCACGCCGGCGGCCTCGACGCCATTCAGCAGCAGCGTGTAGCGGAAAGACTCGGTGCCCGCCGGCGCCGGAGCCGCCGCGAGCTTGAGCGTGACGCCGGCGATGATGCCGCCGTAGTTGTCGAACGAGGCGCTGGAAGCCTGCAGAGACGCCGGCAGGCCAGGCACGTTGACGGGATTCGACGATTGGCGCACCGGCGTCTCGGTGCCGGTGTTGAATCCGATCAGGCCGTCGTCGGTCGATAGCGTTTGATAGGAGAGCAGCATCTCGCCGGTGGCGGTGAAGAGCTCGATCTGGAAGGTGCATGGAACGGCCGAATGCCGGCTCTTCACGTTCTCCCAGGTGATGACGACGGAGCCCGGCTTGTTCTTGGTGACGATGCGCGCCGTGGCCGGATAGTTGAACAGCTCGTACCAGACCGCCACGATCGGCTGGATGTGAAACATGGAGCTGACCACGGTCGGGTCGTAGTTGACCTGCGTGGTATCGGCGTCGCCGAATGCCACCGCGCCCCAGGTGGAGATGCTCAGCTTCGTGTACTGCTTGCCTGCAAACGTGAACGGCGCGGGCAGCGTGTAATGCGGCAGAAGGTAGTTGGCGTCGAGAAAGCCGACGATCGGCCGCCTGGCGCCGTCGTAGGCGATGACGCCCGTCGAGGGATCGTCGAATTGGAACGCCACCCGTTGGATGGTGAAGGTGTTGTTCGCCGTCGGGACAACACGAAACGTCGCCGGCGCCAGGACATCGGAGGGATAGCCGGGCCAGTAGGAATTGCCGTCGTCGGCGAGGATGCCGATCCCGCGCGACACCGAGAAGCTCGACACCGGCAGCGGCGCGGCCTCGCCCCGAGGCGTCCGCGCCTCGCTGGCGCGGATGTGCGCGGGGGAAGTGGCGTGGACGACGTCCAGCGATTGCGCCGAAAGATGCGCGCAAAAGAGCATTGCCGGGACAACCGCAACACGGACGGAGGCGGAGGGAGGCATCGATCACTCTCCTGGAACTTCGATGAACGCGGAACGGGAGAACGATAGACCTCGGGGAGGGAGCAAGGCAAACATCTGCGTCAATCTGCGTTCATCTGCGGATAAAGCCTTGATCCGCAGATGACGCAGATTCACACAGATAGAGTCACTGCCTATTCAACAATCGCTGCGTGTTCCCCCCGAGGATCGCGGCGCGATCGGCTTCGGTGATGTCGAGCTCCGCGATGCTATCGAGCATGCGACGCAGGCTGCCGATGAGGTGCGGGTAGTCGCTGCCGGCGAGGATGTGGTCGGCGCCGGCGAAGTCGATGGCCAGGCGCAACGCGCGGACGTCGAAGTTGACGGAGTCGTAGTAGAAGTTCTTGAGGTATTCGCTCGGCGGGCGGTCGATGTGGATGCGGTTTTCTTTGTAGGCGTAGAAACCGCGGTCGAGGCGCTCGACGAGGTACGGAATCGCGCCGCCGAGGTGGCCGAGGACCCAGCGGATTTTGGGGAAACGCTCGACGATGCCGTGAAAGACCAGGCCGGCGGCGGCCAGAGTCGTATCGAGCGGAAATCCGACCAGCGCGGTCAGCCAGTAATCGGTCATCGCTTCGACGCCGACCGGCGCGGTGGGATGAATGTGAATGACCGCGCCGAGGTCGTTGGCGGCCTCCCAGACGGGAAGGAAACGATCATCGTGCAGCGCAATGCCGTTGATGTTGCTGAAGATCATGGCGCCGCAGAATCCGAGCTGGTTGTACGCGCGCTCGAGCTCGCGCGCCGAGGCAGCCGGATCGCAGAGAGGCAGCGTGGCGATTCCGAGGAACTGGCTGCGATACTCCTCGGCGATGGCTGCGAAACTGTCGTTGACGATGCGCGCAAGCGCCGCGGCGTTGGCCGGCTCCTCGACGTGCGTCCCCGGCGTGGTCAGGCTGAGGATCTGCGTGTCGACGCCAACCTCGCGCATGACTTCCGAGCGATAGGCGATGTCGCGATGCCCGCGCACGGCCACGTTGTAGTCGCCGGGATAGTGCAGCAGCGTGTTCCCCTCGGCGTCATAGGTGAGCTGTACGTTGCTGGGACCGGCGCGCAAGGCGTCGAGATAGGCGGCAGGATAGAAATGATTGTGAAAATCAAAGACCGGCATCGATGGCGGTTCCTTTTCGCGAAGTCGTTCGAGCCCAGAGAGCGTACACCGGAAGGCCGGCGGCAACGATCAACAGTCCGGTGGCGCTTCCAACCGGCTCGGCGGCGATCTGGTTGATGACGATGAAGGCGGTGGCGGCGATGAATAGAAGCGGTACATAGGGATATCCGAACGTGCGATACGCGGGCGCGTAACCGGGCCGCCGGCGCAAAACGAATGTGGCCACCGCCAGCGCGGCGAAGAAGATCCATTCGGTATAGACGACGCGCGTAAAGAGATCGCGATAGGTTCCAGTGGCCACAAGAAACGAGGACCAGATGGCCTGCAGGATGATGGCAATGTAGGGAGTGTTATAGCGGGAATGCGGCACGCCGGCGGAGCGGAAAAAGAGGCCATCCCTCGCCATTGCGAAATAGACGCGCGGTCCTGCCAGAATCACACCGCCCAATGCGCCGAGGGCGGAAATGATTACAAGGATGGAGACGGCGGCGCCGCCGCGCGATCCGACCAGTGCAGTGGCCACATCGGCGGCGATGCGTTCCGAGCGGATGACCTGATCGAGCGGCAGCACATAGACGTAGGCCGCGTTCAGGCCGAGGTAGGAGAGGGTGACGATGAGGACACCGATCATCAATGCGCGCGGAATCGTCTTCTGTGGCTCGCGCGTCTCCTCGGCGACGTAAGTGACCATGTGCCAGCCGCCATAAGCGAATAATCCGGCTACGAGTGCGAGGAGAAATTCGTGAGTCGAATAGGAGTTGTTCGCAACAGTTCCGGTACGAACGGGCGCCATGGCGACGACGATGATGAGCATGAATCCGATGGCCAACACTTTGACGACCGTAAAGAAAGTCTGAATGGCACTCCCCTGCCGGACACCGACATAGTTCACGGCGGAGAGGACGAAAATCGCGGCAATTGCGACGATGCGCGTGCCGCTGCTGCTCAATGGAACAAAGAAGCCGATATAACGAGCCGTGACCACGGCGATGGCGGCCACGATTCCGGAATGCATGCACCAGAACATCGCCCAACCCCATAAGAAGCCGGCGGCGGGATGGAAGGTCTCTTTCAGAAATACATAGACGCCGCCGGTGCGGGGAAAAGCCGAAGACAATTCCGCGCAGATGAGCGCGCCGAACAATGTAAGCACCCCGGCCAGGAGCCAGACCAGCAGCATTCCGGAGATGCTGGGAACGCGGTGGGTAATTTCCGAAGGTTGGACGAAGATCGAGGCGCCAATAATGATCCCGGCCACCATGGCTGTGGCTCGGAGGAGGCCGATGGGGCGTGGGTTATCAGTGGCCACTATGATGTTTTTCCAAGCACAGACAAGAGTGTCTGTGCCACATTAATCCTGCCGATATTGCCTATGTGGCACAGACACTCCTGTCTGTGCGGTTCACTCATCCGCCTGCCAAAGTCTCTTACGGAAGTAGTCGCGCCAACTCTCCGGAAGTGACGCCAGTCCGCTCACGCGGCGGAGAAGCTCCTGATTATCCGCATCCGATGCATAAAGACTGACGACATCAGCGACGGTAACCGCGTCCGGATCGCTGGCGATCAGTGTTATGGCATCTCCGGCGGTGACTTCGCCTTCACGTGTAACGGCCAGATAGAAGCCGGTCCGGCCGCTCTGGAGAAAACGCTTGATCATGTCCGGACGGTTGAAGCGGATGGTGAGTTTGTAGCAGGGCATGCGCGGCTGGGTGACGGCGAATTCCGCGGAGCCGATGCGGAAGCGATCTCCGATGTGGATGCTCCCTTCATCAAGTCCGGTGGTGGTGAAGTTCTCGCCGAACGCGCCCATCGGAAACTCCAACGACGGCAGCTCCCGCTGCCAGAAGGCGTAATGCTCGAAGGGATAGAGGTAGACAGCCTTGTCCACGCCGCCGTGAACGGTGAGATCAGACTGCCGGTCGCCGTCGATGTTGAGGCGGCGAACCTTGACCGTGCCCGCAATCGGATCCTTGAAGATGGAGGTCTGAACGATCTGGCCTCGCCATTCGACATTCCGCGGGAGACCGGCGTTGATGGAGATGACGTTCACGTGTGGAGGATCAGACTACAACACGTGACGCCGCCTTCCGCCTTCGCCAGCTCCGAGGCGGGGACCGGACGCACATCGATCCCCTCGTCCTCGAGTCTCCTCCGCGTGCGTACGAGCTCCTCGGGAAAGATGACGCGGTCGCCGATCCGCAGCGCATTGGCGGCGGCGGGCTCGGAATCGTCGACGTCGATGATCCGCCAGTCTTTAAATTGCCTGGACGATACCCAGTGGCGATTCATCAGGAGGGCATCGGCACCGACGCGCGTGACGGCCGACTTGAGATGCAGACAGCCCTCGACAGGCACCGCCTCCACGCGATAGCCGTGGGCCGCGACAATCTCACGCAGGTTGTCGATGCCGCGGGCATTCGTACGCGGCGTGCGGCCGGCGTAGAGGACACGGTCGAGCAGCAGGACATCGCCGCCGTCGATCGTCCCCGGCGCTTCGATGGTCACCAGCGTCCGGTATGGGCGCAGCACATCCGCCACCGCATCGACCTCTCCCCTTCGCGACTCGGCGCCGGGTCGGGTCAGGATGGCCAGCTCGTCGAGGACGATGGCGGTGTCTTCGATGAAGACGGCATCGGGATAGCGATCGTCGATGGGAATCTGATGCACCTCGCAGCCGAGGACGGTGAGACAGGACTCGTAGGCACGGTGCTGCTCGCGGGCACGGGCGACGTCGATCGGCGTTCGCGGAGCGTGGGTCAGCTCGCAGCGATTGACCGATCCACTCACCGCGCGCGTGAATGCAATCATGCTCATGACGCAGGAATCCTACCGGCGATCACAGAAAATCGACGGATGACTGGCGTATTCTCTGGCGCATGGGTGATCCGGGATCGGTCAAGGTCAAAGGCGGCGCATTGCTGTCGCGGATCGGTTTCGTGCGCGAGCAACGCGGCGAAGAAGGGGTGCAGCGTGTTCTGGCGCGGCTGCCGGAAAGCGATCGCGCACTCTGCTCGCCAATCCTCACCGGCGGCTGGTATCCGTTCGAGTTGAATCAGCGCCTCGACGAGGCCATCGCCGCGGAGATGGGGATGGGCGAGGATGTTTTTCTGGTCATGGGCGAGAAGTCGGCCGAGCACAATCTCGCCGGCGCGCATCGGGCCATGCTCTCCCCCGGCGATCCGCACGGCCTGCTGCGGCGCACTCCGCAGATCTATCAGATGTACTACGACACCGGCCGCCGCACGTATGAGCGCATCGCCGACAACAAGGCCATCCTGCGCACGTACGACGCCCCGGCGTTTTCGCGCCACGATTGCCTGACGGTGGTGGGATGGCATCGCAAGGCGATCGAGATGTGCGGCGCGAAAAACGTCCGGGTCACCGAGACGAAGTGCCGGGCGACAGGCGCGGAGATGTGCGAATACGTTTGCGCGTGGGCGTGAGGTCTGTGCTCAGGACCTCGCCAATAGGTCCTGGCGTGCCGGTCCCGCGACCAGCCGCATCACGGCATGGCCAACGAGAACAAACGCGGCGTAGGTCGCGGCGTCCACGAGGATTGGCGCGATGCCCGGTGAAAAGACCATCCACTCCGGAAACTTCCTGGCAATGAAGATGTCGCGTGGCGGGCCGATGATCGTCACGGCGGCGGCGAACACGGCCAAGCCGCGGCCTCCGAAACGGCGGGCGATCCGCCAGGTGATGAGATAAATCGGCGCGAGGGAGATCGACAGGCCGAGGTAGAGGAGGATGGGCGTCGAGACCAGCGGCACATTCCACCATCCAACGTTCCGGCCGAGGAGGATCGCACCCATTCCGATGAGGCCTGCGACTGCGGCGCCGGCTAATGCACCTGCTGCGCGGCGCGACGTTGCGCGAGTGAACCAGACGGCGAGCACGAATACCAGCGCATAGCCCAGGGTCAGAAAGGCGATCGGCAACGTGGTCATCGCCGCAGCCGGTACTTGACGTGGGTGACGGCGGGCGAGCTGACGACGCGGACTACATCGTACTGAGCCTGCCGGCCGTCCATGTTGTCGAACAGGCGCGTCCCGCTGCCGAGAAGCGGCGGGACAACATGGATCTCCATCTCGTCGATCAGACCGGCCTTCAGATATTGCTGCACGACGTCGGCGCCGCCGGCGATGGCGACGTCCTTCTCGCCCGCGGCATTCTTCGCCCGATCGAGCGCGGCGTGGATGCCGTCGGTGACGAAATAGAAGGTCGTCCCGCCCTGCATCTCCAGCGGTTCGCGGGCGTGGTGCGTGAGAATGAACGCCGGCGCGTGGTACGGAGGATCGTCGCCCCACCAGCCGCGCCAGCTTTCGTCCCACGGGCCGGGCCCTCCTCCGAACATGTTGCGGCCGAGGATGTAGGCGCCGACGTTCTGAAAGGCTTCCGTGATGATGTCGCTGTCCGGTCCGGGCTCGCCGCCTTCCATGCCGTGCATTTCGCGAAAGCTGCGCGCGGCAAAAGCCCACTGATGCAGCTCCTCGCCTCGCTCGCCGAGCGGATGCTCGAGGCTGGGATTCGGTCCGGCGACGTAGCCGTCGAGGGACATGGTGATTTGCATTCTGACGATGGACACCGACTACCTCCGGTTTTTCTGCCATCATGCATCAATCCATTTCAACTTAGGAGGTCGCGATGGTCCCACTCTCCTCCCTGTGGCTCCCGATTCTTGTGTCCGCCGTCTTCGTGTTCATCGCCAGCAATGTTCTCTGGATGGCGCTTCCGTTCTGGCATCGGAAGGATTACGGAAAGCTTCCCGACGAGAAAACCGTCCTCGGCGCGCTGGCGTCCACGAAGACCGGCCAGTACATCGTGCCGTGCCTCGATTGGAGTAAGGCGACGAAGGAAGAACGCGAGGCGATGGAGCGTGGGCCGATCGGCATGCTCATCCTGCGCAATCCGGGGGATGTCAACATGGGGAAGGTGCTCTTCCTCTGGTTCCTCTACCTCCTCGTGGTGTCGTTCTTCGTGGCATACCTCGCCAGCCACACGCTGGCCGCGGGAACGAAGTACCTCGCGGTCTTCCGCGTCGTCGGCGCCGCAGGATTCCTGACCTACGGCTTCCGCACAGTGAGCGATGCCATCTGGTACGGCAAGCCCTGGGTGGTGGTGATCAAGGAAATGATCGATGGGTTGATCTACAGCCTGCTGATGGCGGGGGCGTTCGGATGGCTGTGGCCGAAATGAAGGGTGAAGAGTGAAGAGTGAAGGGTGAAGAGTGAGAGGTAAGAAGCATGAGGGCTGAGGGTTCCAAGCGCGATTTGCCTCAGCGCTCGTTCGATTTTGCCCTGCGTGTCGTCAAACTGTGTCAAATACTCGATCACAAGCCGGGCGTCAGCCGGACCCTCGCGTCCCAGCTTCTCCGATCTGCTTCGTCGATTGGGGCGAACGTCGAGGAAGGACAGGGAAGTCAAAGCAAAGCTGACTTCACAGCCAAGTATTACGTCGCCTGCAAGGAAGCTCGGGAAACGCACTACTGGCTGCGACTACTCGCGGCCGCCAAAATTGTTCCCGCCGAACGCCTCACCGATCTAATCGACGAAGCAAACCAACTCATCGCGATACTGACCACGATCGTCAAGAAGACAAGAGCACGGAAGTGAGGCGCGAAAAGATGAAGGGAAATGAGTCCCATTTCACTCTTCACTCTTCACCCTTCACTCTTCTCAAAGAGGAAGCCAGTACGACACCTTCACCAGAAACACATCGTGTGACGGCGCGGTCGGGATTGCGCGCAGATCGCGGCGGAAATTGAAATCGCCTACCGGCGCTACGTCGGCGCGGTTCTCGTTCCAGACTACGTAGAGCGCGGAGCCGGGGCGGAACTCCCAGCGGACGACGGCGCTGCCGCGGACGCTGCGGAAATTGAAGTCGGGATTGGCGACGGTGCCGGTGAAGGGAGTGTAGTTTCGGGTCCGCGCCGCGGCGAGCGAGTGGTAGTCGTGATAATCGCCCGAGGCCACGAACGGCTGCAGATAGAGCTGGAAGGAGAGGCGCGAGCTCAGCGTCCAGTCGGCGCGCGTATCCAGCTCGAACGAGCGCTGCTCCAGGTCGGCGAACAGGTAGCGGCGGCCGAACGTCAACGTCGCCGTCGGATCGTCGAACGTGCTTACGTAGCCGGTGTGATCGTGCGAGCGGGTGAAGGTCGGTCCGGCACTCAACTGCAGATTTGCCCGCGGGCGCGCCGTGGCGGTGACGCCGAGGCTGTGGGTGTACGAGCCGTCGCCGTAGCGGTCGGCGTGCGTGTTCAGGCCGAACGACAGCGTCTTGCGATCGTCCGTCCCGAGGTTGAAATCGCTGCTCCAGCCGGACGGCGTGCGCGCGAGAGGACCGCCGCGCGTCAACCGGTCGGAGATCGCGCCGCCATTGAGGAAGAGGGAGAAATGCGCGTTCCAGTAATTCTGAAACAATCCCTGCATGTCGCTGAAGAGGCCGCGCTCAATGGTGTTGCCGTCGAAATTGCGGTTCGTCCAGACGCCGAACCAGCCGTACTTCTCGCGGAACGCGCCCGACGGATTCTGATTCACGTACTGCATCAGCGCGTGCGTGGAGATGATGTCCGTCCGCTGCATGAAGCCGGTGTCGTTCGTTTCGAAGCCGGGCGAGAACACCTGCACCTGCACGTTCGGCCGCCAGAAGCCGGTGGCCTTCGACAGCATGGCCCGGCCGCCCCACCCGCTCAGCGACGTGCGGGTCGGATCGAAGTGGATGGTCTCGGCGTCCGGCCGCTGGTAGTAGCGCGATGACGATTCCTGGGTGTTGGCGATCGCCTGCGCGCTGCCGGTGACTTCCGATCCGACGAGCGAGCCTTCGAGGATCCAGGCCTTTTTCAGGAAGGAGGCGTACCCGTCGACGCCGCCGGTGACCGCGGTTTCGCGCAGCCCCGACAATTCGTCCGGCAGCCGTCGGTTCACGGACGTGAGCATGAATCCGAGGCGCGATCCGTCGCCGATGTCCTTCGTTCCTCGGGAAACGAAGTAGTTCGTCATCGGCTCGACCTGCTGCCGTCCGGACAGCGGTCCGGTGACGAAACGGGCGTGCTCGGCAGCGGTCAGGGCATCGAGAATGCCGATGGCGAAACCACCCATCTTGCCGGTCACTTTGGCCGCGCCGAGGATGGTGGTCTCGGATGGGGCATCGACGAAGTCGGCGTTCGGCGAGGCTTGCGGCGCACGGCCGATGCGGCGCGTGTAGAAAAGACTCGGTGGAAAAAAGAAGTTGAAGTGGCTCGGCGCGGGCGTGTCTCCGAATTTGAAGACGTTCAATCCCTCGGTGAAGAACGGCCGTTTCTCGGGATAGAAGGTTTCGAACTGGCTGAGATTGACGACGGCTGGATCGACCTCGACCTGGCCGAAGTCAGGGTTGATGGTGCCGGTGAGCGTGAGGTCGGAGGTCAGCGCGTACTTCACATCGAGCCCGCCGTCGGCGCGGTAGTCGGTGCTCTTGACCAGCGGATTGGCGCGATCGGCGCGCGTGAGCAGGTCGGAGCGGGCCACGCTGTAGGGCACGAGCTCAAGCGGCTTGCCGCGATGGATGCCTTCGATCCCGTCGATGTCGGCGAAGTGCGAGACGAAGCCGTTGTCGCCTTTCTTCGTGTTGACGATGCGCACCACCTCGTTGGTGCGGATGGTGCGCCGGGTGATGTTGATGCCCCACACGTGCACCGGCTTGTCCGGAAAGCGCAGCTGCGAGAACGGAATGCGCACCTCGGCGATCCAGCCGTCCGGAACGACTTTCACTGCCGAATCCCAGACGCCGTCCCAGGTCACGTCTTCGCCGATGTCGTTGTAGAGAATGGTGTCGACCTGCACCTGCGCCGGCTGCACGGTGAAGGCGTTCCCGGAGAGCCGGTCGTGTCGCGGATCGATGTTGATGGAGAGGAAGTCGCTCTGCCCGAAGGAATCGCGGCGCATAAGCAGGCCGGTCGGCTTGCCGGGGTCGGTCATCTTGGCGCCGAAGTAGATGGCGTGATCGTCGTACACGATGCGGACCGAAGTCGGCATGGTGGCCGGCTTGCCGTCGTCGGGATCGTGCTGTGTGAAGTCGGTGAACTCCGGCGCCTTCTGCCACGCCGCATCGGAAAGATCGCCATCGATCACCGGCCCCTGCGCCACGCGAACCGCATGCAATACCGGATGTTCCGGCCAGTTGGCCGCGCGGGCGGTAATGGGCAGAACGAGAGCAAGAAGAACGATGATCGAGCGTTTGTACATGGGCGGGTGAAGGATACGGGATGGAGGTGGGCAAAGTTACGACGGAGGAGCCACGGAACGGTAACGGCCCGCCCTGTCATTCTGAGCGACGCGAAGAACCCCCGGCCTGGAGTCCGCGTATCGACCGCTGACGCCTCCGTGCGAGGGCGGGCGGTAGTCGCGGTCGGAGCAATTCGCGCTTGATCACTCTCCCATCAAATTGACACGTACAATCAGAATCCATGAAGGAAACAGAGAGCGCTGACGACGAGATAGACGCCGCGGAATGGGACCGTGAGTTCGAACAGGATGTTGCAGCAGGCAGACTCGATCCATTCGCCACTGAGGTCCTCGCAGAATTCAGGCGCGGCGAGACGATAGAGATTTGAGTCATCGCGCGGGTCGCCGCTTGATAGAGTCGCCCAATGCCTGACGATCCCACCTTCAAATCCCTCGGCCTCAGCACTCCGCTTCTCGAAACTCTTTCCCAACTCGGATACGAAGCTCCCACGCCGATTCAGGCGCGAACGATTCCGGCGCTATTGGCCGGACGCGATCTGATCGGCCAGGCGCAGACGGGGACGGGGAAGACGGCGGCGTTTGCGTTGCCGATCCTGCAACAGCTCGATCTGAAGAGCAAAGCGACGCAGGCGCTGGTGCTGGCGCCGACGCGGGAGCTGGCAGTGCAGGTCTCCGAGGCCATGCATTCGTATGCCAAGAAACTCGAGGGCGTGACTGTCCTCCCCGTCTACGGCGGCGCGCCGATCTTCGGGCAGATGAAGCACCTGCAGCGTGGCGCGCATGTCGTCGTCGGCACGCCGGGACGGCTCATCGATCATCTCGACCGCGGGACGCTCGATCTGGCCAAGGTGCGCATGGTCGTGCTCGATGAAGCGGACGAGATGCTGAAGATGGGCTTCATCGACGAGGTCGAGCGGATGCTCTCGCTCGTTCCGAAGCCGCGGCAGGTGGCGCTCTTTTCGGCCACCATGCCGGAGCCGATCGCGCGCATCGCCCAGCGGCATCTGGTCAACCCCGAGCGCGTGGAGATCGAGCATCACAGCATCTCCGCGCCCGACATCGAGCAGCGCTTTCTGAATGTCGCCGAGGGGCAGAAGCTCGAAGTGCTGACGCAGATGCTCGAGCTCGAGGAGGCGGACGCGGTGCTGGTCTTCCGCCGCACCAAGAACGGCGCAGCCGAGCTGGCGGAGAAGCTCGGCGGGCGGGGATTCGTCGCCGAGGCCATGCATGGGGACATGAAACAGGCTGAGCGCGAGAGCGTCATTCGGCGGTTGCGCGGCGGCAAGATCGACATCGTCGTGGCCACCGACGTCGCCGCGCGCGGACTCGACGTCGAGCTGATCACGCACGTCGTCAACTACGACATCCCCAACGACGTCGAGGCCTACGTGCATCGCATCGGCCGCACGGGGCGCGCCGGCCGCAGCGGCGTGGCCACGCTCTTCATCACGCCGCGCGAGCGCCGGATGATGCGCGAGATCGAGCGCTTCACCGGGAAAGCGATCAAGCCGATGAAGATGCCGTCGCGCGCCGACGTGGCCGCGCGCCGCATCGCCGTGTTCAAGGAGACGCTGCGCAAGGAGCTGCAGGGTGGCGAGCTCGATCTCTACGTGGAAATCGTTACGCAGCTGGCCGATGAAGGGCCGTTCGACATGGCCGACGTCGCCGCCGCGGCAGCGCGGCTGGCGCACGGCACGCGCGCGGTGAGCACGCAGGCCGCCGCGGAGCCGCCGCCACCGGCGCCACGCGAGAAGGCTCCCGTTCGCGACGACTCCGAGGCGAAGGTCCGCCTCTCCATGGCCCTCGGCAAACGCGACGGCATCCGTCCGGCTGACGTCGTCGGTTCCATCGCCAACGAAGCCGGGATCTCCGGCAGCGAGATCGGGCCGATCGAGATCCGCGACGAGGTCACCTACGTCTCCATCCCGTTGCGCTATCGCGACGACGTGCTGGCCAAGCTCGGCGGCACGCGCTTCCGCGGGCGGCCGGTGAACCTGCGCGTGGCAGCGCCCGAGGTGTTCCGCGAGAAGCCGCGCTACGACCGCAAACCGAAGCCCGCCGGCAAGTTCCAGCGCGACGAGCGCCCGCGCGCGGGCAAGCCCTTCCCGCCGAAGGGGAAGGCCTTCGCCAAGTTCTCGAAGGGGAAGCCGAAACCGAAGAAGGGGTGAGCTACTTCTTCCAGTCGTCGATCGACTTCTGGATCTCGCCGGCCAGTTCCTTGTCTTTCGGAGCGGCCAGCTTGAGGGCGGCTTCGGCAGTAGCGATGGCGCCGGCCTTGTCGCCGCTCTTCGCCTGGATGCGCGATTTCAGATAGAGATTGGAGATGGTCTGGCCGGCCTTGGTCGATTGATCCAGCCACTTCATGGCCTGAGCGCTGTCGCCGTTGTCAAAAGCGAAGGAGGCGGCGCGATACGGAGTCTGCCAGTCGGTTGGGGCGGCGCCGGCGACGGCAGCGCCCGCGGCGGCCATCACCTTGGCGGTGGTTCCGGTGCCGACGCTGAACGGGACACAGACATCGCCCCAGCAAAGGGCGATGGTGGCGCTGTCGCTGCCGACGTCGGGAAAACCGATCGTGAAGAGCTCAGAGAAAGGCGCCTTCTGCGGCTTGGCTGTCACGCGCAGCGCGTCCTGCGCCTGGTCATAGCTGAACGAGCCCCACTGCTGGGCCACTTTGTTGAAGGCGATGATCCACGAGTCCCTTCCCGGAACGGTGTGCAGCGAATACGTTCCCCCCGGCAACGACTGACCGTTGATGGTGACGTCGCCGCTGAAGGTGATCTGCGTGGCTTCGTTGGCGCCGGTGCGCCAGACCTGATCGTACGGCACGAGCGCGCCCCAGATGACTCGGCCCTTCACCGCAGGACGGCTGTAGTCGATCTTGATGTCGGTAAGGCCGACGGTCTGCATCACGACCTGGTGCTGCGACAGGCGAGGCAGTTTGAGCGCCGGGGTCTGCGCCGGCAGCGGCAGCACGCCGATGAGAAAAAGACAAATCGCAAGGTACTTGCGCATGGAAAACTCCTTTCGGTTCAGAACCGGGGCGAGATCGTAGCAAATGGGGTCGGAGGTCGCGATAAACTCGTTGGCTGTCGGCTGTCGGCTGTCGGGAAAACAGATTGCCCGACACCCGAGCGCCGACAGCCGACAGCCGACAGCCCATTCAGGAGGAGAACCAATCAATGGTCGCCATCCGCTTCACCGGAAACTACCAGGACCTTTCAACCGACCGCGGTTATCAGTTCAAGTTTTTCTGCGAGAAGTGCAACAACGGCTACATGTCCACCTTCAAGACCTCGACGATGGGCGTCCTCGGGTCGGCGGCGCGCGTGGCCTCGAATCTCTTCGGGGGTGTTTTTGGCAACGTGGCCGACAGCACGTACGAGGTTCAGCGCGCCGTCGGCGGCCCGGCGCACGACAGCGCGCTGAAGGAAGCGGTCGACGAGATCTCGCCGATCTTCAAGCAGTGCACCCGCTGCGGCAACTGGATCTGCGAGCCGATCTGCTGGAACAAGAAAGCCGGCCTCTGCGAGACCTGCGCGCCCGACCTCGATGAGGAGATGGCATCCGCGCAGGCCGAGGCGGCGCGCGAACAGATTCAGACGAAGGCGCGCGAAGTCGACTGGACGAAGTCGCGCAAGGTGGACCAGGTCTCCGGCGCGGTCTGCGCATCGTGCGGAGCGAAATCGCAGGGCGGCAAGTTCTGTCCGGAGTGCGGCACCGCGTATTCGGCGAAGAAGAAGTGCGGCAGCTGCGGACACGAGGCGGAGGGGACGCCGAAGTTCTGTCCGGAGTGTGGGGGGAAGTATTGAGGATCTAAGTCTGACCAGCTGTGCGCTTCAAAAACTCACTGTAATTGTGAGGTTGTTGGAAAAATCTCCGGTACCTCTTACCAATTTGTCATCCTGAGGCTGCCGGAGCCGCGGCTGCGCAAGCAGCCGGTCGGCGGAGGACGCCGAAGGATCTCCAGCGGCAGGATTCAGCCGGAGCCCGTGTAGGTTTGACACGGGTTTCAACACAGCTCGCGTAACTTGAGATCCTTCGGGCGTCCTCCGGCGACCGTAGCCTTGCGGCTACGCGCCTCCGGCAGCCTCAGGATGACAATGATCTACGTTTGGCGATCGCAATCTGCGTCTCCAGGAACTCGCGAAACCCGATCCCCGCTTCGCGCAGCTGCTGCGGGACGAGCGAGGTCGTAGTCAGGCCGGGCAGCGTGTTCAACTCCAGAAAGTAGAGGCCATCCTCGGCGGCGATCAAATCCGTCCGTGAGTAGCCTTCGCAGCCGAGGGCGACGTGGGCGGCGATCGCCATGGCCTGCGCTTCGTCGCGCATCGAATCGGGGATCTTTGCCGGACAGATTTCGCGGGTTCCTTTGCCGAGGTATTTGCCTTCGTAGTCGAAGGTCGCGCCCGGATCGGTCTCGATCTCGATGACAGGCAGCGCGACCGGGCCGTCGATCACGCCGACGGTCAGCTCGCGGCCGGCGATGAACTGTTCGACGAGATAGGGGATGTCGTCGAGAACCGGGATCTCGCTTCCGCGATCGACGAAAAACAGTCCGCGCGAGGAGCCGCCGGCGAGCGGTTTGAGAACGACCCGCTCGTACCGTTCCAGCATCCCGGCGATCGTGCGATCGTTCTCCACCAGCCGCGATTCAGCGACGCGGACGTTCACGATTTCCTTCGCCCGCGCTTTGTCGAACGCGGCGGCGCTGGCCTCGGAGCCAGATCCAGTGAAGGCGATGCCGCGCTGCTCCATCATCCGCTGCACGGTTCCGTCCTCCCCTTCGCCCCCGTGAAGCGCCAGGAGGAAGACCGGATCGCTGACTGGCAGCGTATCGAGCGCCATCTCCAGATCGGGCCAGATGGCCGGCCGCGACGGTTCGAAATCGTTCGTGAACGGATTCGGATGCGCGAGCAGCTCGTCGCGATTCACGTCGTAGACAGAACCGTTCGGCGCCCAGAACCACGCCAGCGGCGCATCGAGCGCGCGCACGATGTTTTGTGCCGAGGCCACTGAGACATGGCGCTCATCACTCAGGCCGCCGAAAAGAACGATGACAGTCATGCCGCTCAGTCGCCTGTCCCAACGGGATTGAGAACGGTGATCCGCCCGTCGACCTTCGGCGCCAGCGGCTGTGGCATCGCTTTCAGCGCGTCGATGAGCAGGTCGCGGATCGGACGGGAGTAATCGATCTTGATCCGGTCGGCGGGGATCTGCTTCATCAACGATTCCAATCCTTCGCCGGTGACGAGAAAGTCGACGGTGGCCACGCGATAGAGCGCAACCGGATCGAGTGGCTTTCCGTCGGCCAGCGTGACCTCGGTCAGACGATTCCGCTGTGCTGCTGGCTTGTCGGCATCGCGCGCTTCGTCGAACGTGTAGTGCAGTCCGCTGGCCTGCAGGATGCCGCGGCCGCCGCCGATCGAGGTGATCTCCAGCATCCGCCGTACCTGCGCGCCGGTCATGGTCACCACCGCTGGGAAATTGTCGAACGGCGAGACGTCGAAGAGATTCGCGTAGATCAGCGCACCGGCCGGCAGATCGGTGCGGATGCCGCCGGAGTTGAGGAAGGCGAAGTCGGTCTTCATGTAGGCACGCATCGCATCCGTCAACAGATCGCCGAGCGGCGACTCGCGGTAATACGCGCGTTTGAAACGATCGGTGGTGCGGATGCCGAGGTCCTGGTTTTTCTTCGCCGTCACCTGATCGAGGTACGGCTTGAAAATCGCGCTCACACTGGCCACCTCGGCGACGGCTTTCCCTTCGAACTTGCGCGGCACCAGCGCCGCGTCGGCGGGCGCTTTCTTCGGATCGCACGTCTCCGTCTTCTCGAACACCTGGGCGCAGAGCATCGTCAGCGGCGCCATCTCCGTCTTCGTGACCTTGTGCTGCACCGGATCGATGGTCATGTCGAGAATGGCGATCTCGCGTCCGTTCGACGACGCCTGCAGCGCCGGCACGCCGTTGATGTAGTTGCGCATCTGCGAATGCGTATGGCCGGCGAAGTAGGCGTCGATCGTCCCCGGAGGCAGCGCTTTCAAAAAACGCATCGCCTCCTGATCGTTATCGCAGCTCGAGGAGTCCTCAGGATTCGTATCGACGTTCTTGCAGCGTCCGCCCATGTGGGCGATGACGATGATGGCCTCGGCGCCGGCGGCACGAAGCTCCTTCGCCGCGCTCACGGTGGCGGCGACGGGATCGCCGAAATGGAGCGTGGCCACGTTTGCCGAGTTCGTAACGGCGGGCGTCTCCGGCGAGGAGAGGCCGATGATGCCGACCTTCGCGCCGTTGGCCTCGACCATCGTGTAGCGCTTCGCCCACGACGGCGTCTTGCCGGTTGCCTTCTCAGTCAGGTTCGCGGCGAGGAACGGAAACTTTGCAGCGGCGGCGTTTTTCTTCAGCGCGCCGAGCGGGTCCTGACCCGGAAGGCGGGCCACCGAATCCGTGCCCACCGGACCGTAGTCGAACTCGTGATTGCCGACCGCCGCGGCGTCGTATCCGAGGGCGTTGTAGCCCTTGACCACAGGCTCGCCTTCGAAGAAATTCGACTCCAGCGTCCCTTGGAAAAGATCGCCCGAGTCGACCACGATCACGCGCCCATGATTGGCGCGCAGCACGTCGAGATAGCCCGCCAGCAGCGGCAGTCCGCCGTACGCCGGCGCAGTCTTGGTCTCGTGATGACTGTCGTACGATCCGTGAAGATCGGTCGTGCCGACGACGAGAACGTGGATCGGTTGCGGGTCCGCGGCGACGGCAGCGAAGGCGATGAGGAAGAGAATGAGGGGCAGAAGCCGTTTCATGGCGCGGAGTATAGGGTCAGGGACGAGTCAGGGATGAGGGACGAGGGATGAGGGCGAAGATGATTTACGGATACCTCGCCACTGCCGTCGCCGTCATTCACTTCGCGTTCATCATCTTCGTCATTGCCGGCGGGTTTCTGGTTCTGCGGTGGCCGGCGCTGAAATGGGTTCATCTTCCGGCGGCGCTGTGGGGAGCGCTGATCGAGATCGGCGGGTGGGTCTGTCCGCTCACGATTCTCGAAAACGCATTCCTGCGCAGAGCAGGCGGTGCTGGGTATGATGGCGGCTTCATCGCCCATCACATCTTTCGCATCATTTACCCTCAAGGTCTCACCCGCGGGATGGAATTCGCCATCGCCGTGTTCGTCATCGCGGTCAACGTCGCGGTTTATAGGAAAGTGTTTCACTGAATGTTCTCT
>Ga0157378_10000573_pt1 | contig 34778 bp, 24 predicted proteins | sample M65metaG_FD_115309 | JGI IMG/M metagenome (GOLD analysis project Ga0157378, IMG submission 115309) | Miscanthus rhizosphere microbial communities from Kellogg Biological Station, Michigan, USA - M6-5 metaG | ecosystem: Host-associated > Plants > Roots > Rhizosphere > Soil | place: USA: Michigan... | reverse complement strand
CGAAGACGAAATCCGTTCGGAAATGAATTTTGACGAGATTGTGGGCGAAAGCTCCTCGCTGCGGTCGGTGTTGAAGCAGGTGGAAACCGTTGCGCCGACCGATTCCACCGTGTTGATCACCGGCGAGACTGGTACGGGAAAGGAATTAATCGCGCGAGCCATTCATAATCTGAGTCCGCGCCGCGAACGCACCTTTGTAAAAGTCAATTGCGCGGCCATTCCCACTGGCCTGCTCGAATCGGAATTGTTTGGCCACGAACGTGGCGCGTTTACGGGAGCCATCACGCAGCGGATTGGCCGCTTCGAACTTGCCAACGGAGGAACGATCTTCCTCGACGAAGTGGGTGACATTCCGCTCGAACTGCAACCCAAGCTTTTACGCGTCCTGCAGGAGCAGGAATTTGAACGGCTGGGTAGCACGCATACAATTCATGTCGACATCCGCCTGGTCGCCGCCACCAATCGAGACTTGGCGGAGATGGTTGCAGCGCGCACGTTCCGCACTGATCTTTATTACCGATTGCGAGTTTTTCCTCTGATCATGCCGCCGCTTCGCGAACGGCAGCAGGACATTCCGGCGCTCGTGCGTTATTTCGTGGAAAAATATGCACGACGCATGAACCGGGCGGTGGAAACAATTCCGGCCGAAACGCTCGACTTGCTGGTGCGCTACCCATGGCCAGGAAACATTCGCGAACTGGAGAACTTGATCGAACGCGCGGTGATTGTGTCTCCCGGCCCTATTCTTCGCGTTCCGCTCGGGGAGTTGAAGGTACCAGCTGAACCGGCAGTAGAAAACGTAACCCTGCGTGAAGCGGAACGCGAACACATCCTGCGGGCCCTTGAGGCGACGAACTGGGTCCTGGCTGGTCCGCGAGGAGCAGCCGCGAGACTGGGAGTTAAACGAACAACCTTGCAGTCTCGAATGCGCAAGTTGGGAGTCGTCCGACGGCAGCGACCGTGAAGTACTCGCCCATATATCGGCACTTGCCGATATATGGGCAATACATACCTTGTGTGATTTGGCGGCCCTACTCACAGAATCATTTCGATAGTCCGTAAAACATTACAATTACTGTGTTTAACATATGTGTTGATATGTCGGCACTATGGAGCATGAACTGCTAGCAGTATGTTACAATGGGGGTCTCAATGGGTTCCCGCGCCGAAAGCAGGAGAGATGCTGAAGGTCACGATCAAACAAGAAGATCTCGGTGAAACTTGGGAACTGGAGGGGAAACTCTGTGGGGAATGGGTCAAGGAGTTGGAACGCTGCTGGGTGGAGCGACCCTCTCTTGCCGGAGTTCCGTTGCAAGTCCATTTGAAAGCTGTGAGTTACGTTGATGCATCGGGCAAGAATCTGCTGGTCGCAATGCATGGCCGAGGCGTGGAAATCAAGGGTTGCGGGTTCATGACCAGGGCGCTCATCGAGGAAATTACCGGGCAAGCCAACGAGAATTAGGGCGGATTTCCACTCTATGACTGGCGCCAGTTTCACAACGGGTCTCGGAGAAACATAAGTCAAGGGGATTTGTAGACACTTCGCGATCTCTGCCGATCAGTTTAGTGTTGTTTTTGTAATAGCTGTAACAACTGGACCGTCGCCGGCGTAATTATTAAAGAGCAATCGAACTGAGCCCAAAGTAAGGCTGAGAAGTCTAATTTATAGAATCAAATGTTCATACGCGGCACATTCATTCATAAATTGCGGACATTCATACAGGGGGAACACGGTCATGAATCAGGAAGCCAACCATGCAGCGGGGGAACATCTTATCGACGTTAATCTGGAAGAACAAAGCGAGGAGCAGCTGATTGACCGAGGTTTGAAGGGGGACGCCCGCTCGCTCGACGCTCTTTTCGCGCGTAACACGCGTGCGTTGTACCAGACTGCGTTTCGTGTGCTGGGCAATCCGGAGGATGCCGAGGAAGCCCTGCAAGAAGGGCTGATGTCCGCGTATCGCAACCTTCCGAGGTTTGAGCGGAGGTCGCAGTTTTCCACGTGGTTGACGCGTATCGTCATTAACGCCGCTTTGATGCGGCGGCGGAGCAAACGCTCCCGGCCGGCTGTGTCGCTGGATGATGTGGTCACGGAGGGAGAGCTTCCGCTGGCCGATCGTTTCGCCGATGACGGTCCGAATCCCGAACAGCTTTATGCCGGAACCGAACTCGGCGATCGGATGAACAAGAAACTAGCGGAGATTTCACCGCTGCTCCGGACGGCATTCTGGCTGCGCGAAATTGAAGGGCTTACCGCGGAAGAAGCAGCTCGTGTACTCGGGGTTTCGCGAAATACGTTGAAGGCACGGTTGTGGCGCGCTCGCCAGGAGCTGGCTGCACGGCTGGGGCTTTCGCTGGACACCAACCTGGCGCCGGCCACGTAACGATTTTCGTAGTGACTTAAGTAGCGCGGGCTTCAGCCGGCGGGGTTTCGTGCTTGCAAGGACTAAAACCTGCACGCTGAAGCCCGCGCTACTTGAGGCTATTCAGACCTTCTGCAACGTTTCCAATACTTCTCCGGTGGCTTTCTCCACGTCCGCATGCAGGCTGTTGCCGTGCGCGTCCATGGTGACGATCGCCGCAAAGTTTTTCACGCGCAGGTGCCACATTGCTTCGGGAATTCCAAATTCCATCAGCTCGACACCCAGCACTTTTTCCACCGTGCGGGCGTAGTACTGCGCCGCGCCGCCAATTCCGTTTAAATACACGGCGCCAAATTCCTTGAGCGCAGCCAGCGTTTTTGCGCCCATGCCACCCTTGCCGATCACGGCGCGCACGCCGTATCTCTTAATCACGTCAGCCTGGTAGGGTTCTTCACGGATGCTCGTTGTCGGTCCCGCTGCTTTTACTTTCCACTCATTGCCTTCCTTGAGCATCACCGGACCGCAATGGTAGAGCACGGCCCCGTTGAGGTCCACGGGTGGCGGATTCTTCATCAGGTGAGCGTGCACATTGTCACGGCCCGTATACATCTCGCCGTTGACCAGCACGACGTCGCCTACTTTCAGCGCGCGCACTTGCGCTTCAGTCAACGGCGCAGTGAGCACAACTTCACGCCCCGTTAATTTGAACCCTGCACCACGCGCCATTTTTTCCACGGGCCGCGAAGGATCGCGGTACAGCCAGCCGGTAATTGCGCCATTCGCCGCATCAAGCCGTATGCCCAGGCGTCGAAAGGCCCAGCATTCATACGCAACGGAAACGAAGAAACTCGCGGGCAGGCGATTCGCGGCCGTGATCTTGCAACCGATCAGGGAAGATTTTCCGCCGAAGCCCATGGCGCCGACGCCCAGCTTGTTTGCCTCGTCCATGATTTCCGTTTCGAGCTTGGCGAGCATGGGATTCGGATTCACATCCTCAAGCGTTCGAAACAGCTGCATTTTGGCCAGGTCGTAACCATGGGCGCGGTCGCTGCCAATGCACACGCCAACGGCGCCCGGCGCGCAGCCTTGCCCCTGCGCCTGCCACACGGCATGCAGGATGCATTTGCGCACGCCTTCAAGGTTGCGGTCGGCGCGGCCCATGTGATCGAGCGTGCAGGGCACGGAATACTGGATGTTCTTGTTTTCGCAGCCGCCGCCCTTGAGGATCAGCTTCACTTCGATTTCGTCTTCTTCCCATTGTTCGAAATGAATCACGGGCGTCTCTTCACCCAAGTTGTTGCCGCTGTTCTTTCCGGTGAGCGAATCGACGGAATTGGGGCGCAGCTTTCCGAGGCGCGTTGCTTCCGCGACAGCTTCCTTGATCACTTTCTTGATGCGAATCTGATTTACGCCCACGGGAGTGTGAACGATGAACGTGGGCATGCCGGTATCCTGGCAAATCGGCCCCGAATCATCGACAGCCATGTCCACGTTGGACAAAATAATGTCGAGCGCCTGGGAAGATTGCGTATTGGGCGTCTCTTCGTTCGCGGCGATGGACATTGCCGCACGAACGTCAGGCGGGAGATTGGTGGACGTCTGAGTAATCAGTTCAAGCAAGCTGCCGGCTAGGAATTCCATTTCACTACCTCCCCAAACCAACTATTTTACACTTGTCGGGGGTTGTTTCGCGAAGCTTCGCTACGGCCGCAGTTGTTCGAGTCTATGGTCTTCCCCACCCAGTTAATGGGATGCCTCCTTGCCACCGCACTCTACAGCTTCTACAAATCTACGGCAGACCATCCCATTAACTGGCCCTAAGCTACTTATTCCACACCCACGTGGAATCTTTCCAACCTTCCAGATCATAATCTGACATGCACTGGTCGGTGAGGGCGAGGCACTGGTCGAGGATTCCGCTCTTTTGCGCGCCGGTGAGGATGTCCAGGCGGATCTGTTCGTGGTTGCCGGAGTAGTTGATTTCGTAGAGCTCGTGGCGGGCGCCGAATTCGGTGCCGATGGCGTCCCAGATCAACTTGAACAGCTTGATGCGTTCGGCGGCGGTGGCGGATGCGCCGCGATAATATCTTTCGAGGAGCGGCGCGAGGTCGGGATTCTGGAAATCTTTGTAGCTCGATGGGGACATGAGCAGGCTGCCGCCCAGGAATTTTTCGAAGATGTGGCGAACCGAGGGCCAGCATTGCGTGCAAAACAGGCGCATCGTGTAGGCGTATTCCTGCCTGGGCACAACCGTGCCGCCGGGGGCGCTCTCCGGATCGAAGCACATCGCCGATGTCATTCCCCAGATCAGATTTCTCCATCCGATGATTTCCCCGAGCGCGGCTTGAACACCGCGAAATGCGTCCGTCCCGTTCGTTGCGATGCCCTTCGCAAATAGCCCTACCATCAAGTCCAGTTTTACCGCGAGGCGGGTGGAAGATTGGAACGTGTAGCGATTTACGAAACGGGAGTGGCGATAAAAGCTGTTGGCGCGTTCGGGATCGCGATAGACGAGCACGTTTTCCCAGGGGATGAAGGCGTTTTCAAAAATCAGCACGGCGTCGTTTTCATCGAAGCGGCTGGAAAGGGGGTAGTCGAACGGGCTGTGCGCATTCTGTTCGTAGGAAGCGCGGCAAACGAGCTTCACGCCGGGCGTATCCATCGGCGCGATGAACACCACGGCAAAATCCTTCGCTTTTTCCTTGTCTAAAGTGGTGGCATTCGTCTGAGCCACGAACGTGGCATTGGTCATGGCCGAGCCGGTTCCCAGCATCTTGGCTCCGCTGACCACCATGCCGTCGTCTCGCTCTTTCACGACATGCACGAAGACGTCGCCGACTTCGTGCACCGGGCGGCTGCGGTCGATGGGCGGGTTGATGAGGCAATGATTCAGGAAAAGGCACTGCGAGGAATAGCGTTGGTACCATTTTCGCGCGCTTTCATGGAATGGTGCGTAAAACTCCGGCTCCGATGCGAGACTTCCCATGAGTGCAGCTTTGTAGTCCGGTGTGCGGCCCATGTAGCCGTAGCTCATGCGCGACCAGGCCACGATGGCATCGCGGGCTTCGGATAATTCCTGCGCCGAATAGCAGGGCTTGAAAAATTTGTGCGTGCGGGTGCCGGAACGGTCGAGCCCTGTCAACGTTTCCCGTGTTTTCGGATCGTGTAGCGCATCGTACAAGCGCGCGATGGAGCGGCAGGAATTGCGGAATGCGGGATGCGCGGTAACGTCCTTGACGCGTTCGCCGTAGATGTAGACTTCGCGTGCGTCGCGCAAACTGGCCAAGTAGCGCGCACCGTCAAACATTGCGTCCGGGGCAGGGGAGGAATTTCTTGCGGGAAAGTTGACCATGGGCGCGTTCTCCTTGATGGATGACGTACAGGTAATAGATGGAATGACGCCGCGAGTCAAGGTGAGCGCGCGGCGGGCGCGGACGCTCAGGATCTTAATCGCGCCGGGACTGGGACGGCTTCGCATTCTGAGGAAATACTAAAAACGCTGTCATTCCGAGCGAAGCGAAGAATCCCTCTTTTCTTTGTACTCTTATACTTAAATCGAAGAGGGATTCTTCGCTTCGCTCAGAATGACAGAATAAGACATTTTTTCCGCAGCCTGTGAAGTCTGCCTGGTTTGAATTTCTGCCTGGCACGCATCTAAACCTGACAGGCTGAAGCCTGTCCTACGGAGGGCGGGTGGATGCGGTGTATACTACGCGCTAAATCGTGGGCGGGAGTGTTTCTTACATGCATAAATTCGCGGGCTACTCGTTCTGTACAGCACTTATCGCTGCGGTTCTGCTTCTGTCGGCGACACGGGTGTGCGCCGATAGTTCCAACCGGCAGGCCGATACAGTACACACTTCAGCCGGGGATCTGCGTATTACTCCGCTGTATCACGGCAGCGTGATGCTGGAATTTGGCGGCAAAGTGATCCACGTCGATCCCTGGAGCAAGGGCGATTTTACGGGTATTCCTACCGCGGATCTCATCGTGATCACCCACACGCATCAGGACCATCTGGATCGCACCATGGTGGATCAGTTGAAAAAGCCGGATACCATCATCGTGGGTCCGCCCGCCGTCATCGACACCTTAAACTGCGCGCCGGCCTGCGGCATCGCTGAAGCCATCAGCGATTCAGAGAAGAGAACGGTAATGGGAATCGAAATTGAAGGCGTTCCGATGTACAACCTGGTGTTCGGGTCGGGGCCGGGCAAGCCTTATCACCATAAGGGAATCGGAAGCGGCTACGTTTTGAATTTCGGCGACACGCGCGTTTATTTTTCGGGTGATACGGAATGCACGCCCGAAATGAAAGCCCTGAAAAACATCAGTGTCGCGTTTCTGGCCATGAATCCTCCCCGAACCGAACCTCCGCTCGAGGCCGCAGGGTGCGCGAAGTCGTTCAAACCGAAAGTCGTCTATCCGTATCACTACCGGGGATCGAAGCCGGAGGAATTTGCCGGCGCCCTGAAGGACACTCCGGGAGTAGAAGTGCGCATTCGAAAACTGGAAGGCGAGCCGTAAAGATTTTTGATTTTTTTTGGCTTTGTGGCGCAGGCGTAACAACCTGCGGAAAAACTAAAAGCGCTGTCATTCTGAGCGAAGCGAAGAATCTCTCCTTGTTTCTTCTCATGCCTAAATCGAAGAGAGATTCTTCGCTTTGCTCAGAATGACAGAACACGTCATTTTTTCCGGAGCCTGGTAAGCCGTGGGTTTTTAGATGTTGCGGGGACCAAGTGCCAAGAGCTGAACCCCACCCAACCTTCAGCGTTCGACCCTCCGATGATCTAATTCCTGCAACAGACTGATGAAGTGGCATTTACTCAGCTTGAGTCTTGCCCAATGGATGCCACGACGGCCATCACATAAGCCGGTGACGGCAGTCACATTCAGTTTCGCAGTTTTCTGGTGAGATATATATGAGCGAATGCCATTCGTACAAAACGCGCGTGTATTTCGATCTTATCTTCGCGGCAGAGTGCCAGACGCGCATCGCTCGAAGTGAGGAGGCCATTTATGATCAGCGCGAGAGTTCAGCTGACTCAACCCCTGAGAGCGGAGCGCCAATTTGTGGCTACGACAGGTAGTCAGCATCATATGCTGCTCGATGATCCGGCCGGGGGAACCGGACCAAAGCCGATCGAATTGGTTGCCGTGGCGCTGGCCGGGTGCACGGCTTTCGATGTGATTACCATCCTGCGACAGAAGTATCACCAGAAAGTGACTGAATATGAAGTACGCGTGGAAGCCGATCAGGCGGAACGGCCGCCGCAAATCTTTACCGATGTGCGTATCGTGCACCTGATCACCGGTTGCGAAATTGATCGCGCGGCGGTCGAGGAGGCGATTCGACTGTCCGAAGAAAAATATTGTTCCGTGGGAGCCATGGTCAAACAGACTGCGAACGTTCATACCACTTACGAGGTCATGGAAGAAAAGACAAATTGTCCGGGATTAGTGAAGGTTGCAGCCTAGGTTTGGGGTTGAACGCAAGGTGCGATACAAAACGCTCAAGCGTTCGCGATCGGCGGGAAGCTTTCTCTTGGCTCGTCGACGCCTTCCATCGTTTCCGGGACGGTCGGCGCATCCGCGGAAGCGTTGGACTTGATAAGGATGTCCAGAAGTCGAGCTACAAATTCGTTGAGGCTGGGCATGCCCATAAGCAGTTCGAGGGGCAACTTCGTTCCAAACGATTCCTCGAGCGAATGTTGTAGCTCGAGCGCCATGAGCGAATCGAGGCCCAGGTTGCTCATGGATTCCTCGGGATCGAGTTCCGGGGCGTCCAGCGCCATCACCTGTGCCAAGCCCTTCTGAACGTGCCCGAGCAACACAGCATGCCGCCGTTCGCAAGGCGCAGCGAGCAGCTCCTGCAGAGAGAGGCGCGGACCCGCTTCGCGCGCAGGCTTGGTGGCAGTGGGCCGAGCTTTTTCTCGAATAAGATCGGAAATCAGGGCGGGCGGCGCCTGCCCGTTAAATGATCGAGCCAGCTGTGTCCAATCGACCGACATGGCAACCGCCTGCGCCGGTCCGCTCTTTTCGAACAATCGATCCATCGCTGCGAGCGCCTGCGAAGTGAGCAGCGGCAGCATCACGCGAGAGGCCGGCCCCCGAGAACTTGCCGCGCGCGCGGCCATGCCCACCTCAGCCCACGAACCCCAGTTGATGGAGAGGCACGGCAGGCCACGCGACCGCCGGTCGTGCGCGAGTCCATCAAGAAACGCGTTTGCCGCCGCGTAATTTCCCTGGCCTGGCGATCCCAGAACCGAAGCTACCGACGAGAAGAGAACGAAGAAATCGAGTGGTAAGTCCGCCGTAAGCACGTGGAAATTCCAGGCGCCCAGAACTTTCGGAGCCACCACATGGCGGAAGCTTTTCGCATCGAGGTTCAGGATTAAGTGATCGTCGAGCACTCCCGCGGCGTGAATCACTCCACGAAGTGGCGGCATCGTCTCCCGAACTTCGGCGAGAGCGAGGGCCAGATCGCTCCGGTTCGAAATGTCAGCCCGAATGGTCGCAACCCTGGCGCCCTGGGCGGTCAACTCCGCGACAACTTTCTCACCGGCAGGCGTCGCCCCGCTACGGCTGAGCAGGACCAAGTGCCGCGCGCCCTTTTCCACAAGCCAGCGCGCGACGGCCAGGCCAAGACCTCCGTGGCCACCCGTGATCAAATAGGTGGCGTCGGCTTTTGGAGCAGTGGAACGTTCCGAACGGTTCTTGGATTCGGCGTTCGCGAAGGAAAGCACAACCTTTCCGATATTTTTTCGCCGGGCCATGTATCGAAATGCGTTGGCGGCGTCCTCGATGGGGAAAATATTGTGCGGCAGCGGCTTCAGGCTGCCCTTTTGAAACATCTCCATCAATTCCAGCAACAAAGCGCGGACAAATACGGGCCGTTCGCGGCAGACTCGCTCAAGATCCAGCGCAAAATACGAAAGGTTGTTGCGAAACGGAAAAAGGCCGAGGGGTTTGTTCTGATAGATATCTGTTTTTCCAATTTCGACGAAGCGGCCGTAAGCGGCGAGAATCGAGAGGCTGCGCGTGATGTATTCGCCAGGCAGAGAGTTAAGAACAACGTCCACGCCCCGGCCCCCGGTCTTCCTCATGATTTCGTCGGCAAAAGCGAGTGAACGGGAATCCATGATGTGCGGCACGCGCATCGATTTCAGGTAGGCGCGCTTTTCCGGAGATCCGGCCGTCGCAAAAATTTCCGCGCCTGCCTGCTGTGCGAGCTGCACAGCGGCCAGCCCGACGCCGCCAGCCGCGGCATGAATGAGCACGCGTTCTCCGCGGGACAGCTTCGCCAGATGGTGCAGAGAATAATGGGCGGTAAGAAAGGCGATCGGAATCGTGGCGGCCTGACCAAAATTGTAAGCGGGCGGTTTAGGAACCACGGCGCGCGCATCGGCAGTGGTGAATGCGCCGAAGCTGCCGTTGGCGACGGCGATCACTTCATCGCCAGCCTTGAAATCCGTAACATCACGTCCCACGCCGGAAATCGTTCCGGAACATTCCGCGCCGAAGGGGATCGGCCCGCCGGGATAGACTCCGGCCGCATTCATCACGTCGCGAAAATTAAGACCCGCGGCATTCACGCGTATTTCAACTTCTCCGGGTTGCGGCTCCGGACGCGAAGATCGGCGGAGCAGTAAGTTGTCCAGATTTCCGGGGCGAGAGATATCCAGACGAAACGAATCGGCTTCCGGAATATCGAGTAAATTCCCGCTCGAAAGCTTGGACGCGCGCGGCACAAGCCGTGCGACGTATCGCGTGCCTTTGCGAAAAGCAACTTCGCGCTCGGCGCCAGGGAGAGACAATTCCTCCGACAGCGCGGAAATCTCTTCTCCGCTCGTGTCAGGATCAAGATCGATTCGCGTGCAGCCAAGCTCTGGATGCTCAAGATCAACCGACTTCGCCAGTCCCCACAACGGCGTCTGACCGAGTGAGACGTGCGCGGGCGCGGTGCCCACAGCCTGAGCTCCACGCGTTACGATCCACAAGCGGCGCGTCGATCCATTGCTGTTCCGCAACAATGACTGAACGAATTGCAGCGTTTCGATCCACTGGGCCTGCGCTTCCAGGATCGCTTCTGGCACAGCAGAGAGGTCGCACAGGTCAAGGCTGGCGAGGTGCACAACATTGTGGCAGTTGGAATCAATCTTCGCGTGAGCAAGTTCCGCCGGGGCCACGACACTGCAAGCCATTCCCCGTGCTTGAAATTGGGCAGCCAGCGCTTGTGACACACCTGTGCGATCGGCGACGATGAACCAGGACGGAACTGACCCGTTGGTGCCTTTTGGTGCAGCGACAGGGCGCTTGGCCACCCACGTGACGTCGTAAAGTAAGTCACTGGGATTGGCGTGAGCCTCTCGATCGGTTTCACCAGCGACCTGCTTGACGCGGAAACCGAGAAGTTCACAGGCAACACAGCCATCCTCATTCAGAAGCCGAATATCCGCGTCGAGCACTCCCGATCCGAGGTTGCTGCCTTCGCGAATGACGCAGTGACTGAAGAGCCGCGAGCCGGGAAGCGATAAAAATCGGAGATTCGCGACGCCACTGGGAAGATAAATCCGTTTTCGGCCGGTACCGTTTCCGTCTTCGGGCAACGCCGCCGCGAGAACCTGCAGGCAGGCGTCGAGAAGCGCGGGATGAATCGCGCCATCGGATTTTCCGGCCGCCTGAAAACTTACAGTTGCAGCGGACGGAAGCCGTACTTCACCAAGTGCCTCGCGATATCCGCACCACAACTGCTCAACGCCCTGGAAACTGGGACCGTATTCGAGCCCGGCATTTTTCAACGACGCGTAAAGCTCCGCGGCTGTCCTGCGCACGGAACAGCGGCTACGGATTTCATCGAGGCTGTATTGCTCCTCGGCGCACCGGCCGGATTCCGGAGACTGCATACGCATGTCACCTGACGCGTGCAAGGTCCAGGCCGCATGGCCGTTTCCGTTCAGATTCGCATTGGAACTGTAAATCTGGAAAGAAGCGCTGCCGCTGGACGCCGGCGAAGCGACTAACTGCAAGGTGCGCGTTCCCGAAGACGGAAGAATCAGCGCTTCCTGGAAAGCGATGTTGGAGAGCACCTGCGACCCAGTTCCGAAGATCTCCGTGGAAGCGGCGCGGGCCATTTCCAGATAAGCGGCAGCGGGAAAAACGACGGAACCCTGAACTTTATGGTCGTTCAAGTAGCGCAGCGCATCGATGCCGATCGCGCTTTGAAATTGAGCCATCGGCAGAGCGGAGTTGAGGCGGCCACCAAGCAGAGCGTGCGTGGCCTTTGACGATTTATCCGCGCCGGCAGCTGCAATCGACTCCTCCCAGCAGCGTTCCCGTTCGAACGCATAGGTTGGCAAGGAAACTTTCCACGGCTGGTAGGGTTCATCAAAAGATTTCCAATTAACGCTCGCGCCGCGCGTGTACAAAGTAGCCAGGCTCGTGAGCATGGTCTGCCAGGCGCCGCGATTACTTTCGAACGAAGGCAGCATCGTCGCCGCGGAGGCAGAAACGGTGAGCCGCTCGCCTGCGGAAAATCCGTCGGAGGAGCCCAGCACCAGGAAATGGTCGTAACCCTGTGCCGCAAGTGTTTCGATGCCTTCGGCGAATCGCAGATCCTGCAATACGTGAAGGCGCCAGTATTCGGCATTCGGAATTTCACCCTCTGCCAAAAACTTCCCGCTGATACCGGAAACGAACGGCAAGCGCGGCGAATGAAAATTCACGGAGGATGCCGCCAATTCAAACGCATCGAGCCTACGCCTCAGCTCGTTGTGTTCGATGGCCGCTTGCATGCAAGGAACACGCTCGACGATGAGTTTCAGGGCATCCTCGCAACTGAGTACGCCGGACATTGCGGCTGCCGTATATTCTCCAACGCCCGCTCCGAGAACGGCGTCCGGTTGGACGCCCCAGGATCGCCAAAGTTCCGCCAGCGCGAATTGCACGGCGAACAACGCCGCGTCACGATGTTCGCCTTTGTTCGGCTCAGGAGAAAGAGCGGCCAGCAAGGGTTTCTCGTCCGGCTTCAAATCGAGAAACGACGAACAGCGATCGATAGCCGCGCGAAACACGGGTTCTGTGGCGTAAAACTGCAACGCCATTCCGGCGTTGCAATCCTCGGCTAAAAACAGAAACGCAATGCGCGGTCCATCCTTCCGCGTGGAGTGGCCGGTGCGCAGTTCCGCAGTGGCCGTGTGCGTGGGTTGTTCAGCCGCAAATGCGGTCAGGACCTCACGCAACTGCTCACTGGTTTCGCCAACCACGGCTGCGCGCCGTGCGAAATGTGATCTGCCGGCATTGGCGCTGAAACAGATGCTGGCTAGGTCAGCGCCAGGATGTTCGGTTAGATGCTTCGCGAAACGGCCCGCAAGATTCTTCAACGCATTTTCGGTGCGGGCGGAAATCGTCAGAATCTGGCGAGGACGCACCGGCAAATTTCCTGGATGGCTTCTAGCCGGCGCTTCTTCCACAACCATGTGTGCGTTCGTGCCACCGAATCCAAAACTGCTGATGCCGGCGAGGCGCCGCGGGGCGGGCGGCCAAGGCTGCGGCGCATTGGGTATTACAATCCGCGTGCCGGCAAGCGATATTCGCGGATTAATCTTTGTGAAATGCAATTGTCCGGGAATTTCATTGTGCTGAAGGCAGCCGATGACTTTGGCCAGGCTGGCCATTCCCGAAGCGTTTTCCAGGTGGCCGACGTTCGCTTTGACGGAGCCCATGAGACAGGGAGAATCCTCGGAGGTGCTATTTCCCAGAACGCTTTTCACCGCTTCGACTTCAATCGGATCTCCGATGGATGTGCCGGTGCCATGGGCTTCGATATACGTCAATTCGCGCGCGGTTACGCCCGCCTGGGCCAAGGCTTCGCGAATGACGGCTTGCTGAGCCGACGCATTCGGAGCTGCGATGCCGGCGGTCCGGCCGTCCTGGTTTACGGCCGATCCGCGGATGAGCCCGCGAATCTGATCGCGGTCGCGCAGCGCATCGGAAAGACGCTTCAGGATAATTGTGGCGCCGCCTTCCGCGCGAACGTAGCCGTCCGCCTTAGCGTCAAACGTTTTGCAGCGTCCGTCGGCGGCCATCATGCGCGCGTGCGAGAACGCAATGGTCACTTCAGGAGAAAGGATCAGGTTAACGGCCCCGGCGATGGCCAGGTCAGATTGCGCGCTGCGCAAGCTTTCGCAAGCCATGTGAATGGCGACCAGCGAAGACGAACAGGCAGTGTCAATCGCCATGCTGGGGCCGCGCAAATCGAGCAAATAGGAAATCCGATTGGCCGCGATGCTGTGCGCGTTCCCCGTACCCAGATAAGCGTTCATTACCTTCAGGTGGTCGGGATAATTAATAATTACGTTGGTGTAATCGAAGCCGCCTATTCCAACAAAAACGCCTGTTCTGCTGCCCGCTAGTTTGTCGGGCGGCTGAGACGCATCCTCGAGCGCTTCCCATGTCACTTCGAGCAGCAGACGCTGCTGGGGATCCATGGACGCGGCTTCACGCGGCGAGATACCGAAAAAATGAGGATCGAATTGATCGACGCCGGAGAGGAAGCCGCCCCAGCGCGTGCTCATTTTGCCGATCGTTCCCGGCACAGAGTCATAAAGTGCGTCGATATCCCAGCGGTCGCGCGGAACCTCCGAGATCGCATCGACTCCGTTGCGCAACAAATTCCAAAATTCCGCGAGACCCGCGGCACCGGGAAATCTGCAGCCGATTCCGACGATGGCGATGGGTTCAACACCATTCGCTGCGGGAATGTCCGATGGAAGATGTTGGGATTCCCCACTGGCGTGCGTGACACCGTTACCGCTGGTGTTGCCGGCCAGGCGGTGTGAGTAAGATTGTGTGCTCAGATAGTCCCAAACCAGGCCGCTGCGCTGCTGCTGGCTGGCTCCGTTTGGCTTACGGTCGAAGCGGCCTTCGCGCTCACGCCAATCGTGCACTACGTCGAGCGCACCGGCGAGAAACGCCTCGCGGCAGGCGTAGCGTTGAATCTTGCCGCTGGAGGTTCGGGGTATGCTGCGCGGCTCGATGAGAATGATCGCGTCTGGGTGAACCTCGTGCGACTCGGTGAGCGCTCGAAGAATCGCACCGACGACGTCTTCGGCCGGAACGGATGAGCTGTCGTTCACTTCCTGGACGATAACCAGGCGCTCCGCGCCCTCAACGTCATAAGAAAACGCGGCGCCGCAAGCGGGACGCAGAGCGCGGTGGCTCCGCTCCACGGTGTGCTCCAGATCCTGAGGATAGTGATTGGAGCCGCGAATGATGATCAGATCTTTCAGCCGTCCGGTAACGAAGAGTCGTCCCTGATCCAAAAATCCGAGATCGCCGGTGCGAAGGAAAGGACCCTCGCCGGAAGGCAGATGTGCGTCGAATGTTTTCGACGTCGCTTCCGGGTTTCGCCAATAACCCTTCGCCACGCTCGGGCCGGAAACCCAGATCTCACCGACGCGGTCGGCGGCGCAGGGCTTGAAAGTTTCGGGATTAACGATTGCGACATTCAGACCGGGCGCTATGCCGCCGCAGCCCACAAGAACGCGGCTACCCGTGCAGCCGTCTTCAGCCGACTTGATGTAACCGCGCTGCAACTGACCCGACACGACGGAGGGCGTGAATGGCTCTCCGCCAGCGGCGTGCCCGGATACGATGAGCGTGGCCTCCGCCAGTCCGTATGCGGGACGAAACGCGTCACGCCGAAATCCGCTCGGTCCAAACGCCTCGGCAAATTGCGCAAGAGTATTGGAGCGCACGGGTTCGGCCCCGCACAGAGCCACCTCTACGCTTGAGAGATCGAGCGTCGCGCGCTGCTCGGCCGAAATTTTTTCCACGCACAGGTCGTAAGCAAAATTCGGCGCCACCATGGTGGTCGCCCGGTATCGCGTCACCGCCCCGAGCCAGCGGATGGGGCGCTGCAGGAACGAGGACGGCGGCATCACGATCATTTCGCCGCCTGCATACAAAGGCTGCAGCAGACCGCCGATCAATCCCATGTCATGGAAATGCGGCAGCCAGGTGACGCCGATGCTTTGCGGAGAAAACTGGAACACGTCCCGGAGGCAGGCCAGGTTGTGCAGCAAATTGCCATGTGTCACCATGACGCCGCGCGGCACCGAGGTCGAGCCCGACGTGTATTGCAGGAACGCGAGAGTTTCGAGGCTCGCACCGGGATCGCGCCATTCCGCGGGCGAAGACGCAGGCAAATCGTCCGTGGCCAGCCACCGCAATTTTTTCAGCTCCGGAGCGCGCTTGAACAAATCATCTGCCTGCCTCCGCATCTTCCCGTTGGTCAGAACAAATCTGGATTCAGAATCCGCAGCAATGGCCAGCAGACGCGGGAGTTGACGGTGCAGGCGGGCGGGAAAAACCGGGACGGCTATTACACCCGCATAGACGCATCCCCAAAAAGCGGCCAGGAATTCGAGGCTCCCGGTAAAGAAAAGCAGGGCGCGTTGCCCGACCGCATCCTGAGATACGAGCAGGGACGCAATACCGCGGGCACGTGATTCCAATTCATCGTAGGAGAGGCACGACTCTTCCGTCTCGCCGTCGGCGAGATAGCGGAAAGCAACACGGGACCCCTGCTCCGCCGCCCTCGCGCGCAGCAGTTCGGTCAAATTCGAGAAGCGTGCATCACGTTCCGATAAAAATTTGTCCAACGGTCCTATCTCCCAAGCCTTTACAACAACACCGAGCCTACGGTAAACACCTGCAACTTATCTCATGCGTCCCAAAACGGCGTGAGCTGCGCGAAATTTCAGGGACAAAGCCCCGGTTTATCCCTGGCGCTTCAACGGTCGCGACGGACGTCGCGATTCACAAAATCCAGCCACTACTTCTAGAAGACCGGCGCAGCCTTCCGCTGCATTATTCCTTCTTTTCCAGAGCTTCGGGCGTGAACAGCGCGCTGTCCAGTCCGGTGTTCAGACGAAGCTCATCGATGGTCAAGAGCGATTTCGTACCCTCGAGCAGGGAGCGCATTTCGGTCCGTCGGGCGCCCACGATCCCGGATGCTTTGCGCAGGCCGCTCGCATGCATCTCGCGGATCTTGCGTCCTTCCTGGTCGTACATCTCGGCGTGCAGGATGCAGGGTACATCCTGAGCCACCCAGTAATAAATAAATTTGTACTGTGACCGATCCGGCGATACCGGAGTGGCGAGTATCTTGAATGTTTTATGATTTTCGATCGTATCCTCGTCGTGAAGCGATTGATACGTAAAATCGTCGAGGGAGCGTTCGGCGACATCTTCGTAGGTGAAGTCACTGCCGGCAAAGCGCTCTGAGCGTTCGCGGGGCGGAACGCTGCGTACGCGTTCCGTCGCAGGGGTGTAAATCCACTGCCGGTCGGTGATCCCCGGTTCGTTGATGGAAAGCAGCGTGACGCCGCGGAGTTCCGCAGGCTCGGTAAAGCGCACCAGCGTCTTGCCGTTGCCGAAGGATCCCACCCTGTTGATGGTAAATCGCTTTTTTACGGAGTGTCCGTCCTTGTCCGTGATTTCGAGAGTGGCTCGGAGCGATGCGTCATGACTGGTGTCCTGCTGATAGACGCCGGCCATGATGGCCTTGGGGTCCGATTCGCCAACCGCGGCTGACAGGCCCGACGCGCACAACATCAGACCGAGCAGCGCCACTGTCAGTAGTCCGGCGGAGAGATACACTCGAATTTTCGCGGCTCTACTCATAGCCAATCGCCTCAATCACCTGCATGCACGCCGCATTCCTGGCGGGCCATAGGGCGGCCGCGAGCGACACCAGGATTACGACCGGCACGGAGAGCAAAACAAATTCCCAAGGAAAATAAAACGGCACCGAATATCCGGCCAAAACCTCCGACACCGTGTGCGACATAAACACCGTATTCAAAGAGCCCGCGATCGAGCCCACAATCACTCCGACGATAGCCACCGCCACGGCTTCCAGCAACACCAGTTTCCGGATCTGCGAGCGCATGCCTCCGATCGCACGGACGATGCCGATTTCACGGCGGCGCTCCGAAACCGAAATTAACAGAGTATTGACGATACCGAGGATTGCGATGGTGACGGCCACAACCAGTTGCATGTAATTAAGGGTAAAAAACTGGTCCACCAGGCTGGAAATCCATTTCTTGAATTCCGAATTTGTATACACGAACGCGTGAAATGATCCGGCGGTAAGGCGCTCGACATCGTGTTTCATGGCCACCTGGTCGACGCCAGCATTGAGGTCAACGTTGATAAAATCGACGGCATCATCGCCCCAATATTTCTTGTACACGGCGCGATCCATGAAGATGGTGCCTTTTTCCGAACGGTAGTCGTCGAGAAAGCCCAGGATCGGACGCTCCAAAACTCCAGTAGGCGATTCGACGCTCAATCGATTCCCAACGCCGACTCCCCACCGCTGGGCGAAGTTTCGGGAGACCAACACGCCCTCGCCGCTGGTCAGCTGATCATGCACGGTCCGTGGGTTCGCTCCTTCGATCGCGTTTTGCGAGCGCTCCAGAAAGCCATTCATTTCGATGGCGATAACAGCCGCGGTGTCGCCTCGGAACGGAATCGCGGTGAAGCGCACATTTTCGACGTGATTTACTCCGGGAAGCGCGGCGATCTGGCGGCCAAGATCTTCGGTGAAATGGTAGCTGGTGGATCGCAGCATGGCGGACGTGGCGACAAAAATGTCAGCGGTAAGGACCTGGTTCATCCAGCGGTCAATCATCTGGCGATAACTCTGAATGTAAGACGTCGTGGAAAAGACGAACATCAAGCCGACCATCAATGCGCCAACGGTCGCGGCGCAGCGGCGCGGCGTCTGAATCATGGCGTCAACCGCCAGCGCGCCTTCCGATCCGCCAACCCAACTCATCAGAGGCCGTAATGCGCGTGCTGACCACAAAACCAGCTTCGGCAGCACAATCGTCAGGCCCAACAGGACCATGGTCGCGAAAACGAATTGAATGAGCAGGCCCCAGCGAGACGGAGTCCAAACTACCAGCGCCGACCCAGCGACTATCAGCAAAACGCCTGCGCCCAGCCGCTTCCATCCGAGCACGGTTTCGCGCTGTCGCGCCTCAATATTGTGTAGTGCCAGCGCGGGATCCAGGCTTGCCGCACCATGCGCAGGGAACCACGCACCAATGACCGATGCGGCTACTCCCAGCACAAAGGCGATGGCGCACTGATCAAGATGCAATTTGGCGGGAGCGGCTGTCGACACAACCCCGTATACGGCCGCTACCATTCCTCGCATCACGCGATTTGCCGCGGAGGCCAGGCCGAAACCTGCGGCGATACCCACGAGTGATCCAATCACTCCCATCAACAGCGCCTCGGACAAAAACATGCGGTTGACATTTCCCTGCTCCACGCCCACGGCGCGCAGGATGCCGATTTCTTTCCAACGCTGGTTGACCGCGATGGTGAACGAATTGAAGATGATATACACGCCGACTAGCAGGGCTACAAAACTGGTGATGAGAATTCCCACGCGCATCGCGGTAATTGCGTTTTCCAGTGCCTGGCCGCGAACTTCCGGGCGATCCACATCAACGCCCGACGGGAGTTGCGCCCGCAGACGTTGCTGCACCACTTCGACAGGAGCAGCGGCAGAGTTCATAAGGTCGATACGGTCAAACTTGCGGCCGCGGTGAAATACGACCTGGGCAGAGTAAACGTCCATCACGGCAATGTTACCGCCGAAAACTTCGCCGACGCCGATCGGTTTGAAAGTCCCCTGAATGGTAAAGTCTTTTTTTCCATCGGAAGCGAACAGTGTGAGCTTGTCTCCCACTTTCAAGCCGTGTCGGTCTGCAAAAACACGCGCGAGCAGGATGGAGTTCGGTTGCGCCAGGAAGACCAGCGGGTCGGCGATCTGAGTCTGCGTTTGGTCGAACTGGTAGTCCCGGAGTTGATGGTCTCCGGTGGTGTCCACGCCCAGAACGAGGAGAGTGCCCTCGTCCGCGAAGGAAGTCTGCACGATAGTCTCGATGACCGGTTCCGCAACTTGCACGCCGGGAGTGGCGCGCACGGTATCGAGCACTTTTTCGGAAAAGCCGGCTTCCCCGGCGGTAACCTGGAGCGTGGCTTTGCCCGCGAGCTTCTCCACAGTAGCCCGCAGGGAGTCAAGCAGCGTGGCATTCCCGGTACGGATGGCAAAAAAAACCGCCACGCCAAGCGCTATGCCCAGCGTTGTTAGCGCCACGCGAAGGTGGTGCGCACGCCACTGCTTGAACGTGATGAGCCACAGCGATCCAAACATCAAGGCTCCCCCGCGGCTGGAGTTCCGGTTCGGCCGGTGCCCACTTCCTTCACGAACTGGCCGTCCCGTAACCAGAGAATTCTATCGCAAAATGCCGCCGCGAGGTCATTGTGTGTGACAAGCAGTACCGTCGTGTTGTATTCCCGGTGAAGGTCGTCGAGCAGTCGAAGGATTTCCTCTCCGGTGTGCGAATCGAGATTCCCGGTGGGCTCGTCGCCCAGCAATATCGGAGGGCGAAAAACGAGGGCGCGGGCGATGGCCACGCGCTGGCGTTCGCCCCCCGAAAGCTCGTCAGGACGATGGTGCGAGCGCGCCTTGAGTCCGACTCGCTCCAGCATGGCCAGGGAACGCTGATCCGTCTCGCGTTTGCGCACACCCTGCAAACGCAACGGCAGGGCAACGTTTTCGAGCGCGGTAAGCGTAGGCAGGAGGTTGAAAGTCTGGAAAATCATTCCCAGTTTTTCACGCCGGAGGCGCGTACGGCGGTCATCATCCAGAGAGGCGAGCTCAACGCCGTCCAGCTTGATCGATCCGGAGGTAGGCTGATCCAAGCCGCAAATTAAATTCAGGAGCGTGGACTTCCCCGAGCCCGAGGGTCCCATGACCGCAACCCGTTCGCCCTGTTCAACCGTGAGGCTCAAATCGATCAGAGCCTTGACGGTACTCAGATCTCCGTAGCTTTTGGAGACGTTGGTGAGCTGGATCATGATCGAAGCGGCCGAGAGCGACCGGGGTGACTTGCCAGCGTCTCAGGCGGGGGTTGATTCTACCCCAGGGTCCCAAAAACCGAGAAGGTGTAATTTCAGCCGCAGGCTGGATCGCGGCTGGCGTACCACGCTAGAATCATTTGCAGCACAACACGTTCGGGGAACCTGCATGAAACGTATACTCGCGCTTGCGATCGCAGTGCTGGGTGCCGGACTTCCGGGGTCAGGGAATCCGGCCTATGCAATCACCGCTGATGACCAAGCGCTGCTCCAGGTGGATCGAGCAGCTTTCGGATTGGGCCACTCTTTCCCGGCGCTCAATGAAAAAGTTCTTGATCCAGATTTTACCTGGACCGATTCCTCCGGAAAAACGCTCAATACGTCTGAATTCCTGCGGATCCTAAGCTCGGGAAAGGGATTAGCGAGAGAGTCTGGTGGAAAAGACGACGTATCGAGACCCGATGGCCTCAGGGCGGCAACGGCGCACACCTACGGTCTCGTTGGGTTGGTGCAAGAGGATAATGGGAAGGTCTACTCCGTGCGTATCTGGATAAGGCGAGCCACCGGCTGGAATCTGCTGCTCTATCAGGCCGTTTCCATCGGCGCGCCACCATCGGCCCAGACGGGAAATGGGACGTGCGAGAATCCCTGCAACACGGTGCCTTTCGAGCCTCGGAATGAGGATGAGCGCGAGGTGATCCATGCGTACCAGGCGGTGGAGCGAGCGGTAACGGCGCACGATTCGGCCGCTTGGGGCGCTCACATCGCCGACGAATTCTTTGCGGTCACCTCGAATAGCGATCGCCCGGTGGACAAAGCGAAACGAATGGCAGGTTTGGATAATCAGAAGGTCGGCGGAATTGCGCCGTTTCCGCTGGTGTCCGCGCGCATGTTTGAATTCGGCGACGTCATGGTCATGACTTCACGCCAGCAACCCGAGCGCGGCTTGCCGTTGCACGTTACACGTGTCTGGTTCAAGCGCAAAGGCGTGTGGCTTGAAGCGTACAGCTATCAGACAACGATCCAGGCTGCTCCCTCCACGCAATAAACCGACGAAGGAAAGATTGGCGATTCATTCTTATTTCTGGCCACAAGTCGCATCGGAGACGTCTTCGTCAATTTGCGTGATTGATTCGCGACGAGGAACTCGAAGAGGGGCCAGCGTCAGAATCCTTTAGGCCGTGCGATGCGAGGATTTCATAATCCTGATATTGGATGGTCAACACAGCCCGCCCGCCACCGCGTATCGAAGAAACTGACTCATTTTTGGAAGGCAGCCAAAAATCACCAACCTTCAAGTAGGAGTGATGTATCTGGGTTTTCTTAATCCAGAAGGACGGATTCTTAGCGGGCTCCGCCTCAATGCGGCACACGGCAAAATCCTTACGATCCACCCAGATCCGACCACGATAGAGGAGCTTGCTGGCAATTTTCGGTTCAACCGTGACCACATAGGAGCAGCTGTCCGGAACATCCTCGCGCTCCAGGCCACTGAAATTGTAGTTGTTGGAATTGAGAGCGTCGCGTGCCCGATTCTCTTCGGTCATGGATTCCTTTTCGGCATCCAAAAGGCGTTTCAGAATTTTATCTATGATCCATTGCGGGCCGCTTTGGGAAATAATCTTGAATTGCTTGGTAGCGGGGGCCTCGTAAGTCATTTCCACAACCATCTCGGCGTGGAAGGCAGCGGGAAAGCCTGAATAGTCCAGGGCATAGAAGCGCCTGCTTTGATATTTTAGCAAGGCGTCCGCTCGTTCGGCATTTTTCTGGACCATGTTGTCCAATATCTGCGTCAGATTCAATGGGGATTCGACAATCGTGGGGGGAACCGAAGACTGCGCGCGTGCTGGCGCGGGCCACAGAACCAGAACCATTAAGAGTAGAGACCCGATCGGCAATCGGAGATGTTGTTCGCTCATGGTTGTCGCAGTTCACAATCCTCTGCGCACCGTCGATTCGAATGGTCTTTTCGCAATTGGTTCTATCCAGGAAGATGGCTCGGAGCCATGATCAGGATGTCAAATTCTGGCCTTGTGCTCCACGGCTTGGAATCCCGATTTCCAGGCTGGCAATAACCGTGCCACAAAATGGAATTACATAGGCCGGTATCGAGGTCAAGGCCTTTCCGATTATTTTGCGGGAGATAAAACTGGGCATATGGCGCCGCCAGAAATTCACCGGGGCGAGACCGCTGCCGAAATAATCTCGCCCGGTGCGGGAGGTCCTGCATTCAAGCTCGAGAGGTCGTTACCGCTGTGGCGATTGCCCTTGTGCGGGTGCTGCCGCGGGCGGCGCTGCCTGAGCAAGCGGCGGTTGCGGTCCGAGGACCTTTACAAGAGCCTGATAAGCGCACTGCTCGTCGGCATTTCCTCCGCCGACTCCAATGGCGCCGATCAGCTGGTTGTCCACCACGATTGGCAAGCCACCAGGCACGAAGTAGTAGGACAGGCCCTCGGCCTTGCCGAGGTCCAGACGGATCAGTCGCCCATCCACCGTGCTGAAGCGCTGCGCCACCGAAGCGGACGAACCGCGAGCATAGAGAGCAGTCTTGGCCTTCATCAAACCAGTCTCCGCGCCGATGGGCAGCACGCCGTCCATCGCATGCGAGTCAATGATGTCGCCAGTCGGCGAGACCACAAACACCACGACCGACACGTTTCCAGGTTGTGCCTTCTGCCACTCCACGCAGGCGTTGACAATCGCTCGCGCCGTGTCAGCGTTGATCACGGCCTTCATCAATGTCCGCTTAGCCACTTCGTCCGATACCGTCACTTTGCTGAATGGCGCCGGCGTGGAGCCTTGTGCCCACGCGCCTGCGTTTGCAAAAGATAATGCCGCGGCGGCAACCGCCAGAATTACTCCCCGACGAAACAATCCTGCTTCCCTGATCATTTATATTTCCCCCTTGTATGCTCTCGAAGTTTTGTTAGGAACCTTGGCTCGCGCTCCGGAAACGAGCGGCGAATTCATTTCAACTTTTCTGCTTGAACTTCCCGGTAACCCGGACTCTACACCCAGTCGGCTCCGTTTCGCAAAATTACCCGTCCTTTTGTTGTGATCATACCGGCGCGGCCGTGTTGCAGATCGCAATTCATCCTATTTAGTCTTGAAACATCCGCTAAGACGTCAATCGTCATCCGCGGGTTTCAAGCAAACGCTATTATTAGCTGAATTGGAACGAGTCCGTGCCCATAAAGACGGTTGACACGGGACGAACGCGCCTGATACAGACCTCAGCAGCACTTTATGGCGCGGATGATGCGCCGGATACGACATTTTAACTTTCAGAGGGTGGTGTTTGCACATGACGATTCCCGCGGAGCGCGCGAAGTATTCGGCCATTGTAGACCGGCCAAAGCTGCATTTGCCAAACGGCGAGCGCATTATTCTGTGGACCATTGTAAATGTGGAAGTTTGGGATATTGCCCGCGCCATGCCCCGGCAGGTGCTCGTGCCGCCCACGGGAGTAACCACTCTGCCCGACGTGGCGAATTGGAGCTGGCACGAATATGGCATGCGCGTTGGTTTCTGGCGCTTTCACACTCTGTACGAACGTTTGAAGATCCGTCCATCGCTTTCCATCAACGCGCGCGTGTGCCTTGATTATCCGCGCATCGCGCAAGCCTGCAAGGATTCGGGCTGGGAATTCATGGGCCACAGTTTTGATCAGCGCCCGATGCATAGTGAACCCGATCCCGCTGCGATGATCGCGCGCACGGTTAAAACGATTCAGGAATTCACGGGCAAGCCGCCTATCGGCTGGATGGGTCCGGGACTTACGGAAACGTACGATACGCCCGACCAGCTCAAGGCTGCGGGTATCAAATACATCTGCGATTGGGTTTGGGATGATGAGCCGGCGGAGATTCAAACCAAGCATGGACCGCTGTATACGCTCCCGTACTCGCTCGACACCAATGATATTCCGGTGATGGCCGTGCAGTACCATGAGGCGCCCTACTGGACGCAAAAATGCAAAGATGCGTTTGACCGGCTGTATGAAGAGGGCGCTGATCGGCCAAAGATCATGGCCATTGCCATACATCCATACCTGAGCGGACAGCCTTCGCGTATCAAATATCTTGAGGCGATATACGATTACATTTCAAAGTTCGATGGCGTTCTTTATTGGACCGGAGAACAAATTCTGAATTGGTATCTGAAGACCGGGAAATAGTAGGACCGGCTTGACCTGGTCTCCAAATTCTAATCAAAGTCAAAGGCAACAGGCTGAAGCCTGTTCTACTCAAATCATTTTGCAGCGGGGGCTGTGGCGTTGAAATCGGCTGTGTGCGAGACGATTACAATCCAGCGGCCGTTGCGTTTCGCCATCACCCAATTCGCGTATCCCGCGCGGTAGGGCCAGTCGGATCCGTCGCGCTTCCTGGCTCCAGTCATCGTCCAGTAGTCATCAACCACGGCAAGATCTGGGGTGAGATAACGGATGGTCTTTACGGCGTCCGTGCGGTGCGTATTCTTGTAGAGGTCTGCGAACAGCTTGGCGTGCTCGTCTTCCACTCCCTGGCGCGTTCCCAGCGGCTCACCGCGCCAGTTGACCCACTCCACGTCATCCGCCAGCGACGCGCACATGGAGTGAGCATCATGCGTATTCCAGCCATTGCTGAAGCCCGCGACTACCTGCTTGATTGCGGTGTCTTCGCCGCTGCCTGCAGAGTCGTCGGTGGCCGCAGCTCGCGCTGAACCGACCGCGAACGGCATCGCGAAGAGCAAAATGAGAATCGCCAGCAGCCATCGAATGTCCCGGATCGCGGTGTTCGTGGATTCGCTTTTCATTTTGTGCGCTCCTCGTTCGGCGGAAGCATTATGCAAAACCAAAATAGGCTTCGGTTTCGTAACATGAGTCACTTAATTCGAACCCGCACAAGGCGGACTTTCTACCCCTAAGAGTACACCAATCCCGGCTCGGGAGTAATGCATGTACAGTCCGATCCGGCGTGGCCACGGACCATGAAAAATCAGCAACAGGCTTTTCAAGATGGCGCCAGGCGGTTCACTATTAGCGGCGCGAGGTGTCTTTATGAAAAACAGGCAAGCGATATTTGGGACGTTAATTGGAGTTCTTCTGACGATTCCCGGCCCCGCGTTCGCTCACCACGCATGGCACGGGTATGACATGGCCACTGTGACCAGTCTGAAAGGGACAGTGACACAATTCGATTGGGGAAATCCCCACGTGTGGATCACTTTTGAAATGACGGACGATAAAGGCAACGTCGAAAAGTGGAACGCGGGCGGCCCGAGCCCGAGCCGCATGGCCAATACGGGTTGGGACAAAGACACGGTGAAGCCCGGGGATCAGATTACGGCTGTCGGCCACCGCATCAAGGATGGAACCTACAATCTGCGCCTGGTAAAAGTGATTTTAGCGGATGGACGCGAGTTGACCTGCTACGGAGGGCAATAAACAGGCTGCGGAAAAATTGGCTTGTCCTGTCATTCTGAGCGAAGCGAAGAATCTCTCTTTGTTTCTTCTCTTATACTTAAATCGAAGAGAGATTCTTCGCTTCGCTCAGAATGACAGCGTTTTGAGTTTTTCTGCAGCCTGAATAGGCCGGGCGGGATGCGTCAACAGTCCAACAAATCGGATCAATGTCGAATCGACCGCACGCGAAAGATCCGACTCTTTTCACGATACTTTGCAAAGACGGGCAGCGTCGGAAGGTGATTTGCCGCCGCTGCCCGCTTTGCCATCGTGACCGCGTTCTCTATGCGTTCCGGTGCCTTGCCATTTCCTGAGCAATCGATAGCAACAATCGCTGGTCATGCTCTTTGGCTTTGCTCAATAACCGGCGAAATGTCGCCAGCATTCGAGCGTCCTTCCCCGAACTGCCCCATGCCATTTCGGCAGCTGTTCTTTTCTTCAGCTTGTCGGGCACTTGCGGTGGGTTTTCGCCGTCATACAGCAGCTGGTACATCGGAACTTCCAGAGCCCGTGCGAATTTTTCGAGAGTTTCGACGGCCGGCACCGTGTGTCCGTTTTCCACACGAGAGATGTAGCAACGGAGCAGTCCCGTCCGCTTCTCAATTTCGCCCTGTGAGAAGTTTTTTTCCTCCCGCAGGCTTCGCAATCGATTTCCTACCATCATGGTCATTTCCTCCGTGAAATTTTGAAATAGAAAATAAGAATCATGAGAGAACAAAACGGTTCCTGAGCTTTATCCCGAGAAAACCTTTTATTTTAGGAAATACACGGAGGAGAGGAATCTGCCGCTTGTTGTATCAGAGGACGGGAAGAAATAGACAAAGGCTTGATGTCGAACGCCAAGCGCAATGAAAACCAGTTCGCTTGCACTTGTCGCGACAGATGGAGCGCTACGAACCATTCTTTTTCCAGCAGCGTGATGGAGCCGCGAAGATGCAGTGCAGAAATTCCGGAACTATGGCCGGCGGGCGGATTGATCGCAAGAGGGTCAGGGATGCTGTCGACGGCAGCGACCAAAAGCAGGGCGCAGATTAGTAAGGCGACTAGTTTGCGTTTCAACGCGTCCTCGAACCGAAAGAGGCCACTCGACATCGAACATTAAATCTAAGCAGAAATAATATATTACAGTATCTGCGTAATACACAGAACTTTGTGAGTTGGGAGCTCCATCGTTCCCAGCCATGCTTCGGCCTATGAGTACCCTGACCCGGGTAGTAAACCGGGGATTTGCGGCTCCGATTGCGGGTTTACGAGGCATTTTGCTGGAACTTGATATGCCACGTTGCTTGAATGCAAACAGTCAGCAAGTACTTTGACAGACCAACGATCTCAGTGGTATAGGGTTCAGATAAGGACAGTCGACTCGGCTTCCGGGTGTTTAGCAAATTTTGTGGGGATAGCGTAGAAATGCGGCGGAATGCGTGCATTTCGATTATAGATAGGGGTCCGGCATGAAAAACCGCTCATCAGGATTATTCGCTGTGATTATCGTATTGCTGGCAATTTCGGGTCCCGTAATGGCGCACCATGGAGCCTCTCCATATGATGCGAAGAAGCTTGCAACCTTGAAAGGTACCGTATCTGACTTCCAATTCATCAACCCTCACGTGGTGCTTACCGTCGAGGTGACGAACGACAAGGGCCAGTCCGAATCCTGGATTGCCGAAGCGAACAGCCCGAACGTCCTCTCCAGACACGGTTGGGACAAAAACATAATCAAAAAAGGGGACGAGATCACCTTGATCGGGAATCCCGGCAAGAACGGTTCGAAAACGCTGCGCCTGCAAAAGGTCGTGCTTGCCAACGGCCATGAACTCGATCCCAATTCGTTAACGGACTAGGCGCGAATCTCTTTCCCGTGTATGCAAACTCCGTCTCAGCCGTTTTGAAAGGTGCCAATTAGAAGTTAGGAGGGTGTCCGAGGTGCGCAATCGCTGGGTGGTACAGGCTCTGGGAGTCGTGGCGATCCTGATTCTGTCGTCCACCATTTCCGCACGATCTCAGGCGCAGCAGGACACGACCCCTACGGCTCCGGCCGCTAGTTCTACTCCCGATTTGTCAGGTATATGGTCGCGGCTCAGAGATGGCGCAATGGCCCGCGGATACGAGAATTACGTACTTGATTTCGGCAAGAACGATTCGCCCATGACTCCTCCGGCAGCGGCGATATTTAAAGTAACCAATTCCAAATACCATGGCGACGACCCGAAGACAGTGCTGAGCGATCCCATCTTCCAATGTTTTCCGCCCGGAGTGCCGCGTATCTATCTTTACAATTTTCCCATGCAGATTGTTCAGATCCCGGGCCAGGTATTGATGCTCTTCGAGTACGATCACTATATCCGCAGGATTTACACCGACGGACGCCCGCATGACATGGAACAGGGCCCGTTATGGATGGGCGACTCGATCGGTAAGTGGGAGGGAGACACACTCGTCGTCGATACCGTCAATTTCAACGATAAGACGCTGCTCGATCGGGTGGGGCGGCCACACAGCACCGCGCTTCACGTCGTCGAGCGTATGCGCCGCATCGATCACAATTCCATGGAAATTGCTTTTACGATTGATGACCCGAAATCCTATACCAAGCCCTGGGGTACGAAGCTGATCTTCGATCAGAAGCCGGATTGGAAAATTATGGAACAGGTCTGCGAAGACAACTCCAGCTTCCTCGGATTCAACAAGAAGGCAACCCAGGCCCCGGCGAAAAAGTAGACATACGATTTCTTCAATTCCGCCGCATCTCCTCGCGGCAAGATCCCAGGGTTTTCCCGCCGCTCGCCATTCAATCTTCGCGCTGCGTTTTTCCGCCAGTACTTTTTCTCGCTTGCTTCTGCGCAAGTGAAGGTGTACGTAGATACGCTCTGGAGGGATTAAATTATGTCTGAGAATCCGCGTCGAAATCTCCTGAAAAAGGCTGCGGCGCTGGGCATTGGAGCCCTCGCTTCCGCTGGAAATGCATTTCCTCGCGCGGAAGCACCAGCAAGCCAGACGGAGCAGAAACGAGGCGCACCCGATTTTTTCCCGGGTTTCAAACGGCTGTCAGCAAAGACCTCCGGCGCCACCATCAACTTTGTGACTGCGGGAAGCGGGCCGCCGCTGCTTCTGATGCACGGTTATCCGCAGACCCACATCGAATGGCGCGACGTTGCACCACAGCTGGCCAAGAAATTCACGGTGGTGGCGGCCGACCTTCGCGGATACGGTGACAGCAGCAAGCCTTCCGACGGCGATAACCATCTGAACTATTCCAAGCGCGCCATGGCCCAGGACCAGGTTGAGGTAATGGCCAGCCTGGGATTTCAGAAATTCGCGGTTGTGGGCCACGATCGCGGAGGGCGTGTTACACATCGCATGGCTCTCGATCACGCCGACCGCGTCATAAAGCTGGCCATCCTGGATATCGTTCCCACCTACAAAGTGCTGCATAGCGTGACCAACGAACTGGCCACCGCGAATTTCCACTGGTGGTTCCTGATTCAGAAAGCCCCGCTGCCCGAAACGCTGATTGCCAATAGCGCAGAGGCCTGGCTGCGGTCGCGGTTTGAACGAATTCCGTCCGGCGTACTGTCCCAGGAAGCCTTCGCGGAGTACCTCCGCGCTTTTACATTGCCGGGCGCCATTCATGCTTCCTGTGAGGATTACCGCGCAGGGGCCACCATCGATCTGGTACATGACGGTTCGGATCTGGACCACAAAATCTCCTGTCCCACACTGATTTTATGGGGACAACGGGGTGCCTGGCCGAAGCTCTATAATGTGCTCGATGTGTGGCGGGAACGCGGATCGAACGTCACAGGCCGGGAGATGCCCACCGGACATTTCATCGCCGAAGAAAAGCCGGATATGCTGCTGGAGGAATTGAATAAGTTTTTGAGTTAATATTGCTCAAGAATAAATGTGGGACTGGCGCACAAGTGTGTAAGTCCAAAAGGGCGGGCATCTGTGAATCTTAGAAGCCAAGATAAGTTTTTAAAATTAATGTTCTCATTCGGTATGGTGGGTCTGGCTTTCTTCCTTTTCATCCCCACGGTACGTGCGCAGGCGGGCGGCCCCAAATTTGAAGTGGATCCATCTTGGCCCAAGCCTCTGCCGGGGCGCTGGGTGACCGGGGAAATCGGCGGTGTTTGCGTCGACGCCCAGGATCACGTTTTCGTCGTCCAGCGCGTCAGCGATGTCGGCGGCATGGATGGACACCTGGAAGGATTGACCGGTGATGAATTGAATGCGGGAGAAGCCGCGCCTCCCGTGCTCGAATTTGATGCAGACGGAAAAGTAGTCAATTCCTGGGGCGACGCCAAGATCCTGCCTAAGGATCTGCACGGTTGCGCCGTGGACCGTGAGGGCCATATCTGGCTGGACGGATCCGAAGACGGCATCCTTCAGGAGTATTCGCATGATGGAAAGGAAATGCTGCTTCAGATTGGCAAGAAAGGTGTGTTCGATTCCTCGGACGGAACGGTCAACGGGACGCCGTTGAATGCGAGTGCTTCGCAGTTCTTCCGGGTCTCGGAAATCGGATTCGATCCGCGCAACGGCGACATTTATGTGGCCGATGGCCACGCCAAGGGCAAGGGCGGCAACAATTTTCGTATCGTGGTTTTCGATCGCACCGGAAAATATCTGCGGCAATGGAAATTGCACCGCTCAGCCGAGGAGGCCAACGCGGCCAGGCCCACTCCTCATTGCGTTCGCGTGAGCAATGACGGCATCGTGTACGTGTGCGACCGCTGGATGAACCGGCTCCAACTTTTTGACACGATGGGAAATTTCAAGAAAGACATGCCGTTCGAGTACAAGGTGTGGACTCCCGCGTCTGAGTCAGGAAAGGGAGCGCAGCGCTTCGCCGCGCTGGTCGGATCATGCTCCTCCGTAGAATTCTCGCGCGATCCGGGAGAGAGGTACATGTACGTGATCAATGAAATCGACGAGGAAGTTGATGTGACGGACCGCGCGACCGGGCAGGTGCTCGGAAGTTTCGGGCGTCCCGGCCACCAGGTGGGTGAATTCATGCACGCACATACGATGACGGTGGACTCCAAGGGGAATATTTACGTCGGTGAGTCGGTCGACGGCCGCAGGGTTCAAAAATTCAAACTGGTCGCCAGTAAATAGGAAGACGGACTCAAAAACCAGGAAACCGCTTCATCCTGGACATTGAGCGGAATGTGCATTCCGCTCGATGACATTTAAATTTTCCGGGCAACCAGTAGCCCGTAAACCAATTTTCCGGACGCGAACCCGGCCCGCGTCGCGCGAAAGGCCCTTAGAAAATCCAGGAACATTTCGCCGTTGGTCGCCGCAAGTTTCCACACCGACTTCTTCTTGATGATGCCTAACCCCACATCCCACGTTTTCGCGCAATTCCGGTTCAGAACTTCACTGCTCATAACCTCAAGCCCGCTTGCCTTCATCCAGGACTCGTATTCGTGCATGGTTCTCAGGCTGAGGAGCATTCCTCTTTCAATGGGAAGGAGGTCACGTTTGTAGTGTGCGGGATTCTGGTCTGGTTTCTTGAACCAGTCGATCAAGGCGACCGTTCCATTCGAGGGCAACAATTTTGCGGTCGAGGCAAAAAAGCCGGCGATGTCCCGATAGTGGGAAATCGACTCGATTGACCAGACGACGTCAAATAGTTCGTCGAACTGCATCGCTTCTGCATCCATCAGCGAGAATTTCGCCTTCACATTCTCGCGGGAAGCAGCCATGTTGGCCAGTTCGACTTGCACGGGGGAAATCGTAATCCCAGTCGCTTCCACATGATGTTTCTTTGCCAAATGGATGCTGCTGGCGCCCGTTCCGCACCCGACGTCCAGAAGCTTCTGTCCGGGCTGGACGTTGGCTACCCGAGCGAGGCGCTCGATTAGCTGGAGTTGGGCCGTTTCCTTCGTTTCATCTCCGCGCACCCAGTAGCCGTGGTGAATATGCTCACCCCACAAGTCATGAAAATGAGAACTCACGACATCGTAGAATTTCCGGATTTGCTCCTTGTCCAGCTCGTAGGTCGCCCCTTCAAGAGCATCCGAATTTCCTCGATCGCTCACAGATCGCTCCAGCGAATTTATTTTTGCTTTTCCAGTAGTGCAAAGTCGATAAGCCGGGAAGCGGGTTGCGCGACTTAGCCGACTTAACTTCAGGCTTTCCGGAAAGATATAATTAACCCCAGAAGAACGCAATCCTTCATGAGGCATCCGACCCAAAATGTGGCGTGATCATGGTCACCCGCGACCGTGACCTGCGTCATATACGTACCGACGGGATGATTGTAAAAAGGATTTGTAAGATTCAAGAGCCGCGGGAAGGAGGCTGACTCCGCCGAGCTTGCGAACACGAAAGGAAAAGGAATACCGGTCTGAGGTTACACCGCACAAGCGGTGCGCAACGTAGGTGGCGCGATTAAAACGCCGCCACGCGTAAACCAAAAGTCACGAAAGGGGGACCGCCAGGTTCCCCTTTTGTGATTTATGGTTCGATCCGTTTGGATTTCCGTCTGGGCCACCATACATCCGTCTAATCCGGAACGCAATGCCGGGGCTGCCTCGCGCGGCAGTAGTGCTTAAACTCCCTTTAGGTTTGCACGGAACAATTGACGATTCCGCGCCGGATCGAAATACCTTATGATCGGACTGTTCTCAGGCACTCGCGCCGCGAGACGCTCCAAAGAGGAAAACCCATGAAGAAGATTCACGCCGTTGTGGTTTTACTGCTGCTCTCTTCGGTTTTTCATGCCGCGGCGCGCGCGGATGAAATCCAGGTGGTCACGTCAGGCGGGTTCACCGCAGCGTATCTGGAATTGGTCCCCGAATATGAAGGCGCCACGCACACTAAACTCGTGACACAGTTCGGTCCATCCATGGGCACGACGCATAACGCCATTCCCGTGCGCCTCGAGCGCGGCGAGGCCATCGACGTTGTGATCATGGCCGCACCCGCGCTCGACGAACTCATCAAGCAGGGTAAGGTTCGTGCGGGCAGCCGCGTCGACTTGGTCCAATCCTCGATCGGCATGGCGGTAAAGGCCGGAGCACCCAAGCCCGACATCAGCACTGTGGAGGCGTTGAAGAAAACATTGCTGGCAGCGAAATCAGTTGCGTACTCCGACAGCGCCAGCGGCGTCTATCTTTCCACCGAATTATTTCCGAAGCTGGGCATTGCCGATCAGATCAAGGCGAAGAGCAAAAAAATAGAGGCGGACCCAGTCGGCGGTGTCGTCGCGACCGGAGAATTTGAAATTGGATTCCAACAGATCAGCGAACTGCGCCCCGTGAAAGGTATCGACATCGTCGGGCCGCTGCCGCCGGGCGCACAAAGAGTCACGGTATTCGCGGCCGGCATCCCCACAACCTCAACGCATCCGGATGCGGCCAAAAAGCTCATCCAATGGCTCGCCTCGCCGGTGGCCTACTCTGCAATTAAAAAGAGCGGACTGGAGCTGGCGAATTCCGCTGCTAAAAGCGCACACTGAGCAACATTCTCTCGAAAGCAGGCCGCAATTCATCAAAATTGGAAAGCGGCGACACGAATACGAGGAAGATCGCATCCGTCTGACCCCGCGGAACAGCCACCAGCCAGTCACGTTCGCGCTGGGGTCTGCCATCGGCGGTCGCCATCGGCGAGACCGTTTCCAGCTCCACAGAACCTCCGGATATTCCACCCACAGTGATCGGCTGAATGTCGCCCACCTGTTTCATATTGCTGTCGCTGCTCCGAAGGCTTTGGACAATTGCCGCGGTAAGCTGGTCCATGCTCATGTTCGCAGAGGGCGCCCGCTCGACGCGAATCACTGTCCCATAGGCGACCGCCCCTCCTGAAACGCCGGCACGGGGCGCAATCGTCGCCGAAGATTGCTGGCTGTCGACGACCTCCCAGTTTTCGGGCCGATCAATTTTCAGAGCTCCAAGATCCGCAGTCCGGAAATTCGAGCTGGGTCGCACTTCCGAGATGGCGACCAAGGGTACACTGGTCGCCTGCGCCGGAGCACCAGCCGCAGCGACCGGAGGCGCACCCGGGAATACGGCCCCGTTTTTTTGGTTTTCAGACGCCCACCGTCCACTCTTGGCGCCCGTGGCGATTTCCTGCGCGTCGTGCGTTGGGACTCCGGCCGCATGCTTCTGCACGCGGGCAAACTTGGCATTGTCGCCGGAATAATGGTGCGCCGGCCATTCGCTGATTTCCTTCTGGATGGCGGTCGTTCGATTGCCGGGATTCGGATGATCGCTGAGAAATTGCGGCATGGAGCTTCCTTTCGCACCAAGTTTCTCGAAAAAATCCGCCAGAGCCACCGGGTTGTATCCGGCCTTCCACAAAATAATGGCGCCAACCGCGTCCGCCTGCGCCTCATCCCCGCGCGAATATTTGAGCATAACGGTACCCGCTCCAATCTGGATACCCGCCTGTGCCAGTGTTCCTAAAGTCCCTCCCATGTTGCCGGCAAGCGCCCCTGCGAGTCCGGCGAGTCCCTCCAGCAGCGATCCTTTATCCTGCTGTTTCGCGGAGTGCTGCATGTACACGTGCGCCATTTCGTGCGCCATCACTCCGGCGAGCTCCGCCTCGTTGTCCGCCTCCGTAATTGTCCCGATGTTTACAAACATCGGACCACCTGGAAGCGCGAAAGCGTTCACTTCCTTTTGGGCAACAACGTGAAATTGAAACGGCCAGGAACGGTCCGGCGGGATGGTCGCAACCAACCGCTTGCCGAGAGCCTGGATATATTTTGTCTCTTGGCTGGCATCGGGGAGCACCGGCATTTGTGCGTACACTTGAGCACCGGCTTGCAGTCCGAGTTGCGTTTGCTGCTCCCGGGTCATTCGAGGCTGGCCTGGATCGGGCAACTCGGGAGCACCGGCGGCAGCTACGCACTCGAATGCCACCAGCCAGATCGAAAAACAAACTGCTAGCAACTGAGATAATCGCGATCGCTCTCGCGCAATCATGTTCTTATGCCCCGACGACTCGTGCGCAGGCTGCGTTTGTGCCCCGGCACGATATTTCAGATTTACGCTATGCTACTAAAATATTTG